>Ga0209574_10000006_pt1:0-55000 | contig 151516 bp, 78 predicted proteins | sample AgamicMgMarz_FD_187168 | JGI IMG/M metagenome (GOLD analysis project Ga0209574, IMG submission 187168) | Agave microbial communities from Guanajuato, Mexico - Mg.Ma.rz (SPAdes) (version 2) | ecosystem: Host-associated > Plants > Phyllosphere > Phylloplane/Leaf | place: Guanajuato... | reverse complement strand
AGGTCCCCCACTTCGATTCCCGCCCCGTTAGCATCTCCGATTCGAGATAAGGGATTACTCCGTTAGGTCTTTTCGGTCACGGAGCCGGCCGGTAATGGACCTAAAAACCTTGCCTGTGGACCAGCTGTAGAGCTAACCCTTGTTCTATTAGTTTTGTGGTTGCTACCAAACCTATGAAATTCAAGGACCTCGAGATGCTAATACACGAAAAACGAGACGAGAAATTCGAAAGAACTCATATACTCTCCGAGGGCGACCCGTGAAACTACATCGGTTTCTTAAAAGTGCAAAGGAAAAAGATGAAGGCAAAAAGGACAACGGCGAACGACCCGCGGGATCTTTACAAAACAAAAGGCTGACGAAAGCTTTCGTCTTTTAGCTGCTAGCAATCTACGTTTGTGATCTCATATATTTCGCTTTTCCGACATCTTACTGACCCTCATCTTTTTGCAAAAAGCCGCTCCACGGTAGTAAAGTCTCATCTTGTGTGTTGGCTGAAGTGACAATAGTCACATTGAACCCTCGAATATGTTCGAAGATCTCAAAATGATCTTCTAGTTCCGGGGAGAATTCGCAAAACTCTGTTTCCATCGAGAATTGAATGGAGTTTTCCCGTATTTCGACCAGATAATCTAAGAGAGACATTACTGTAGAGATTCTGACCAAAAAATTAGACATTCCATGCCCTCGGAGAGTGCTTTGTCGTGCTAGGTCATTGACATATCCTTTGTCTTTATTTGACCCCAAGAATGGATTGGATCGAAAGGACTTTCCTGTCGAACCCCTGTGTGTCTGTATTAATTTCTGACCGCACGGAATCTCCATAGCCAATTTTCCATTTTGGATTATGAAATCAGAAGGTGCTGCCTTTGGTACTACTCTTATTTCACACAATCCAGGAACTTCCATAACGTTGGCGTGATTCGGTTTGAGCAACGGATCTTGACGTGAAACATCTTCGTAATGAAAATGGAGTGGAAACATGAGTTTGCTTTTCTTTTCTTCTATCTATGGAATGAGCACTGTTCACTATCCGCTTCAAAAGGATAGTGGTAAGAAAAAGACGTCAGATGATCGGAATACGAATGAAATCAAAAAGGTAGTTTACTTGAAACTTGCATTGCATTAAGGCCATCATTACCGATTGTAGCTTAATGAGCATTTTTTCATCTTTACCACAAAGTCTTACCTAAACTCTGGAGACTGAATATGAGAAAGCCTACAAAACCCCAACATGCACATTTTTCTCTATAATTTGGACAAAGAAATACGGCACTTTCTATTCCATTATTAATGAGGTCCAAATATCTTTGGTTTAGACCGAGAATGCGGTCTTCGCTCGTCGATAGAAAGAAGACGCTCAACTATATAAAAGTAATTGAGCTCTTCGGGTAAGTTCAAATTTCCATCCGTTTCCCGTCCAGTTTTGAAATCACTTTTGAGTCAAAGTCAACCCATTTTCTTAAAAGCACTTTCAAGTCCTATCGAAAGGACCCTAGTGAGACGATGAGATTAGAGAGAAATTGGTTATCCATAAAGATAAAGAAAGCTTTCTTTTTGCTATAACGTTTTCAGCACGCTTTTCAATCTTTTTGCAGTTTCAGTTCTAATCAGTCCTTCTCTTCCTTTTTAAGTGAGTCAAAGATATGGCCATTCCACATACTCCTAAGCACTCCCTGTAACAAGGGACTCCATTCCAAGAGGAAAGAAAAACGAAATGGTTTGCGAAAGAAAAGACTGGTGCGAACCTATGCGTATGGCAACGTCCTCTATATAGTGTTACACTCTTCTAATTCCAGGGAGTCACTGACGCCAACGTCGAACACTCTGGTCTGGTATAGAAGGGAGAAGGAAAGCAACTCCAATATGTAAGAACAAAGACAACCCGCCCTCAAAAATCTACCGTCTTTTATATCCTGATCATACTCATACGAGAAAAGCACTTTCTTTCAGGAGATGCTTACACCTGACGGTAGAGGAAAGACGTCACTGGAATGTACTACTCCATATCGAACCTATAACCGTTAACATCCTATGCATGGAAGGCAACTCTATCAAGTCAAGCTCAACCCCTAGCGCTGAACCTCCAAAAAGGGAACTGGCTAGCCTCTATCCTGCAGACCGTCAATCTGCTATCCAAGGTAGGACGGACTCCTATCTGAATATGCTTTTTTTGAAGACTTTCATTCCCTGCTAGGTCTAACGATGAGAGAGTGCTCCGGGAGCAAATAATCATTCTTTTTGCCCAAATTCGGATCAGGGCCAAGGGGATCATATATTCCATTTATGGTTAGCGGATAGCCTTTTTCTAAGCCCACCCTCCAGCCCTAGCCTTAGCAACGAGGCAGCACCACTATCCGAAATGTTGGATTTTGGATAAGAAATCTTAACACCTTGGATAGTGCTGAGCCAACCTAGCTACTTCTGTGTCGGCAATGACCACATCATCACCGAGTACCCCATAACGATCGAAATAACGACCTGGGTACGCCTCCTGCGCGCAGTGCCAAATCAAAAGATGATGTGACAAAGCGAACAAGGGCCAAGACGACAGATATCCGAGGGGTTTCCCCGCTGTAAATGTGACTTGAGAGTGCTTCTTCTTAACGAATGGCACCTCAAAGACACAACACGCCATTGTAGAATGAACTGCACTGGAAGCAAACTCTCGGCCAAAACAAGCCTGAACTACCTCAAACATAAAAAAAGTAAAAGGCCATCTATAGGTGGCGGACTTGAAGTCAAAGGAGAAGACATGTTTGGCGCCAACTAGCCGGGTCAAAGGGGCCTGAAGATCAAATTGGAGAAAAAAGTCAGCCTTTCCAATTACATAAGCTTATGAAGTTTCATTGCCAATTCTCATTCATGCATTTTTTTTCCGGCTGGTTGCAGTCCGCTCGCAAAACCCGAGACGATTTTTTTCTTTAGTTGGTAGTAGCTTACTATAGGGTGCACCCCTAGGAGGTAATATGGTCCCAGCCATCTATTGATCGAATTATTCCAGTTTTAGTTGCTTTTGGAGGGAGGAGTGAACCCTTACTAGGCGCGGAGGAGTTGATAGGGCCCATTCAATCAAGCCAAGCAGTCCTTTAGACAAGCTAGCCAGTCAGTGTGAGAAAACGCTTTTTCAAGTTCAAAACGCTGAGTTTGAAAGTTCAAAGACTTTCCTGCAGTCCCCGGCAAAAGAAAGCCATAAGGGAATAGAGCGTCAGATAGGGATCCTAGTGATAGAACGTCGGGATGAAATTCGTTTTGAGTTGGAGTCTTCAGAAGAATCGGTAGTTGTTAGACTAGCTCTGGCTTGATGACTGCTTTCCTTGGAAAAAAAGGCCTGGCTAAAAAAGCCCGAACTCCTAATTAAGGGCGGGAAGCGAAGTCACTAACTAGACCAGAGGAAGAGAAAGGCTCGATCCCAGACCGTCATGGCTATACCTCAGCTTATATCCGACCTTCTAACCACTGAAAGTGAAATCTCTTAAGAGCACTTGTACACTTTATTTTGCCCCTGGGTCATGTGCCCTTGAACTCCTTTCAAAGACCAATAAGTCTTCGACTACCTTAACTTTGAAGAAGAAGAAGATTCTATAATTGGTTTGGCTACCACTGACGTGGAGCACCGTGAGAAGGCGCCTATTTATTACTTACTTCTTTTTCATGATCTCTTCACAACTTAAGCAAAGCGATTCGTTCGGTGAAGGGGTGAAGACTCATACGCTCGACCTTCAGTAAATGGGGTAAGCTGGTCATGAAATGAAAGAAAAGAAGGCGCCGGTCCCCCCGGGGGCTAAGGTAGCCCTTTTGAATTGAATTCCGGAATAGACTTCAGTCTTTTTTACTACTTAAACGGCTCGATCTACTACGAAAGAAGCTGGACAACGGGGGCACGGCCAGCGCCAGCTATCAAATAGGGAAGCGTATTCTTCCGAAACTCTTCTTCTTATGGTTGATGTGACGGGTAATCGGCTATAGCTTAACAAGTCACAAGCAAGCGATTTCATTCCCTTTTCTCGCCAGTGATCGAGTCTTCAGGTCCAATGCAGAGGTAAGGCCACTTCTGCCCCCCGGATATAGGTCTCACGCGATTTCACCAGCGCACACAACTGTTCCTACTAATATGCAAAAAGCTGATATCTTTACCTTGGTGAGGAACAATTCTATTTTATTATAAGGATTTGTACCCCAGCCCTTTTAACTCAGTGGTAGAGTAAGGCCATGGTCCACCGGGGCCACATTAATGTTTGGAAAAAGCCTTTTTCACCCGCCAAGAATTCACAAGAGAACAAAGACGAATAGCACACTGTTTGAGACCCATACTCAAACCAAGAGGTGAAACCCCCCTCTACCCCCCAGGGCGTAACCCTAAAACGAATTCAGCTTTCAATTTCCCCGCCAATTGAGTGTTTAACACACAAGGCTTTCGCCCTCTCCCCGCCACTAACATTCCAAGACTAACCCCTTTCCAAGGAAGACCCCCAAGTCGAAACTTCTCTTTTTGGCTATACCTCCTCTAAATCAAAACACAAGTTTAGGGTTGGGTTTGTGTTAAGTTAGAAAGGACAGGCCTTGCTTGACGACAGGAGAAAAAGTCTCGGTGTAAGAAATTCCAGCCTTTTGAGTCAAGCCCTTAATAACCAGAAAAGCTTTGAACCTTTCGAACCATCGGCCAACTATTTAACCTTATAGACCCACAACCAATCGATAGCTTTCTTACCGGAAGACTGACAACATCCCAAGTTTGATTATCATTAAGTGCCTGGATTTCCTTATCCATCGCAGCCAACCAGGGTCTTTTAATGCCTCTGTATAGCTTTGAGGGTTCAGAAATGTGAATGTCAGAATCATCATTAACGCCAACTGCAACACAAGCACTAGGCTGAACACAAAAATTAGTAACAGTGCAGAAAGAAGAAGTTGCAGTCTCTAAAGTATGACTATGACACACATAATCCTGTAAGTACGCTGGTGCATTATGAGATCGTCAGGATCGTCTTACTGGCTGAACAGTTCTGGAGGTTGAAAAAGAGGCGCTCATCTTGTGCTGAAAGAGTCTCATTTGGAGAATTAATTTCATGACTGTCATCTGAAGTATGCTCTGCTGTTATAGGAAATCAAGGAAAAATTTCTTCATGAAAAACGACGTCCCTGGGCAACGTTCTCTTTCAATATCCATCACCTTTATACCCTTTCTTTCCAAACCCAACAAAAACATAAGGTTTGGCCCTTGGATGAAACAACTCTCTGCCTTGTTGTAAGGTGGAAACAAAACAAAGGCAACCAAAGACTCAACAATGAATGGTCATAAGCCGGAGCTTTACCATACGTTCATAGGGTCTTTTCCCTTTTAGTAGTAAAAAGGTAGGCATCCGATTAATCAAATAGGTAGCTGATAAAAGACACTCACCCCAAACAAAACTTTATAGGCAAGTGCGATTGGAAAAGTAGAGCCCTGGAAACTTCCAACAAGTCTTTATGCTTCCTCTCAACGACCCCGTTCTGTTGAGGAGTCTGAACACAACGTCTTTCATGTGTAATCCCAAGCGCGGCAAAGAAACTTAAGATCTCTTTATCTCTGCTTTACTCTAAAGCATTGTCAGACCTTAGTGTTTTGACTGAAGCACCAAACTGAGTCTTAACAAGATTAACTTTATTATCACAGGGACTCCTTCATTCATCTTTTGTAACCATCTTCTGTGTCCAGGTAGCTGACGTATAATCATCTACAATGGTTAAGAAATACCTGTGTCCAGTAGGGGTCTTAATGTGATAAGGGCCCCAAGTGTCGACATGAATCAGTTCAAAAGCACGGGAGGAAGTAGTATGGCTTGAATCAAACTCTTGTCCATGACATACAGACCCAGCATCTCCTTACCAATGACCAATGGCCTCCTCTGAGAAGGGCCCTCTATGATACACACTGTCTCAGTAAACTTCACCTCGCACTTCAACTGTTGGCACAATCTTTTCTGACAGTAGAAACAGAAGTATGGTACAAGCAAAACATGAAAAGAACCAAAGTAACCTTGAATTTGCCTTGTTGTCTAACCCTTACTCTACTTCCATTAGGTTTTTTTACTTGAACAGGTTGCCTAAGCAAACTCAAATCATGCAAGGCTTCTCTATTGGAACTCATATGTTCACTAGCTCCTGAGTCTAATATCCAAGAATTATGATCTAAAAGCTCTGAGCACTGTAAAGCATTTAAGGCAAAACTTAGACCTGCCGAACGAAGCTGTGGCATCCAAAGTGGACTGAGACTGAACATTTCCAGCTCGTCGATTGGACAAAAATTGCATTAACTGCTTAGACTGCTCCTGATTTCACCCCGGCAGCAGTTCCGAATTGTTGTCAGCAAATGGACCTGGACCATGTTCAACTGGAGTGTCCTGGTCTCCCCAACTACTCTAACTACGGAATTTCCCTCTTTTTTCTTTAGGGGCTTGACCCTATTTAGTAGAGATTTCTGACACTAATCAACCACCCCTTGAGAACTACCACCCGGCATAGTTACTAAAGCACGCGGGAGCTCCGCGCTTTATGTCGAATGGAGAAGGGTTGATCTTGGCGCGCACAAGGCGTTCTATTCCAGTTAGTTGGAATTTAGTTAGTCAGGTTTTAAGAGGGAGTCTCTCGTAAGAGAAGTTCGCTAAAGAAAAATTCCTACCTTGAGAAGCCTACTTTTCAAAACCAAATACGTCATATTGCTATTCGATTTCATCCTCGTGGGAGAGGAGATGTGCATCTACAGCGTTTGATGCTGCCTAGAAAGATTGAGAAACTCCGTCATAGACGAATAGATATGTTCGAACCAATTTCAAAGTATGAACCGAGGAACACTATACTCCTGAAAGACCACCCGGTCTACAAAAGTACTATTTTCCTGAAAAGGTGGATGATATGGCTGGAAACGTGGTATCTGTCGTTCAAGATCAACCTTTTGCTGACGTCAAATTACCAAGATCTTATTGGGGTAATAGAACACTTATTGCATCAGCTGGTTTAGGAGTAATTAGAGGGGTCCTTCTTTCGTATTGATGAAGCCTTTCTATTTTTTATATATGATATATGATACCACCTGCCACAAAGAATAGAATGACGATCTTCAAATCGCAGTCTGGTTTGAAGTGAAGGAACCCACGGGGCGGTAACTAGAAGGGAGGAATTCCCGTCAGCCATTCGGAGAAGGGTTGAGTTGCACTAAGAGACTTACGATTAAGTTCACTCAACTTCGCGGCGACAGTCCGGACTCACAGTTGGAGGGGAAGAAAAGTGCTGTTTTGTCGCAACAGCTATTGGGATTGGTCGAGTTCCAGCGGGGATCGGATCTTTGCAGCCGCACGTGCGAGCGGGACGATTCCCACCTCCATACTTAAGTTTCACGGATTCCACAATCTTTTTTTTTCAAGCCTATGGTGCTCTGGAACACATACAGAAAGTTACCTACCGCTGACGCCTACCAGCAAGCTAGTAGACTTAACATACCGGAAAATGTTTCTTCCTTCCTGAGTCTTATAGAATATTCTTTGCTCGATGCTTTGAATAAGGTTCGGAGCGAGGAAGGCGCAAGCGACCTTACGCTGCATTCGCTTAAAGATAGAATGCCAAACGATCACTGACTGAACGAAGAAGAGAAGACAGGATGTTACTACTGCTCTCCTACTGAAAGAACTGGATTGTACTTTTATCGATAAGTAGAAAAGGGATGGGAATAGAGAATGCTTCTCCCTTAGAGCACATCGTTACTTACATCGAAGTCAATGTGTGAAGCATATAGTAACCATATAGTAGCGCTAACTGAAAGGATTTCATTTAGTAAGAAATTCCCGGAGCGTTTTAAGAAAGCTTTTTCATTTGGGAGGAGTAAGCGCTCTTAGCCTAGGAAGACGAGGGTGCGTCAGACTCCGTTCCTGGGGGAATAATGTGAGTCGAAGGTTAACAGGAATGAATCTCTCACCAAGTGATAGGAAGAAGTGAATCATTATATATTATATAATAGATAGCAGAATAAGCGGTGAAGGAGGAAGGGCTATGAAGTTCGACGTATCGATTCGTTTCACATAGTGAAGTTTCACTTAGTTCAACGAAATGAGTGAAATGAAATGAAACGAATAGCATGGAATAAATGAGTTGAAAAACGAATCGCTCACTCCAATCTTTTGAGAAGAAGATACGTAATGAAAGTGAAACTCATTTCATTTCACTCATTTCTTTTAATACGTATGACGTGACTATTACGTATCTTTCCGTTCGTTCGAAGAGCGAAAAGAAAAGATACGTTGAAACGACTCTACGTATCTTTACGTTACACTCAACTCCTTTCTCTTCACTTCATATCGACTCAAGAAAAGCTCTATACTACAAGCAAGAGATTGTGAAGAAGGAGCCAATGGAGTCCAAGGAATTGGAACAATGAGCAGCTAAGCTGTCTTACTCGTTACTTTTATTCCACTCGTTCGGTCAAAGCTCGCTTTTCTTTTTCTCTTATGCTCGTGTCAACCAATATCTATGACGATCTATTCCAACGAATAAAGTGGATTCGAACCCGGAACTAGTCGGATGGACTTTGTGAAAGTGAATTTCTCCACCTAGAGATCCAGCTTACCTTTGATGCATGCCTTAGAGCAAAGACAGATGAAGCGGATTCAGCGATGTTACCATTATAAGGGGACAGCTGACTCCGTTCCTTTCCTCTATCGAAAGAAGCTCTTTCTATCAAAAAGAAGAAACGCTTTCCTGGAAATTGAACCTATCCTATTTATTGGAGGTAGCAGCCACAACTGAACGCTTTAAAGCACAGTTCTTTCAGCTCTAAGACTTCGCCTGCATCGCATGGCTCCTTCGGCAGTGGATTCGGAGTGGGAAGAGTGAGTAAGCCAGCAAGGATAGAGCAAGTCTTGAGTCCGCCAAGGATGATGAAGTTCGTTCCTCTGATAAGAAGACTGCTTTCCCGGGCCTTGCCTTTCCTGGTTTTAGAGTCAGCATGACCGCTCTTTTTAGAGAATCGACTGTGAACTCTGGTCATGGCATGGAAATGAAAAAGGATCAAGCCTTCTCTTTGGTCCCTGAAAAACATCTCCTAAAGGAAGTGGAAGTAACATATGTTAGTATATATGTTAGTAAGCGGTCTTTTTCCCCCGCTTGGATCTTTGATGGAGCAGCTAATGCCATTTCAAGAAGAAGGGTGCAAGTGAATCAGAGCTTGAGAATGACGCTATTGCGAAAACTGTCTCAACGATTGAAAGTATTCCCACAGAAGAGAGGCTATTAATGGAAGGCTACTCTTCGGAGTGGCTTGCTTTGGTTTTGGTGCATTTCATGTAACAGGCTTGTATGGTCCTGGAATATGGCCTTATGGACTAACGGGAAAAGTACAACCTGTAAATCTGCTTCCCAGGTTCAGATTTTCTTTTCTTAGTCCCACCTGAAGTGGATTTCAAATCCCTTTCTTTTGCGCTCTACTCTGGCATTTCCCATTGGCCTAAGGTAGTTTGGTGAAACGGCTTTCCCGTTGTAGAGGGATCTTTGATATATAGATCTTCTTATTCCTATGGATATTTCCCAGTGAAGAAAAGAAAGCTGCTAGGAGAAACAGCTTTGAGTAGATATCATCCATAGTTCATAGACTAATAGGGAAGAAGAGCTCTGTTGCTACTTCGGGACTAGCTCTTTAGAAGGCTAGGGGAGCAGCTGCTGCTTTATGATATTCAGACTTTCGCTTTCGATTCCTTTTCTTTTTGCACTTTGCTAAGCGAGTTTGATGGGGGTGTTGTGGATTGAATCAACCAACTCAACTCAACTATAGTTGCATATACCGGATAGACCCACTGAATCTTTCTATCTCCATTCCATGTTTGCCTCCGTTGTCTTACTCGTTATACTAGTTAGACGATTAGACGTCAAGACTCACTAAAGAAAAAAAGAGATAGAGATTTTCTATTCGTTTCATTTCTATTCACTCATTTCATTTCATTTCACTTAGTTCAACTCATTCCATTTCTATAAGGGGAAGCTCGCAGAGCTTTCTCTCCTAGTTAGCCTAGTTAGAAGGGAGACGGGGCTTTTATCCCACTGCACGCACAAACAAAAAGCACCGAGATAGGGAAAATGAAGGCCTTACCTTTCAAGGGCGCTCCAGCGCTTTACTAATAGAATATCAAGTAAAGAAAGGGGCTTGAACTCTCAGCTGATTCAACTCAAGCTTTTAGCTCTTCTTCTGACTCTACTCTTCCTGACGCAACTCAAAAAGCTTCTTTACCGGCAAGGGTCGGGATCAACTACTCTGCCATTCCTTTATTGTATTGGCTGGTCTAATGAAAGAAAGTTTTTTTTAGCATTCGGAATGCTCTTATGTGTAGGATTCAATTCCAGTCTCTCTTGAGAGATTCATAGGGTTTGGGAATTCATCCAAATGCTGGCATTCAAGCCGATCCATACGCTAACACCCAGCCATTGTCTTAGAAGGACGCTTTCTCGAGTGCGTTCCTTCCTTTCTCACCAATCTGATTTTCCAACGAAAAAAGGTACACTACGTGATGTACTAAATAAGCAAATCGGCTCTTTTCACTTTCTACCGTAGGCCCTTCATGGACCTAGTCAAAGCCTAACTGGCAACTCTATCCTCAGCTACATCTCCAGTAGTTTCGTGATCTCCTTTTTGACTTAACCTTGCTATTTTCTTTTTTTGCTTATTCACATCTTATTTACCTCCTCACTCGAGTAACACACAACCCTTCGAACTTACAGCCACTACCCAAAACATCTTTCTATGACACCCTGCCCGACATCGTCACCCTTTCTTTTTTTCAATCGCGTTTGATGATTGTGAAGCCGTTTGACATATATGCCTTCATTCGGGGAGGAGTTTTTCGAAAGGGATTGGACGGACTGATAGGATGGAGAAAGGCATTGGGCCAAGCAAGAATAAGAAGGGGAAAGCATTAGACCTTCAGGCCATCGGGTATTCGGGGATGACCTATATGATGTGGGGGGGATATGATTGGAAGCTTTTCCAAGAGACAAGGAGACATACGGAATACCAACAAATTCGATGTACCGAAGGAAGAAGAGTTCAAAGATCTTGGCTTGGAATTAAACAAAATGGTTGGTAACAAATACGACTACTGCAACAAATAGAACAATAAGACGATAGGGGTATGCGACTAGACCTGCAAGACTCGCTTTGGCTTACTCCACTGAAAGGGCATTCACCCGATCTATGACAACATGCGTACGGGATAGAACGAATCGAAAGCTTACGGACTGCAGACAGACAAGGAAATCAAGTCCGCCCTAAAAGCCGAGGCTATTTCACAAGCCATCAGACACGAATACAGCGAAGACTTCGACAGCTTAGAATGCGTCACCTTATGCTTACGACGGATTGGACTGCTTAGGCGGCTTAGTAGCCAGGAGTTTGATTACTTATAAGAAGAATTATTTACATAAGTCAAAATGAAGATTCTGTTTTCAAGGAACATGCCATGCGGTAGCGGAAATGACTAAAGAAGCGAAGGAAGATTCCCCCGCTGGTGCTTACTCTCAGTCTCAAGGAAAAGCTTTTACGACTGAGCGGACATACCGAGAGAAGGAATAGACCTAGCCCCTCGATACAAAGGAATTTGCCCCGGGCAGCAGGTAAGGTAATAGGAAACTTCGCCTACAAAGACGATCGGGAATGGGCCCCGCTCACATTCTCTTTATCGAATCCTTGACGGCAGATAGGACTATTCCTGCTTGCTCTTGCCCTTGGCTTGTGTGCGAGCTTCCGATGGCGATTTATAAATTTAGAATATGATACGGAACCTAAGGGATTGAAAAGAAAGTAGAGCTAAAAGACCTGTTCCCGTGGTTGAGGTTGCTAGTGCCAATGCGCCTCTGCTTGATTTGCAAACAAATGGATGGCTCGCTATTTCATTGAATAGGAATAAGCGCCGCTAGTCTTTCTTTTCAGTTACAGAATTACGCAGTAAAGAAAGTAGTAGCCCGTCACAGTGCTAAGAGCAGAGAGTTCAATTTCTTGCTAATCTGGTGATATCTTAGTAAAGGCCAAGCCAAGAGGAATCGATGACGCAGTCCATACCAGGCTCCAGGTAGATTTAGGAGCAAATTGTATCTCTTTTTTAAATCGGAATCCCCTCAGGTTGAAAGAGCTATGCTAGCATTGGTCACATAGGCTTGAACCGCTTAGGCTCGACTCTTTTCTTTGCTTAAATGCCTTGTTACAGAATAGGGATAGGCAAGTCGGCTGTTCTCGAATCATCTGTGGCACTTGTATTTCGCATCAACAGAAAAAAGACTGGCATCTGTAAGAGCTTTAGACCTATGACGAGCAATCCTTCAAACCTGAAAACAATTCTATCACACACGGCGAATCGAGTATTGAATTCTAGCTCTTTTGGGGACAGCACAAGTTGCGGACCTATCGAGATGCTTCCTTGCAGAACCCAACAAGGGCTGTTACTCAATAGAGTGAGTGGGAAACAAAGTAAACGCGAGCAGGAGAATAGAGAAGAGCTTTTCTTTAGTCGATATGAAGTGAAGAGAATTTCAATTTCACTTAGATACAACGTCATACGTATCTTTTATCGTCGTTCGAGCTGAATCTCCTAGGGTTTTCAATTTATTAGGACGAGAAAATGGGAAAGATCGGCCATCTCCGAGTCGGTTTTCCGATCAATGTCCAGGCTATGTTTTTAGAGAAGTAGCGGAAGTCCCCTTGTTGCCATGAGGGAATTCTGCTATTATGTCGGGGGAAAGACAGTGTGCCCGAAGATGTCGTTCTATTTCGGACAACAGCTTTCTTTGACCTTTACCCACTTCCCCCGGATGGCGATATGAGAGGATCCGGGCTGTCCCTCGGCCTCGTGTGAAGCAGCAGCGAACATAGGAGATGAGTTAGGATGGTGGAGGATTGAACCCAACGTCGGGTAGAACTGCGCTACCGCTCGGCTGAGGTCATCCATTAATAGCAGGAAGAAAGAACGAGAAATATGAACAATAAGAAAAAGAAAAACCAGTCGGATCGTCAAAACAATCAAAAATCTTTCAAATGGACAGGGAAAAATCGAAACAAGATCCAATCCATAGGTCCCTTTCCTACTCCAGACAACCAAAAAGAAATCTTGAACTTTGAACTTTAGAACAGTTAGAGATGGGAATGAAAAAGAATAAAAGAAGTGCATCCTATGTCTAACAAATCGACTTTCTTTCGCCACACCGAGGTGAAGGGAGTCGAACCCAACCAAATCTTCCATCCCGGACCCAGAATCTTTATTATATTATGATAGATCAGAAGCAAGCAAATTGTCTTGTTTCTTTCTCTTAAGGCGCTCGTTGCTTGTCTTATATTATGATATAACTTTGATTTTACCTAGTGGACATGCTCGTCAAAGAGAGATTTGCGCTTGTCCTTGCTAATTAGTCTGTTGTCGCTCGTCCTGTCTATCTCCGTCACCAAGAAGAGGATTTTGGTAAAGTGGTACAGATCCACCTGTCCCCTAAAAAAAAAGGTCAGTGAGATCGTTAAACACAAGCAGGAGATCGAGCATTCACATAGAAAAATGGTGATCAAATAAAGTCCGTTCGTGCCGGTCCAGGTAAAGCTACTACAATGAAGAGACACCCATGCCAGCTTCTTTCCGAGATGAAGACCGGCCCTTACTCTCGAATCAAAGAGGAAGGCTCCGGGGTGAAGCGCTTAGTTTACAGCCAGGGAACGGAGCGAACATCAGATGAAATGAGTTGAACTTCAACACGTATCTTTTCTTTTCGCTCTTCGAACGAACGGAAGGAGTTTCTTTTAACTACGTATCGTCGTTCGAGAGGAAAGACCTCGGGCATTGAATCTCTGGCCTTAGCCTGCCTACCAGTCTTGATCTCTTGCAAGAACAAAAAGAAACTAAAAAAGCGGAATAAATTATTAACTCGGATGCTCTCACAGCGATGCTGAAAAGGTAATCTCTACTCTGGCTCAACACTTCCCTTACTTACGCGAAAGAATCATCCTCAGAAAAAAAGCATCCCGGATGGTTGAGCTCAAGCGAAGCACCCTGAGAGCGTCGAACAGCGGATAGCAGAACAGGAAAGTATGAAAAGCGTCAAGCTGCCTTTCTCCTCTTTACTCCAAGACTTGTCCCGGATGAAGCAACGTCGAAGCTGTGAATGCAGGATAGCCGCTACGGATTTCCGTAGCTAAGCGAAAAGCAGTAGCACTAAAGTATGCAGTAAATCAATCAAGACTAAATCTAACTGGCAAGAAGCTTCAGACGAAGAAGATAGCTCACAGGAACGATCAGAGTGATAACGATCGCGAAGATGTAAGGAAAAGAAGCTAAGCAATTGAGGTGAGGAAATACCAGATTCTAATTCTACCCAGTTTTCAGAAAGTGCGGCTAGTGAGCATAACTAGACCCAAGTCAGTCAAGCCAGTAAGTAGGGAAAAGTGAACAGCTCTAGAAATTACATGAGCGAAGAAAAGGAAAAGCGCCTCAAAGTAAAGAAAAGACTGACGCGCGATGTCACTGAAAAAAAGTGTAAGTAAAATGGAGTACACAAAGAAGTGAGCCAGTAGCGTCAGTTCTGGGGAAGCAGTTCTTTCTTCTGCTAGCGGACAGGAGTCCCGATCAGGAGTTTCGGTGTCGTCAATCAGAATATTCCAACAGGTCCCCTGTCCTTATGAGATCCTCTTCGGTAAATTCCTCCTGTAAGAGCTTTGTTTCTTCCAATTCTATAGCAATAGCAGGTTCTTCTACTATAGCACTCCAGCACTCCCCTATTCTGGGCCCCACCCCAGGTAGGGCATCCAGGTCTATCTGGTATGACAGACCTGGACATACCGGGTACCCGACCGGTAGGTTTGGGGTTTTTCCTTGCTTTATTTATGGTAACGACCAGCATCGATCCGAACGATAGGAGATTCAGCTCGAACGATACGTATTAAAAGAATAGTGAAACGAAACGAACGGAAGAAGTAACAGAGTCTATAGAACTTAACTAGAACCGCCAAGCTATTTTTGAATATAACTGCTGTTCCCGTCCTGCCCACCTATAAGTCTAACTTTAGAGGTAAACTCTAAACCAGGAATTCATCCTATTCCAATTCTCTTTTCATACGATTTGAATACGGATTTGTGCCCGGATCTCCTTCTTTTGAGTATTCCACCCTTAAGTCAATAGGCCTGAAAAAAGGAATGAAATCTAGTCCGCCCCCCTCAGTACGCCTTTTGAACTTCTTTCGGTTACCTTCCCTCTATTATACTATACTGTTCTCTCTTTCCACCGTTTGAAGTCCCTACGCCTCTTTCTTGCTTTTCATTCGTGTATTCTGACATTACACCGTTCTTTCAATACGCCTTTTCCCCCTTTCTGTTGTTTAAACGAACTCTGTCACCCTTCTTTTCAATAGAAAATGACTTTTCACAGCTATATAAAATGAAAAACGAAAAGGATTCGATGGGAAGGAAATGGTTTTGATTGTTTTTGCAGCTATATGAAACTCAATTCTTTTTTGAAGGCCTTAAGAGCACCGCTTCCAATTCGAAATCAAGTCTATAATGAGTGATCTTTCCCTCACCGAATGACGCTCTGAGGCCCCTTGCCCCATCTGGTTACTAAGTTACTAAGACTCAGAAAGGGCGTTTTTAACGACAGAAAAAGGTCTCTACTGCAAAGGTTCGCAGGAATATGCTCTTCACTTTCCATTTCATCAGCTGCTGTTAGCTCTCCAGGGAACTTAGGGATTCACTGATGCTGTTGTTCACGAATCCCTTTCTAGTGGACTTGGCTAGACTAATTGCAGAGGATAAATCTAAATATAGCTGCTACACCAAAACTAGGTGCAAAGAACCAACCAGACTGCCCTAGTGGATAAATAAGGAATACAGAAAGAAAGAACAGCTTGTCAATTATTGGTGTAAGAATTTATCACACAAAAGTCAGTGTCAGAAGTCTTTGAACTCATAAAGTAAAGAAAGAAGCAATGAAGCTTATAGTTCAATCATTCGTGCTCCTACTCAGCGTGGAGCACTTCATTCACTAACAGACCTCTTTTTGATTGAAAAAGAGAGATTTCGAACCTTAAGAGGGGGCGCTTTCTATCTCCTTCCCCTATGTACTTGTAGGCTAAAATGGGTGAATCGCCTTGCTGGACATCGTCCTCTTCTGATTCAATTGCTACAACTGCTGATAGGGAGTGAGCGATCCTACGGAAGGAAGCGGATTAGTGCTTTTATTTATAGAATGTCTTCGCCTCGTCCGTAGCAGTTCTGGCTCTATCTTTGTCGGCGTAACCGCCTTGGGTCTATCTAAAGATCCTATCCTCTCTTCTAGGCTTCCACTTCCACTTCTCCTTCTTCTTATTCCTGCTGAAAGTGGGCTAAGGTTTTGGACTGAACGAACGGAAGAAGTAACAGAGTCTTCTCTACTGCATAACTGGTGAATTTATTCTTCCAAGAGGGTTTGCACACAGGCAATTTCCTTAACTTATTAAAAACTTATTAAAGTAAAGGATCTTTAACCCAAGGAGTCCTTGAGCTAGGGCAGCTACTTAGTGGATTGATTTCTGTTTTATGGAATGATCCCAGGGTAGTTCTTGATGTTCTTTTATCATAAGGCTGTTCGTCACTCCCTCATACCTCTATAGTTGTAGTACGGTTTTGGTCCAAAGCTACTCGATCAACAAAGAAGAGAGTAAGAGGCGTATTATCCGATATTCTATTTTTGGGGAAGAAGCCGATAGGGAGCGGGTGATCCTATTCTCGTTAATCCAGTGACTGGAGAAGTATGAATCTGTCTATCGAACGACGAAGAGCGAAAAGATACGTAGGTTTGAGTGAAACTCATTACGTAAGACTTGACTATACGTATCAAAGCTTTCGTTTCACTAAGTTCAACTCCTTCTATCCGATATAGTTCGTATCCCCAGGTGGGGAGCTGCTGTCCAGTCGCTATGGAAGAGGGGGCGGGGGACGGAATCTCGACTTGAGAATGAGCATGAAGGGTTGGCGGGCTGTTTACTGAGGTTGATGGCCCGGAAGCTCCAGACGAAGGCAGCATGCTACTCCGGGGTCCGCTCTCGATCCCCAAACCCACTATGCGCCTCCCTCCCATCCCAAAGCTCGACTACAAAAAAAGGTGAGCGACCGACCTAGTAGACGGATCCCGACCCTCTCAAGAATGTCCGTCAAAAAACCGAGGTTCAGTTGAAGACAGAGAAAATAGCATCTTTCTAGCCTGCGAACTCAATCTCATTTAGAAAGCCTGATCTCTATCTTTCAGCAACTGAACGGGAATGAGTTTCACTCAAACGACGATATCGACTATACGTATCTTTTAGTTAAACTCATTCCTCTCCTTCTTTCAGGCTCAAGCTCTGTCTGGTCTTCCTTCCCCATTCCCCACAGGCTTCCGGGTCTGTACTCTGTTCGGACCAGAATACTTGCAACACTTACTTACCGAAAAATACTGACAGCTTTCCGACTTTTCGTTCTGCCTCTACTAGTAAATCTTACAAGAAGCTTGACTTAAAAGGCTTGAACTGAAAAAAAAGTTATAGAAAGCCGCTGTAAATAATGAAAAATCTATTAAAAAAGCTATTCTCTAAGCCAACTTATACAAAAAAGTAGTCCTAAACCAAGGAATCAGCTTCGCGTCTTTATACTAATACTGGCTTCTTAAATAACTATATCCTTGTTCGAACAAGCAACATAGAATTGCGTATATAACACGGACACGTAATCAGAATCAACAATGAAATTCTCGCTCTTCCCTTGAAGTCCGAAAAAGCTTCCTTTAAACAGCTCGTCCCTAATACCCATTAGGGCCTTCTATTTCCCTTTCAGGTTATTGATAAGTTTATAAAAGACTATTTCCCTCCGCTTGGGTTAGGAAAGGTCTTCCCCATTCTCTTGGCCTTCGGGTTATTAGAATACTATTACTAGCTTGACCCTAAGAGCTACTCTTGCTTTTGAGTCGAGTGAAACGAAAAGCTCTGTATTCCGTGAACTGAGATACGTATTCGTTTATCAACGATACGTATTAAAAGAAATACGTATCTTTTCGTTGAGTGAGTCTAACGTCTAACGAGTAAGACAACCTTCCCTTCCAAGTAGTTAGTGCTGTAGTTAAGTCTTCTCCTGAGTGACGCAGGGAATATCTTGATTGGTCAACAACTAGCTCCTACTCCTATTCGTTTAGTCGATCTGGGCATACCATGTCAGATTACCAGGATTCAGTGGAATCCATCTTTGATTGAAACTATGATTCTTTCTCTTTTCATTCGGGTTAGCTTCTTTCTTCCTCTAAAAGAAGGATCCTCACTCCGATCGAGCTACTAAAGAAAAGATTCGTTTCACTCATTAGGTCCCTCACCCGGATGAGTCAATCTCTAACCCCAAGATTGCATGAATGTCTTTTCCTATACTCCTCTACGGTAACGGGTAACTGCGTTCACTACAAGACGGTTTCCTTGCTAACCTCAGAGCTTGTCTCTCAAGTATGAAGAAGAACTCGGTCATGGAAGGTTCACTCTTCTTAGGCTTCTTCTGTTTAGGATGATGAATCAGCTTCGGGTTTCTCCCACGTAAACTACTCTTAACGAGTGAGTACCAACAAGAGGAGAGTTCCCAACTTTCCTAGTTAGTCAATCTGAAACTCCTCCGCATGGAAGCAATAATATTATGTAGGAAGGGTCTAATCCCCGTAAATCACTAATTAGTAGGCCAAGCTTAGGAGCTCTGAAAAGAAAGTCTCTCTTTTAGTTTTGAACTGATTAGTAGAGGAAGACTAGGGGTTAACAGCTGCAGCCGAATAAGAATCAAGCAAAGAATCAGGTTTAGGAACTTGAAGATAAGTATCCGGGGGTCAAGCTCTCAGAAGGATACGGGGTGACACGGAACTCTTAGTTAGGTTAGGAGATTGAGATCTCCCAGCCTTTCTGCGAATCGTCAGTCTTGGTAGTTTTCATACGCCCTCTCTTCTCTGGTTCTCTTTTTGTGGATGTCTAAAGTCTTAAAGCGTTGTATTTTCTTCGTTATTGTTATCACTCTTAATCCTGGCCCCCTTTTTTTCGTCTAAGCCACTAAAGTCAAGGCCTAGTTTGAAGGTTTCCCATTTTGCCTTCACCCGACAAGCCGGTCACCATTGGCGGAGTAAGAGCCCTTCATCACTATGACTTAGGTAAACTAAAGAACCCGCCCCGAAAGAGCAAGAGAGTATGTATTTTCTATCCCATAGTCCCTTGACTTGATTTGAATGAGAAAGAGAGGAAGCCCTTCAATGGTAGTGACTTTAGTTCCCCTTTCATCGGGATTTGGATAGTTCTATAGACTCTTCCGTTCGTTCACTCACGACGAAGAGCGAAAAGATACGTATCTTTTCTTACGTATTCCCCTATTCTTAGGATTTTCAGTTACCTTCCTGCAAGAGGTAAATAGATCTATCTCATACTTACACTTCCCTACTAGTTCTCCGGGAGGCGCGCGAACGTAGCTAAAGGCTAAGAGAATATCCTCTGCTGTTGTAGCTGCTGGAGCTAGTTGCTTCTTTGGAGCATTTCCTCGTCTCACTGAACCCCTTTAGGAAGGACCGTCAGTCTTTCTTAATCCTGGCCTGGTAAGACCGACAATGAGCCTTTCTTTCTACCAGGTCCTATCTTTCCTGCCTTCTAACTCCTGGAAGCTGATCTTCGAGTGAATGAAATTCATATCGCCTTTCAAAAAGATTAGGTTTGTTTACCCTTACTTTACCACAGGTAGATCTCAATGAAAGAAAAAAGGGCTTTGAAGAGAAGAGAGAAGAAAGCATTAGGGTGGGTGGGATAGGAGAAGGTAAAAGGAAAAGGATGGTTTTCTTTCCTCTAAGCTTTCCGTGGTCGTAGATCCGCTATAGAAAGCCCCTAAAAGCAGCTACATATAGATGAATATCGTTCCGGTAAGTTCAAGAAGTCTAAGTTGAAGTGGAAAGAACACCAGGTTTTTTTCCTCGGGTTGAATAGGCTGCTTGCAACCATTCTTTTGAGTCACCTCCAAACCATATTGAAAAAGACTAAGTCAACTCAAGTCCATTCTTTAGCGCACACCTCCGCATGCTTATCGCCTTTGTGCTAGCTTCTTTAACTCGGAATGATAACACGAGCCCTAGAACAAGCAGTCTTAGCGGAAGGCGATTTCAAAGCGAAGCACTAACTGGCACCGCTCCGTGGGCTAGTCCGAAGCAGCACCATTGGCTCTATTCTATGGTCTAGGGTTTCGCACCTTTCTAGGTCAATTACATCTTTTCCTGCTCCCGAAACCAAATTGCATAAGAGAGAAGAACTAGAAAATGTATAAGAGAATCAATGGACGATGCACTATTTTCATGATCAAATGGTGACTTTGCTCTCTAAGATACCGTCTGTGATCTACGATTTGTTTAACACATAGCTATTTTATGAATAGCTCAATCGATCCTTTCTCTTTGAAGAGCTCAATTACAAGGAAGGCTGATGCCGAGTACCACAGCCACTAGGAAAGGAAGCAGCAATAGACCACAGCATAGTAGATGCGAAGCTTACAAATTCCCTATCCGGGAAAATAAGCAGGTCAGCATTCACCCAAGTGGCTTACGGCTTACTTATTCATTTGAACGCATACTTTTTTTAGAGACTAAGCTAACAACTGATTACACAAACGGGGAAATAAAAAATTTTGATCTACTTTTATCTACATAGGGCGCAGCTCCGGGGAGAGTAAGACACCGAGGCTTTGGTGCCTACCTTCCTAATAGGTTCTCCTCCCCCGCGCTTACCCACCATATGGGTCCTATTCAACCTCTCTATCGAATAGTCGGCTCGAAATCCCCTTCCTTTAAGTGTGACGGTCGCACTTTTCAGTTTCAAGCCCTGGCCATTCTCCTTTGATAGCATTGCCCATGACAAATAGCAGACATCTGCTTCTCGTCAAGCAAGATTAACTGATCGTATCTAGATTGCATATACTCTGCCTCCGTGAGGAAGAATCTAAACTTCTGCGCAGGTAGGACTGCCTCCATGTCATAATGCGGTTTTGCCCCTGTTGAAGTCCTCATAATAATATTAATTATTATTGTAAAAATACCACTTTCTTGGTCACGCTCTTCGTCTTGTCTTATATAATAGGCTGCTTCTAGCCACTTTGTGAAGTAATCGATCGTTTCCTGTTCCAGTGGACCTATGACACCCATTCCCCGGGCAGGCCATGGCGAAGACATAGTGTGAAGCTCAGTCGTAGGTGCATGAATCTGAGAACTGAGATACGTATCTTTGCTCTTCGTCTCACGTAGTTCAACTCCTTCCGTTCGTTTCGTTTCACTATTCTTTTAATACGTATCGTTCGAACGGAAGAAAGCACACCAACTGTTCACAATCCATAAAGTGAGTGACGGCTCTTCTTTCGAAATTCTCGAACATATCGGCTTGAGGCTTCTTTTCAAGCTGAGTAGAAATTGAATAAGAGAAGCAATGAGAAATCGGATCGAGAACGCCCAAAGAGCTTTTACGAAAGTACGCTCACCGGTGTATAAGATCCTTTCTTAACTTGTTTGTGACATATCCATGAAAGAGATTGCCTTCGAGGGTTGTTGACGGTAGCCATAGAAGACTCGACAGGAATGAGTTGAACTTAGTTCAACGAAATGAGTGAATAGAAATGAGTGAAATGAAATGAAACGAATAGAAAATCTTCAATTTTCTTTTTCTTTTAGGAGATTTCCGCTTCCCGTACGACAGCTCTCAAGCTTTAGTCCCTGTTTCCTTATGCGTACCCAACCCGTAGAGAGAGAGAGCTAGTTGGATATCGGTTTCCAGGTAGTTGAAAGCCAGCTCTAGTCATCTTTTCAAGTCTGTACTCGTCTGCACTTGAAGCCAGTAGACTTTGAATAGGGGTTGCTTTATGAAGTAAGAAAGAACCATCATGCATGTGTTAAGCATAACGCTAGCCTTACTTCATTTCATAGCTAGGAGAAAAGATTGACTATAAATAAACTTAGGGCTCTTCGCTACGCCCCTTCTTTGATTTTCTTTCTGAGATTCAAGAATATGAGTTGAAGAGATTACCTTTATAGATCTTATTGTTGTTGTTATTTTTTTTCTTCTTCTTGTGTTCATTTCTTCGATTATCTTCTTTCTTAGATACACGTCACGTATAAATCCACTACACTACAGCTAACGTATAATTAACGAGTGGGAAAAAAGAAAGAAGAAAAACTAGCTTTCTACAGCTCAGAGGATCGGTCGGCTACTCAACTAACTAGGCCACTCTACGGAGCATTCGGGTCTCTATCGCAAGGGTCGCGAAACGGGTCTCAGGACTTTGTCCTTTCATATGCCATGGTTGTGGAAGTAGAAGAAGATCCTCGTCCTTTCAAAAACCCGTGCGATTGGGGCCGGTGAGACTTCGATTCAGCAGGCTCACTCATTCATTCGTTCGTCAGCTCGCTCGCTGTCTGTGGTTTGGAGAGATAGCAGTCAAATTAGGTGGATATGGACTTGTTCACTACGATGGCTTTTCTTTCTACTAACGCGTTCGGGGCTTAGTCGACCTAAATGATGAGTGTAACTCGAACGACGCTTTGCTTTCGTTTCACTACGTATGACGTTGTATCTAATCTAAAGATTCCTCTACTATAGAGAAGGCGCATGGAAGACAAAGCTGAGGATTTCTATTGAATGGAACCAAAGAAACTAGCAGCCCTGTTGTCGGGAGCCTGCATCATCTTTATAAGCTTAAGAAGACAGACGAATTGTTTCTAATTGCCTTCAAAATTTCTATTTCAATATATTGAATATTGAGTCTTTATAGCCCTTTTTATATCATTTTTGGACACGGAATATTCATCTTCGTTTTTCTGCATGTTTGGCTTGGTCTATTTTATATTAGACTCTGCTTTCCCGAACTTGCTTTTTTGAAACGGTGGATAGAAGGGATCGACCTTCTATTGAGAATGAATGTCAAAATAGGCCTTCCCCACCTCGACAGCCCGGAAAGCTTGGAAGGCTAAGGTACCGAATGCATAGGACTACCAAAAGACAGGATGTATTCCGACGAAATGCTATGGATTCTAGGCGGACTATAATGAGGAGGACGACAGACCCATCACAATCGACTAAACGGAAAGTCGCCCGGAGATATTGGTTCAAATCCAATTCGTGAGACCAGAAGCCAAGCGAAAGCCGGTACCATTCCATCCGCTATACCTATATCTTTGATTATCTTTTATCTTTTCCGAGCCCTTCTTGAATTTAAGGGACATGCTTCGTCGTACTGGTACTGAATGAATTAGCAAGGAGAATCATTCGAGTTCAGGCTCGACTCCCGAAGAAGTAGTTTGAGCCAGGCCTCGTCTTATGTTTTCAGGTTTGGTTTTGTTTGCTTACCTTCAGCATTGAGGGAGTCAGCTTCAGTCTGGCCCACGGATTGCGCCTATAACAAGTTCTCCAATGAGTTACGAGAAATCCTTCTATTCTGGGTGAAACCCTATTACCAGACAGAAGAGGAGGAAGCTACTACTACCCCTTTTTAGTGCCCGTCTGCTTTCTGCCTGAAGCTTGAAAGCAGAGGATGCCCACTAAACTGAAACTAATCCCGTGCTCGCCTTTTGAATCTTCAGTAGGGGAAGAGGACAACGTAGTAGGAACCCGAAAAAAAAGAGTTTGAAATTGACATCCGGGGATTCATGAAAAGGGGAAGCATAAATGATAGATTCCCCAAGCCCAGTGAACCCGCACAAGAATCTTTTCTGGATGGACAGAAGGGCTCAGACCTATTGGGGGAGAATCTTCAAACCTTTATTGCGGGAATACCCATAGAAAGAGCTAGCAAAGGAAGAAGGTAGTTTCATTGTTCTTGTAAGGGAAGGGGGGATAAATTCTTTCTTCGATCAGCGGCTCTCTTTAAGAGATAGGAATAGCCTACAAACAAAATAAAAAAACAGGTAATGAATAACTCACTTTTGTTTTGAGTTCTGAAAAGAGGAAAGGAACGTAGTTCTGCAACGAAGAACGGAGTGGAATCCGTCCAGTGAGTAACTCGAGCAAAGGGAGTACGGCCAAACCCCCAATGCGGAAGTAGGGAGGAAGTCCGAAGAGGAATCAGAATTGGCATCTTGTTCAGAGAAACCAACAAAAGGGGAGAAGTTGGATCATAAACTTATTACATGCCAGCGCTACTGCTGTAGTGGGAGGCGAGGTCAACGGTAAGTGGACGAGAACCAGTAGATAATTCCACAACATCCACATTGGGGATAGTTTTCTCTATTCATAGTAGGTACGACGAATTCGAATACGTAACATGATCTCCCCCACCCCTACTTTAGACATAAAAGGAAAACAACTAGTGACTAGCTTTTGTTAATGTCGCTTTACTTGACTTGAAAAGCTTAAGTTGACTACCACTTCGTTCGTGATTACCCCCCTGGAATCACTTCACTACAGTGCCTGTAGCCCCAAGATCGGCGAATAAGATCTCTTCTACTTTTCGTTTAGTTGTTCCCTTATCAACTAACATCACGATCGATGGATAAAAAATCGATGAAGATAAAAGGAGGCTTTCACTCGTACTCGTTAAGAGCCAAACAAGCTTTCTTTTTTAAGATGGATGGGATTCGATGATTTCTCGTATTTTATTCGAATAGATTCTGTCGCCGAGAATGGATGGAATTAACAACCACTGAAGGGGGCGCAACCAACAAAATCTCCAAATCGAAGGTTTGATTCTCAGGCCGGAGTCAAGACAGAGATCGAACCCCTAATATGACATTGAACTTCTGGGTATAAAATACTATCTTAGTAAGACTCGAACAGAAAGATTTTTCATAATAGGAGTTGGGGCTTTCTTCGCCAAAGTTAGGAGCCCCATCCCTTCCTTATTCTTTTATATCTATTCTTTCTTGCTACTTCCTAGTATCTGACGGGTTATAAGCCACCGGCTTAAAGAAGAAGAAGACGATTCTAGGCGAGAGAGCAGAGGCTATTCAATCCGCCATGGAAGAAAAGGATTCTTGCAGGCTTCACTCCAGGCGGACTGACGCTTTGTATTCCATGCGCCTTCTCTATCTATTCTATCTATGGGCCCGCTCTGACCGGGAAGAGAACGAATTGACGCGTCAGAGATAGATTTGAGAAAAGACTTGCAATCAAAAAGGCCAAAAGAATGGGTCCTTTGTCTCGATGACTGGTGCGCTTTAAAATAGGATTTCTAAATCTCTCAACAAGAGGTATTGTCGTAGACAAAGAAAGAAAGTAAAAAAGTCTACCCTGGCACTGGGCGTTCCCAAACGGGTAAATTCAATAGAATAGACGCCTGTTGGCCCTTCTCCTTTCCGAAAGAGAATCCAATCTGAACTGGTTGTTTGCTGTTCAAGAATTGGAATAAGGGACTTTTGGTAAGACCTATAGTTGGACATTAAGGGGTAACTGGGTCAGATCCGAATACGTGCCTTCACCTCATCGAAGGTTTAGAAGCCTTGGACACCTTCAAGGTTCAATCTGAAAGAGAATAGAAAGGCGGGGGGCTCATCTGCACAGAGGAAATAGGTTCAACAAGAAAGGAAAGCCACCTCCGATCGAGCTTTATAATGCTTATGACAGGCATTCTCGGGGACACCTACTAAAAGGAGTCTATTGGGGGAGATCCAGCCAGAAAGACTTATTGGATTGGTTATTCGCCCACGTATTTCAAGAAGAGCCTTATATATTACGTGCGAGTGAGGTCTTTCCCAAAACAAATAGTGGGATTTCCTCAACCTTCCTTACTTTTTCCCGAATTACTCACAACTCCTTGCTGGTGGGTTGACTTCTACAGTACAACGCGGGGACTTAGAACCTGGAGACTAGCTATAGCTCTTCTCTTGCGCGCTTCCCTGCTTTAGCTCACCACTCCACTCATGCTTCTTCTCTTTGTTAAAGATGGAAAAGCCTTTTAGAAGAAGAATTTTCTTTGAATGTATGAGGTAACCAAGGGGAAGACTGCGGAACTGCCTTCTTTCTTTGATCTGGAGCTTGTAGCTTGAATTTCGGTCGGCTTGTGATGAGGGCTACTCTCCTGAGGCTTCGAGTCATACGTCATTGCGGTCGATTGGTGGCGTGTGTGATCCTCCGTATCACACTGCTGCCAATGTGACCTTGGTAGGAGATGAAAATCCTATATTGTCTAGTGAAACTTCATGGATTCACGGCTCACTGCGTAGAGGCACCTGCTTGACTTAAAGACTGCTTAGCAGTACGATATACGATATCCGAACAGAACAGTGCTATGAGCCTCGCGCTCACAGCAGGACCCTCAAGAAAAACAGAAATAGGGAAGGAAGCAACTGACATAGAAAAAGAGGAATAGAATGCAAACTTCGAGTAGCACTAGTAGACAAATGCCACAGAAGGAACAGAATAGGCATCGAGCAGAGAAGAGGCCAAAGCTACCTGCAGGTAGCGCTTCGGGGAGCTCTTACCCATCCCAAAGTTCACCGGACATAAAAGAAGGTTTAGGTTTATAGTTTTCCTAATCCGAGTGCTAGAAAGTGCATATTCATCTTGACTTCAGAGCCCTTCGGAACAAGTTGACACTTGTATTTGCGTAAATCAAGGGCCTGTGCCCAGGTTCGGGCAAACCAAATACCATCCTCGCTTCCCCCAACCGGCACGGCTCCTATTGACTCAGCTGCACAATGAATCTTTGTTCTCGAATCAGCAGCTATCGAATAGCCTTTTATGAATGGTAGCACATATCCGTCGAATTAGACCAACAGGACAGAGAGTAGGGAATCCTTTTAGTCAACTATTAGGGTACCCGCTAGCAGTCCAGTACATTAGTCATATATCCTTGAGCGAGAGCGGAGGCCCTTCCACGCGGGACTCTCCGATCTTATTATTAGTAAACCTGCTACATCTCCTTACTTTCAATAGACAGAGATTTCTGGACAAAGAAAATGAACTACAGGAGCTGCCTAAGACGGGTTCTCTTCCCCGGGGGGAAACCAAGCGAGTGTCATCCCGGCAAACAAACCAGGAAAGCCACCCCCGGAACTCGGTGAAAAAGGTCCCTATTTTCTATTTCAAAGAACTACTTATGATCAGAGACTCTCTATCTATTGTCTGACTTTCGGCATCTTTATTTACGAGGAATTGCTAAGTAGGCGTACAGGTTGTCTCTTCTTGAAATGCATTCCCTTGGCTTCGGTGCCAGTTAAGAAGGAAAGCCATCTCCATGAGTACGAACGAGCGGGAACCAAATCCAGTTTTGTATTTGACCTGAACTAAGGAGGCTCAGCACCTTCCACACTGGAGAATCAGAAAGAAATTGGAAACTTCAAACGGACGCCCTTATAAAAAGGGAAAAGGGTCTGCTCGGTGGTCTATAAAGAGAAAGTGTTCAGTCTACCGGAAAGTAAGATTTCTATCAAACCTTGGGTTTCAAGCGTAACCCGCCCCACTACCAGAAAGAGGGGGTCTATAAGACTCACTGAAAGCGTCTGTTCACTCCGGTTCTTGTAGTTGCTTGTATTTTGTCGAGATTTAGTTGGTGTTCAGTCTAGCCTTAGAAAATCCAAAAATTGAAAGTTTCTTCAGCACGAAGTTAGTGGATCGAGAAAGCAAGGACCCGTAGAGCGACGCCATGAGTAGATAGAAAAGGTCTCGCGAAGCCGGTAATCGATCCTCTCGGACTGTTGAAGAAGGGCAGGTCTTGCTTTCTTCTCTTGTGCGAGATCGGATTAAGAAGCCGGTAACCTGATCTTTTTTCCGGGAGAAATTATGGTTTCTATTCCGTTATAAGACGAAAAAAGCAGCATCTCCTTGAATGCCAATGCCAGGGAAAGACTACTAAAACCTTGCTAACAACAGAAAGAGCAGAATAAATGCTCTTGTATCACCGCACCGACTAAGCGTTATCGACTTTCACCAGCTAGCCTTCGCACGCACTAGGAGTTTCCTCATCTCAGATGCCCAGAAGAACCTAAAAACTAAGCTGCTTGGGTCTCCCTTGTCACTACTGAAAAATCTTTTCAAAGCCTTAATCAAAGTAAGACGATTTGAAGACAAGTAAGGAAGGAAAGAGTAAAGACGCTATGCCCCTCTGTTAGAGAACTAGCTTTCCCTCCCCTACTTTAACTTCACTCGACGTTCCTAGTTCTATTCTTCGATCTCGAAAGAGTGAAATGACGCCTTTTGGCTTTCTCCTTTATGGGTCTGAAAGCAGCAACTCCTACACCTACCGCAACTTTAACAGAACAACTTCTGACTCGAGGGTGAGAATAGGATTCGATTGAAAACGGGATCAATCAACATAAAAACCTCCGATGCAGTTAAGCTCGAAAGGCAGCGAAGGAAGTTACGGATTAGCTGATCTAGGGAAATTTTTCAATGACGGAAGGATCCAAGTGCCCCAGATTGAACTGTTGGAAGAATTGCTAGTCGAATCCTTACCCTTTGTTATCCCTCTCCTGAGCACTAGGATCAGAAGTAAGGGCAACTTACTTTTGAATTACTTTTATCCGCATCTCTTTCTTTTGTTTTCTTTTCTTCTCTTATGCTGGGTCTGGGAGTAGGAGTCAAAAGTAGTAGTCTTTAGTTTAATAAAGCTCTCCCACGCTCTAATCTGTAAGCTTTTGAGGTATGGTTAGCATCAAAGGCTTAAAGTAAGGGCTCGAACTTGCAGCCAGTAGTGCGTTATTAAGACTGCAATCTAAGCCGATAACTAGAGTAAGGAAGTTCTAAGTTTCCGTTCCAATTACGCAATTACATTACATTTTGAAATGAAAGAGATCGAGCTAAGCTATTGGAAGGATTTTGATAGTAACCAGCCCTATAAGCCTACCTTGTCCCCGGCTAACCAGCAAGGAGTCAACTGCCGGACCATTCCATTCATTGTCTTATTCTCAACCTCTCCTCGGTTACTATGAACTACCAAGCGAGAAAACGGAAAGCGCGCCATAAAGCCTTCGAGCCTCCGCTTGCTTCTGTTGATGATTGATAAGCACTACTAGTCCCGTAGAAGCTCTTAATGGCATAGCCGTTGCAACAAGAGTAAGCGCTGTTGGATAGAAGACTGGTATAGAATCTGCTGTGGGACTTCACAAGCTCATGCCATCAAAAGTCAGCTCTTTCGGAAGAGAAGGGGTTGCATATTTTTATGCTGTTAGCAAGTAAATTCGTCAGGGAGGGCAGGACTATTTCGCCTAGTAGGAGTAAGAGTCTTAGCATGTTAGCACTTTCAATTGGACAGCTTTCCACAGTTTGAGTTGGGATGGAGCTTGAACTAAGGAAATTTTAGATTCAAAAGAAAAAGATTCTTTTGTTTTCTTTATGGGCATTTTAGGCCTCGAAGTCGCTCGGCGAGTCCTGCCACAGGAAGGGGCATACGTCATAAGGGGTCAACTGCCTCAGCTCAGAGCTAATCCGTCAAATGTTTTGACGAACAGCCCCTATTATGTGCTGCTACCGTCTCATCCTCGATAGAATGATCAGTGTAGAGATTTGGAAAGTCTTCCGCATAATAAGATCCTGCACCGAAGAACTTCGGGAAGTTATGACGGATTCTGAGATCCGGCATGGGCCCCAGAGGGGGTTGTAATGCCAGTGGGGTGGCGGATAGCCAACGTTTCGGAGGAGTCAAAATCCTCTGATGGTTCTGTTTCAATCCCCGTTTCTGGTTTCGGTCTTTCTGGATCGTTACAGTCAGTGCCAGCCCGGTCTATAGATATAGATGCATGGGTTCGTAGAAGATGACTGTCAGACCTGCGGCCAGGGCGAGTGAACTAGGTTTTATCTATCTCGTCGTACTATCGTATTTTCATATATATACGTTATATGAAAATCCATACATACTCATAGTATGGTCTTACTTTACTACAGCGCCTGGTTCATTTTTTTCTACCAAAAAGTAGTCTTTACGCAGGCGATGGTAGCCTTTCCTATTTCAAGGTGGGTAGCCTTAATCCTTTTCTGGTCACTCCTACTTTCTTGTGTTAGCCTTCGCGTCCCACACCCGTGCGTGGGTAACTTCCTAAAGTAGAGGGATTCGCCCAGAGACAGAGAAGTGGGAAACCGAAGATGAAAAGAATACCGATAACTGTGATAGAAAACTTCTACGCCAGCTTTCTTTCGTCGAACTTTTCTTCCTTAGTTTATATCAGACGGGCTCACAGCTTCAAGCACTACGAGCTCAATCTCAAGAACGGGCTTGCTTGCTACTAGATCGATAGCAGAAAGAAGGACTGAAACTGGATCTCAAACCATTAGGAAAGCAATCAATCTGGTGAAACCTACTAGATAAGGACTAAAACTTGAACTTGCTTGATTAATATGAAAATCTTTCACTGTTATCTGGAATCCTTTTAGATCGTACCCTATAGCATCATTCATAGAGCTATTTACTTAACATCGGGTATTCTCACTGCTAGCAATCCATTTAGTTAGGTCTCGTATGCCTATTATACAGTCTGACTAAGAGTTCATAGTATCTAATCTGATCTGAGAACGGAATTCAAATAAACCGAAAAGGTGAACGCAAATGGGGTGTACTTTGACGTACGGATCTAAAGGTACGTAAGTCACGAATACGGCGCTATATGAGCTATATGAGGCAGGCCACGACCTCTCCATTTTGAGAGTGCGAGTATGCACAGATCGCGATAAGGTCTATCGCAATCGCAGCAGACGGCTATATTCGCTACTGAGAAAGTTGCGTTTAACGATGAATGTGAAATCATCCGCCAGATGTCAAGAAAAGGCGTTACGTTATTTCGGTCCTCTCGTTGTCACTCGAGCTGCTACGCTCCTCTCCTTTCAGTCTTTTCACTACGTACCTCTCCCGGTGGTCGTTCAAAAAGAAACCTCTCCTTTCATTTTTGGTTTGCTTAAGTCGTGAAGAGATCAGGAAAAACAGGCGCCAGGAAGTAAAAAACGGTGCTCCACGTCAGTGGTAGCCAAACCCATGGCGAAATCTTCTTCTTCTTGAAAGTCAAGGTAGTCGAAGACTTCTGGGTCTTTGAAAGGAGGTCACTTCGAGGGAAGTGTACAGGTGATTTCACTTTCAGTGTTTAGAAGGTCGGATATAAGCTAAAAAGAGAAGTAACAGTGGTTGTCTTCCTCCATTTGATAGAGTTGAAGCAGCTGCCTATGAGTGCAAAAACAACAGCTCCTTCTCCAACAACCGAGTCTTCTTAACTGACTTCATCACCAGCAGTTTCTTCTGGTCATGCCTTTGAATTCTATATAGGTTGGAAGTGCGTTTGGGGCAAGAGATGAGCTTTCCCGCTACCTTGCCTTTAGTAGTCGAGAAGAGGTATGGAAAATAAGACTGTGGTTGGCCCCACGATTGCTCAACTGTCAATGTGCAACTTTCCTTGTTCGGACAGGCAAGGAGAAGTCCCAATGCTTTCGTCTCAGGCGTCAAACTATAGATTCTCATGAGATGAGTTTCAGTTTCCTTTTCTTACTTTAGTATTCGCTTCATCTTGACTTAGGAACATGGATTTGACCTCGAGCCATCACGCTCTTTTGGAATTCAACCGGCGAGTAGTACTCCGTCTATGCCCTGGTCAAACTATATCTCGGATAAAGGGCGAAGCTTCAGTTTCAGGAACTCTCATCTCCCAAGACGAGGGAAGGGGCATGGTTGGATGTCGTTTGCCGGGTATCTCTTGATTCAAAAGGCAACGACTTCGCCTGGTCCTACCGATGCCAATATTAAGAAGAAAGAGGGTCGATTGCGCTTCGAAGGCCTCAATGGCACATGTTTGCGAAGGCAGGAATGAGGCAGAGAGAAAGCTGCGATTGCTCTTGCTTTCTTTCAAGAACCCGTTCTACTTCGTGCTGCCAACAAAGGAATGGCATCACTCGTTCCTTTCTTCAGCTTCGAACAAGCAACGGATTTCGCTTAGGCGCGCGAAAGCCGTATAGCGTTAGTAACGCGCAGTAGTTTTCTTGCTCCTCGATAAAAGAAAGAGATGCTGTGTATGAATCACTCACCTATTCTTCTGAATTATATGTATCCGCGAGATTCATTTTTGGTTTCGATGTGCAAAAGCAAACCATTTCTATCGGAAAATTCCTCAAACGAAGAAAGGCGCCAGGATGATTTTTCGCTATGTCCGTCTGTCGGTGTAGGAGATCGAGGGTATCTTGTTTGATAAGTTGAAATCTCTCAGTCTGATATAAGTTTTGTCGGATAATGTCCAAGGGAAAGCCCTAATGGTAACTTCTCTCATAGGCTGACTATCATGAGATCTTTTACCGGGTAAATCAATCTATCTATTGTCTACCCCTGGAAAGAATTTATACCACTCCAACTAGATCAATGGCAAAAACAGGCTTTATCAAAGACTTTTGAAACAGATTTTAGGAAAAAAAAGGCGGCAGAGCAAAGTACAACTAAAACTTACACTGGCAAGGTTCGAAGAATTGGATAGACATTATCAATCAAAGAAAGAATCTACTTCTGAGTTTCGGGACTGACTTTCTTTCCCTTCTTCCTTAGCTGGCACTGCAGAAATAGTAGCTTACAACCATTGGCATAGCAAATACGTACCTTTGCTTTCCCGTTAGCCGTTGATTCCCAACTCTCCTTCCCTTTAATTTCCTTCCTCCCTTAAAGCTGAATCTCACCATTCGAGAAGCTATGGAATCGTCGACCCCCTTACCAAGTAGACTATGAAGTCACTTTCGTTTTTTTGGTTGTGTATGCGTAGTCTTTGTGCCCAGTCATCTACGAAGTAAATTCGACAAGAAAGCTATCCGATGTATATTCGTTGGATATGATAATGAGCGAAAAGGGTGGAAGTGTTGTGACCCGAATACCGACCCTTGCTATACATCCCGAGATGTGGTCTTCGATGAAGCATCATCTTGGTGGTCATCCCAAGCTGTAGTATTGCCAGATTAAGGAAACGACGAAAGACGCTTGCAAGAAAAGCGTTATAAGGAATTGCGGCCGTAGACATCAGCTAACCTACTTTAGTCGACTTTCCCCTTCCCGTAAAGTGGATCTGCCCTCTCCCGCTCAATAACACAGCTATTATCTACTCAAAAGCAGCAAGCGCTAAAAGAGAAGTGCCCAGCACGTTAGCTATAAGAACACCTTATCACGGGACTTCTTAGCAGCTCTTAAAGTTAGCGCTTTCTGCTATTCAAGAAGGACTATAACACGAGTACAGCTCTCTTGCTCTTTCCTACCCTATAGAGTCAGACTAGACAAAGGTATCCACGGGCTCGCGGGTTTCCTGCTCTAGGGTTTCGGGGGATTTGGTCTCGGATCTTGGCGGATTAACCTATAGTTTGATTCGCACTTTCGAGTAATCAGATCTCCTTCATAGTGGCTTTCTTTTTCGTGGCTTCCTGCGTGCCCTTGCCGGTTCTGAGCGGTGTCTCGCTCCCTTTGTGTTTCGGATCTGGATCTAGTAGGACTCGGAGTGATCAAGGGGATTCTTTGTTGAATCTGCCCACTCTTGGTTCTCTAGATCTCGATCTGATACGAGGTCCGTGCGGGGTACGAGGGAGGCAGTGGTGATGGCGGCCATGGGGAAAGGCAAGGCGATTGTGAAGGAAGGCGAGAGCAGCGGGGCGAAGGTGGAAAAAAGGTGTGGTGCATTTTTCCTCCATTCGTTGAGGTTAGAACCACAACTAAAGAAGACTTTTCCGGACAGGATAGGGGCTACTTCCATCGACACAGAAGAGGGAATTGGGGTCACAGATCAGCGTAGACTTAATGCAAGCTCTTTTTCAACACCGCACGAGCCAGACCTTCATAGGGCTTTTACCTTGAGTGGACAGGCTTGAGGATTCTCAACCTTATTGGGCTTCAACCCGTCTGTCTTTGCCTCCTCTACTGAGAGAAAGTTGTGGGTAGGACCCCTGTTTACGATGGCCCGAGTGTTCTTCCCATTGATTTACACTTCAACGTGTATGAGCCCCTTTCTCACCGACTTGGGTTTCGATTTGGCCATGGCATTGATCAACTGTCTATATCCCCATGTGACTCCTCCTCACAAGCACACTACCGAGTACCACGAGTACACTAACGAGAGAGGAAGTACAAGCAGAAATCAATAGTCAGTCTTCGACTTAAATGAAGATATTGCGTTTAAATAAAGAGAGAGAGCCAGACGCCAACAACTTAGGACTTGTTAGGACAGCTCAATAGGACTCAAGCCTCCATATCCATCCTAGAGCTCCTACAAACCTCTCCTAAGCACCAGGAAGTTTTCAAGAAGTTCTTGGCCGATGCCCGGGTACCTGTAGAAAGCACCCCTACTGACCTAGAGAATGTGGTAGAATTCTCACTGCACCGATGGGCCATATCCTTCTCAGATGATGACCTACCCAATGGTAAGCTATTTCCCCGCCCTGCATCATAGTTAGACCGTAAAGGAGAAAGATCCTTAAACACTAAGGAGATCCACTCACTTATCCCTAGGCTTCTCCATCAGCAACTACTTCCAATGGCTAAGAGTAAGCTCGAACGCTACTATCCGTCAGTATAGAAAGTAAGACCCACCCTAACTACTAAGGCAAGCGAGGGGCATAGCGATACAGTGTTCATACTCGAGTTGCTCAAATTCAGTAGAAGAAATGAAAGGGAACTGGCTTGCTTTTTGAAAAGACTTTCACTTCCATATAGATTTGCAGCCGCAAGACTTCTATTATAGCTTCTCGCCATTTTGCTACTCCACCCATTAGTTCTCGTCTTTATGATAAGGTCTCGGCTGCTCAGAAGGTTGGTAATGTAGTGAAAACAAATCCCCGTGCTGTCGATGCCCCAACGGTAGCCCTTTATGAGGACCGGAAAGCTATGCTATGCTTAACTATCGGTAAGCCCTCCATCTTCTCTTCTATCGATTGTTGGATCCTAGCGGTTCATATATCTAACCTTTCCATCACTTGCATCCACCTTTGGATGACTCTCTGGTGGGAGACGTTATGCAAATCTGGCCTGAGACGTCTGTGGGTTTCCTGGGTCGATCGTTTATAGAAAGAAAATAGAAGGAAGGTGACCTATGGAAGTAGGTATTTAACATGCTATCAAGTCAAGATGAGCTCTTTCTCCTTCATTCCATACGGCCTCCAGAAAGGATTCGCCCATCGACGCATAAAGCGAGTAAGGCCGTTAAGGTAAGCATCCAGCTCTCGATCCAGAGCTACTGCTTCAACAATCAACTGAGCTCAGGAAGTCAGGTTAAGACGTCGACTTATACAGGGTCTTTTCCGAGAAGATGAAAAAGAATTCCTGTCTTTCAAGGTAAATCCCACTAAACAACACTTGTATCGTTTAGCTTTTTGTGTTAGCTATGGTCTAAGCCAGTGGACTTGCCCTTCCTAAAATCCTTTCTTTCTTAAATATTAAGTTAATAAAAATAATTAGGTATTAGGATTCCCCTTCTGGGGCATTCCCGTATGAAGATTATAAAACCTTAAGTTGGTTGATCTTAAGAAGGAACCCTAGAATCAGTTGCAGCACAAAGTCACTCTTACTCCCCTATCTTCAGACACTGTGGGAAGTTCACTTACAAAGACCCGGCATGTAAAAAGGATTCATATAAAATACAATACAGGTTAACTTGGTTTGAAGCAAATGTCAAATCTTAATTCTTACCTACTTATCGTCCCAGAGAGGGGGAGATTCAAAAGCTTCTGACATTCCCTTCTCGAGGAAGATTTATCACAGGAGTGAAAGTTAGAGACTTAGGAGAAAGATGCTCGTCAGCAAAAGCAAAACAAGAATGATATTATCTTCGGTCTTAAGTAAGATTATGAGCTTTAGCACTGGTTTTTTAAACTTCTATTCCCATAGGGATCCGCTAAGTCAGATGAAGAGGCTAAATAACTAGTTGTTGAGAAGAAAGAAAAGGTATCAAATCAAGGAAGATTCTTAGTAAAGAGGTAATTTGACAGAAGGAACTCTTTCCTGTGTCACATGCTCGTCATTCTCTTTGAGTTCTTTCTCACATCCCGAGGAGAAGTATGATTGTGAGCAGGTCTCAGTCTCAGCTAGAAAGAGGTGGATTCTCCTAAGGAAGTTTTTGACTAACATAAGGAGAATTAGATTCGAGTTCTTTGTTACATACCGGAAGCAGCTGAAGTAAAGGATTCTGACATTGCCTTATGGAGAAGGGTTTTGAAATTCCTCTCCTTATCTTTTGGCTTTCGCTCCTTCTACCTCAACCTCGGTCAACCGAACCATACTTCTTCAGTCACTTGGTCCTAGGTCTGGGATTGATCCCTATAGCCTTAGTTCTTTATCTTGAAACTGGCATTTACTCAAAAGCATTTAAGCGGCTCGCGTCAGCCCTAAAAAATAAAGAGAACAGAACGGCACTTGGGATCGGATCTTTCCTGAGGTTCGGATTGCATCTCTCTTTCGCGTGGTTAAGGACTTTGTTGGGCATTTCTCCTTTATTATTTTAGCGGTTTATGCCTTTCTCCCGGGAGCTTGAGATGAAAGAAGAGAAAACACCTACGGCTACATGCCTATTAAGAGCTAGACCAGGAGTCGAGCTAACTGCATAGGAAGAAGGGAACTTACCTAAAAGGCCTAATAGCTATTAACCGCTCTACCTACCCGGAAGGAAATTGATCTCCTACTGTTTAGTTGATTCACCCACTTCTTGTTTAGTCCGAAGGGAAATCGAACGCCAAGAAAAAATGAGGCAGATTTCTTTCTCTAACGAGGTAAGAGTATGAACAACCCGGTGCAGTGGTTCCTTTCCCCCCAGCGGAACAATCAATTAAATAGATTTACTTCCTTTAGAGCAGGCAGAAGTTCAGTCCTTGATTTCTTTGCTACATACCAAAGGAAATTGGTCCAGTCTCAGCTTCCTAGCTCTTGGAAGCGACTACTTGCTTTCTTCTTCACAGCGTCGAGTAAAGACGATTCCGTGCATCTTCGATGAGTCAGACTAGGCCCAGATAGGAAGAAAGAAGATTCGCCACTTCAAACTAGTCACTAGAAGTCCCTCCTTACTTAGATCTTCGTGACCCGGGGAGAAGTAGGCTGATTTTTCTCCTAACTCATTGATTGGCCCTGAGACCCGTATTCCTTTGATTCTTCTCCCCCAAGGAAAAAAGTCCCAAACTAAGACTAACATAGGATACTAGTGCCTTTGACTGTCCACTGAGACTAGTGAAAAAAGTTACTTGCCCTAGTGCTACTCCCTGGCTTCCTTCCTCCACAGCAGACTTGCTAGAAAAGCTTGTGTCACTTCCTTGCAAATCAGATTCTCTTTCTCGTTATCGAATTAAGGAAAAAGCAGGAATAGCCTTCACTGCCCTCTTTCTTTTCTGCAATAGATGAGATTGGCATTGGATTGGAATGCCAATCGTTGATGATAAGCCGATCTTATTCGCCGACATTCAACTAGAGGACAGCGTTTACGCTAGGAATTGATGGCATGAATAGGCAATCTCTAAAACAGCGCATCTGCGAAAACGTATATGCGACAGCTCTCTGTTAATCTCTTCCTCTCCTTTCAGTCGAGTCACTACGTACCTCTCCTCTCTTTTGTCAAGTCTAAGACAGTTGATTCGGTATCTAAGAAAACTCTTAACGAAAGCGCCAGGCATGCTTTCATTCAATGCTTGGCTTCCTTCATTGTTGACTTCATAGGATGAACCATTTTCGACTAGCTAATAAAGGAGAATCCGCTCTAACACCCGATATTACGTAAAAGAAGATACCAGTCTGCCCTTCCCCGAGTCTTTCTCTTTCTTTTGGAGTGAAAACAGTAATGGAAATGAGTCATTTCACGGCCGAGGAAAAAGATACTTTAGCATGACTCCTACCAGAAAAGAGGAGTTCAGCCTTACCCAGTTCTTTCTATTTCTCCCTTATTCGGATAGAATCGGAGCAGAGGAACGTAAGCCAACTCAACTCCCAACTCTCATTAGCGAAGCGTTAGTAGCAATCTTGAACGAAATTACTTTCCTTGCCATCTTGATTGCCGCTCCGCACCTTACCTTTCTTTCCGGAAAAGAATTGAACCCTCACTCATCCCTTCCTCCAACTGCGCTTACACCGAAAGTGACAAGAGCTTCTTCAACTTGAGCGGATTCGATTCCGAACCTTTCGTTTATGTTCTTCCTTCCCTTTCTCTTACTTCTTTCCCAGAGCTACTGGCTTACTTTCCTCCTAACCAACTCGCTACAGGATTTATGTAATTGAACTGGTTCTGTATAAGCAGGGGTGGGGATGACGCTCGTATCCCGTAACTTGTCAGTAGAGTCATTCATCCCTATCTTGGTTGCATTCTTTATCCTGGAAAGCTAGTGACGTCTCCGCCCCTGTCTCTGGGCAGCCTTTGATCATCTCGGTGAGCCTTCCCCTTATACATGAGAGAGGTCGTGATAAGAGTTTCCGAGTGAGGCGAGGGGCGTAGAGTAAAGTAAGGAGAGGAAAAACCTCATCCAAAAGATTGAAAAAAAGAAATCCTATGCTGCTTGAGGAAGGGGGCAATCAAAGGCTCGCTTATTCTTCCTTTTCTTCTCCAGTAGCATCTTCTGAATCTGCTTATGTGTCTGCGGATGGGGGTGCTGTTCTATATCTTGATTCTGTTCGTCACCTCTACCCGCTCGAAACAGCCGATAAGGGCTGAACAACGAGTCCATCGAAACGAAGCTAATTCTATTCTAGTAGTAGCACTGATTGCCACTTATGCCTTCGACGCCGTGTCGTGAAAGTCCTTTGCTCTTTTGCTCAAGGAAAAGGGATCTTTGACCCCGAGGGTGTAGAGTTCTTCTCACTCGTATTTGCTAGTGGTGAATCATATCTATCTTTATGGTCGTTAGCCCCTACATTTTCATCGTTTGCTATAGCCCTCTCTATCTTTGTTGGCGTAACCGCCCCTTGATTGGGCGTATGTCAATGCCCGGTAGTATGAGCTACTTCCTCTGAGAATGATCAGACGCATTACCTATTGAAGACTGTCTTTTCCCCTCTTTCACGCCGACTTCCCCTAAGACCTCTTTTCACTCGGCAGTCTGTCAGAGTTAGCGCTTCGGCTCTTCTTTCTTTCTCTTTTCTTTCTATATGAGATGACTCCCCCGGTGAAAGGGGGTTGAGAGCCTTTCTTTCTAAATGAAAAAGACTAGGAGAATCCAAAAGCCTTTGTCAAGTCTGTTGGAGATGCAAATGAAGCCTTGACTCTAGCTGCTCTTGGTGGTTGAGTAAGGGCATTGAGCTTAGGCCTACCCCTACTCTCCTTGTAGGGTAGTTCAGTCACCCGAGGATCACTCTCTCCAGAGCCGGGAGTGCAGCCAATTCACAAAACCGATGAAACAAGTCTGGAGCAGCTCAGTCCAGCTAGCTTCTTTGCCAATTAGCTACGTTCGTTCCACTCCCCCTTCAGTCAAAGAGGCTGGTCACGAAATGTCTTTGTCTTCTGCCTGCGAGTCTGAGCACTCAACTTAGCTAGGCATCAAACTGCTTTCTATGCATTTCATATAGCTGCTTTGAGAGGGAATCTTTAGATTCGTGCTTCTGAGTCTTTGACTTCTTTACAGAGAGAGATCCCTTCTCAAAGGACAAGAAGCTGACGTTCAATTCAGTGTGCCCTGTCAGGGAGTGAGTTAAGGTAGTCGGTCAGTGAGCGGATTTTTTTTTGCCGCGCTGCTCTTCTCTTGCTTTCTTTCTTCGTTGTTATTCCCTCGGGTTCTGAAGCTAAATGAAATTCTTTTTTTGTAGTTACAGTCAACACAGTAGCTGTAACGTGAACAGCACTTTGTCCTCTATTTCTATCTAAATAGGCGGCAACTTCGCTGAATGATAAAGCCTTTTTCCTTTCTTTGGTCAACAACCATTGGTAAAGAAGAGGATCAGACCAAGTCAAAAATAGCGTATAGAAAGAAGTGAAGCCGGGTGTGATTGAAGCACAGAAGAATTTCTCCCATGCTTTGTTGGCCAACCACAGGCAAAACACTAGTATCATCACCCTTATGGCTTAATGTCAATCCATATTACATATCCAGTCAAAAGGTTTACAACCCTGGAAAAGGATTGGTGGATTTGGTTAGAGAACCATTAGAAAATTCCCTCAATTTAAGTAAGCTGCTTTCGTAGTTCTCCAAGCGCTCTATGCCGTTATAAATATGGCTAGGGCGTGGTAGACCCATCGGCCCCATACCGTAGGGGGTCTTAGTGGCCTTCAAAAGGTAAAGAACGAAACCGCTCGATATTTTTTTATTTCGTTATTGACGGTCTGGAATACGACGATGAGTGGACTGTTCTGCGGGCTTGGGTTAAACAGTGGCTAGCTTATGTCCGTTGGTATTGGCTTACGGCCTGGTCACCCGACGTAACCATCCAAGATTTTTTCGAAGCTCCGGTTGTGAACCGGTCCTGGAAGCTCAGTTGGTTCGATTTGGTCTTCTATGTCAGGTCTATGACTGGCTTGCTGAGAAAGGTGAAGAGTACAAGGTACCAATCCTGGTTCCGGACTTCCGTTATGGGCCTTTGCTAAAACTGGAAAATCTCTTTGGTATTATCAATCATCATATGTTGGGCTTAACCAACCTGCAGCTGGTCGAGGTTTCGTGTGTCCGGGAATCAATAGACTCTTTGGTGCACACGACCCATCGATGACAACCGTAAGATGGCTCGGAATGGGTTACGTAGGATAAAAAAAGAAGGAAATCTCATCTCCACATTTACATTTGCTCTTGAAGCTTAAGCCGTGTCTGTGAAGCTCTGCTGAGTTCACACGCTAACGCAGCTAAGCCCAATTGAATATAGTTTTTTGATACTACTTATTCTAAATAAATAATTACAGCACGAATAGGGAATCTTCTTCTTTCCTTGTTATGCCGGTTCTAAAGGTTAGTTTTCCGCTCTTCCTTATATAAGCACTAGCAGAACCAAAAGAGAACGAACGATAAGGAATGGGATAAACTTACACGATTCTTTCAGGTCTTTCTCTTCCTTATCTTATAGCACATGGAGCGGTTCTTTTTTCAATCTTTTTTTCTTTGAACCGTACTGCTGCGCCAGTTGGTCGATTCGCATTTATTATCTTCTTCGAATGACGAAAGAGAGAAAATAAAGAATGTAAAAAGGAGGATGAAACTGATACCTAAGAGCTCTCTTTACTGACAGCACGCAAGCTTACACGCTTACATCTGCTTATGCTTACATAAGCGGATTGCTTATATGCTGACTTTTCCTAGTTGAACTACCTCGGTTCACTGAACTTGCTCCACCCTTCTCAGCATGACTTTTGCAAAGAAGGGTCAGCATCTTCACTCTCTTCCTGCATGCAGGGATGCAAAGACTGACTAGCAGCTGATCTTGCAAAGAGCAGAAAAGTAGACCAATAGAAGCGGATTCAGTCCTTTCCTTCTTTCTTACTTTCATGGGTTGGTTTGGTTGCCTGAGATAGAGATCCAAACAAAAGCGGAATGCCCGGCAGATTCAAAAGTCAAAGGCACCGGGATCATTTGTTTTTTCGACATTTTTCACTTTCAATGTTGTATGTAAGTTTATCATAGAATTCGGATATCAGAATCTCATATCTAACAACAAATTTCTCCGCCTATCTAATCGAGCCTCTCGATCTGTCATTATACCTCGAGAAGTAGAAAGACTTTCAATCCCAGTCCCATGCTTTCCGTTGGTCAACAACCAACTACTTAGGGGAACCCACTCTTCTTCGGTTTCAGAATCGGTTGATGAACAAGAAGAATCTATTGCCTCCACTTCAATACATTACAAAGAAGCTAGTCGCTAGTTCAAATAGGCACTCCCCAGCCGGCAATCATATGTTGAGTAGGAGCTCGTTCATCAACCTGTGAGCGGAAAAAGCCAAAAACCTGACCTCTCTACCTATTCCCTTAAACAGACAGGCACAAGCTGAGTCAAGTCAGAGAAAATAGACCCCTATAAGAGAAAGCCGCGCAACCAGAGTTCCATATTGACTTAGATAAGATTGGAGAATTAAGCGTCGCAAGGTCGGTTGATTGAATGATTTGAAAAAGAAATGAAAAGCAGTCTTACTTCACCTAGAGGGAGAAAGCCAATAACACCGTTCGTCGTAAGAGACGGAAAGCACGTTCATGAATTCATGGCAATATGTGCAGCTCTGGTTTGTTGTGGTGCTTTGGTTTAAGATAATATCTTCTGCTGTGGAATCCTAGCTTAGCTCGTGAGCTAGCTAACTGCTAATCCGTTCTCTTTCCAGGCCGACCCTCCTTTTTTCTAGTCAAGTTGGAGAGGGGAATTCAGCTCGACCGACCCTTGAACCTCTCCTTTTATGACTCTGAAAGCCCAATTCCTATAGTTAAGGTAGCGTTGTATTTCAAAATTTCAGGCTGTTCTAGTCTTGTCTTCTGAGGAGCTTTAGAGCAATCTATCCTAAAAAGAAGCTTTTCGTTAATATCCTCCGCTGCTATCCTCGCCCCCGGGACTGGTTCAAGGTAAGCTACTGCCTCTACCGGTGCTCCTGTCTCCCGCCTCCACGTGGCACGCACGTGATGACACACAGTTGGTTGTTCCCATCCCCGCTCGAGGGATATAGAACTTTAGCGATCCAGCATTCCCCCTCTCCTCCTTCTATCTAGTCGTCCCCGGGCGGGATCACCAAGAACGCCTTAGCAGATACATTTCAATCTGGAGTTCGCCAGTCCGTCCTGATAGTTCGAGGGCCGTGAGAAGCATAGCTAGCATCCCTTCGGCTTCGGTAGGAGAAAGATGAAGCTTTGAGGCTCGCTCTAGATCGGATGGTTCTATGGGGCCTATATGGAGCTAGCGATGGGAGCCTCCCGGGCAGGGAGGTTCAGATGCAGCTTCGTAGCTTCCTCGCATGGCACTGGAAAAGGAATAGGAAAGAGATGGCTTCGACCACTATTGCTAGGAAGGGCTTTGCAGGCTTGTACTTTCTATCAATCTATCAATAGATGGGCTAGCAGAAAAGCAGGAGAGGGGGTTCCTTAGATGCAGGCAGGGAAATCATTGTTTTGCCTTCCCGGCTGGGCTTCGAATGGAGGTTATTGGCAAGCAAGCAGAGGAATGAATAGCAGGAGAGTTTTGAAGTTCATTTTATGATGTTAGCTCGCTAGGAGCGGAAACGGGACCTGACGGTACGGAACTATATATTCAAAAGAGGCAGAGTGAAGTTCTGGTCTTTCTCCCCACCCCTTTGTGCCCAGGTCCTCCTTTCGTGCCTTCAGATACACTCGTTGGGGAATGAATGTTCTGGTTTTATTCGAGCTATATCTCCATTTCCAGTCGAAAGGCATCCATGACGGGCCACTGGTTCGTCATGACTTCTACCGTCACTGCTGGCCTAGCCTCTTTGAGATCGTCCAATCCCTGTGTAAGATATTACTACCTGCCATTCGGAGCAACTACTATTTTTCGTTTACGGCTCAACAAGGGAAGAGACCCTATTTGAGACTAAGGCGGGTTTGGAAGGTTGGTTATCGTAGGGAAAAAGGTTGTATTTCCGTCTGTCTTACTATTGACAAATCTTAGGCAATTGGCTAACATAGGATTCGTGGAGACGTTGTACCTAAGAGAGTCATAGCTAAGAGGGTGAGAAGCTTTTTTATGGTATGGAATTATTCAACTTTTGTACTTGCTTTGACCTTTTGCTACAGAGCAAAGAAGAAAAGACCGATCCAGATTCACCTCACCCTTGACCGTAGATCGTTACCAACAGAGGACTGGGCAGTTGATATCGAAATATCAGATTCAAACGGCTTTCCCTCGCAAATCAAGCGCGAAACGTACAGGCCGGGGAATAAAGAGATGACGAATAGCAAGCAAAGCGAATTCCAATGATTCGAATTCTGGATAGCGCATTGAGCTAAGCAGCCTAAATTGGACCTAAAGCGTCGACGCTTATTTATAGATTTATATGACGAAATAAAGCCCCTCGAAGAGATAGAAATAGAACTACCTTGGCTTAAGAAAAAGAGTCATAAAAACTACATCTTTCATCAGCCAGACCTGGTGACATACTCCAGATGAGTGGCCGACCCCAATTGGAGAGTAAGATACAGATTATGATTTAGATTAGGTCGCAGGCCTTATTGGAATGAAATGAAAGTAAGCCGTTTTACCTCCGTCCGCCTATCCCCTTTTTTCTTCCTTTGTTGCCGCTTCCCAGACATGGGAGAAATTCGTCGAATTTACACAAAGTAGTTATTGAAATAAGGTTAGCCGGGGTTGGGATTGGTTCGCGCAGAATGCCTAATAGCAAAATCTCTCTAAACTATTAAAAAGAGCATATACATGAATCGAAAGACATATAGATATCGAAGTGGGCCAGCGAATGAGTCCACTAGCTGTTTAGATCTTCTCAAGGTATGCATGAAACAAAAGGCGAGGGAGAAATAGAATAAGGAAAGGATGATCAAAAGGTATGAAAGAAGACTTCTTTATTTAATAAATAACCTGTTGAAGTGGATGTTCAAAAAGGGGGAGAGCGTCCTCAAAGAAAAGGAATTTCAAGGTCAAAGGTAAATGAATGCATATCCTGTGGATGCCGCATTAGCGGTGTTAGGACTTTCCCTTCCTTATAGCCTTACAATATCAATTTGATTTGAAGAGAATCCATAATACCTCCTTTTCGGTTAGTAGAATGTGAGAAAGAGAGCCGCTGAGCAAGGCTAGCCTTTCAACGTCATACAAAAGGGAAAGAAAGGCGAGTGAAGTCACTTCTGGGAATTCAGTATAGGATCCCGGCTTCCCTATCTGATGATTAGGAGGATGCCTGAACTGGCGGAATCCCTACTCTACTAGTCACCGATGTTGGTGCTTTTTGTAAAGGCATAGCGTAAATCCTGCCCGCTGCTATAGAACTGCTGTTGGAAAAAAGAATAAAGATAGACCTCCAGAGCAAAGTCTAAACAGAGATGGCTTGGGGTGAGGGGTAGTACAGGAAAGAGCCAATTCCATTAATAAGAGAAAGGCTTCACATTCATGCACGGAAGTTGGGATAATTAGCAAAGTAGGCTTTGTTTTCAGTTCCGTTCCCACGGAGAGACAGGAACGGATATGACGGCCGGGTTGTACCGATGGCATGTAACCCTTTTTGGGGGTGGGCTTAAGCCGAAGTAATCGGTGAAGGATAGCTCGAAACTACAAACGAAACAAAGACTAAAAGCGGGCTGCTAAATAAAAGAAGAAAAGAATTATAATAATTACCTAATTCATTATCCGACTCAGTCTTTGAGAAGAAGGCTAACCCTATATGAAAAACCGGTCAGATCTGTGTAAAAGAGCCCTCTCTCTGGTGGAGGAAGGTACTGGATCCATTTACAGGCATTTCTTAAGCCATCCTTAAAAGCCCACGGTGACAAAGAAGATGAAAGACTATGTTCCCGCCGGTAATAGGATGATCTGACGCTTCTTTAAGACTTGAGACTTGCGCTTTCTACTTCATGTTAGTCAGTCGCAGACAGGATGGGAAGCGTCAAGTTTGATTCTTCCTCGGGAATACTACTAAATAGAATGACGCATCTCCGACTTCAGACACTGAAAAGAATGAACTCTCGGACTGTAATGCAAATAGATCGATTAATCTCACCATCGGATATATTGAGAATGACTAATATCTCCTCCCCAAACACAAACAATCCGAATAGGCAGATCTGAGGAAGCAGAGATGTTAGCTGCTTACGTAGTTGAGTCAATTAAACGGCCTTTGCGCCTCCCTAACTCTTCCCAAGGAGCCCGATACGGGATATGGCTTGACGAGCCAGCTACCTTGCCTCCGGATCCGGACTGGATTGAAACTACTGACTACGTGTGGCTTTAGACTCTCTATCTGGTCGGGATGGTAGGTAGCATATAGATATAGTAAGTGAGAACCGGCACATTGAGGCAGAGAAGCCTGAACTCAACTATAGGGGAGGACAAACGTAAGCTCAGTTAGCTTCGTCAGGATTGGAATCTCACATACGTCTGATTTAGACTTGCATACCTTCTCACTCAGAGAAAGCACTGGGCATTGGGAATTGATTCCCTGGGGCGAAAGCCCAACTCTTGGTAGTTAGGAGTAGCTGTTGTTTTTCTCTCTTTTAGCTCTATCAGGAATTCGGGATTTCATCCCTCTTCAAAAATTCGTAGTTAAGATCGGAAAAGATGACACAAAAGTTATCTCCGGTTCAGTAGAATGCTTTCTTTAGTCGGAATCACAACCATTCTTTGATAATGATATTTCTACTTTGAATAAATCCGGACTTGTAGCGCTCCGTGTTCCTGCCTACCGGTTAAGAGGAGCGGGGAAGATCAATTGGATCTGATTCTAAAGTCACCCATCAGTGAATAGAAGGTTCGGGCCTGTGAACACTAAATAGAATAACTAATCCTGGCCGCCTCCCATAGCTGTTTCAGCAGGTGAATTCACTTTTATCGTCTTTGCTCAGCCTTTCATTCTTCTTTCATACTTCCCGCGGACGGGCTTGATTTACGACAAAGTAGAGTCGAAATAGAAAAGCGTCACGATCGTCCGTTACTGCAGATACTTCTTACGCTTTCTCTGTCTCACGAAGGCACTAATAGTTGTTTGTAGCTTTCCTTGCTACCGGAAGCGGGGTAAATGACAGACTATATTCCCATATCTGCGGAAGGAAGGTAATTTCATCCCCGCGGGAAAGACAAAGAGAATCTCTCGACATCTTTTAGATCAAGAAAAGCATCCTTGGTAAGAGCGAAATAGACTGACTTAACCGAACGATGCTCTTTATCCTCCTAACGGGCGAGTCACAGAGGTGACGAGAATAGATGAAATAGACGTGGGATAAGGGCCGAAAGTAGAAGAATGCATGAAACTGCTGCTCCGTAACGCCTGCCTTTTCTTCTTTAAGGCGTACGGGCTCTACTTAAGCCATAAAGACGATTCCAGTAGGGCCTATAGTATTATCATAGAATCCCCAGGACGGGAAATTACATAGAAATAGTAGTTATATCCGGTGGAGGATTATGAGTTTACTTGCATTTATGCCATAATTCTTTAACTGCCCCACCTTCTCAGATGAAGCAGGAAGTTCAGATCTGGGCAACAGCAATAGCTTACGTAATTCCGGGCTTGCTTTTGCACTAAATCTTACTAGTAGCTCGTCTGTCTGTTACTTCTTTGCTGAATCTCACCTAGGGCTGTACGTAGTGAAGGTCAGTATGTGTGCGTGCGTGTATGCCAGGTATTTGTATTGGTAGGATATTAGTCTCCTTTGCCCTGCTATCCCGTCTACCAGGGCTTTTGATTCTTTATTCAAACTACGTAGCACATACTATCTCCTCCTGCCGTCAGTCTTCTATGTCTTCTATAGTGAGTTCCCCCGGATGAGGGTGTAGGATGCTTGCAGTTCACGGGCTTGATTTACGACTTCGGAATGCTTTACTAACGAGATCCCGCCTTCTAAGTCAATATCAATAGTTGTAGAAGTGGGATATGTGTCGAAGTGGGATCCCCAGGCATAGCCCGGTCTGAACCTGGGTCTTAGCTTTCAGAACACTTCTGTCTAACTGTAACATCGCAAAGTGAAATAAATAATTCCGTGCTCTTCCCCGGATGCAACTGATGAAAGAGAAGACGCTGTGCCGGACTGCCTTGATCAGGCTGAGATTCGACGTTTGATTTTAGTGCAATAGCCCATAGAAAATCCCAGACAGCTGGTAGTCTGAATTACTTAGCCCACAGGTAAACGGGCTAGTAAAGGCCCTGACTTCATCATCTAAGGCAGCAAGGGATGTCTGGGAGTTAGGAGTTAGTAGTGTGTTTGTTAGAGCGTCGATCTAAGGCCGTAAAGAAGGCAGTATGTTCGCGTAGTTACCTGGTGAATCTCTGCCTTATCGGCTAACTGCGCCATAGTCAGTAAGAATCTTTTTATAAGTTTATAGCTTTCCTACTTTTTTTCAGTAATGGATTGAGAAATAGGATGCTATAATGCAGCTCTTGCAGCTTTCCCTAACTAAATCTCTTTAGGTAGCCGCTCTTCCCGCTCGCGTTAGACCATGGGATCACCCGCTGAGGCTGTAAGGTCTTTCTGCATCTTCTGAAGTTGGCACCCTTGGGAAAACCTTCAACTAAAAGTGTGCTAAGAGCAAACCGTTAGGCCAGTATGCATTCCCTGTCTGGGAGGTTCTCTCCGAGAATACTTTTTTAGCTGATCGCTTCCTTTCTATTATCTTAGGATTCGACGTCTTCGAAGAAGAACGATAACTACTTAGATCACCACCCCAGCCTCAAACTAATGAGTCAAATCCTATCTTTCATCCAATAAGCCGTATCAGTCAAGGCCTTCGCTTCTTCAGTCATATGGAAAGCGGTTCAGTCTGCTCCGCCCCAATCAATGCCTTTTTCTTCAGACTGAAAAGCCTTTTCGTTAGCAATCCGAACTGCCCTTCTTCCTTTCCGGAAAGTGAGCTCTTACTATAGTAGCTCGAAGCTAAGGAGTTAGCAGCGGAAGTTTATGTTATGAGTTGGAGTAGCTCGTAGCTAAGAGTTAGAGAGCTGGGAATGAAAGAAGAAAGGTTGTATTGAAGACACCACACGTCGACCTAGGAGGATAGGTCTCATGCCTTACTGTCTTATGCGTTGGGAGACTGACAGTACGAGAGAATAGCTATAGTTCGTTAAGTTCACGAAAGAGCTAGCGTGCAAGTCAACCTGGTCGTGGGAGAAGACCTGTTGACATAAGTCTGTTGTCTGCAACTGGATCCTAGCTAACGAGCTCGACCATTCTACTAATCCATTCTTGAAATTACTACCTATCAATAGAATAGCTTTGCTTACTCGTGACGACTGGACTGACTGCGCTAAGCAAGAAGAGTGGGACTTCTGATCGTAGTGCCCGTATTCGCATACCTTGTTGTGCCCTTGCGAGGTGCTTGTTTTCGTAAGTTGCATACCATCAAAGGCTAAGCTAAGGGGCCCAACGAAAAGATGACCCAGGGACCTTAGGCGCTAGTGGTGGGTTACCTATAAGTCCATTTTGAGCTCTTGACTGACCAAGTCACTAAAGGAGCTTTTCCTGTCAAGTCCAATCCAAACCTAAAAAAGGTCAGTGATTATAAGTACCATAAAGGAAGAGAAATCAGATTCATGGCAATAGAGCGAAATTAAGCTAGGCGTATGATTGAATACCGATCTGATCCCGTGTGCGGATGTATAACGTCGTGCAAAGCGCTTGAACGCAGGCTTGGTGTAACTAAATCCATTCAGATACTTTTTTTATATAGTGACTTATAGCTTTTTCATGCTAGCGTTGGGAGTTTGCCCACTCACTCAATTTCAAAGGTGAGTAGCCATTCTGACCTGAGCTTGCTTTCAGGAAATAGGTTGAAATCCCGGCTAACTAAGAGATAGAGTCGTCTTTTCTCTTCCTGACCTTTGCCCCGTTAGAATTGCATGTGAAAAGCATATAGCCAATAGCTTCGACGCGCTTAGCTACTGCCTAAAAGCTCTTACAAGAAAGTAAGTAATCTCAAGGCCGCCCGGTCATTCATCCAATGCTGATTTTTAGGCATAGCATTAGCCTCTTTCCGCGAGTCAGAAAGCCTTAGTTGAGGTGTCTTCGCATTTGCCTATGTGTTATTCTGGTCTGCTGGCCAGTGTAATATCCCCCGCGGGGACTACTTTTTGACTTATCTCTCCAGCTATTCCATCTAGTGGTCGAAGTCTTTGAAGCATTCCAATCCCAGCGTTTGAGTCAATAGCAGCAGAGTCCTGAAAAGAGCTAAAAGCATTCTCTACGCACCTTTTACATTTGCTTATTCAAGAAGAGCATATTTTCAACCTCCCTTCGGGAAGTAGTTAGAAAGCTTGTCAACTTGATTCGAGCCTAAAAGATATGAGGGATAAAAGCTAAGTACGCATTCAATCCTGATGACGAAGGCTGGCTCGGCAGATCTGTGGGCATTAAAACTTCAGTGTAAGCGAGTGGCCGATAAGAAACGCTACTTTCTCTAAGGTGCAACCCTTTCTGTCCATGTCCATCGTTGAGCCAATCCCATCGCGGGGAAGAAGGACGTCTTTCATTCTCACCCTATTCGGGGTATTCATGCCCACCCTCTTCTTATAGTAGTGCAATTCCTCCTTCAAATCAAAGAGCAGTGGATTCTATCACCGGGAATTCTGGGTATCATAACTATGCTATGAAAGAGCTCCTTCTTTCAAAGACCCTACCCTATTGGACTGGACATTATTGACTTGCAAAGACTGGTTCTGCTCGGGGATATATATTTGCATAGAATTTATCAGTCTTGGCTAAGCCTTAGGCGTCTGAATCCAAAGAAGCAGACTCAGAGCTCAGAGCAAGGCAAAAAGAATTGGCATACTTCACTAACTGGTCTGTCTAAACGGTGCTTGTTGCGGGTGATACCAGGAATCTTCCTCTCAAGACTTGGATCGGTAGACCTATTTGGACGCTTGAAGCAAGCGGGGATTTCAGCTTGAGATCCGCTTGGAGAGCGTTCTCATAGACAAGTTTCGAAGGGGGAGGTCTCGACGAGCCTTGCTTTCTTTCCTAGTCCTGAAAAGTTATTCTTGACTCTTTCTTGGGATTGGGTTTGACACTAAAAAATACAAAATATCTACTCGTGGGCGGAGGAGAGGCAATAGATTCATCTTGTCCTTGGCTTGTGAAAGGACGAAAGAAAGGCTACATGGTATCTGACCCCGATGACATAGGGACGGTTAGGCTTGTTGGCTGGCTTATGATGGTTTCCTGTCCCAATTCAACATATTCTTTCCTTTTTTTGCTTCTGCTTGGTAGCAGGCTTGTGTGCGAGCTTGGTCCGGTTTCGATTCCGTCAGCCCACGGAGAAGGGTGTGGAGCCTCGCTTTCCATGCTGCTCCCCCTGCCAGTGCGTTGGCTCCCTCTCTCACCGCTGATTCGAATGCTGCCGTCTCAATTGCGAGGACCGGCACTCAAAGCAGCTCAGATGCTTAATACTCTTTCAAGAACACGTGCAAATGACACTCACTCGTTAGTAGGAATGTCATAGAATGACGAAATACTATGTGGGAACACAGGCTGAGATTGAGATCTGAACGACACAGATCCAGAGCGGGACAAAACCTTCGCCTCTCCCCCATTGTTCCTTCCTCCTTCGTGCCCGATCCGGTCAGTAGGCGTCAGTGAAGTTAATGCCGTATGCTAAGAGGGGAAATGCCGACATGACGCACATAGAAGAGCGGATTCGCTTCCTATGGAGATGAGATGTTTGTTACTTTCGTGCAAACTGCTGAAGCATATGCCTCCTATTCAAAGTACTTTAACCTATTTCATTGCCTTAATGGCACCCCCGGCTCGATAAGGCAGATCTGTGGGAAGACGTCGAAGCGGGTTTAGAATCAATCCCATCCGCCCCAGGGGCAATAATAGGTCAATCAGGTTAATCCCTCTCGCCTTAGCGTGAAGTCTGTCAAGGAGTTTCAACCTAAAGGAAAGGGCAATTCCTGATCTGATCTTTCCTGTGAAGAAACTTTAGTGGTGGGGTCCCGGGTTTAAGGATAATTGCATTACCTCTTCTTTTTTCTGCCCATTCCCGTCCCTGTAGAGGTCTTTGATTTGATACCTCTCATTCTTTTCGATGAAGTATCCTATGTAGGCTCATTAATACTAAACTTGCTTTTCTATGATATACGGTTTTTTACTCAAAGTCAAGATATTGAATTAGAATCAATTATCAGTAGTTGTTTTATGTTCATAGAATAAATGAAGTTTGATACTCATTGATTTTTTAGATAGGTTTGGGTATAGCAGGACTTGAACCTGCGACCATTAGGTTAAAAGCCCAATGCTCTACCAACTGAGCTATACACCCCCCCAAAAAAAGATTGATTAGTAAATCAAGATTGGTTCGGAAAAGAAGGCGGCCCCTTGTCTGCTCATCATAAAGGGCGCGGCTCTATATGAGGTTCGTACTGCGGAGCAAGCGAAGAAAACGTAAGGGCGCGCGTTAGCACTTCTGCAAGAAAACGAAAAAAAAGTTTCGCCTTTTTCGATATGAGAAAGATGCGCTCAAGCACCCAACCCAGACTTTGTTCTGCTTGCTGAAGCCTTACTCAACAAGGACAAAGATTTCTTTAGTAAAAGGTTGCTTGTTTCCACTCATTGAAGATTCTATCTACTTTATAAGGTCAACGGAAGATACTAAAATGGCTCTCACTGACACCTGAGACGAGAAGGTGAGGTCGTCTTTCTTTCCTTAGTACGTTTGCCTTCAAGCCTTTTTTTCGGAGAAGGAGAAGAGCAGTTATCTTATCTATGTAATTACGGTCTTTGTCGGCCGGTCGAGCACTCTCTTTTCTTTGTCTAATTCCGTCTTACCAGACTTCACGGACTTCTTACCAACCGTCAAGGGTTGTGAGACTGAACCAGGTACGAAGAATGAATCTATATCAGTGCACTCCAGTTGCTGGCCGGCGGCCGCTCAACTGTTCGAGCGCAATGCAGTGGTAGTTGGTTTCGATTCGACAAGGGTAGAATGCCTGGTCGAAGGTCCAAAGTAGGTGGCAGGCGTGTTCGTTTTGGCTCCCGAGCGAGAACAATAAGTAGGCGATGCACCATCCTTGCTGCTATGTACGTTGACCTTGACTTGTTGAAAAATTCATCAAATTGAACCCACACTCAAAGGAGGACCACAAGCTCGGGGCTCGACGAAAGATAAAATCTCAGCATTAAGAAAATGAGGTTAGCAGTGAAAGAAAGAGCCCGGCATTCATTTCTTCATGAATCTAAATAGCTGAGTCTACTAAAAGAGAAAGAAAGCAGCCTCATCGTGGTGATTAGAGGAGACCTCTGATCGTTCACCTCTAATATGACACGTTCCCTCCCTCAACGGGATCAGTCGGCGGGGCTATTGTAGGCAAAGTCGTCCCCTCTACTGACCGAACCCTCAGTTCGAAAGTCTTCGGCGGGTCACCATTAGAAAACGACGAAAGGCGAACATCTGGGAAAGGGAAAGCGCAGTGCGCCTGGTGCGGCTTGATTTTCTCATGATATACCAAGCAGAATGGAGGGTCCTACCCACGTACATGATTGATAGAATCACTACGTAGGAGGCGGGGGGAGCGGTCAACTTGATGCTCCAAAGGCATGAGTGCAGTTCCGATGAAGTAGTCTATTCCGAAGTAGTGAGTAGGGCCTCTTTCTCCTTGATCAGTTCGCCTTTGTTCTATTGAAAGGTCTCCATTCCTACTATAGTTTTGTCAACGAACGCGTCTCGAGCCGGATTGACTAACCTAACCCTTAAGGGGGCCTTGCCATAGTTGGGTGCTCTGCTTTAGTGTGATTGACGAAGGCTAGGTTTGGAAATAGGAAAAACAAATGAAAAGAGATCGGGGTCGATAGTTGGCAAGGAACTTTATCTTCCCGGGGAGCAGCTGTGGTCGAACTCTAATTCTGGAAAAAGTTTTGGCCCTTTTACCTTCTCTACCAGATAGAAGATGATATGAGGGCCAACTATCGTTGCCTTGCACTTCACGGTGCCCTCTCGATCATCGTTCGTAGTAAAAGAAGATAATACGCTTCGGCGATGTTACCTACTAAATCTGACGCCTGCTAGGTGATCGAAATCGCTCAGGTCAGTGAGGACTCACTCACCTACTCCTTATCTATCTAATAGTTTATTCTATCTACTGAATTCAAAGACCCGCCGCGCCTAAAATCATCCCAAGCGCTGCGTGGCTACTTGACTGGTAAGAAAGAGCTTCCGTAAGAATTGGAAGACTGAAGTATGTACGATATAACCCTCTCTTCCGCTACTGGTGGACTGTTGCACAGAAAGGCCGACAGAAGTTTTTAGCGCGGCGCTTTGGAAAGCGCTTAGCTTCTGCTAGCGGCGGGGCGGGGGCGGCAAGGCCATGTTGTTCAGTTGGAAACCTAAGCCTTCAAGGTACGAACGAAGTGCCGTTCCTATCTGACAAGGGCTGTCTATTTTCTCACTCACCCCCAGTCTTTCCCTGGCCCTGACGGACCAGTCATTTCATCCCTGTTATGCCTATCCCCTACAAACCTAAGCGGCCCACCTGAGCCTTGAAAGCAGGAACTGTACGAGCCGAACGGACGAAACAAGCGAGTCCTACTTGGACTGCCTTGTCTACCCACCCACTACACAGGCCCGAGTTAGGTACCTTTGTACTCACTTTGAAGCATATCGAGGCGGCTGTATATTAGTATGCCAAAGGGATAAGTCGATCCAAGCGAACCGAGCAAGTTTTCTCGTCTTTTCGGGATGAACTTCTCGTGCGCTACGCCAGGCGTCAGACTTCAAAGAAGAAAGAGCGCACCCCTCTGAAGGTTGGGAGCTTCACTCTGCTAGTTTCCGCTGTGGTCTTCCCTTATTTATCTCCTTGGCTTGAGTGCGCAATAGAAAGCTGAACTGCTCTTTCGTGCAAGACAACAAGGCGTCAGGTGGAGACACATTTAAAAGACTTCACTTTTTTTCCGTTCTGATCTTGAAATTCATGCAAGTTTGAAGTGAACTTGGAGCAATTGAGGCAAAGAGAGGAACTTCACGAAAGCAAGGAACGGGTCGGGTACAGAGAAAGCAAGAAGAAAGAAGTTTCGCTCGAAGAGACTGACTTTCTATTAGTTTTGTTTTCAAAGAAAAAAGATTGAGTTGGTAGTCTAACAGCTACCTGCCTTCAGCTGGCTGAAACGCGCTTCACCTTAAGAGAGAGACTTTTTCTTGGTGATCGGTTCATTGGCAACGACAGATAGGCGCGATCAAAACATTGCGTCTATGAGACCACCAAAGGAGGGATCAGTTTGACCGGGGCTCAAATCTGACTTCGCCGAGCAATGAAAAACGACGGACCTCCGTACTGCTACTTGCTAATCGAAATCAAATCATTACCCTTCTTTCTCCCAACATCATTCTCAAACAAAGAAATACGGGATCAGACCGCTCCTCTCCTTATCAGTCGTTCAAAAAGAAACCTGGGGTTCGAACTAGTCATTAATGGTCGGCTTCATGGGTCTCATTTTTATGGTATGCCGCTCCGCGAACAATGGGGTAAGGTTTCATGTTCTATTCTATATGTAGAACTCTATATCTGCGTGTTC
>Ga0209574_10000005_pt1 | contig 161203 bp, 271 predicted proteins | sample AgamicMgMarz_FD_187168 | JGI IMG/M metagenome (GOLD analysis project Ga0209574, IMG submission 187168) | Agave microbial communities from Guanajuato, Mexico - Mg.Ma.rz (SPAdes) (version 2) | ecosystem: Host-associated > Plants > Phyllosphere > Phylloplane/Leaf | place: Guanajuato, Mexico... | reverse complement strand
CTATTCTCTCATTACCCACTTAACGCGAAAATGTTAGAAGTAGCGCAAAGCCAAACAGACATGCAAGCGAACATTCATGGTCACGTACACAGTATGACACAAGGGTTAGATAGAGGAGTTCATTTCTGTGTTTGCACAGAACATACGCATTATACGCCTGTTCCGTTCTGGGAGATTAAAGATTACTATAATGCGGGTATCTACCTAGAGCGAGGTGAAACTAAATTTGCGTACTAAGTTCATAGTATTCTCTGATTTCCATTGGCATAACTTCGAGAACTTTGCGAAGCCTGTAACATATACATACAAAGGTAAAGAGATTCAAATTACTGATAGATTACTAGCGCAATTAAATACAATTAATAGAGTATTTGAAATAGCTCACGAAAACGATGCAGACGTTCTGTTTGATGGGGATTACTTCCATGCAAGAAACCGCATTACGACTCTAGTATACAATCTAGGGTTTAATGCAATCTATGATAACATGATGAAGTACCCGGATATCAAACTATACATGATTGTAGGTAACCATGACCAAGCAGATTCTAGTGACTTCCCGGAACATAGTTTAGAAAACTTTAAAGCGATTCCTCGTGTAGTAGTTATGGATGATTTTCAACCTGCATATACAGGTTCCTGCATGCTATATCCTATTTCCTATTCTGATAACGTAGAGTTCATTAAAGGTAAGATTGACGAATTTGCTAGACATGCAAAAGATGAAGATGAACCTACAATTTTAATGGCGCATATAGGAGTAGACGGAAGTGAAACAGGACAGCATTCGCATCGGCTTGGTGGAGCGTTTAATATTAGTGAACTGTACCCTAATGTATTCACTTATGTTACACTAGGTCACTACCATAAGCGACAGTTCTTAGGTGGGACTGATAATGTGTTTTATGTAGGTAATACAATCCCAGAAAGCTTTTCTGATGAGGGACAAGACAAAGGTGTGTTCTTAATTGATTTAGCTAAAGGAGGTAAGCCGGAGTTCATCCCAATCGAGAACAAGAAGTTTATCACGCTAAAAGGTGTAGACGAGAATACACAAGAGATTGTAGATAACAACTACATCCGGTTCATCATTCCACAGGAACTAGCGACAGAGATTGAAGTATTCAAAGAATCGTCAGACACCATTCGTGTAGAAGTACAAAAAGAATACAAAGCAGATTTACGTATCGACATTGAAGTGGGTTCCAGTGAAGCGGATATTGTCAAAGAATATACGAATAAGTTCTACACAAACGTACAAGATAAGGCTCTAGCAGTCTTACGAGAAGCACAAACATTAAATGTTTAGGAGACTAGTAATAGTCTCTTTTTTTATTGACAAACTTATGGTATCATGGTAAGATTTACTTATTACTATAAGAGGAGGAGAGATGTGAGTAAAGTTAATGGGAAGTACAAACAGATTCTAAAAGACTTCATTGACACGTTTTACGGAAAAGAAACGGTTTTTTACATTGATTGCAATAAGAAATGGTACTCCAGACTTACAGGGGAATACCACAACCACGAATACATAGCGGGTTTAGTAAGAGAAATTCAAGAATACTACATGGAATGCGAGGAGGTACGCAATAAGTGAAGTGGGACAAGTTAATAGTTCAGAACTTTCTGGCGATTAACGATGCGGAAATTGATTTAGATAATCAAGGTCTTATCTTAATCGAAGGAGAGAACACTAGTGATGAGAAGTTCGCTAGTAACGGAGCTGGTAAGTCATCCTTAATTCCGGAATCAATTACATGGTGTTTGTATAACAAGACATCTAAAGGACTTAAAGGTGATGCAGTAGTTAATAATAAAACGAAAAAGAATACAATGGTTGCCTTAATTGGTGAACTAGATGGAGATACATACAGAATTGAACGATATCGTAAGCATGCTTTACACGACAATAAAGTTCGATTGTTCAGAAATGATATAGATATTACCGCTAAATCGAATGATGATACGAACGCGGAAATTGAAAAACTGTTAAAAATATCACACTTAACATTCATCAACAGTATCTTATTTGCTCAAGGTGAAGGGTTAGGTGCTTTTGCATCTTTAACAGATGCTAGAAAGAAAGAAATTCTAGATAGTTTACTAAACTTAGACATCTACTCTACAGCACAGGAGATAGCGAAGAAGAAAGTAAAAGAAGCTATTGAAAGAATCGAAGCGAAGAAACGTGAGATTGAACGTTTAGAGTGGGACTTAGAACAAGTAGACAAGCTAGAGGAACAAGACATCAAGAACTATGAAACTACGAAGGATATGTTAAAAGAGGAACAAAAGCAACTAGCAGACGTTATTAAGTTGCAAAATGATTACCCGGCTAAGTACTTCGGTTTTGTAGAACAGAAGAGGGATAACATTGTAGCTCTGAATAAGAAGCTAGATGAGCTTTCTAATATCGACATGTCTATAGAAGAAGCAGATTTTAATAGAGCGCACCGAGCGCTAAATGAAATTGAAAATCAACAACGCGATTTAGAACGACAGAAAACAGACTTAGTTAAGAGATACAAGAGCTTAAGTTTTAGTGATAACTGTCCAGTATGCGGAACTCCTATGGATAACAGTCATAAGATTGCAGAGCAAGAGAATATAAAAAATGAATTACGACCTGTTATGTTGGGTATCCAGCAAATAGAACAAACGAAACAACCATACATAGATGCTGTTAACGAAGCGAGAGCGCGCTACGATGAGAAATTAGTAGAGCAGAAAACAGTCGTTCAAAGACAGCGTGAAATCACAACAGAGATTAACAGAGATGAAGATTATATTCGTACATATGAAATTAACCTTAGACAACTCAAGAGTAATGTAGAAGTCGTTAAAGAGACAATTAAGAAGCTCCAAAACGTCCCTGAGCCTGTTTCAAGAGATAAGGAAAGGGAAACTATTAACAAGGCAATTAACGTCGCTAAGAAGGAGCTAGTAGCCTTAGAATTAGCGAAGAAAGAAGATGAAGATGTAGTTAAGGTTTACTCGAACGAAGGAGTTAAATCTCACGTATTAGACTTCATTACACCAGAGCTTAACCAAAGAGGTAACAAGTACTTAAAACAATTAGCCGGAGAGAACATGGAGCTAGTGTTTAGTACGAGAACGAAGAAGAAAGATGGTACATACTCTGACAAATTCGATGTGCAGATTATCAATACGGTAGGTGGAGATGATTACAAAGCACAATCGGGAGGAGAAAAGAAACGAGCAGACTTATCTATCTCTCTTGCGTTACAAGATTTAATCTTAGAAAATACGAACTTCATTGTATATGATGAGGTATTCGATGCATTAGATGAGGTTGGTGTAGAAAGTACGATTGAGTTGTTAAAAGAACGAGTGAAAACCATACCAACTATATTCGTTATAACTCAAAACGCGCACTTCAAAGCGCTATTCGAGAAAGTTATTACAATTACAAAAGACAAACAAGGAATTTCAACAATCAAAAGGGGGAAACAAATTGCATGAAAGTAGTGAAATTTAGTGAGGAAGAGGTTCTAGTCATCTTAGAGACTACTTCACAGGACAAAGAAGAAACAAAGGAAATCTTATTACCATACCGGGAGCTATTAAAGTGGTACCCACTCAATATTAATTATACATACAAGTATTCAACATCTAAAGATATTATGTATCTAGTAAAAGACGGTACATACAAACGAGACTTATACGATGTAAAATCAACGAAGCAAGCGAAAGCGCTTCCATTAAAGAAAGGCGTTCCATATAACAAGACAGTACATAACCGTAACATGAAGATTGTAAAGTGGGCGGAAGAGAATAACTTAATCGAGGTGAGCGAAGAGAAAGTACTATTAACAGACCCGAAGGTTGGTATCTGTCGTGTACTGGAAACGATTGAGTCCATTAAGCAGCACCTAGTTAAAAAATACATATTTGAAGAAGGAAAGAATACTGACTTTGATATCGATGTGAACTTAGGATTTCCGAAGTTTACGGACGAACTAATTTATAAATATGCTACGGAAACAGAATTATACCAACTTGAACTATTAGGAGAGGTTTACACTCTACTTAACCTATACAGACGATTAGAAGAGTGAGGGATTTAAATGTTTCTAGATTTACTTTATCAGGAGCTAGGAGATAACAAACCAGCATCCGGAGGAGAGACACGATTTAATTGTCAGTTTTGTGGTAATACCAAATATAAGTTTTATGTACATGATGAAACAGGTTTATGGCAATGTAAAGTGTGCGGGGAGAAAGGTAACCCAGTATCATTCGTAATGAAGCATTTCCAAGTTACATTCCCGGAAGCGAAAGACATACTGGAAACATATGACTATGAGGTTGGAGAATATAATCGTCAATCCTTATCACATCAAAAGTATGGAGCGCATTTAACAGAAGAAGAGCAGTTATATATGTACATCATGAATCAAGGGGACGTTCCAGAGGATGAGGTAAAGGTGAAATATACTTGCCCTTATCCACCTTCTAATTGTAAGTCACTCATAGAGAACTTTAATAATCCAGAAGCGTTCCCTTTCTTTGTTTACTTAAATGGTCGCGGTATTACGTTAGAGCAAATTAAACAACATAATATCTCCTACGTTGTAGATGGGATAGCTAGATTGTCAGATGATAAAGAACTACGATTAATCAACCATTTAGTGTTCTTTGCGTTTGACCCACATAGAAAGGCGATATACTGGAACACGAGGTCTATAGACCCTAAACCATTCATAAAGAGTTTAAACGCTCCAGCGAAGCCGACAGAGTACTCAAAATCGACGGTAGTTATGAATCTCAACAACGCATGGAAAGAAGATAAGATTGTCATCGTGGAAGGATTCTTTAATATGACCACAATCGGGAACTGTGCAGTTGTTACATATGGTAAGCAGGTATCGAATCAACAAATTAAAACGATACTGGAAGCGACCAAGAAAAAGAAACAACCTATCTACATTTACTTGGATAGAGATGGTTGGGGAGAATCGATTAAAGTAGCTGCGAAGATTCATAGTTTCGAACCGGATAGAGCTGTCTACTATGTGTACAGTGAAGACGACAAGGATGCGAATGATTTAGGTTACGAAGAAGCTTGGAACAGAATTAACAACGCGATTCCGGCTGACACAGAAGGGGAAACTATTTTTAGAATGTTACATTTATAAGGAGGAATAAGGAAATGGAATTAACGGTTTATAACAATGCAATGTACGACGATGTAGAAAAAGCTTTGGTTCGTGATGATACTGGAGAAGTATTACTTAAAGGTGATGACTACCACGATAAAATTTCTTATCAGATTCAAGGAATTATCTTTATTTTACATCACTTAGGTTTAATAACATACGATGACTACGCGTACATCGAAACAGATATTACTAGCGAAGACCAGCTATTTGATGAACTAGGATTCTATAACCCGGAGGAATATTAATTATAAAATCTAGTTGACATGTAGTAAAGTTAATGATATATTAATAGATGTAGAAAAGAGAAAGAGGAGGAAAATACATAATGACAGATTCATTGCAATTATCAGAAGTGGATGGGTTAACAATTCACCCACACACAATTAATGTAGATATCGTTATTGGAGATGGTTACTTACCGGAGAATGCTCATGGTAACGACTTCTGTGATGACATACGTGCAGCAGAAGGTCGATTAGTTCCGCCTAGCACATTCGCATCAGTTTTAATTCCTACAGGTCTTAAGACAGCGTTTGCAGATAGATACGGGATGAAAGCTAACACACGAAGTGGTTCTGCATATCATACGCCTATCATTCTATCGAATTGTACAGGCATTATCGAAGGTACATACCGTGGGTACTTAGGTATCCTATTACGAAATACATTTGTAGATTCGTCAGTAGTAGACTTCGTTTTCGACGCAAAAGGTAAACGAATTCCGTTATCAGAAGTACCGAAAGAAGTACTAGATAATGCTCGTGAGTTCTACGAAGAAGATTCTGTTACTTTAGGGTACGACAAACCTAAGACGATGGAAGACTTTAATAAAGAATTACTAGCTTGGAAGAAGCGTAAAGATGCAGGTGAGTTCGCTATTTCTCGACTTACAGCTATCCGTAAAAAGATTGAAGCGAATCAACAACTAACAATTCGAGAAAACGACGCATGGCTAGACCAAAAAGCTCCGCAGCCATCAGCACAACAACGTCTATTCGTAGACTTAGTACCTCGTGGAACTATCTATGTAGCGAAAGGTGAACGAATTGCACAGATTCACTACCAAGACAGAATTAAGGCTAACTACAACGTGGTGGACGAGTTAGATGAAACAAAACGTGGAGATAGTTCATACGGCGGGACAGGTCTTAAGTAATGATTACACTTGGGATTATAGTTTACGTTATAATTTCAATAAGGATTTATTACGCCTACAAGAAAGATAACACTAATGAGTACACAGGTGAGTGGAAAAGAGGAGAGTCTAAGAAAATAGGTATGCTATTCGGATTCTCCTTCATACCTGTACTGATTGTATTTGTACTTCTTCTCGTAGGATGTCTATACTTACTCATGAAGATTGTAATGGGTATGCTATGGATTGTTGGTTGGATTGCTGTTAACATGCCGTAAAGGGGAGATGTTATGCAAAGTAAGGTTACAGAGTACATAGAACAAATTATTACAGCTAAATTAAATCATGATGGTGAGATGATTCTTCGTCTTCAAGAAGATGCTACAGACGAGATAGTAGACTTGAAAGATGTAGGTAACGCTATCATCGATGCAATGGATGATTTAATTTTACATATAGATACATCACAAGCAATGACGGACGCTAGACTACGAGCTATCGTAGAAAAGTTACCGGAGGAAATACAAAATAACATATACGACGACTTCAATGCACATGAAGACGACTTATTTAAAATAAAAGGAGACTAAATACATATGGCAACGAAAACAAAGAAAGAGTTACAAGAAGCTATTGAAAATTTACAAACGTTGGTATCACACATCATGACACAAGGCGCATTACCTATTGAGGAAATGCAAGTATATATGGAATACTTATTAACAGGACAAGTTAAAAGCGAAGAGCATGCAGAGCAAATTAATGAACTAGCACAACGAAGCGCTACAATTTCTGATGCTACTATTCTAGCTCGACTATCATTCACTCAAATTATGCAAGAGATTGACGAAAAGTTAACTCACGTAATGCGAGAAGTGCAGCTTCAAAAGACTGTACTAGAAAAACTAGGTGCTACAGCAGAAATGTATGAAGAAGCCGCAGAATCTCACGATAAAAAAGTAAAAGAAATGATTGAAGCTCACACAACTAAAAAGGAGGAAGTTGATGAGACTCAAGTGTGAAGTGTATCAAGACACTGATTACGGGGTAATAGAGAAAGCCGGAAATGGTTCTGTATTTATCGAAATAACTAATAATTGTGAAGAGTACGGGAGAGAGACAGCTAGTTTAAGCTTAAAACCGGAAACATTATACAAATGGTTAACGACAGAGTACGACATTAAAACGTTACAAGGAGAAGCAGAGGAGAAATAATTCTCTGCTCTTTCTTCATAAGGAGGATAATATGGTAGAGTTACAGTTTGAAATCACACCTAAAAAAGATATTTATAACTTGCATGAGTTAGTAGCTAAAAAAGGTGTCACGTACAAAGGTAAGATTGAAAGTAGGTATGAGTTCATGTTTTATGGGGAGTACATCGACATTTTAGGAGAAAATCTACAATCCTATGTCTACGTAGCCCATGACGACACCGACTATACCATCGTAGGAAAAGGAGTGAAGCGTATTGGCAAGTAGTGGTCGAGGAAGTAAGATTAAAGGTAGTACGTATGAACTGAAAATAGCAAAAGAACTATCGGAGTGGTCAGGAGAAAACGTACACAGAGTACCGCAATCAGGTGCTGGGGGTTATTCGTGGGGTGCAGATTCCCGGATGAATGGTGATATTGTATTCCCAGTAGGAAGTAAAAATCCGTTTGTATATGAGTTAAAGAAAAGAGAAGGATGGGATTTATCTCACCTATTCAAGAATATCGGACAAATAAAAGAATGGTTTTCTCAAGTCGTAACTGATTCTAGACGAATGAAATCTCATGGTATGAGTCCGTGCCTAATCTTTTCTAAAAATAGAGATATAAGTTATGTAGTCATTCCGTACAGTGATGACGTTTACGAGAAGTTAAACAAGCATTTTCCTGTTTCTAGGCAAACTATATCATTTAAAAACATTAGAGAAGAAGATGAATATTTCGATACACTGTTAACAACATTAGATGGGTTTAAATCTTTTGATAAAGTATGGTTATTTGAACACTATCAAGATTTTGAGTGGGATATACAAAACGGATGATAACTTTCGAAAAAGGTACTAGATGTAAAGACCCTTTGTACAAAAGGTTAAAAAGTGTACATAGGAGTATGATTAATAGATGTTATAACCCTAACTCTTTTGGTTATAAATGGTACAGAGCTAAAGGTGTCACAGTTTGTGATGAATGGTTGAAATTAAACGGTTTTATAGAAACAATACACACTGTAGAAGGTTTCGACCTAGATAAATTTTCTAATGGTGAGTTAGAGCTAGATAAAGATAGTAAAGATTCTAAAAACAAAGTGTATTCACCGGAAACGTGTATTTTTCTTAGTAAGCTCGAAAACAAACAGTATAAACCATCCTACCAGAAAGAGATGATAGCTTTATCTCCTACAGATGAAGTATACGTATTTAATAACCAGAAGAAATTTTCTTTGGAACATGGTGTATCGGATGCTAGTATTCGAGATGGTTTAAAAGGGAAAAACAAACTCCCTCTCGGATGGTTATTCGTCTACAGTAAAGGAAAACAGATTACGAAAGAAGAGTTGATTAGTATTAGAGAAGACTTAAAGAAAAAGAAATAGTTTTGATATATTATAACTTGTATACATTTAACACATGAGGGAAGAGGGGATTTAAAAGCATGACATTAATTACAAAAGATAGAGGCACCTACACACAGGAAATTAGATTCGTTCGAGAACGGTTTAATTACTTTGTAGATAGCATCTTAGAAGAAACAAACAATAAAGAAGCAATTGAACCATCAGATATTGAAGAAATTAAGAATGCCGTAATCAGTATGGTAGAAGCGAAGAAAGCAGTAGAAGCGGACAAGCTATTTACCTTCTTAATTCGAGAAACACAATCTCGTATTAAACTATCGAACCTACCATTAGCTAATTTTGCATCTGCGGTATACTTACGACAGCTATACAAACAAGCTAGTAAACTACGTGGATTCGATTACAAAGAAGGATACGGAGACTACGCTTCACACGTAACAGCAATGGTAGAACGTGGAAAGTATTCAGAAATTCTACTAGATGTCTACACACGAGAAGAGCTGCAAGAAGCAGGTAAGTTAATCAATAAAGATAGTGACCGTAAGTTTAGCTATAGCGGACTTCAAACTCTAACAAAAACATACTTAGCTAAGAATGATAAAGGACTAGTAATGGAGCTTCCCCAAGAGCGATTCCTTACAGTAGCTTTATACCTAATGAGTATTGAGAAGAGAAAGAACCGTATGGAATATGTTAAGAAAGCATATTGGGCTTTATTCAACCACTATATCGGATTAGCAACACCAACACTTAAAAATGCGGGTGCGCCACATGGCTCGTTATCTTCTTGTCATATCTTAACAATGGATGACACGATTGATAGTATCTTCGATGTAGCGAAACAAGTAGCTTTATTCTCGAAGAATGGTTCTGGTATTGGTATCTTCGCTGGATTCTTACGCGCTCGTGGTTCTCGTATCCGTGGAGTGAAAGTACAGAATAACGGTGTTATCCACCCAGCACGATTACTATCTGTATTAGCGGAGTATGTAGACCAGACAGGAACACGTAAAGCTGGTATTTCCGTTTACTTACCTGTATGGCATGCAGACATTAAAGACTTCTTGGAACTACGATTAAAAACAGGTTCACAAGAGAAGCGCGCTCATTCTATTACAACAGCCGTAACTATCCCGGATGAGTTTATGAGACGATTACAAAACAAGGAATTGTTCACTATCTTTGACCCAACAGAGGTTAAGAAAAAACTAGGCGTAGACTTAAACATGCAATACGATAAGAAACGTCTACAAGATGGTGAAGAGCCTAATGAGAAAGACCATGCATTTACATACTGGTACCGCAAAGCAGAAGAACTAGACTTAGAGATTAAAGAAGTCGTAAAAGCTACTGACATCTACAAATCTATCTTCATTAGCCGTAAAACAGGCGGTACACCTTACATGTACTGGAGTGATACATCAGCACGTCAGAATCCAAATGGACACGTTGGTATGCCGTTCGCATCAAACTTATGTACAGAAATTATCCAGAATATGGAATACGATGAAATCATCGAGAATGGTCTAGACGAGAATGGATATGTTGTACTAAAACTTAAAGGTGAAGGGTTAGTAACTTGCAACTTAAGTTCTCTAGTTGGTCACAATACACACGACCTAGATGATGAGACATACCAAGAAGTAGTAGACATCCAGTTCCGTATGCTAGATAACGTAATCTCGATGGGACGACTATCGGTTCATCAGGCAAAACAAACCAACGACTTATATCGAGCTGTAGGTGCAGGATACTTAGGTATGGCAACACTGATGGCTGATAAAGGAATTAAGTGGGAATCAAATGAAGCGACTGAGTTTATTGGAGAAGAGTTTAAACGCTACTTAAAAGCACAAATTAAAGCTTCTCATAAGTTATCTTTAGAAAAAGGTTCTTATCCACTGTATGAAGGCTCTGATTGGGCGACAGGAGAGTTCTTCGATAAGAGGGGTCTAGTTGGGTCTGAATGGGAAGAACTACGCTCTATGGCTGCGTTAGGTATGCGAAACGGGTACAATGGTGCAGTTGCTCCAACAGCATCTAACAGTATCATCATGAATGGTTCACCATCTATGGATGCGTTATACGATGTAGCGTACACAGAAAATAAATCTGGTATGAACGTTCTAATTGTTCCACCGAACTACAATAACAAAACAAAATGGTTCTATAAATCTGGTTTCGAGATGGATGAGATGTGGTCTATCAATCACGTAGCAGAAGCACAGAAATATGTTGACCAAGCGATTTCACATAACATGCACGTATCATCGAACATCAAAGGTTCAGAGCTATTACGACTGGACATGGCTGCATGGGATAAAGGAATGAAAACAATATACTATACTCATACAGAGGATAGAGAGAAACCAGAAGATTGCATTATGTGTGCAGGTTAATATGAAACACTTACTAGTCTCTGTATACTTCTTTTTAGATGAGTTACATCATAGGTTTCATAAGTGGATGAGAGAGAAAGTATTTAAAGGTTGGTATTAAAAATCTAGTAAAATCTAATTGACAAAAAATACAGAATAGTGTATAGTATTACTTGTAAGAGTGAGTCCTTTATAGTAATATCTTACACTATTTTTATTTATAAGGAGGAAAATGGTTGGAAGAGAAAGTAAAGTTGACAGGTAAGTTTATTGTATTAGAAGTTTTAAAGAAAACTAGTGCCAAAGGTTTCAAAGACGTAAAGGTAGACGATGTACTTTATTTTGAATGGGACTTAGATGGACACTACAGAGGAGCGCCATATGTAGATTGCTATGTTCGCGGAGAATTTGTAGATAGTAAAAATGGGATGACAGTTAAAACTCTACTTCATGAGAACTTCTTAGTAGAGGAGACAAGCTAATGGTACATAACAGAAAAGATGTAAAAGATGTTATAGAAGCATTAGAGGTTTCTGACCACTTGGATATTGTAAAGTACATAGATGTCTGGTCTAACGGTGTTACGATTCGTCGTTGGCAAGGACAAGGTAAAGGGAATAATAGAAGTCCAGAAAATGGATATAAAAAGATGGTAGCTATTTTAGTAGAGGTAGAAGAAGAGGGTTTATTTTAAAACAAACTGAGGAGGAATAATATGTATTCATGGAACAATGAAGATTTTGAATTTGAAGAGTTAGTAGGTAAAACGTTTACACGTATTAAAAACGAAGGGTCGGACGAGCTAGTATTCTACGATACAGACGGAGAGATTTATGTAATGTATCATCAACAAGACTGCTGCGAGTCTGTTTACATCGAAGATATTGATGGAGATTTAGACGATTTATTAAATAGTCCGATTTTAATGGCGGAAGCGGTATCAGAGTCAGGTAACGATACTGGTTATGGTACTTCGACTTGGACGTTCTACAAAATCGCAACAATCAAAGGCACAGTAACACTACGTTGGTTAGGTGAATCTAATGGTTACTATTCAGAATCAGTAGATTTCATCCGTTTAACAGATGAAGAGGACAAGCGTAGTTACCAAGAAAATAATTAAAAAGGAGACAAGCTATATATGTTCAATAAAGTAACAACAGAAAAACCATTCCGCATCTATAATGCGATGCATCCTAATCGCGCTACTAAGTTATTCGGTGGCGTGGCTAGTGGGATTCGTAACTGGGATGACCAACTAGTAGATACATGGTTAGACTACCAGAAAGCTCTATTCGCGGAGTACTGGGTTCCAGAAGAAGTTAGAATGGGTAAAGACATCGAACAATACAAACAAGAATTAACACCAGCAGAACGAGTAACATACGAACGTGTATCAGGTGCATTAAATTGGCTAGACTCAATGGCTAGTGATATCGTAACAATGCTATTCATGTCTACATCAGACCCAGCATTACGAACACTATTAACAATCATTGCCTCATTCGAAACGATGCATAACGTGTCATATGAACACATGACATCGACTGTAATCGGTTTTGAAGAGAAGCAGAAAGAGTTCGCTAAAGTACGTGAGTTGCCGTTACTAGCAAAGCGTAATGATTTCATCTTAAAAGAGCTAGAAGAAATGGTAGACATGTTACGAGGTAAACTAGTGCAAGGTAGTGCCATCACATTTACAGAGGATGAAATTACAATTCTATTTAAAGGCTTAGTAGCTTACCAGATTCTAGAAGGTGAATACTTCTCTGGTGGATTCGTATACTTCCACTCATTAGCTCGTGACAATAAGATGATTGAGTCCAACAACCTAATCAACTTAATCAAAGCAGATGAGAACCAGCACTCTGAAATCTTTGGATTAATCATTAAAGTGTTAGTAACAGAGAATCCGCATTTAAACAACCCTGAGTTAATGGATTGGGCTATGAACTACATTCGTAAAGCAGTAGAGCTAGAGAAAGAGTGGACAGCTTGGTTGTATCAAGATATCGATACATTATCAGTTGCAGAGTATCACGATTACGCTGAGTACCTAGCTAACTTAATTTGCCGTAATGCTGGATTAAAAGAACCATTCCCTAGCAATACAGAGCTTAAGTCTAAATGGATTGTTACATACGGTAGTAAGTCTAAAGGTTCTGGAGAAATCGCCCCTAAATCAGACTTCTTACAAGGAAATGCAATTAACTACAAACACGAGGATGGGGACGACTTTGACCTCTAAAAAGAAAGCAACCATGTTTGTATATTCTAGGAAGGGGAATACCACAGGTATTCTCGAACTCCTAGATGAGAGTTATTTTGAGTACATATTTGAAGTGGATAACAAAACAATTCCAGCAGAAGTAGAACGAGCATTTTCCGACAGTGACGTACTTTTCATAGGGGTTCCTACTTATTTCCCTACATACCAGAAAGAACCTAACTACCCGGCTTATTTACATGCTTTTGAGTATGTAATCAAACACCTAGAAGGTAAAGAGATTGTAGTATTCGGTAGTGGTAGAAGTGAGTACGAGCTATTCTGTGGAGCTGTAGACTATTTAGGTGACTATCTAAGTGTAAAGAATAAAGTACATAAGTTTAAGTTCGAGGGATTCCCAAAAGTCTCTGAACAAAAATACTTTAAATGGATGGTGAACGAACTTTTATATGGAAGACAATATATTTGATAAAGCGTATATCCAGTCACTAGGGGTTAGTATGGCTCGAACGATTCTAGAGAAATTGGAGCCGTTCGAGGGAATGACACCAGAAGAACGAGAAGACCACAACACCAAGATGTACCTAGAGCTATACTTCGATTTCTTCAAAGATGTTTATGGAGAGAATCCGAAGTACGATTACACGAGAGATGGTAATACAATAAATGTAACATTGTACCCAGACTTCTCGTTAGAATCTATCGACGTATATGTAAAATTAAAGGAGAATGAAGATGAAGAAATTAGTTAAATTTGAACAGCCGGGTTGCACTCCTTGTGCAATGGTAAGCAATTATTTAAAAGAAGAGTTAAATGTACCACATGAAGCTGTAGACGTTACAGTACATCCAGAGTTCGCAGCGCATTACGAACTAGCTTCTGTTCCAACAGTACTACTATTAGAAGTAGAAAAGCAGGAAGACGTAATCGGAGAAGAATTAGGACGCTCTATTAAATTCAACCCAGAAGAACTAGATGAATTAGCAGAGAAGTTGCGTAGTTAATATGTACACCTTAAGTAGCATAGCTGACACAGTTATGAAAGAGTTTAATGTTAAATACATAAGTGTTATAGAAGACGGGTTTAAGATAACATTCCGCTTCAAGAGAAGAGATTATAAAAAGATTACAGATGAAAAGATTACGAAATTTGAATACAAATGTAGACCGATGGGGGTTTGCTTTGCATATGAGGAGGAAAGTAGATGGAATGTAATAACAAGTACTGCGTTTGGAACATGTTTGACCAATGTTGCCCGGACAGTGAAGAGCGGTTTAATGAAGCTACTCCGAATGAACTAGATTGTCCATCATCATTGCGAGAGGACTTACAGGAAGGACTTTACATAACGCGAGATGAGATTTTAGATGCTGTTGATAATTTAGGTGAACATTCTAGAGTCTATTTTCTAAACCACATTCTAAGCCAAAGAGATGAAGGAATAAATTTAGAAGAGGCTTTACAGGCATTAACACCAAAAACTCTAATTTATATGATGTTAGACAGAAGAAATTTACGAGAGTTACTAGAACTAAAACGGAGTGTTAACCTTCTTGGAATTAAACGTCCGTGGCACATTACTATCCTACCTGATGATGACTCTAACCTTAAGAGTGTATCTGGCGCACGACCTAGCTTAAGCGAAATAACAGAGGAGGACATGCAGAAATGGAAATCAAAACAAAAGTAGACGGAGACTTGTTTATCTGTTACTGTGATGATGCAGGAGCCGAGTTCAACATCTATATTGACATTAATACAGCGAAAGTAGATTCAGTAGGTGTAGGTGACCTAACAATAGCGAATCTAATAGCTGCAACAAAGAAAGCTAAGAAACTATTTGTAAACTATCTTATCGATACAAAGAGCGAGAGCTTTTTCGATTAATATAAAACCACACTAAGTAGAGGAGCATTTAGCCTCTACTTTTTTGTTTATGGTATAATTAAGATAGAGGAAATAAAATATAAGGAGTTAAATAAATGTCTAGAAAAAGAATTTTGAATGTTTACAATACTGACCGCTCTAAAAATGTAAACTTAACAACAGTACAAGCCGAGGGAGACGCAATTAAAGTCACACGATTAAACGAAGAAGAGTTAGAATCTGCTATGGAAAAACTGGAAAGCCAATCAGAACTATTCCCAGTACGCGACGACAATAAGTATCTAGTATTTAAACAGAAGTACGGAAATGACACATTACAAGATAAGATTTTTAAACACGGCGGATTCGTACAATACTATAGCGCAGGTAGAGCGCCTGTACCTGTTATTACTTCTCTAGCGCAAGTACCACAATCAGAAATCATTTACGCTTGTCAAAAGGAGCATACATTAGAAGATGTAAAGAATGTGCAGCTATCATCAATGGCGACTAGTGTTGTAATCGATGTACCAATTGTGTTACCGGATATCAATGTATACGACTACCTATTCTCTTTATATCCATTACGTTACCATGTAGATAAGGTTCGTGTATCATTTCCTGCATTAGCGAAAGAGGAGATTCAAGCACGTCATAAGAAGTACTATAGACTTCGTAACGGTAAGTATTACATGAAGCCGGAATACAAGTACGAATGCTTCTGTCATCTTCAAGACCCACTATCGACATGGAAGATGAATATCTGGTTAGTATGTGACGACGAGAAAGATAAAAAGAAAGTAGATGAACTAATAGAGAAAGATAATAAGAAGTTTAAATATACAAACCATGTGTCGCTCATGGAGGGTTGCTAATGGATAAGTTAGTAAACCGGGAAGAGATTGCTAGACGTGTAGCGATTAGAGGAGGTTACACGAAAGGTGAAATGGAGGAAGTTATCAAAACGATAGAAGATGTTATCGAAGAAGCGATAACGGATGGCGATGTCGTTAAGTTTGGGAAGCTCTACAAGCTCTTCCTGCACGATTTACCCTATAAGAAGTGTTGGGATAACCTTAACCAAAGATACGTAGACAGACACGCTAAGAGAGTCCCTAAATTCGAACTATTATCGCGGTTAAAGAAAATAGAGATTCCTATTAAAAAGGAGGAACAGAATGATTAGCTGTGCATGCCTCTGTCCCCGGTGTAAACACAACTTAACTAGAAATGGTAGTTTTAAATCTGATACTGACGAAGGTGTGAGATATACGTGTACGACCTGTGGTTTAAATACCTTATGGTACTTCGATGCACCCGTTCCGATACTAGTAAAAGAAGAGAAATAAAAAATCTCTTCTTTTTTTATTTTTATTGTTGACTTTTAGAATAGTAGAGTGTAATATAAAGACATAAGATAACAACACAAAAACAAGGAGGTGCAAAAATGAAGCAATTCGAATACAAATTCGTAGAACCGGGTTTCAAAACATTCTTCAAAAGGGGCGATGACCGACTAACAGAAGAATACGGAAAACAAGGATGGGAATTTGTTACGGTAGCTGGAGGTAAGTTGGTTTTCCAAAGGGAGATTGTAGAAGATGAAGTGTTTATAACTATCATCGAGAATCCGTTTGGTAATGATGCAATAGTAGGAGTACATAGAAACAAAGGAGACGCAATCAGTAGGATGGAATCGAAAGATAACATATGTAAAGAGGAAGATTTCCCTTATAGTCACAGGGTAGAAAGATATGATGTAAAATAAGAGGAGGTTCAGAATGGCTAAAGTACATAAAGTAACATTATACATTGTAGACGCTAATGGTGATTACGATTGGCATAGCAATGAAGGTATGATAAATGAAGTTGAAGATTGTTTGGATACAAAGATGGATGTAATGACTCGTGTAACATCTGTACAGTCATCAGAGGAGTTTTACTGGGATGACGACTTAGCAGTAAACAAAACAAACGCAACAGCAAAATATTTCGAAGACCAGCTTAAAAAGGAGGATGAATAATGAAAAAAGTAAGTATTAATTTAACTTTAGAGGATAACGACTTATTTGAAAAGAGTATCAAGGATGCACTAATTTCTCAAGCGAAACAAATTTCTAGAGAAGAAATCGATAAAGCTCTAGCGTATGAAATACAAAGAGTGACGACAGCTAGAATTAACGAATTAAAGAACGGAAGTTATTGGAGCTACACACAATCAGAAATCACAAAAAATATCGCAAAACGATTAGAAAAAGAAATAAAAATCGATAAAGACGCACTAACGGCTCTTCTAGAGGAAAAAGTAAATAAGTATTTAGACGACAAAATCCATCAGTTCGGTGGAATAGACAAGTATGTGCAAAACTATATCAACAATGCTATCGCTGATTTATTAACAAATAAACGGTAGATTTTAGAGGAGGGAGAATAATGTACTCTCTATTAGTAGGAATTATAATGTTATTAATCTTATTAGCTGGTCTTTGGGCGTTAGCAGGTAAGAAAGGTATTTTCGAATACATTGGCGGTTTAGTAGAAAAATTTATTAATCTATTTAAAAATTAGGAGGAAAATAATATGAATTTATCAAAAAGCAAATGGAATATGAAAAAGGTAGTAGGAGCATCAGTATTAGGAGCAATGATTTTAGGTGGCGGTATTTTTACTGCGATGAGTGTTACAAGTATTGAACAAGGTCATGTAGGCGTAGTTTACAACCGTGGATATGGTATCGAGAAAGAAACATTAGGTCAAGGTTGGCATTGGGTGGCACCGTGGAAACGAGTAACTGCATACCCGATTTCTACAGCAACAGTAAAAGTGGACAAGTTCAATGTACAAACGAAAGATGGTAAACCATTAACAGTTAGCTTATCTTACGACTATGCAAACGATGTGGACAAGTTACCAGCAATCTACAATAAATTTAAAGGACAAGCTCCTGATGTAACAGAGAATGGTTGGTTACAAACTCGTATTAAGAAAGCTACATTAAATGTATTCTCTAACTATTCAGTACTAGAAGTTTTTCAACATCAAGGAGACATCAACGCTAAGATTGAAAAAGAGTTTAAATCAATGGTAACTAATACAGGATTCCTAGTTGACTCTGTAACGTTAGAAGCACCTAAACCGGATGCAAATACAGCTAAAGCGATTCAAGGCGTAGTAGATGCTCAACAGAACTTAGAGAAAGCAGAAATCGAGAAGAAACAAGCTAAAATTACTGCTGATAAGTTAATCGAAGAGGCGCGCGGTAAAGCCGAAGCTAACCGTGTAGTTCAAGAATCTTTAACACCAGAACTTCTTGAATCGAAGAAAATTGAGAAATGGAATGGAGAGCTTTCAAAAGTACAAGGTAGCGGAGGTAACATGCTACAACTACCTTCTGACATCTTAAAATAATCTAGTATAACATAAGAGAGGCATATTTGTCTCTCTTTTTTATTGTTTACTAGTAGAGTTTGTGATATAATAGAAAGAGAAGGAGGAGATAGGTTGAAGATATTATTCGCACAGGAATACCTAAGGGAAAACCACATGAAGAAGATGGAAGATGGAAGTCTTAAAAATGTGTTTCTCTCTACTAGAGGCGGTAAGTTATTAAAAAATCTTATTACAGATGGGTTAGAACTAACAAACAAAGATTTTTATATTGATTACGCCTACTACGAAGTACCACAAGTTATTGGTAGGGATAAGAGTGGACGAGCCGTGAAGTATAAGCAGCCCGCCCAGAAAGACGCGAATCCATTGCATGAAGAGTTTAGAGCGCGTATCGTAAAAGAAAGACCAGACATTATCGTTCCTTCTGGTAATCTAGGTTGTAAAGCTCTTTTGGGAAAAGCATCTATTTCTACGATGCGGGGGGTTCCGCAAAAAGTAAGGATTGTACATAAGACAACTAAGACAGCAGATGCTCCAGACAACATTGTAGAAGAGTACAGACTATCAAAGGTTTTAAGAGATTTAGAAAACGATTTAAAAATAGCTATGCGAAAACTTGAAAATATCGATAACGGTATTGTCGGTGTCCGTGACCCGTATCATGAGTTAGTATTACGATATCCGCAAGTTCAACAAGAACGAGATGACGCAGCAGCTATCGTTGAAGGTCTAGAAATAGAAATAGCTGGACTGAGACAGTCAGGTATAACACCAGACTTCGAATTACCTACTACTGAGATAGAAGAGAGCCATACTTGTTGGGTTCTACCGATGTACTCAATGGAGTATATGCTAGTAAATCCGAAAATTCAGAATTTAGTAGAAGCAGATTTTGGTACACTTAAGAAATTCGTAGACGAAGGTGAAGATGCATTCGTAGCTAAGAAAGTTAAATACGAAGATGTAACTACTATCGAACGTGTACGAGAGATATTTACGAAGATTGTAAAAGAAGCTCCAGTAGTCGCATGGGATTTAGAGACAAACACTTTAAGCCCAGAACGAATAGGTGCAAAACCGCTAGTAATCTCTTTATCTTGGAAGGAAGGTACAGGTGCTACAATTCCACTGGAACACAAGGATTTTATGTGGCTCCCGGGACATCTAGCGGAGATTTATAAATACATAGAAGAGTTTGTAGGCGACGAAAATATAGTAAAGGTCGCGCATAATGGGAAATATGACCAAAAGTTCTTGAGGTTAACTAGAAATATTACACGATTCAAGAACCATCGAGATACAAAGACAATGTACTACTTACTTGTCAATCAGGATGTTAAAGGGTCATTACGATTATCAGACCTAACATATGAATTTACAGATATGGGTGGATATGATAAAGCGTTAGAAGATTACAAGAAACAATACATAGAGGATTATAAAGCGAAAGAAAAAGCTCGTATCGACCAAGAGAAACTTGATTGGAAGTTAAAATGCGATGCAGAGCGAGAGCAAGCTAGTAACAAGATTAAAGAAATGAAAGCGGATATCAATGCTGCAATCAAGGAGTTACGTTCTGAGCTAAAGGTTGTTAATAAGACAATCAAGAAGCTAGAGAAAGATGGACAGCCTCTTACAGAGTTCTTAGCAGGTAGACCGGAGTACTTAACAAACAGGATTGAAGAGCTTAAACAACAGCGTGATAGGCAAGCGCAAGAGTGGAAGTATGAGAAACCACCTACACCTAAATGGGACGAAGTAAAAGCTCCTGTTAACGAGATAGATGGCGGAGACTTCAACTATGAATGGATTCCTTTATGGGAAATGCTTTCTCCATATGCTTCTGGTGACGTTGATGTGTGTTTACGTATCTACAACCAATTAGCAGAGAGATGTACGAAGAAAGGTCTTAAGAAGATTGAAGACCTCTATAAAGGGCATTATCCGGAGCTTGTGAACGTTCTAGCTAAGATTGAGGCTACAGGTATCAAAACGGATATTCCGTACATCAAGAGCCTTGTAGAAGCTTATACGAAGGAAGAAAACAGACTTATCGCTCTTATGCGTAAGTTCCCAGAGATTAAGCAACTAGAACAAGAAAAAGAAGAACTATATCGTATGGGGCTAGAAGAGAAGATGAAGCCTGTTAAATTCCGTGATACGGAGATAGCGAAGTTACGTGACAAGTATAAGGATGAAGAGGATAGAAGGTTTAATCCGAACTCATCCGATGATAAGCAAAAAGTCATGTTCAAGTACACAGGTATTAAACTTCCATTCAACCGTGAGCATCTAGTGGATTCTGCTGTAGAGAACAATCTAGAAGAACATGAAATTGAGTGGTACCATTACAAGTCTAACTCTGCGAATATGAAGTTCATAGCGAAAAACTACCCAGAGATGAAAGAACTAGCAGAGCTACTAGTAGAGTTCTCATTAGTTAAGACTCGTAAACAGAACTTCACATACAAGTTCTTAAGTATGGTAGACCATAATGATATCCTGCATGGCTCATTCAACAGTGAAGGTACAGAGACAAGCCGTTTATCATCAGCGAACCCTAAAGTCATGTTGGGGTTCTAAAATCCTGTGAATTGACTGGAAACCCCTTAGAGCCTTACACACTCCTTTACACGGTGACGTAGTAAATATAGTAAAAGAGGTAAGGATTGGGCAATCAGCAGCCAAGCTACTTAGGGATAAGTAGAAGGTTCAACGACTAACGCATACGGGCTAGACCAGCCTATGAAGCGACACGAGCGCAGGAGAATCTAGTAATGTGGTGTTACTAGGAGGTAAAAATGTTTAAAGAAGAATGGAAACCGATAGAAGGTTTCGAAGGTAGATATGAAATTAGTAACAAAGGTAGGGTGTGGAGTAATCTACGTGGTAAAGAGCTAAGTCAGTGGAAAATCAACAGCGGGTATATGTCCGTTAGGCTCTTTATTGATGGCAAACAGAAGAGTAAAACAGTACATAGGCTAGTAGCTAAAGCATTTTGTAGCGGTTATCGAGAAGGTCTAGAAGTGAATCACAAAGACACAGATAGGACGAATAACAATTTCGACAACCTAGAGTGGGTTACTAGACTAGAAAATATCCGCGATATCGTAGAACGAGGTACTTTAAATACGCATACCGCAAGAGAAAAACTGGCTGCCGTATCTAGAAAGAAAGTAGATATGTATACAAAAGATGGTTCAGAATACATACGAACATACAATTCTATCAAAGAAGCTTGTGAAGAAACCGGAGCGCAACAAGCGCATATATCTCGTGTCTGTCACGGTAAGCGACAAAGTGCCGGAGGTTATCACTGGAAATTTAACGATTCTGTAGATAAGAACAGAAGCGTATCAACTAAATGGAAAAAATAAAACAAACACCACATTACTGATTCAAGATATAGTCTATTCTTATATGAAAGTGTAAGAAGTAGTATTTAAAAGGTACTACGATAATATAAAAAAACATGCAAAATATGCCTCGTAAATCCGGGGACGTATATCGATTCGACTATAAACATCCAATCAAGCGTATGTTCATTTCAAGATTCGAAGGTGGAGCATTAATCCAGCTCGATTATAGCTCGTTAGAGTCTCGTGTAATGGCTTTAGACGCAATGGATATGGATATGATTAAATCGTTCTTCGATGGCGAGGATATCCACAGACAGACAGCAGCCTTAACGTTCCGTAAGCCACCGGAGGACGTTACAGACGATGAACGTACAAAAGCAAAAGCCGTATCGTTCGGTCTAGCGTATGGTGAGGTTCCGTTCTCATTCGCACCTAAACATAATATGACTGTAGAGGAAGCAGAAAAACTATTCGAAGACTTCTTCGCTGGGAAGCCGCGATTGAAAGAGTACATAGAAGAGAATAAAGAAATCGCAATGAAAGCTGGTAGTATCTCATGTCTACAAGGATACACTCGTAATCTACGAGATGTGTATTCCCAAGATAAGCAGAAACGTAACGGCGCATTACGTCAGGCTACCAACACACGTATACAGGGTTCTGGTGCATTCTTAACGAACAACTCATTAATCTACATCAATAACCTAATTGAGAAAATGAACTTACGTTCTCGTATTGTACTAACAGTACACGATAGTATTGTAATCGATTGTCCACCAGAAGAGATTAAGTTAATGGCTCACATTGGTAAAACAGTCATGGAGAACTTACCTATCGATTGGTTGTGGATTGACTGGGAAGGGGAAAGAAGAAGATTCCCTATCACGGCTGATGTCGAGATTGGTGTTACATACAATGATATGGTAGATTACAATCCAGACGATTTAGACACATTCGCGTCTGTAGCAGGTTACTGTAAATACCACGGAGACTTAAAGAACGTTAAGAACTATAAGAACTCTAAGGCGATTACAGAAGAGAAGTACGATGAACTAGTAGCAGTAATTAAGTCAAATAAACCGCAATACCAAAAAATAGCTTAAGGAGGGATTATGGTGGGTATAAAGATATTTACAGAAGAAGAATTAGATGCGATGGACTGGAACGACTTGCTAGAATTGTATCTGATTCTGTCAGAAAACCTAGACAAAGTAAACATGGAAATTGACAATAGAATTTAATAAAAAGGAGAGATTTTAATGGAGAAAAAAGCAAAATGGGTTTTTATTGGAGAGTCTGACGAGTTCTTTACAAAGAGTAAGTTTTACCCGGAGATTGATAGAGCATCTACCGAGTGGGGCGGGATTTCCGAAGAAGCATTTATCGACATTATCAATAACGAGTTCGAAGTAGAATATCCAATCGATGAAAATTACAAATTCTTTATCGATAATGATGGAGAGCCACACCTACTAGACAAAGAATTTTGGCAAATTAATTTCTATAGATTATAAGGAGGAAAATACATATGACTATTAACGAGTTAGGTTACGAAGATAACGATTGGTTAGGAAGAGAATGCTATTTACCAAACTATTTACTAGAGATAGAAATAGAAGGTTCGATGTATACGCTTTGTCGAGTTGCTTATATCGATGAAATTACTGAGACTGTCTATGTTCTATATACACATCCGGACGATGTAGGAGGGGAGGAAGGTACCGCAACACAGCGATACGCATACATACCTAAAGCCGATTTTGCCCAAAATGCGATGTGGACATAAAAAAATAAAAAAGTTTAGGAGAAGGGGTTGACCCTTCTCTTTTTTGATGGTATTCTTTACTTACAGGCAACAACAAATAGGAGGAGATAACATGATTAAGGTACACACGATATGGGATTGGGACAATGGACAACCATTAACAATGGTGTACGACGAAGACGGGCATAAGATTTTACAGATTAATGAAAAGTTTGAAGCGGATTTCGATACTGTTTACGTGTTTGGTAATGGGCTTTACACACTGGAAAGTATAAAAGATGAGGGTAAGTACTTTATATTCGACGAGTACAACAAAGGAATGAAAGGGTTGATAACTAAAATGGAGGTGGATTTTAAATGAACTATAACATGTTTTATAAAGGAACTTACATAGGTTATGTATCAGATAAAGATGTGTTTTTGGAATCAGAAGGTGTTACATTTAAAGAACGAGTAGAAAAAGAGGAACCACCATTTAGTATAGCTGTAGAAGTATTCGGTATTGATAAACCTAGTTGGCAAGTAGTTGATATGGACGATGTTATATTAGAATCAGGTATGGGTGACCCGGACTACGATTACGGGAAAACTTACGAATATAAAGGATGTACCTATGTATTAGAAGACCATGGTTATAGCTTCGGTCATTCTAGGTTTGACCTTGTTAAACTAGTAGATGAAAACAGAAGAAGTTTATTACCGGGAGGGGAATAGTAATGATTAGTAAAAAAGATTTTAAGAGATTCAATGATGCGTTCGATGCAGCTTTCGATGACTTGGTGACAGCTATAAAATCTATAGAGAACAAGCCTTTTCAATTCCCTTTATACGAATTAACTGGAGAAGAGGGTAGTGAGGGTGTTATGGTTACGTGTCGTGTAACATACTATGACCTAGAAGCTTTTATAGCGGAGGTAGGATTCCGTGACCCACTAAACGATAACATGATTGACAGAAGATACATAACGTTCAATGAAATCGCTGAGAAAGGAGAATGGTAATGGGTAAAGTTAATATAGGTAAGTTAAAAAAAGAAGCGGACAAGCTTAAGTTAGTATGTGAAGGATTAAAAGGTCACTATTGTACACTATCATCAATCGTACTAGGCATGTCATGGTTAGGTTTATTCCCGGTACATTGTAAGATTAGAGAGGTAGATGTGTTCGAAGGATATGTAGGAGTAGAATTTATAGACCCCGACCCAGACCCGGGAGAGGAACCGATAGAGCTAATCGAATACGTAAGCATTGAAGAGTTTCAATCGGATGTAAGATGGGGTTGGTTAAAAGAGAGTGATTGGTTAAAATAGAGGAGGAATGGTAATATGGCAGCAGCATCTCTAACAGTTAGTACAAACGTAGGCGGATACAAAGAGTGGCGCGTTTATGGTGGTAACAGATTAGATGTAAGATGGATGAAAAGCGTTTACGAGAAAGCAGATTTTGAATGGATTAAAACAAAACATCCTAAGATGACACTAGAAGAATGGAAAACTTTAGACTTGTATTTAAATTTAAATAAGGGGTGAATTTAAATGGAGACAAATAGAGTTTATTACGAGGGGGATTTTGAATATAAGTGGAACGGACTCTTCTATGTGTACCGTCATAAAAGTGAGTTCGATTGGAGCCTAGTTAAAACTACTAGTTTCCATATGGAAGTTGTTAAACAGTTAGAACACGATTATTTTGAGGAGGGAATCTATTGATTAAGTATTTTAAGAAGATTTTTTGTAGGCATGATTATGATGCTAAATACGCTTCTATCGCATCAGTTCGTGATGGAGACGATAATTTAGTAATCCAAACAACCATGTACAAGTGTACAAAATGTGAAGATGTAATACATAAGGAAGAAGTAACAAAAGTAGAAAAAGATTGGTATATAAAAGAGGAGGAAAATTAAAATGAAAATTATTTTAGATGAGCAGGTAGCAGAAACGAGATACGATGTAGGGGATATCATTGTATTAAAAAGCGGTACATATTTTATTCATAAACAGCCGGGAGGTAATGACTATTTCCTTCTTAGTGAAACTATGGAACATTATGCTAATGGCGCATGGACAAGCATTGAAAAGATGATTAATAGCGTTAAAGGTAACCCGTACTTCAAGCATTATCCTAAGAAGTCGTTCCAACTAAAAATTGTTAAAAATATTAATAAACTTTAAAAAAGTACTTGCATTATTAATAGAATAGTGGTATTATAATTAGAGAAGATGATAGTTGTCTTCTCTATTCTATTTAAAAGGAGGAGAATGCCGTTTGATAGACGTAAACGTGGACACGTTAGATTTTCAGAATTTACGCATAAAAGATGAGTCTGGACAAGAACTAATATACGACATGCGTAATGAATTAAAAATTAACGAGTCTATTTTGCAGCAGGAGATGTTAGAACAACCGTCGAAGTATATATACTGGTCTTCTTTGTTAGAGAAGCTACGATATTATCAAGAGATGGAAGAACTAAACTTAGAAGTTGTATGGTCGAAGTTAGATGGAGAAGCACGAACGCATATCACCGCGCAAGGCGGGAAAGCAACGAAAGACCAAGTGGAAGCATACATAAAGCAACAAGAAGCGTATTTAAAACAGAAAAAGGTTTGCGTACACTATACGCATGTTATTGGTCGTTTGCAACGTATTGTGAAAGCGTTTGAGCAACGTAAAGACATGTTACAGTCGTACGGGAAACAAGTAGCAAATGACCTGTCATACGGTCACGGAGCAGGTAGTAAGTTCATGCAAGACGAACAAGCTTATTTAAACTATGCTCAACAACAAGTCAATCCACAGATAGGTAGAGGCTACTAATGAAGACTCGTGAAGAAATCATGGAAGTATTTAACGAGACTTTAGAGACAGATAAAGAAGTAAGAGAAGCGTGGCACAATAGAGAAATTGGCTACGAGGATTACAAAAGCTATCTCACTCAAAATAGATGCTATCGATTAGCCCTACAGTGGGTTCTAGGAGAGGCAGATAGATTTGACTAATAAATTTTCGGAAAATTCAGAAAATTAGTTGACATCCTATTCATAACATGGTATTATAATAGAGTACCAGTTAAGAGAGGAGGGTAAATAAAGTGAAAGGTAACAACGCCACTTAGTTTTTGGGTAGTACATAGAATACATAAGAAAATTTAAAATAATTAGGAGGAAAATACATATATGAATTTTGCTGATATCATTGCTAACGAACAGAAGAACTTAGAACAACAAGGAGGCGGTGACCATCCGAAGGTAGTTTACCCGGAAACAAAACACCAACGCCTGTTCTTCGAGAAAGGGCAAACGGAATTAATGATTCAATTATTACCATCCGGTGATTTAGTAAGCCCGTTCTTCGCACATACTCGTAAGATTTTCCTAAGTGCTAAAACATCTAAAGGTAAAGAGTTAAATGTTAACTTCACTTTAGATAGCCAAGTAAACGAAGGTTCATTACTAGATAACAAGATTGCAGAGTGGACAGATAAAGGAATGATTCCTACTCCATTCGGTGGACAACAAAAACCTAAAAATCTTTACCTAGTTAACGTGGTTCGTGTATTCCCACATCCACAGAATCCACAACAATTATACCAAGAGCGCGATGAGCATGGCAACCTAGTAGTTCGATTATTCGAAATGCCACAAACAGCGTTCAAAACGATTCTTAAGAATCTACAAGACCCGTTCTTATCTGGTGGACGTGAATTATCATTCATCGACCCGAATGGTGCGTACCCTATTAAAATCTCAAAACCAGCTAAAGGTCAAATGGAGTATCCAGTAACAGTTTACCAAACAAACTTACCACCATTAGGACAAGGTTGGGAAACACAGTTAGAGAACTTACCAGCACATGCGGTACCAACTGAGCGTTTAGAGAATGGTTACCAATGGGTAGAAACATTCATCAGCATTAAAGAAGGTAAACCACAAGGACAGGCTCAACAACAGCCACAAGGACAAGCTCCACAGCAAAATCCTTACGGACAACAAGCTAACCCTTATGGACAAGCTCCAGCTTTAGGACAGAATCCTTACGGACAAACAGCTAATACATATCAAGCACCACAAAATACATATGCACCACCAGCTCAAACTGCATACCAAGCACCGCCAGCACCGAGTTACGGTCAACAAGCAGCTACAGGTTACCAAGCGCCACCAGCGTACCAACCACCTGCATACCAACCGCCAGCGGAGCCTAACATTCAATTACCATCCGGTATGAATGAGCCAGACCCGTTTGACATTGGAGTATCGACTGACTTATCTCGAAATGGTGGAGTGGGTGCACCAGTAACGACAGCACCTCCAGTACCGCCAGCTCAACAACCAGTAAATACAGTACAACAGACAGCGCCACAAACGCAACCTGATTTAACTAAAGTAGCTACAAACGATAACGGGTTCCCTGATATCGATGCTATGATTGCGGAAGAGCTTCAATAAGATGTAAGTCCTAGCCTTTTGGCTAGGCTATCTTTATTAAAAATAGGAGGTAAACAATGACAAACTATATGAAATTAGAACATGAATTACTAGATGGTGAGTATACAGAGGTATGGTGCGACGAGCCAAAACAAAACTATGTCCATCATGCTCCGCATAAGTTCCAAGTAGTTGCTACAGAAGACCGTGATACATTAGCTCTTATCCGATTCCAAGAAGGGGCAATTAAAGAACACGGTGTAAACGGTGTCACAAACGAAGATTTAATCCTTATGATTATGAAACGTTTAGAATGTTTCCAAGAAACGAAGTTTGCTTGCCGTGATAATGAAGAGGCTTTAAATGGATTACACAAAGCATTGTACCATTTAACGAACCGTACACGCGAACGTAAAGCTCGTGGGGTAGAAGGAACGCACAAAGTATGAGAAACGAAATCAAAACCGTCGGAGAGTTAATAGACTTTTTGGGTGATTTTGATAGGGACAAAGAAGTACTTATAGGTCTTAATGAGTTCTTTGCAGACCATATCCGTCTTTATCATGGTTTAGGTGTAACTGGAGGTAGTCCGTTACTATTCGGTATGACAGATAAGTTCGCAAAATACATACATGAAACAGATAGAGAGTTAAAAGATTCGATGGAGTATCCAGAGTTAGCGTACATAAATCGAACATCAGCATCAAACAAGTAGTACATAGGAGGAATTATTAATATATGGCAAAAAAACAAAATAAAGTATCAGCAGCTCCACTAGATATTGATTTATCTATCTTAGCAGACGAGAGTATGGGATTAGTACTTTTACAAGATTCTGATTATGCAGAAGTATTAGACAGATTACCGTTATTCTTGCCTCGTATCGATAAAATTCTAGGTGGGGGATTACCTTTTGGACGTATGATTGAGGTTGCAGGGGTACCATCTGGTGGTAAATCTACTTTCACTCATCACGTATTACGCGTAGCTTCTCGATTAGGTTGTATCTGCGTACTGATTGACGTAGAGGGTACGAGTGACAAGCAACGTCTAGCATCACTAGGTATTGATATTTCTAAAGTACTAGTTAAACAGCCGGACTTAAGTAAAGGTCGCGCATTAACAGTTGAAGAAGTAGGTTCTACTATCGAACAAACTTTAGAAATCTTCAAAGCGAAATACCCTAATGCACCAGTTGTATACGTTTGGGACTCTGTAGGACAAACTCCTTCTGATGTAGAGTTGGATAAAGACTTTGGTGAACAGAACGTAGGCGCGAGAGCGAAAGCGATTACACAGTTCGTAACAAAAGTAACACCAATGATTTCTCAATCTAAATCTTTATTCGTAGGAATTAACCAAGTCCGCGACGATATCGGTGGAAATCCAATGTTCAAACAGTACAAAGTACCGGGTGGTAAAGCTTGGGAGCATGCTGCAACATTACGATTAGAGATTAAAAAGAAATCAGCTATCAAAAAAGGTTCGGGAGCTACAGCAGAACACTTAGGACATACTATGGGTGTTAAAACTCGTAAGTCTAAAGTATCTCCACCATTACAAGAAGCAGAAGCAGCGCTACTATCACTTACTGGTATTGACTACGAATACAACATCGCTAAGATGGCGGAAGATGAAAAGATTCTAGGAACTACCGGACAAAGTTATGAGTACACAGATGCTACAGGTGAACACCACAAAATGAAGAAAGATAACTTTATCGAATGGTTACGAGACGAAGGTTGCTATGTTCGTCAAGAACTATTAAACAAGTTAATCGTAGCTTCTTATGGTGATGCTCCGTACCCAGCATTAAATAACGCAACACTACCGATTACTGGTTGGATTGACCAAGTAGAAGAGGTAACCACAGAAATCGACTTACATAAGGAACCGGAGAAAAGCCAAGACGACTTAGTAGAAGAGATTTTAAAAGGTTAGGGTAATCCCCTTTCCTTTTTCTCTATTACTATCGTACATCAGAGGGAGGAATTTGTTTGACACAATGGAAAGAGACTAGAACGGATATTATTTCCGGAACACTAGATTGTTATAGAGAGAGAACGGTAACTGATGATAACTCTACACCCCTATCATATGCTTTAATCCGTGAGAAGATTCGAAATATTATCAAACAAGATAAGAAAGTCCTATTAGAGATTAAAGACTCTTATAGCACACAAACAGTTATTATCCAGTTTGAGAAAGCATATGACCGCTGGGCAATGGGTACCTCTATTTGTTACTTCGAGGGAGAGGAGTTACGCGTCCCTTATACAGTCCACTATTCCGATATCCTCTGTAAAAAGATTGGTGTAAAAACCATATTGGAGGGGATGAACCCTATTGGCTAGAAACGTAGAAAAAGAAAAAGAGCTTATGTTAAATGGAAATAGGTTTTTAACGAACACAGACGCTCATACGGGCGTTTTCTCACGAGATGTAGATAAACTATTTGTACAATACAAAAACCTCCGTATGAGCGTGTATAACCAGTATAAAGGGTATTTATCTGATGCTGCTACTCGCGCAGAGTTATGGAGCTATATTTCCGAACAGTTTGTAAGGCTTGTAAAAGAGTACGAGATTAATGGTGCTGTAGACTTTCCGGGCTATGTCCAGAATAAGCTCACACTACGAGTAAAGAACAGCTTCATCAAAGGTAACTATCGCGATAGAAATCGCGTATTCGTTACAAAGAATGAGGTTGACGTTACGAACCTTCTAGAACGTGTGGAAGTGGCTGATACAGAATTAGATTACTATGAGACACTAGAGTACGTTTTACAAGGCGTATCCTTCGATGAGATGGAGAAAGATATCTTGTACTTACTAATGCAAGAGCATAAGGATACATACATAGAACAAACGTTACGAGCGAAGTACCAGAAACAAGGGGTAACAGTAACAGTTATCCGAGAGAAAATAGCAGATGTACAGGAGTTTGTCAAATTCAAGCTAGAAGCAGCATTGGAGGGTTAGTATGCGTAATGGGGGTAGAAAGAGGGAAGACTTGACAGGACATACTAACGAACGCCTCACTGTAGTACAATACAAGGGCAAGGACGACAGAGGTGTGCATCGCTGGGAGTGTTCTTGCTCATGCGGTACAGTTAGAGTATTATCCGCTAAACATGCGAAAAGTTATAAGAGCTGTGGTTGCCTTAATAGAGGGACAAAGAAACATGGGTACACAGGAACAAAGTTATATCAAGTTTGGAGTAACATGAGAACACGTATACTTAACCCTAACCACCCCCAGTACAAAGATTACGGAGGTAGAGGGATAAAAATATGTGATGAATGGTTAAATGAAGCTACAGGCTCTACTAATTTCTTTGAGTGGGCTAATAATAATGGTTACGAAGAAGGACTTACACTTGATAGAATAGAAGTCGATGGGGACTATGAACCATCTAACTGCAAATGGAGTACGATGCAGGAACAATGTTTCAATAGGCGTAGTAATGTGAACTACACGTTAAATGGTGAAACCAAGACTGCTACAGAGTGGTCACTATCATTAGGTGGTTCTAGGTCGTTAGTCCGTGAAAGAATTAGACATGGGTGGTCAGTAGAACGCGCATTAACCGAACCTGTACATATTGAGAACCAACATAGAACTCCCACTAAAAAGTGAGACTAAGTGTTATATTATAGTAGATAACTAAGGAGAGGTGAATAGTAAATGGAAAATCACGAAAAACACGAAATATTTATCCCGCAGGAGGCACCACCAATTTCCCCGGGTACTATTGTCCGTTTTGTTGTGTTCTTAGTAGCTTTAGTAAACGCTGTAGCTTCTTTACTAGGTCATGAGTTAGGATGGCAAGTAGACCAAAGTGTATTGTATGATGTATTATCTGCATTATTCTTAATGGGTTCCAGCTTACACATGGCGTGGAAGAATAACAACATCACGAAACAAGCTCGTATCAAAGCACACGCTACCGAGCAAATTACAATTGAGAAAAAAGGAGACAAGTAATTATGGCAAAGAAATTAGCAGACGTTTTAAAATTAGCAACAGTTAAATTGAATCCGGGAGACTTCTTCGCAACAGTATCACGTTCAGAAGGGTACTTACCATCTCGTGAGGATACTATCTCATTAGCATTAGGTAAATACTTATTCAAAGTAGTTGACAAAGACGGTGCGCGTTTAGTTGTTCCGATGAAACTAGCTGCGGATAATAAGAGTCTAGTAGAAGTGTTAGACCGACCAGTTATCGTAGCAAAAGGCACAGAACTTACATACACAGTAGGACGTAACCACCCAACATTCCGTGACGGTTATCAAGGTCGTGGATTCGAAAAGGTTAAAGGTATCGCTGCTGACAAAATGGATAAAGAAATCGTACTTGCATTCCTTGAGTTCGCTAATACAGAGTTCTCATTAGGTGTAAACGACTTCCGATTAGGTGGAGACGAATTACTAGATTTAGGTACTCCTCCAGTAACACCATAAGTGAATAAATAACAAAGAGTAGAAGGTGTAAAAACCTTCTATTTTTTTATGCATAAAACTATTGACTTTTGGTAGATTAGTTGGTAGAATATTCTTATGATGAAGAAAGGAGGAGTATGTTTGGAGAAAGAAATCTTAAAAGTGTTTGTTCCACCATCGTTTGAAGGAGTCACAGGTGTAGCGGTTCTAGAAGAATTATTTCTGAACAGCAATATCGATGTGGAGGTGGAATATACAAAAACTCTCGATTTCCGAGATGTTAGTAGATTTAAAGGATACAACAACATCATTGTACTAGGTATTGCGTATATGGGTGGGAACTTACCAGTAGAATTTACTATTGAACTAAACAACCCGTTTACGAACTTCATTCATGTAGCTACATATGGTGAAGAATTACCGGGTGAACATATTATATCTAGAGTGGTAGAAGATAAAGACCCAATTATAGATGTGTATGATATCCTACAGAGAAGCAATATGTTCCCGTACATCCAGTATGAAGGTGACTGGGAATCAGGAAAAGCAAAACAATTAGCGGTAGTAGCTAATAAATATCGTACTTGGACATGGTATGATGATAAGTTAACGAAATACTTACTAGCTATGTACAATGCGATGGGTAAGTATATGCCTACTGCACTAGCAGGTAAGACAATACAACAAGCAGTAACAGATAACAAGTGCGTAATAGCCGGGCAAATGATGGCTATGTCAGAATACATAAAAGATAAAATTGAACAAACAAAGACAGCAGATATCGTAATTAACGATGTGCCGTGTAAGTTAAAGGTTGTCTTTGCAGATAGATACATAAATGAGATTGCAAATAGATTACTAGAAGTTGGTTATCAAGAGGCACCTACAGTTGTATGTGTAGGACGAGCTACGAAAGGTAACGATATGTTCTCTGTCCGCACTAAAGGTGTAGACGCGAGAGAGTTTATCAAAGGTGTTAGTGGACGAGCTACAGGTAAAGAGAATGTAGGAAGTCTATTTGTACAAATTAGCTACGCAGAATTGATGAAAAATTCGATGGTTACATTACTTAGCGGCGATATTTAAAGGAGGAAACAATTTGACGAACAAGAAAGACACAAGAGTAGAAGGTTACTTAGGTACTTCTGCTGTCATCATGGGTTACTTAAAACGAGAGCGAGGTCATGTACCTTTATCCATTTTCAATAAACTATTTAAAGAAGTAGGATATGAAAGTGTAACGCTTAAAGACTTGCAGGAGATAGCTAATCACGTTAACGACGCGGATACACTAACTATGCTATACGAGTTAGCTGTAAAGGGTGAAATCACTTTAGATAACATCCCGGGATTAAAAGTTGACGAAGAAGAAAGTGAACCTAAGTTAACTGAGAAAGATGTATTTCCGATGGTAACACCATACATAACTGAAAAAGAGAATAACATGGCGAACCTTCGTGAGTTCCGTAAGATGCAACGTGATGGTACCGCGATGAAGTTGCTCTTCGAGAGCCTTAAAAAAGAGCTGATTGAGGAGCTTAAAGACCTTCCTAGAGCTAAATACATTACCACGGAGAGAAAACCGCCACAGCAGGGCGACAAGAGCCTTATTCTGTGTTTTAGCGATTGGCATGTAGGAATGTATGTCATTAACGAAACGACAGGCGGTTACAACTTCGATATGTTGACAAGTTATGCAGATAATATCGTAGAAGAAACATTGCGATTAGTAAAAGAGCAGGACATCAAACATCTATACGTGTACAACTTAGGGGATATTACAGAACACATTAATATGCGTAATGTAAACCAAGCGTTTGATGCAGAGATGCACTTGTCACAACAAATCGCAACTGCTACACGATTAACAGTAGATATCTTAAGTAAGTTGTCGAAACACTTACACGTTACCTATACTCAAATTGCTGGTAACCATGATAGAATGCAAACTTCTAAGAATGACGTAATCAGTGGAGATAGTACAGCATATATCTTACTCTCTACTTTAATCATGCTGCAAGAGGATTTAGGACAACTTCCTAATGTTACTGTAGTAGATAATCGTGAATCTATGTACGCGCATACACAGGAGATTGCGGGATTAACAGTAAAAGCAGTACATGGTGACAAAGAGAAGAAAGGTTTACATAACATTATCGGAAAGCACGTTAAAACGAAGCTTATTGATTTAATTATTATGGGTCACTTCCATTCTACTTTAATCCAACAAGAGGATTACGCACGATACAAAGTGGTAGTAGGTAGCCCGCAAGGAGAAAATGACTTCTCTAAAGATAACAACATGTCTTCAAGTTTTGGCTCCCAGATGATTATTATCCTAGAAGAAGGTCGTAAGTCTCCAGTATTTTACCCAATTATGTTAAAAGAAGGAGAGATTATTTAGATGGGTATGTTAAAAGATGGAATTTCAATAAGAGAGATAGGTTCTGTTAAAGGGGAAAGTAAAAAAACATCTTACATACTGACACTAAACACAGCTAAAGGTGTGAAAGATATCCCGTGCGGAGAGAAACCAAGCAATGATTTAATCAAAAGTCTAATAAAACTATCCGAAGCTTACAAAGCTACATTGACAGAGGTTACGTCTGTAACTACAGAGTATCAAGGTAAAGAGCCGCATACGATGTACTTTAATAGTAATGATTGGAAGCATGTCGGATTGATGGTAGACACAAAAAGAGGAGGACTTTAAAATGGGAAAACAAGTACAAATCGGTAGCATCATGCCAAAGACTTTAGAAGAGTTAAGAGGAGAGGCACCCGTGTTAGCAAAATGGTATAAAACACTTACGGTTACGCAAGAGTTAGTCATTCAACTAGGTGGAACGTCTACACTAGTTATTCCGTTGAAGAAATACCCTACAGATGAAGAAGTAGCGACAGTAGTAAAGATAGCAGGAGGGTACGGAGCTAAAATAGTAACTACTTCTGTAGAAACAAAACCTTACGATTTAATTGATGCGGAAGACGTTGACATGCATTACGGCTGCCACGAGGAGTTGCGAGATTCACCAGTACACATTTTTAACACTGAGGAGATTCGAAAAGCTGTTCGTGAACGTATAAAGGAGGGCATGGAGTGACATTATCAACTACCTATCTAGTACTTCTAGCTTGTCTAGGAGCTAGTATTGTAATCAAATACACCGAAAACATTCTTGGTTTAATCCAAGAGGTTAAGGCGATTAAAGCAAAGGGAGAAACACCGCTAACTGGTCAAACAGTAGGTTGCATCGCTGTAGGGTTTGCAGTTGAACTAGGAACCTCTACACTTCTAGTAATGCTATTGAACGATAGATGGGATTTACCTGCTAACTTGTGGGCGCTAGTATTATTCATCGGTATTTACGTGATTCGTAATATAGCTGCTTATCTAGTTGTATGGGGTTACTGGTCTGTTGTCGTTAAACTAGGTACGAAGAAAGTGAAACAAGAATTACTAGAGGAAATTGGAGAAGAGGGGAAATAACCTCTTCTTTTTCTTGTTGACAAGCAGTAAATAGAATGCTAGTATTACATTATAATATGAGAGGAGGAATTATAGTATGAGTAAAGTAGTAAGAGCAAATAGTAGTGTGCAAAGTACATATGAAGTCATCGTAGGTAATGATTATGCAGAGGTAGCGGTAAATGAGTCGAGAAATAAAACGATATCGGTAAAAGGGGAACCAACAACAGAACAACTACAGCATATCCTTGAAATGACCGGGTGTGAGTTGGTTAAAGTTATCGAAAATACTACAGCAATTACAATGTACAAGTATAAAGATGGGTGGGCTTTATAATATGTTTGAATTTTTTAAAAGGAAGCGATGCCCTCAATGCGGAGAAGAATTACGGATGTTCAAAGAGGTAGATTATTGTTCGTTAAATTGTGCAGCTATAGCTAAGTCTCATGAACTGGACGCAACCCAATACATAACAAACCCTGCAATAGATGTAATATATGATGCAACATGCGAGGTAAAAGGATTTAAACCAGATGCAGCAGAGGTAGTCAGAATATATAGAAGAATACCAGAACGCATACATAATGAAGCTAGAATATGGGGATGGCAAGATACACTAGTACGAGAGAGTGTATATGAATTTTTGGAAGGAGAGTTGAAGTGTGAAGAATGACCAAGATATATTCGCACTGTCGAATAAGCATTTAACGTATTACAAGCGTGGTGCCTTAACAGTTAATGGAGCGCCGCTTTATATTGTCGAACTGGTGAAAGAACCGGGAACAGCTTTATACGCAGTTGTATACGATGTACATACGCCTCATCCAGTAGGACAAGGTATTAAACCGAAAAAGAAAGCTAGAAAAGTATCAACTAAGATTAACACATTTAGTACAAAGACAGTACTAGGTAGACTTGCAAATAGCGTGATTCCATCTAAGAAGCAAGAGTCATGGGTAGAGGAACCGCCTCTGTTTATTGCCCCAATCGTACCGAATGGTATATCTACTTTAACAGGTAAGCGTGAAGATGGATTCTTTGAACGAGAAAGAGACACACAACGTAGTATTGGTGGAGAATTAAAATGGGAACGCGGAGAAAATACAGGCGTATTCATTGGACTTTCTTCTATTACATGGTTTGAAGACCTATCTATCCCGGTAGAATCTATCGTAAAAGCTCTTATTAGAGAACAGCAAGAGCAGAGTGATTTCTTCGACCTTACAGGTAACAATGAAGATAGCTCTAATCCGCTATCAAGATACTACAAAAGTTTAGAATAAAGTTGTTGACTTTTAGGAAATGATAGTTTACTATAAATATATAAGATATTAAAGGGGGAACCGAAATGGATTTACTAGGATTTTTAAAGAAGAAGTTGTACCGTAAGGAATGCTGGGCGGAAGTACCGTTCAGAGGATTCGTATTCTTACCGGAAGGTAACTATCCAGCAGATATCTATACGGTAGCAGTTAGAGAGAAAAAGAAGTTATTTGGTAAAGAGGAGTATTATTTAGAGTATGAAATTTTCTTGGACGAGCCTATTCCAGTACCTTCACCAAAAGATGGTAGCGTTCCGATGAACTTGTTCCAGCAGAAGGTAAGAGGAGCTACGGGGTATAAACAAGCCTTAAGTTGGTTAGCGAACAACATTGAGTGGAGAAGAATGTTTGAAAGTGAAGAAGGATGGGACAAGAACGTTACATACAAGAATGTAGAATTTGATAAGCCGCTATTCGGAGCGGACACGGAGTGATTAAATGGCAAAGAAGAAGTTCTATGAGCAAGATATTAAGGAGTTAATCCTAAATAAAAGGCATGTGTTCATCAAGGACAAGTCTACAAAGTCAATTGTGTTATTTGAAAAAGCAATAGATATTGGTAGCTGTATCGCGGATTGTCTTATCTTCACTGAGAATGAGTTAATTGGTGTAGAGATTAAAACCGAGAGAGACAGTACGAAGCGACTAAATAACCAGCTAAAGAGTTACAGTACAATTTGTGATAGAGTTTACGTTCTAGTACATGATAAACATGTAGAGAAGACAGAAGAGATTCTAGAACGAAATGGTCACGGTCATGTAGGTATTGTGAGCTACACCGAGTTCCGTGAAGAGCCTGTAGTCGGTATCTACAAGGAAAGCTATAAGTCGCCTAAGAAGAACGTATACACGATGTATCACTCGTTACTATGGAAGGATGAAGTTAATCAGCTTTTAGGCTCTATGAAGCGACAGGTGGCTACTCTAGAAGAGTTTGGATTAAATGTATCTACAGCAGATAGTCGTAACGAGAAAGGGCTTAACGGTCTTCTAGTGAAATCTATGGCTAGTAAACGTCTTCGCAAAGGTGACATGATTAAAATGATTATAGGTAGATTAGGAGAAACGAAATCCAATTCGCTCCTATGCAATATATACATAAACAAGAAGTTACACATTGAGAAAAATCTAAGGTATTATCACTTTAAAAACTAAGGGGGAATTACAATGGCAATATCAGAAAAGTTAGAAACGTTATTACGATTAAAGGAAGTAGCGGAGAACACGGATTTAGATTTTCATGAGGTTGTAACATCTATTACAGAGTGGGAACGCCTGTCAGAGCGAGATAAATCAGCGAAGGAGGTAGAACCAAAATGTTAGGTGTATTCAAAATGAATGACTATGATTGGGTTTGCGCTCCTACAGAAAGACAAGCGAAACGATTTTACATCGAAGACGTAGGGATTAGTAGAGAAGACATGGAAGAAGACTACTTTGGTGAAGTACCTTTAACAGATACAATGTTATTCCACGAGGAAGATGTACCAGAGTTAGATGAAAAGATGTACAATTTCACTAAAGAGTTTTGGTATGGGGAAGAGTATTATCGTGTACCTTTCTGGTACGTCATATTACAGATGGGTACTGGAGAACCATACCTCATAGCTAGTACGGAAGCAATGTAATTATGAAGAAGCTATGTAACAAACACGCAAAAGAATACATGAAAGAGAATGAACTTATAACTCTATTATATTATAGAGCAGAAAAAGAAGAATGTGATAAATGCAAGGAGGAGAAACAATGACAAGTATCACGATTACATACGATTATAATAATGATGCAGATATTAACGAGACATTAGAAGTATTAGTAGCATTAGGGGAGCTTAACTACTGTGTAGAGAGCAGACCGAGTAAAGGTTCATTACAACTAAAGAAAGTTCATCAAGAAGTAATATCTATGGATTTATTAGATAGAATTGCAGCAGCAGAACAAAAGATTACAGATGATAGTATTCTATTAACTAAAACCGAAGTAGAGTTTGAAGGTTTAACTAAATCTCCTGTTCTATCTCGCCCAGCGCCTCGGGTATTTTGTATCGGCGGTGAGTACATAGTAGCATACAGTAAAAACGATGCTGTTAACTTCCTTGTAAAAAGAGATAGACTACCGCATAAGGACATATATGCTAAATTCTCACACGAAAGTCAAATAGACCAAAGTAGCGCTCTGATGTCATCTTACACGGTAAAAGGTAAATTTAAAGAAGAACTTACCTTAGACTTCCCTTCTGGTGTCCGTGCAGAGTGGATTAACGGAGATTGCTACTACGACTTGATGTTTGACTACGTAATAAATATGGTTGACTTCATGGAGCCTTTTAAACTAGCTAGTATCGAAACCATCTACGGAGAAACTAAAGTTGTGTATACAAACATTATACCTAATGTAGTAGAGGGACATCTAAGTGAGAAAGGAGAATAGCGCTCGTAGAAGTATAGCGCGCGGTGTTAACGCTAGAACGTTTAATACAGGACTAAATGACAACGGCGCAGAAGCTTATAATAATGCTCTAAAGAAGAAAGAGGGTAAGTACAAGCCCTCTTTTGTAGAGCCTTATGACAATCTGACAGAGCGTGAAGTTGCTTTAAAACTAGAATATGCCAAAGACTTACTTTCTAAGCATCTGGGAGTCACCAGAGAGCTAATTAAACTAGAAACAAAGCGTAGTAAGAAGGTAACTACACTAACCAGTCTTGATGAAGTATACTATGTTAAAGTCGGTACAAGTATTCTAGGTAAGATATCTATCCGTACACAGCGCACATGGAAATCTACAAGCCTACTATTCGTGTATCAAGAGAAGCAAGTAATGGCGCAAGAAGGTAAAGGTGCATTCAGTAAAACGAATGTGAAAAAGAAATCGAAAGGTGTGCAAGCACATGGAAAACGAAAATCATACAACAAAAACAACCGTAAATGAGGGATTAGTAAGATTAAAAGAATTGCTAGAAGATAAGACAAAGAAGGTACATGGTATTTCCTATTTTAATGACTTCTTTTCAAAACCGCATCTAGTACGTTCTCATATTTTGAAGGATGAAGTATTACTAGAAGAAGACGAACTCCGTATTGGATTCTTTATGCGAGTTGATTACAATTCATTTGTAGAGCTAGAGAATACATTAGAGTGGTTAGTAATGAACGAAGCTGGAGATATTCCGGGATACATTACAGAAGGAGACGTACTGGATAAACCACATCTAGAAGAGCGTGTATCAGAAGGATTAAGCTTGTTCACAGCAGATGTTATTCTAAACATGAAATCTCCTAAAGTATCGTTTGAGAATGTAGAGATTGCAGGTCAAACGTTTGTCATCGCTAGAGTATACAATGTTATGCCTTTAGGTGACGATGATTCTGTAGAGCAGCAAGTTAATCTATTATTCGGTTCTGCTGGTAAGTTTAGCTTCCTATCTCATTTCGTTGGTAAAAAGCTAACAAACGAAGACGGGTTAAAGGTACTAGACCTTATTGAAGAAGACAACTTACTAGGTAAAGCGATTCAAGGTGCAGGATTCCGTGATAGTAATAAAGGTCACAGTACTTTCATTGGTTCTCATTCTGAGATGATTCAAGTAACTAGATTATTCAGTGGCGGATACTTCTTCCGTTCAGAGGTATCTACTTTAGAGCTTCGTAAGGAATTACTAGAAACATTAAGTTTTTCAGTAGAAGCAGAGGTAACGTCTCAATCACATAGATTAAACTTCTTTAACAAAAGAAAAGGGATTGAGCTATCTATTTACTTAGAAATCTAATAGTTTATAATAACAAAAGTCTCACTACTTAGTGGGGCTTTTTAGTTTGCTCTAAACAAGATTCTGTTGACTAATCGTAAACAAAATGTTTCTGTACAAGATACTAAATATTCTGTAAAATAAAAAGTAACACTACCTAGTGAGGTTTTTTCACTTTTTTGTTTAATTTAGGAAATTGCTAATAGATTTATTATATTATAGATAGAGTGCAAAAAAAGCCTATGACAACCGCATTCTTAGGAGGTAACTACCTCATTTAATATATAGCAATAGTCAAAAGGGTTAGAAAATAAAACGATGAAAAGGTGGAAAAATTCATGTCAAAAGATAAAAAAACTTTAAACTCTGGTAGTGTATTAGTTCAATTATACAAGGATAAGAAGCTCTGCACAAAAGTAGACAACATGTTAGATGAAGGGAAAACATATGACTACATTATAGAGTTCTGTAAGGAACAAGGTTTAAGTATCTCTAAAGCCTCCCTGACGAACTATAAAAAGAAAAGAGAAGAATCTATTGAGACAGGCGTACCATTGCTCCAGCTCTTAGATAAGCGCTCTAAAGACAACGTAACGTACATATCTGAGAAACGTGTAGAAATGTTTAACGAACAGGAGAAAGAAAGTTACAATCCAATAGGAGCAATCGATAAAGTAGAGAAAGTATTTAACGATATTGAGTTCCTTGATGAAGTTATCCATAAAGGATTTAAAGGGTTAGCTTCATTTGATATCGTGGACATTCCTTTAGCAATGAAAGCAATGGAAATTAAAGCGAAGATTACCAATAACGCATTAGGCGGGTTGAGTGTATCAGCATTAAAAGAAATGGCAATCAAAGTACGTTGTAAGGAATCTGCTCTTACAGAAGTAGTCATGAAATATGTACCTGTAGAACAACACGAACAACTATTTGAAGACTTAGCAGCAGCAGAGCAAGAGTTCTATGACAACTTAGATTTAACTGAGATGGATAGAAAGACTCGTGAGGCAATGCAAGCCTTTGGTTTGTGATAATAAGGAGGGATTAAATTGACGATACCGATTACAGAAGTAGCGGACTGGAAAGAGTTGAAATACGAAGTGTATCAAACGCTGGAAGATAAAGTTCTGGCGTTACTACGCGGAGAGATTATCTATATCAAAAACTATGAGAAGAATACAGGTACAAGTGTATTAGCTAGGTTAGTAGTAGAAAGAGGTTTTACGATACCGCAGATTACATACGACATATACGATTCTACAGAGGAAGATAGATATTGGTTACGATTCAATATCGGTTTAACCGACTTATCTCTGTTAGATGTATATAAAGTATATGACACTAGTATTTTCCTTAAACCGAATAAATTCAAAGTAGGTGACAACGTAAGTTACACTTCTACAGATGGCACATTTGATGCAGCTTATGTTATAGCAGTCTATGAAAGAAATGAAAATGAATTTGCCTATAAACTATCACGAGAGCCGAACGTATTATACGAAGAAAGCCTATTAGTATCAAGTAAATTCAATCTTTAGAACAAGATGAAAAATTCTTGTTCTTTTTTTATGGAATAGTGTTGACTTAAAGTGAATACAATGATAAGCTGTAATCAAGATAACGAAAGGGAGTTGAAGAAATGGAAAACACTACTAAAAAAGTATCAGTTGTAATGGTATCTGATGGGTTTGATTTACCTTATCCAGTTAAAGTATTTGAAAAGGAACTAGATGCAAAAGAATACATAGAAGAAAAGAAAGTAGAAGGTTCTGGTCTTTACCCGCATCGATACATAGTTGACGCTGTTTTCGTACCAAAAGAAATATGGTAAATTAAAAGGAGGAAAATATAATGATTGATTTAAAGAATGATTTAGTAGAGGACAAGCTAGTAGTTGTAGAGGAGAAAGTGAAAGCACCAAAAGGTTCTAAGAATCCATTAACACCGGAGCAAGAAGCTGGAGTAGCTAGAATGTACTTACGAGGAGAAAAAGTAGTAGACATCATTGCTAAGTATAAAATTGCCGCAGGACGTATCTACCGTATCTTAGCTCGTAACGGTATTGAAAAACGCGCACCGGAATACAACCGAGCAGGTAAAGCGAGAATGCTATCACTTAGCAAATACGAGAAAGATAGAATCGTAGATGATTACATACGGAAAGTACCTGTACGAGAAATCCTAGAAAAGTACGGATTAAACAAATACGCACTATACACGGTACTAGATGAGAGAAAGGTTACTCGTCAAACTGAGAAAGATGAAGAAACGAAAACAACAAAGAAAGTACATAAGGATACAAAACAGAAACTTCCAGTGGAAGCATACATACAAGATAGAGTCGCATATGTTAAAATTTCACAAGGTACGAACAAAATTGAACAAATCCGCATTGACTATATTTAGTCGTGCGGGTTCCTAAGGAGGAGTTGTAATGGAAAGAACAGGATGGGAACATTATGATTTAGAAAAAGAGATGAGAGACGCTAGTGTAGCTAAATTACTAGGTATGTACAAATGTGAAAAACAAAAGGCTTTGGATACATGCGGAGAGTTCCTAAAGTTAACTGGTAGTTTAACAGATAAAGGCGCGAAAGAGTTCGATGATAAGTGTCAGTTGCTAGTAGAAGGTGCTAAAAAGATAGCGGAGCGTATTGCAGATAAATTAACGGAGGATGAGTAATATGAACTTATACCGAGAAGTTTCAATTGATGAGCTTGAAACAATTCGAGAAGCGTTTATGGAAAGGTACTTTGGAGGATGGCACAAAGCTACATGTGAGTTCCATCAATCACTTGTAGAAGGTAGAAGAGGCGCAGCTAAGAGGATACTGGACTTAGAATGTAATGGGTTTAACATGATGCGGGAGTTTAAGGATATAGACCGTATCTACAAAGCTATTAAGTTAATCGATAGCGGTCAAAAAGTATACACAGATTTATAAAAAGTTTTTAAAAGTTGTTGACTTAAAGTAAACAAGATGATAATATAAAGGTAGAGAAAGGGGATGAGAAAGTGGTAAACAAAATAGAAGAACTAAGAAACTTTGTAGAAGAAAAAGCAGAAGGGTTTAGGAACTTAAATGACTCATCTGATGTAATCGTAATGATAGTGCTAAATGACATCCTAGATAAGATTGAAGAACTACAAAATGGGAAGCCAATGTACGTGGTTCAATACCAAGATTTAAAAGGTGAAAGTACATACGAAGACTACTCACGATATAAATCAGCATCAGAAATCTACTATTACCAGATTAAATCAGTAGCGAAGAACGTGAAACTGTTTATGGAAGTTGATGGAATTAGAGTAACTATTCTAGATGCGGAGGGTGACAACGATGAGAGTTAAACGTTGGATTTATGAAGTGAAGTATACATTAAAAGATTGCCTGATGCTTACGCGTACACTACCAGATTTATATGAAGAAGAGCGCGATGCAGAACTAGAAGCGGAGAAGTTAAAGTTAGAGCTAGGAGACACATATGCAGTTGTCAAAGTGGTTCCGAGACATCTAGTATCTAACAAGTATAATGTAGAATACAGAAATGGATGGTGATTGATTATGAACCTAGAAGAATTAGAAAACAAAATCAAACAGCAAAACGAACTTGAGGATAAAATAGCAGCTTTACAAGACGTGTCATACGATTTAGGTAGAGAGATATTCAAGGAGTTCAGAGAGCTTCCATTAGATAAGGTCTTAAAATACTACGACATGATGAATAGAGAGAATGATAGTATTGTACGGTATGACATATTCAGAGAAATCATCTTACCTAACAAAGAGAAATTAAAGGAGTTGCTTTAAATGAAACTAGACTATGGTTCGGGAAGACAACCAAAAGAAGGTTTCATGTCTTCCGACTTCATTGGAACACCAAATTACGATTTCTACATTAAAGACTATAAAGTACTTGATACAGAAGACCATATGTTTGATGCGATTCACTGTCGTAATGTAATCCATCATATTCCGGAGAAAGACTTACATATCTTATTTGCAGAGTTTAATAGATTGCTAAAACCAGATGGAGAGCTTATCATTTCAGAACCACGAGAAGAGTTCCATGAGCAGAATAAGTTCTTAGACTGGATATGGTATCGCTGGATTACGAACGATACAAACATCATGATTCCAGATGAGTATGTAGATTACAAGAAGTATTTAGTTGATTTCGACATTATTAGCACCGTAGACCATTACAATAATGAAGTTCTTACGTTAAAGAAAAAACAAATAATGGCACAAGCCGTATAAGGAGAGTTTAATTATGATGACAATGGTACAAGCACCAACACCAGATAGACCGGAAGATAAGTTAGTGGAGTTTATGACAGCAAACAATTTTTCGAAAACAGATATATACGCTGCATTACAGAACATCGAAGAAGCAAACATGGTACTGTACAGCAAAGAGTGGGACATTAAGTGTAAAAACAATTATGTATGGGTGAAAGGGGAGTTAACACAATGAACAATGCAGAAGAGATTCTAAGATTACAAGCGCAGATTAGGAAATTAGAGAACGAACAAGCAGCATTTGACGCTCTATCAGAGGACAAGCAGTTAGCCATAACACTTCATGAACTAATGTGTAACTGGAATCATGTAGATGGTTGTGGATGGGAATATGAAATTAGTAAAGGTACACATAACTGGAATGGGTACGCACATAAAAAATGGGTAGAGAATGCACAAAAACTCATTAAACTGTGTGCTTGGGATAATGTAGAGTTATCAACAGCAATAGAAATATTAAAAATGGGGAGAGGATTTTAATTATGACAAACCAAAAAATTTACATTATTGAGACGGGTATTTGTGACGAGGGAGAGCCATACCAACTTTGTAGAGAGGTACCGGAATGGTGGACTATGCAGGACATTGATGATGATATTCAAGATGATGAAGATACAAACATCGGAGCTGAGTTTAAGGAGTGGTCATTCCGTTTATCGACAACACCAGTAGAAGAATATGGGTTATGGATGTAAAAAAGTTTAAAAAAGATGTTTACTTTTAGTAAAAGATAGGCTATAATAAACTTAACAAATAACAAGGGGGAAACAAAAATGACAAAAACACGTAAAGCTACAGGTAAGAGAGAACCAAAAGGCGCAATGGAGAAAGCGTTTGTAGCATCTGAACGAGTAGAAAAACAATTATTCGAAAATGAAAAGGGAGCGGTTAAAATGACGAAAGCAATGCTAATTAACGCTGTATCAAATGAAGAGGTATTTGTTGAAATCAATAAGGACGACCTAGTAGTAGTTACTCGTGAAGGAGTAGGCTCTACAGTTTATAATAAACGTTACACAGTTGAGAAGGTAGTTGACCAATTCACATCAGAAGGATGGATTGATGTAACGGAACAAAATAAAGTAATGAAATCAGAAGCGTTAGACACAGTACCGGATTTAGCGATTATTACAGAAATCAAACCATTAGCACCTGTTGAAGAAGAAGTTGACGAGAAAACAGCTATGGTGGCGGAAGTAGATGCATACACAGAGTTACATGCGGAAATCGCAGCACTTAATAAAGAATTAGAGAAGAAGAAAAAAGCGATTCGTACATACATGGATGAAAACAAATTGAAAGTATTAACTGGTACAAAAGGTAAAGAAGTATATCTTCAAACGAATAAGGCTTCTAATTCTTCTGCTGAGTACACGACTTACGATGTGAATATGATTAAAGATATCTTAAATGTAGAGCAATACAGCGAAGTTACAGAAGTACGTGTATCCGCTTCATTACTTAAGAAGAAAATTACAGACGGTGAGTTTTCTGAGGGTGAGTTAAAAGCTATTGAACGTGCTGAGAACTACAAGCTTGGAACGCCTAAATTCACATTACGTAAAGTAAAGGAAGAAAAATAATGACAGAGTTAACAAGAGTAGAAATAGAAGCTAAGGTTTTAGCTGATATCATTAAAAAAGAGGAGAGCGCTAATCCGCATAAGGTTATCGCCTCCAAGCTAACTGATTTAGATTGTGAACAAATCTTAGCAGCGTCTAGAGGAGCCAAGTTTATTGAAGAGGTAATTAACCGATACGGAGACACAGCGGACGAGCAAGACCCAACTCATTGCGTGTGGCAAGATGTAGAATCTCTAGACTATGGTTGGATGTGGTTAAACTATCGAGAAGAGCATATGAAAGAGGTAATGATTGCCCACATCACAACGAGTGTTCGAGCTTTACAGAAACGTATGGACGATGGGGAGGAGTTCACATTGGTTAAAACCGTACAAGACGAGTATGGAGACACAGTATCGTTCCACATACTTGATGTTGTAGAGAACGGGGATTCTACAGTTTGGACATTCTCTAATGAAGACACCTTTTTAGCATAGAGCGACATTGTTCGCTCTTTTTTTAATTTTATTGTTGACTTTCGGTACAGCACATGTTAAGATATTAATAGATAAACAAAGAGGAGGAGTTAAAAGTGAGTGCAGTAGCAGAAAAGAAAATTAAAAATTACGATTTAATTGTACAAGCTAAAGAAGGTTCCGAAGATGCAATGGGGAAACTGTTGAAGGAATACCATAAAATGATTTATAGAGAGGTTTGTAGATTTACAAAAGATAAAGATAAACAAGATGACTTATATCAAATCGGGGCGTTAGCTCTTATAGAAGCGGTAGACCGATTCGATTTATCCACAGGAAATGAGTTTAGTACATACGTATTTATGCAGATTAAAGGGAGAATCATGGTGAATATGCGTGATAATCGTACACTCAAGTTCCCTCGACCTATGGTTGAGCTAGGTTTGAAGATTAAGAAGTACGACTTAGCTAAAAAGGACATAGAGTACATTTGCGAGTACTTAAATGAAACAGAAGATAAAGTTATGGATGCTTTACTATTCATAGATAGAGAGTATGCATTAAGTACATCAGCTACTATAGACTCTGGTAAAAGCAACAATAAAGACACTATAACAATAGGAGACTCGCTTATTAAGGATGCAAATGGAGAACAGTGGGAAAACGCCATTATGCTTAGAAGTTATATTGAACGATTACCAAAGGAAGAGCGTGCAGTAATCAATGCAATGTACATAGAAGACAAACAACGGATTGATGTTAGTAAAGAAATGGGTACTAACCCTACAAACATAAGTAGAATCGAACAGCGCGCCCTAGCTAACTTACGTAGACTGATAAATGGGGAAGAAGTCGTATATAAGAAAGAAACTAGAGGAGCTAGTGCAAATAACGCTAAAGGGAACCAAACTCTAGCGAAAGAATTGGTTCGTAAAGGTGAGCTAAAACAAATAGAAATTGCTAATTTAACGGGGGTTTCAACAGGTACAATTGGGTACTGGGCTAGAAAGATTCGAAATGGTAAAAAAATTTAATAAAACTTGTTGACTTTAAGTGAAACGTGGTATATACTGGTAAGTACAAGGAGGTGAGACAAGTGAAAGCGAAGGAACTAACAGTAACGGTATTAGCCATTATCGGTATGCTATCGATATTGAACTACGTCATCTTAGTAGCCCCGGGCATCATCAACTTACTGTTCTACGTTGTACTTATCATTGTAGGTGTCACGTCTTATAATCACTTTGCCAACAAGAAGAAAAATAAAGACAAAGATGCAGGTAAATAAGAGTACCTATTTTAAGGAGGTGAATACGAAATGTCAGTAGAAAATAACGTTTACGAAATCACTAAATTATTAGCAGAGTACAAAGAAGGAAAGGGTAAGTAAGTTGAACGAGACAGCACTAGAGAAAATCAGAAATGCAAAAGAATACCTAGAGAGAGCCGAGAGAGCGTTATTAGAGAAGGATATACAGCTTTCTCTAGGTAATCTAGACAGTGTAGAATTTGAAGTAGAAGCAGCCAAGTGTCTGCTAAGAGATGACCTAAAACAGAGGAGGAATTATAATGAGTGGTTTTCTAGATAGAATGTTTAAGAATATGGAGAAGGAATTTATTTTCAAAGGAGAAACACTTACATACAACAAGTTAAAAGAAGAGTTACATAGAGATAATGTACTAAAGGTTTATACTGACACATCTCGATTCGAACGTAAATTAATGAAGTCACCAGAAGGGCAAATGTTCTTATATGAGTATCACGAAGAGATGGGGTTCCCGGACGACAGAATCACTGAATTGTTTGTACTTGTTTCTTCTGAGGAAGATGCGGACAAGCTTAACCAAGACCATTTTATTGCATCAGGTAGACCTCATATTTACGTAGGTGAAGCTTGCGCTGTAAGTGTACGAGGTTAATAGGATGCACATCGAGTTTACAATACCAGAATGGTTAGTAGGAGTTCTAGGGGTTGTAGTGGCTGCACCGTTACTATTCATACTGTCTGTATACATATACTTCGTACTACGATATAAATAAGGGGGAACTTAAATGTTAAGAACATCGAATTTACTGTCACTATTCTTTTTAAGTCTATGGACATTCTTCTGTCTAGGTGCTTTTTACCAGACGGAGTTCGGAGCTTTATCTAGCTCAAATGATTACGAAAACTTAGGAAGATATTTAGGTATTCTAGGGCTTGCTCAATTGGTTGTCACAGTAGTAAACTTAGTTGATTTATGGAAAGAAAAATACTAATAAGGAGGACAAGCTTTGTTACAATTTATAGGACGCGGAAGCGCATTTAACACATTAGAAGGTAACAACAGCGCATATTGCATTCACGAAGGAGAACTATTCCTGATTGACTGCGGTAGCAACGTATTCGAACGATTAGACCATGCAGGTGTTCTAGGAGTCGTAAAGAATATTAAAGTACTAATCACACATACTCACGATGACCATATCGGTTCATTAGGAGGACTCATCTTCCACTCATACTTCAATATGGGTACAATGGGAGAGAAGAATATTACGGTATACGCACCGTACACACTTAAGGTTCCTAAGATTCTAGATTTAATGGGAGTAACCAGCAAGTATTATCATATTAAACAGTTCGAATCACATATCGAATTAGAGTACGCAAATGACCCTGTATTTGTACAAGCTGTACCTAATCATCACGTAGAAGAATTACTATCTTATGGGTACTTACTAGACATTAAAGGTAAGTGCGTATACTACAGTGGAGACTCGAACAATATCCATCCATACATATTAGGACGATTAGAAAGTGGAATAATCGATTACTTTTATCAAGACACATGCAAAGCTGATTATGAAGGTAATGTACACTTATCCATAAATAAGTTGTGTGAACTAGTAGGAAAGAATCGAGATAAGGTTTACTGCATGCACTTAGATAAAGGATTCCCGGTACAGTGGGTGAAAACATTAGGGTTTAATGTGGTAGAATCAGTTTTCTAGATACATAGAAGGAGCAATAGAATGGAAGAATATCGTTATGCTGTGGTATATCGCAGTAACCCAAAAGTAAGACTATCCAAGACGTTTACACGAAAAGGTGATGCGAAAGCATTTCGAAAGAAACGATTCAATGGGGATAAGGAAACATATAAGATAGCGAAATATAAACTTACATTAGTTGAGGAGGATTAAGTTGTCAAAACCTAAATACGAATATAAACACCCGGTCACACTTGATGTGAAAGTATTCGACCCTGTACTATTCAGTGTAGGCTCTCCGGTTGTTATGCAGATAGAGACAAGTGACTGGGAACGAATGTACTGGAGAGAAGAATACGGTATTGTAGAAGCCTACAATGAAACTGAGTTACATATCCTTATGGTAGATTACAACGGACAACCAGAAACAAAAGTTGTACAGATTAGGTTCTTGGATGATAGGTTTAATATCATCCCATTAAAAGAATTAATTAAAGGATTACAGGAGGAACTAGATGCAAAGTAAATTATTCATGCCAAAAACATTAAATGTAGGGTATCAAAATAGACAAGGGACTTACACTGGTAGCCTAGCTTACGTCATTTATTACGATGAAACGGGTAAACTACGAAAAGAGACATCATGGGAAAGCTGGAGAGATACGAAGATTCCTAATCAAGAATTTGAAAACGTACCAACAGAAGGATTCGTGTTCAATAAGACAGGCGGAGGGCGACCATCATGGAGTGACCGTAAAGCATTCTGTCGCGTATACGACCCACGAGGATTCGAATTTGAGATTGATATGGCTAACTTAATGCACATTCTAGAGTGCTGCGATGTAATGAAGGGTAAAGGTATTGTAGGTGAACTGGTATACGCATGGGAAGGTACAGAGCTTGTTTTAGTACCTGTAAACTCTGCTACATATGAAGAGTCTAAGAGATACACAGATATCTTAATGAATAAGGAACAAATTAAAGCCAAAGACTTAAAGGTCGGGTATACATACATCGATAAAGATGAATCGAAGTACATTTACTTAGGTAAGTTTCATGAGTACGATTATAGAACAGATTACAACGACTCGTATAGAAGACAAAAGGTTACGAAATCTAAAGCTAAGAAATTCTTCTTCGCAGAGGAATGTCGCTGGTCTAGTAATAAGGACTGCCCGTGGATGATTAAAACAGTTAGCTCTTTAGGTAAGAAGTTCATCAAAGAGTTAGAGGTAGGATGCGTCCAAGACTTCACGCCATTCCAAAACATGTTAGAACATTCTCAATACTATTCACCAGTTGATTCGAGTAAAGATGAGTTGTATCCAATAGACCCAAAGTTCATTATCGAAAGAGTTCTAGATAAAGAAAAACATACATGGGATAGACGAGTAGGATTCTACACGAAAGCTCACGGCGATACGCGTGAATACGATATCGTAATGGAGTCGGTGTATGATAAGCCGTATAGTTGGACTGGAAACAGAGATAGAAAAGTTATCGGCGTAGAAGCAGTAGTTACACATAGATACGGAGAATACGGTAGAGATAGCGAAGCGTATCGCGGTTCATTAGAAGGCTTCTTTACACGATTCACTGGAGACATGGAGCCTTGCTTCATTAAGAGATATTTAGAGAACGATAAGTTCTACTCATTTAAAGGTTCAGTACCAGAACACCAAATAAATAAAGATGATAAGGAGCAAAAATAATGACAAACTCAAATGATGCAGTAGTATTACAATTACAAGGTAAGGTTGAAGAGAAGAAAAAGAAATTAGCAGCTTTAAAGAAGAACCGTCACACATCTACAACAAAGTGTATTCTTGAATGGGAAGGTAAAAACATTAACTTTAACGTAGCTGGGAAGGACGAGCTTACCCTCTTATTAGTTAAAATCCATACATTGTTTGTAGCTGCGGATGACTTACTATTAGAAGACTTCGGAGATACAAAGGTACAAGGTCATACACTAGATGAATGGATTCAAGACATCAAAGGTAAAATCAAGGAGAAAGATATTGCAATCCAAGAAAAAGAACTTAAGATGATTGAAGCACAACTTGATAAGATGTTGTCAGAAGATAAGAAAACAGAATTAAAGTTAAAAGAAATTGCAGACCTATTAAACTAGTACAACAGGCACGGGATACGCTCTCGTGTCTTTCTTTATGTGTAAAAGTAATACTTTTTAAACTTTTTTATAACTTTTTACGATTTTGTGGTATCAAATAGGCGAATGCTCCATATGATGTATTAAGAAATCACAAAGGGGGAAAACAAAATGACAAAGAAATGGCAAGGAACTAGCGTAGGTTTATCTGTAGGTGCAGTAGATGATGGGTTCGGAGATGTAAAATGTGACAACAACGGTCATCCATTCTTAATTCCTTCATTCGTAACAAACTTTAAAGAGAAACCATCTACAGAGTTTGTAGTAGAAGGTAAGCAGTTAGAATACATCGCTTGTGAAATTGATGGTAAGAAATATGTAGTCGGAGATTATGCTACAAAGTTAGACCCGGATATTGAATGGACTGGAGGAGAAAATAAACATAATGATAATAAGTTTCCGATTATTATGAAAACTGTTTTAGGTCTTATGAGCAAGGGTACAAATGAAACCATCTACACACTTATGATGAACTTACCAATTAAGAACGATACACCAGAACGTAGAGAACAACTTACACAACTTGTAAAAGGTACACATGAGATGAAAATCTCATACGACGGTATCAACTGGATAGAAAGAACAGTCACAGTTGAAGATGTATGTATCAAGAAACAACCGTTCGGCTCTTTATGTGACCTAATGCTAGACAACAACGGAGAAATCGTTGACCATAACATTGCAAAAGGATTTAACGTATTAGCGGATATTGGAGCAAGAACTTTGAATGTTCTGACATTGGATTCATTAGAAGAACAACCGGAGCTAACGACTCATACGAACATGGGTATGTTTAGTAGCTACCTACAAATCGGTAAGTACTTAGAGAATCAACTAGGAGCTACGATTCCAGATGGAAAGTTACCAATGATTATCAAGAATAAAGAAATAAAAGGTATGGACATCACACCAGTCATCAATCAAGCTTATGAAAATCATGCGAATACCATCCTTAATACACTGGACAGAATACTTATTAATAGCTGGGCTTTTGTAGATACAATCATCTTTACTGGTGGAGGCTCTGAACTACTCAAACAATACTTATCAGAAAGATTCGCTAACAGAGGAGTTAAGGTGTTGTTCCTAGATAGATACGCAAATGTGCGCGGTTTAAGGAAGTACGGGGCACGTATGGCATCGAAAGCGAAGAAGAGTACAGTTACTATTAAAGTCGGCACACAGCCGTATATTAGTAAATGAGGTGACTTAAATGCGAAAGTCAGTCTACCTTCGAGATAAGATGGATGATGACATACTAGAAGTCATTAAGCCATTACTAAAGAACCATAGCTTTGCACATGTAATGAGGGAACTAGCTAGAGATGGAATCAAGTATAGAAAAGGGGAAGGAGGTGTCGTGTATCCTAAAGTCATACAAAGTGTGACACCTGTAGAATCGGCTCCAATACAAGATGTAAAATTAGTCAAAAAAGAAGCATCTGACAAGGATATCGAAAGCAGATTAGATAGTTTCTAACAAAACAAAAAGCACATCAGACGACATGCTTCCAAGTTTTATAATTTACAATCTGAGATATGTTCTTTCTTACCACATTAAACATATCACCTAATTGTTGATGGGTGTATTGACCTGTACTATGTAATCTTCTGATTTCTCTAACTTTATCTTCTGTAAGTTTAGCTGCGTTGGAAGATGTAGGCTGTTTAGAGATAACTGGCTCGTCAACTAAATTAAGATGTTTCCATGTCCTTCCTTTAATCACAGCGTCCACCGTACTATCCGTAACATCAAACTGAGCGCTTATTTGTGCTACAGAGAATCTACCTGATTTATACATTTCGACTATCTTATGTACTTTGTCTTCACTTAACTTACGATTGTGACTCGATTCACCTAAACCCACACTAAGCAACCCGGTATTTACTGCATGTTGTGTGTTTTCCGAAGGTGTGACCCACTCTAAGTTTGATAGTTCGAAGTTCCGCTTATTACCGTCCTTATGGTTTATGTGCGGCTTATTTAAAGGGTTAGGGATAAAGACGATTGCTAGTAATCTGTGTAAGAGATAACTTTTAGACACTTTGTTGTGTGTTAGTGTCACTTTAGGATATCTCTTGTCGCTTTAGGATATCTCTTGTCGCTTACGGGGTTTGAAACGCTAATCATTTTACCTTTACTAATATTCTTAACCTTACCTGTGTTACTTATTTCGTAGTTGTCTCCACATTCAACGACACCCTCTAACGGTTTCCATACTTCTGTCATAATATTGATTCCCTCTTTCTTATGGTATATCTCTATTATAACATACTTCGAAAATAAATCGGGGGAGGCTACTTTTGAAATTCCCTTGCGAGAAAAACAGAAATGTTCGGGAAAAACAAAACGTTGATTTAACGCTATTTTCCCGATATTAGATAGGGAAAAACGTTAATTCCCTGCGTAATTCCCGCATTTATAATAGGGTTATAACGGTTAATTCACTATCCCGTAATCATGTAAAACTTTTAAAATCTGCTCTAATTCTTCCATACTAATATCCACGTCTCTATCCTTGTTGATGTCGTGAAGAACTAAATGATTTACTTTCTGCATTTGTCTCTCATACTGAGCTAAAGAATCTGTGAACCAAGACATATAATCATCGTCCTCTCTTGTTTGATATTTCTATCGTTACCAAAAATAAAAAACTTATACATGAAGGAGGAAAAAATTATGGGTATCGTAGCTGTAGGTGCTGGAATCGCGTTAGTTTGTACAACTGGAATGGCATTATCAACGGTGTTTAAGTTTCTTCATTCATTCGAAATGGAAGTTGGGGTGAAAAAGGAGAAGCGCGGAAGAGGTAGAGATGTTAATGAGGAACGTTTTGAGAACATGGCTAATCGTGCAAGATTAAACAAATAAAGGAGATGTTAACGATGATTATTAATTACGATGCGAAAAATAAAGCTGCTTGGGTTGAGTACACTCCATTCACAAAAGCTCCAATGGTAGATGAGTCGGTTTTTATGTACCAAAATATAAAGGAGGAGATAATGAGCGCAAAGGGTATGCAGAAGCTCAAAAAAATAAAGAAAGCAAAAAAGATAATCAAAATGTCACTATCAATATTAGGAGCAAGCGCGGGTCTTTCGACGAGAGCATTTGCGAGTGGGGTAACAGGGAAAACACCTCTACTGGCTCCATTCACACCGAGCGTAATGGTGGAGTACGGGTTGCAAGTAGCCTTTCTAGCGGTGGGTGTAGCAGTAGCATTAAGTATCGTCCTACTAGTCATAGCGGGAGTACTGAGAATGTTCAGAAAGAGCCAAGAAGCGAACGTATGGACGCAAGACATCATCAAAGGGATAACGCAAGTACTGATAAGCGTTCCAAGCATTTACATCATCTATCGGGTCGCAAGTTACTTATTCAGAAATTTAAACTTCTTAAGTCTAGGCTTCTAAAGATTGGAGCGATACCAGCAGCAACTATCTCTACATTCTTCTTTACTTCTATAGGAGATAAAGCATACGCGGAAACGATTAGTAATGATTCATTCTTTGATAAAGGTAAGAGCATGTTCTCTGGGTTCATCAAAGATACATTAATACCTACAGGAACACCAAACCCTATAAAAGAAGTAATGGATTGGTTCGGGGAGTTCGTCACTCTTATTAAAGACTTACCGCACAATGTAGCGAAGATGTCCGCAGAGCTGTTGTCTTGGATATACGACTTATGCGCTGGACTTATCTTAAAGACTCCTCTGTTCTTATTCGATAATGAATGGTTTACAACAATGAGTTTAGGATTTAGCGGAGTATCTATAGGGATTGTAGTTGTTCTTACTGTTGTAGAATGCATTAAAAGAATGTTATCTGGAGCAAATAAGAAGCTAAGACCGATGGAGTTTTCTACAATTATGAAACGCTGGTCACTTATGGCGGGTGTCACATCGGTAACGCCTTTCTTGTTCAAGTCCGCATTCAAATTATTAAATCTCATCTCTGGCAAACTTACAAGTATGGGTAGCGAAATTATGACAGCTAGTGCCTTGACTATTACATTTAGTACGATTGATGTTATCACATTGTTAGTATTCGATGCGATACTGATTTCTACAGTTATTCCGATGTTATGGACGAATGGAAGAAGATTTTTTGACCTATTGGTATTAGGCGTAGTAGCTCCTGTCGCATTAGTATGTTGGGTATTTGATTCACATAGGCATTTCTTCAATCAATGGTTCAATAATGTCAAACATCTATCTCTTGTGCAAGTCTATCACTCTCTATTCCTACTAATTATCGGGTTATTCATCTTCGGTATCCCGTTCCCAGCCGACTTCACAGGTACAATCGTTAAGTTGCTCGTTGTAATCGGAGGCTTTGCTCGTATGCAGAACCCACCTAAAATCATTGCAAACAAATTAGATAATGGGAAGGGATTAGATGAAGTAATGAAGAGTAATGTAAAAGAGACATCTAAAAAGTTAATTAAGAACTTTGCAATGTCAAAAGCTACAATTTTAAGTCCGTTAGCGTTATTTAAGAAAATTAAAAAATAAGGAGAGGTTCTTATGAGTATCACAACACTGATTTTACTGAATACAACGATGTTATTGGCGACTGCTGCTGTGAATGCTGTGCAATGTGTAATCATTATGAAGGAGTTGAAGCATCGTGAAGAGTAAAGGATACAAGAACATATCGAACTACTTCTCGCAGATTGAGGATGTATCAGGAGCCTTTAAAACCATCTTAGAACAAGAGACAGACGGTGTATTCGGTATAGAGCTGGAGATGTATAAAGGAGGGCGTAATATTACAGTGGTTACGCCCCCACATATCCGTTTTAATGAAACGAACGTTCTACCTTATCGTTTAACGTTAGTAGCGCGTCATACAGACGACTTACATGCTTATGAAGGTTATCTATCTAAACCCTCGTTCTTACCGTTGTACGAGGGCATGAGAGGCTTATTATTACGTGAATTACTGGAGATACAAGTAGGAGAGGATGAAGCACTAGAAATCCAGTGGCTATTCAAGAGATATGTAGATAATTGGCTCCTAACTTCTATAGAAAGGTATAAGAGTTACTTGAGTGGGAATGAATACCCTGCTGGTTCTAAAATAGGAAGAACATTTCAAGATAAAATCCTTCACGCTATCAATAAGTTATCATCATTTGATATGGCTCGAACATATAGTGAGAAAGTGGAACAGAAGATTGTTGGTAAAGTGTATAAATTCAAACTAGGAATCACCATTCGTTCTAAGGAACCTACGGCGCTCGTACAGCAGATTGAAACTATACTACGTAAATACGATTCGCATAATACGGTAAGCTTGTACAAGAGGAAGTTAAAGGGCTTAAAAGATGAATGTGAGGAAAGACTAGTTATGAACGGGGAGAATGTACTGAGTGATACAGAGATTGTATCCTTATTCGGTGGAACAGTAGTAGCTCCCCAAGAAGTTGAACACGCTCAATCTGTTACTACTGCACCGAATAAAGTTAGAACACCTAGAAAGGATATCGGAGGTCTAGTCTCGTTGTTGCCTACATATCCAAGAGAAGAAGTGAAAGTGGATGAAAATATTGTGAGCTACCTAGCCGAAGCCATGAAGCGTGTAGGTCTGATTCCAACAGCGAGACTAGCGAATAGTACTGTCACAGCGGGTGCGCGGTTGACTGTTATTCAATGTGATATACCTAAGAAGAAGAACTTAAGTCATCTTATTTCAAAGGCTTCCGATATCCAAGCAGCACTAGGAGTCCCTTCTCTTAGTATAGAACAAGGTGAGGAACCTGATACTGCCAAATTTACCCTACCAAACGAAGAAGCAGCCGTTATCAGCCTTAGAGAGCTTATAGAGAGTCCAGACTTCCAAGAGTACGCGAGTAATCATGCGTTACCATTTATAGTAGGTGTTGATGAAGTAGATACACCAATCTATCTAGACTTGACAAAGCTCGTACATCTTATGATTGCAGGTACAACGGGTTCTGGTAAATCTGTATTTATGAATACACTAATCATTTGTCTCATGGCTACGAACTCACCAGAGATGTTACGGTTTGTCATGATTGACCCTAAAATAGTAGAACTGGCTCAATACGAAGGGATGGCGCACGTAGATAAGATTGTAACGGATATGGAGAAAGCAGGGGAAGCACTCAATAAGCTAGTAGAAGAAATGGAGAAGCGATATGAAACGTTTAAGGATGCAGGAGTTAAAAATATAAAGGTCTACAATGAAGTAGCAGACTGTAAAATGCCTTATATCGTATGTGTGATTGATGAATACGCAGACCTACATGATACAAACCCACATGTAGAAGAGTATGTCACACGACTAGGACAGAAAGCCCGTGCTGCTGGAATCCATTTAGTTATCGCTACACAAAGACCGGATGCAAAGGTAATCAGTGGACGTATCAAAGCAAATGTGCAGAATGCAATCAGTTTCAATTTAAACAGTAATGTAGATTATAAAACAGTATTCGGTAAAGGTATAGGAAATACGACTCTGCTGGGTCGTGGAGATGGTGTCATGAGAATAGTAGCTCACCCTAAAGAGTTCCAGAGATTCCAGAGCGCTATTGTATCTCCTAATGAAGTGGAAGAAGGTAAAGTGTATCAAAAGATTAGGGATTACTTTGGTGGAGAGTTAGTCGAAGAGGAGATAGAAGAAACAGAAGAAGTTGATACAGAGGAACCGTTAGTGAAGCTTAAAAAGATTATCGCTCGTACTAGGGAGACGAAGGTAGGTAGGCTTAGAGAACTCATGGGAATCAAAGCAGAAGTATTAACAGACCTCATGGGTAAGTTAGTGGAAGAAGGTTGGCTCATCAAACACGCTTCTAAGACAAAAGGATATGAGCTAATCATTCCAGAAGAGATGTTAAACGAATATAAAGGTGATTGGTAAAAAAAAATAAAAAAGTTGTTGACTAATAGTAAAGTGGGTAGTAAGATAAGTGTATAAGATAAACAAGGAGATGAAGAAAATGAAACGAGAATGGGTTAGAGGTTTTACGCATCAATTTAAGAACTTATTTGAAGAGGATGGCGTTGTTATTTACGAGGAGGATGTTTGTGAAAAGATGCAGGATATGTTTGATACACTACCTGTTAGGTACAAAATGGATATTGTGCGAGTCGAGATATTTGATTGTGATTCATATTTCTTCCAACTAGTAGGTAACAATAATAAAGAAGAATTTTTAACATTAGCGGAACATGTAGAGTATTTACTTAAATACAATATCTCAATTGTCAAGAGTTACGATGAGTATAATAACATTTGTAATTTTTTAGGTAGACTAGGAGTTAAACACAGTAGAGAAGTCGAAACCAATTTCGCTAAAGAGCGTATCTGGGTTATCGGAATAGACAGGGAGTGGAAATAGGTGTCGGTATCATCTTTATTGTACACAAATTATAGTAGTAACCCATACGCAAGGGAAATAGCAGAATGCAGGTGGTGGATTGAAAATCCTGACGCTAGGAAAAAGAGATTACAAGAAATATATAGTAAAGATTATTTTTGCCCTCATTGTAGAAAATCTTTAGCGTGGCATAGTGACCATATGCGATTTATCTGGTTTGAGTGTATAACTGTTGATTGTAGCGGAGAACAAAAAGTATGGTTATAAGGAGAGGATTAATATGAAAGTTAAAAAGAAATCAGGTAAACCGTTTAAATCAGGGAACAAGGTGAATACAGTTATAGGTATTATCCACCATCCAGAGGTTAAAGGGGAGAAAGCATACATCTTTAAAGAGGATGCTTCTTATGTGAGTGTAACAATGTGTGAAGAGGTGAAGGAGGGTGAAACAATTGAAGAATAGAAAACCGGCTATCATCGGATTGGCTGTTGTGTGTCTGTTCACAGGATATCATACGTTTTTTGGGAAAGCGAAGACGGTTACAAATGTAGCTAGTCTTCCGTACACTGAGACAGATAGACGAGCGAACCAGTATCAGATTGATGAGTTGAAGTACGAGAAGAATAAAGCGGACTTTATTGAAATTTTAGATTATTTAGTATCATTCGAAAATATGGGTTACTTTAATATGAAGTGGGATATCCCAGATAAGTATACTGTAACTGTCTCTTTAGATATTGACAATGCAGCTAGAGTTCACGATGCTACTGCTGTACAGGTTTATGATATCGTGAGAGCGAATAAGGATAGCTTCGGGTATTATTTACAAGCTTTTAATAATACATTCCATAATGGGAAAGCTAAAGAAGGCGACTTAACTCTCATCATAACAAATAAACAGGGTAAAGAGATTGCTCGTACACAGAAGTTATTAGAATCGAGCGCTCACCAGTAAGGAGACAGTATGACTTTGTATATGGATTCTCACACGGGTATGATTATAACGGCTGTAGGAGTCATTGCGATTGGTTATCTTATGTTCTGGTTCTTACATAAAATGAAATAACGTGTGAGATTTTTTAAAAATAGTTGTTGACTTTAAGTAAATAGTGTGATAAGATAAAGACAGTTAAGAAAAACAATTACTTAGGAGGAAATACAAATGACTAAGAAAGCATGTAGCGAAGTAAAAGAGTGTATCCTTTGTTTTAACACAAATAAGGATGAAATCGAAAAGGTTCCAGTATTTACAGATAGAGATGGGAATGAAGGTGAGTTTGTAGAGTGGATGTGCAAAGAAGGAAAAGGATGTTGCTAAAGGGGGAGATAATATGTACGAAGTAATATGGTGGCTAGAAGGGGATGACTTCTCTTCTAGTGTTCCAGCTAAGACTAGGACAGAAGCGATTGAACGCGCGCAACGGGCTTACGATAATGGGGCTATTAAGGTACAAGTTAAAGAAACAATATATACTATAAAAAGAAAAGATGAATAAAAAGTTGTTGACTTAAAGTAAAATAGATGATAATATAAAGATAACGAAAGGAGGTGCTGTCTGTGGGAAGTGAAATAACAGTGGTTTTAGGCGGGTTATCCTGCTTAAGAAGACATGGTTGGTGTAGAATCTTAAAAGACCATGCATCAGAGATTGAATTGATTACACATACTTTAGATGAATGTTGCGTTAAGCATTCAAAACAAGAAGATGAAACTTGCGTAAGGATTTACGCTACCATTAAATAATTGGAGGAGATATCAATGGAAAGAGAATTGTTCTTAAATCAAAGTTATCAAGTAGCGCCGGGTAAAACGAGTGTTACTTCCACACCACTAACATTTGTTAATTATGGTAGAGATGACGTGCTACCTCGAATTGACAGGATTATGGAAGCTTATACAGCTAATAGTAAATGCTTTGGCTTTACAAACATTAAGTATTGGTTAACAGATTATAATGTAACGAGAGGGGAATATTAAAATGAAAACAACATTAAAAAGAGGACATTTAATTAGTAGTGTGTATCTACCAGACGGAAAGTATGTAATTACAGATGTATGGGAACAACAACCCCAGAACACAGTAGGGAACAGAAGGTCTAGTTATGAGAATAAGTTTAAGGCGGTAGAGGTTCATGATGACGGTTCCTACAAACAACCAATACATGAGATTGAATTTAGCACATGCGCAGTTTATACAGGTAGTGTAGCAGAAATTAACATCACAATTCATGATGAGTTAGAAGAAGTATTTCTTTCTAAAGAGGCGAGAGAAAAATTAAATGCTACCTCATTGAAGACAGCTAACGCTATGTACACAGTAAGCGCATCTCTAGAGTACAATAGCGGTGAAAGTACAACCCTATACGCAGGTTTCTCTAACGAAGAAGCAGATAAAGCGGTTAAAAATGCCCGAGGTGACTACGAAGATTTTTATAAAGAAATCTGGGTTGATGGCGTAAAAGTACGCTCGTATTATAAGGCGTATAGTAACTCCGAGTGGAAATCAGAAGCAGGAGACATCAGTGATTTATCTGTAGAGACTTTAGCCGCATTAAACAACCTAGAGTTAGCGGTAGAGCGTATTAAGCGTACAAAAGAAATTAAGGATGTTTTACCAGAGGAAGAGCAAGATAAATTAGAAAAGCTCATCCGCGATACATTTGGACAAGCACATGCAATGAGTAGTTTACTAGAAGGTATTCGAGTACCTAACTAAGAGGAGGAATATTGAAATGTCAAATAATAATGTAAATATCACTTATGTAGTAACTGGTTACGATGAGTTGAATGGGTCTACTCCTGTACTATACGCAGGTTTCGATGAGCAATTAGCCGATGATTCTGTTAAAGATTCTATCTTATGCGACTTTGAAAAAGAGGTGTGGTGCAATGGACAACGGGTACAGTTGTTTTCTAAATCACGAATCGGAGATAAATGGGGTTTAAGAGGGGACGAGCTTAAAAAAATGTTGGATGCTGCACTAAACAATTCTTGTGAGTTGGTAAAACAATTAGATAAGTTTGAAAAGGTGAAACAGTTACTAGTCAATCAAGATAACCCGAACCATACCGCAGATAAGCTAAGAGACATCTCTAACAATGTAAATACAATCAAACACATCATGGAGGATTTATATGTGTAAGCGTGAGATGGCTAATAATGGGACAGGCGGTTGTATCACTTGTCCGTTCGCTTATACGGATGATTCTGAACAGGCACAGAACTACGGTTGCTTACCTTGCGAGTATGACATTATCAAGATGAAAGAGGATACTGGGCATAACTGGGCTTGCCATTATGACGAGACGGTTATGTGTGGTGGATTCATCACAGAAGTTAAGCGACGTAGACCAGAATTGGACTTGACTAAAGGTGGACTAATATCATATGATACATGGTATAAAGAAGGACAAGAAGAAGCTATTAAAGAAGCGGAGGAGAAGTTAAATGAAAAGATATCTAATATTCGGGTTTGATAATTATTATCCTTGCGGTGGTTTTGATGATTTAGTAGCGGTCACGGATGATTTAACAAAAGGAATTGAATACATCAGAGAGCATCATGAAGACTTATTAGAAGGGTTCAGCTCTGGTAGATTTGATAATTTCTATGTATTCGACAGTATAGAGAATCAATGGTATGTAGCTCGTGTAGAACTATCGACAGAGACAATTTACTTAGAGGACGTAGAGTTAGACTATAAAGTACTATAGGAGGGTTTACGATGATACAGTACATAAAAGATTATATTAGACTGTTCTGGCACATCAATTTATGGGGCGGAGGGATTACACAAGCAGAACTAAGGAGTACACACGAGTTAGCGAAAGCAGCTAATCCCGCGTACAGAGTCAGTATAGGGGGTACGTGGGAGCATGTAGTACACCCGACGCATAAAGGATACGGAAACCGCTCTTTCTGGGTTCGTAAAGGGTATAGAGCGCCATCGGAAATACTGATAGAAAGAGAAGAATATGTAGATGGTAAGCTTTACAAAGTACAGAAGAAAGTTCATGAGCGATTGGGCGGAAATAGAATGGTTACGGAATACATTAAATAATTGGGGGAATTATAATGGAAACTATTACTTATGTAGGGATAATTAAGGATGATGATTATAAGAATCACACTAAGTACATTGGTGTAGATTTCGAAAGAGCTAAAGATGTAGTTCTTGCAGCGAAGACATATAGCAATCAGTCGGCTATTGTAGAGTTATGGGTGGGAGAAGAGATTATTAGTTCATTCCGTTACAATACGTATCATAAAGTGTGGGACGAGTCTAGTAATCTAGAAGTAGAGGCTCTTAAAAAGTCTCATGAAATGGTAGATATACTTATAGATAGATTAGGTGAGTTAGGTGTTGTCAGTGATGCTATTGGTGGACTAGAAGACCATGATTCTATTAGTAAACTACTAGGTTCATTAAATACAGTAAGAGACTTTTGTTTATCATTAGCAGTAAAAGCGAATAATAAAGCAGCTAAAAAAGCAGAGGGAGAGATTACAGATGAGAAAGAAGATTAGTAGCCTAGTAGATTTCGAGAATATGCCTACAGAGAATTTACTAATGTACATCGATTTCTATAGGGACAAGGTTGATGAAGGTGAGCCTATGGATGACTACTATCGCAATATGCTAGAGTTAGCGGAGGGTGAGTTAGCAAAAAGAACAAAAGGATTTAAGTAAATGACTAAAAAAGTTATTGACTTTAAGTAAATGATAGTGTAATATAAAGGTATAAGATAAAGAGGAGGAATTATAATGAATAAAGCGATTTTATTCGGAGGATTTGCAGCAGTATTAGTAGGTGGGATACTTATCAGTAACGGTCACACAGTTCTAGGAGGCTTGGCTACTGTTTTAGGTGCTAACATGACAGGTTGGCTTGCTGGAGTTAAGAATTGCATAAGCCACTTAGCTAGAGAAGGTCACCTAACAGATGAATGGGTAGCTAAGTATAGCAAAAAATAATGATATAAGTGTTTCAAAGTGTTGTACACTGTTGGTTAATGTGGTACACTAGACTCATATCTAATAAGGAGTTGATAGTATGACTACGGTAGTACATAAACGAAGTGGAATTAAAAGAGGTAAACCATTTCGAGGTGTTGATGTCTTAGCAGAAATGAAGTTTAAGTGGATAACAACTAGAGAAGCAGATTACGCTTATAGAATCATCAGTGGAAAAATGCTTAGAAAAGAGATTCCTAAGGATGGTATAGGATTTGATAGAAAAGGAGCTTTCAAGGTAGACACGCCTTTAAACTTCTTTCTAGAAAATGATTTTTATGAATATGCATAGGAGGAGAGAGGATGGACATCTACTGGATTGGGGATAAGGTTGACACAACTGGAGCTTATAACAGTGTAATCGAACACGGAGAACTATTCAAAAGAGTTCATGATAAAATAGATACACCATTATACAGATTCGAGTCTAGGTTTGGTCAATATGTTTATATATCTGACTGCTACACAATCGGAACTATAGAGGAGTTAGTTAGAGAATACGCTTATGCAGAGTTAACGACATTCTTATATGAACTTCTATTAGGGCATATAGGGATGATTAGCTTCCTGCATAAAGTATCATTACATACAGCTAGAGAACGAGATGATGGATACAGACAAGGTATATCAAGAGCGCAGAAAGATATAAGAGAAGCTTTAGGGCTAGAGGAGGATTGATATGTTCAAGAATATTATTATCGAACTTCACGATGGAACTAAGCTAATAAACGACCCCTATATTGGTTTTAACCATATGACTATGGAAGGACTAAAACAGTGTCTAGAGCTTAGTGGGACATACTGTGTTTATAAAGACAAACACAACTACGATTTTTTACTAGATAGAGAGATAGCAGGTATATACTACGAGGAGGACAAGCTATGAGTAAGAAGAATATAATCATCGAACTAATCAATGGGGATAGATACGTAAATGACCCGGAACTAGGGATGAACTTAGATTCACCAGAAGAAATCGCAGAAAATTTATATGAGGAAGGTAAGTATGCGTTATATAGAGAAGGTTATGGTTATTACTATATCAGTAATCGTGACTTCGCAAGAGCTTATTATGAAGAGGATAATAGAATCGTTACAGTAGTAGGTGGCGGTCACAAGTATGTCAAACTACAACATGTCTTTGAACTTATGAAACATGCAAAGAACATGTGGAGTCTACCATACTATGAATTTGATGAACTAACCAAGACAAAAAAGAAGATTGACAACACGATGGCATGGTTAGAGCGTAATGCGAAAACAAAGGAGGAATTAAAGTGAGTAAGCTATTATCTGTTGAATTTGGAATGAAACAAGGTGGGAAGTTTGTTGTACCTGGTATAAATGGATTCACTGACTTTAGAGAATTCGCTAATAAAATTAATTATCGGGCTGATTCTATTGTGTTTAGTGATATGGTTATTGTACCATCCGAGATAGCTTACATAAAAGAATTGAAAGAGGGAGGGGAATCATGAACCTCTTAGTAGCAAGTTGCGATTATCATGAAGACGGATGTGTAGTAACTCACTACGAAGAAGAGTTTAAGAGTTATAACATAGGAGGTGTTTTCCAGCTCGTATTAAAGAAGGAAGATAACGGTTTTAGTGGATATTATAAAGTACATAAGACAAACCAAACATTTGCATACGATGGTACAGGATTAAGTAAGAAAAGTATTTTAAGAGATTTTTGGGACAAGGCTAAGAGTTTAGGTGCAGTAGATTTAAGATTTAACTAATTGACAGCTCATTGAAAATTTAATATAATAAGAGGAGAGAAAATACATATGACAAACTCATTTGAACAAAAACATTACACAAAGGTAATTCGTTACGGAAAATCAGGTACACAAGGATTACTTAACCCGGGAGACGAAATCGTAATTTATGAGAAAGTTGATGGTAGTAACGCGTCATTTGCACAGGATACCGGAGTGGACAAGGTTAGACGATTCTCACGTAAATTAGAACTTACAGAAGAGCGGGGATTAAACGGATTCGTAGAGTGGACAATTGACAACATCGATGGACAAGCCCTACTACCGGATGTGCTATACTTCGGAGAATGGACAGCACCACATAAAGTTAGATACGCAGAAGAATTTACACGTACATATTTCTTATTCGACTTATACGATACAAAAGCTAAGAAGTACTTACCATACGAAAAAGTAGAAGAGGAAGCGAAACGATTAGGATTAAACCTAGCTCCTGTCCTCTACAGAGGTAAATACATTGACTTCGAACACTTAATGAGCTTTGTAGGTAAAACAGCTCTAGGAGGTCATGTGGGCGACAAAGAAGGGGGAGAAGGTATCGTAGTTAAGAAAGTAAACGATAAAGACCAAGTGTTCTTGAAACTAGTAGACGAAGCATTCTTGGAAGTACATAACTCTAAAGGTTCTAAACAAAAAGCACCGAAAGACCCGAACAAAGCATCAGCAGAGCGCGCATTCGTACACGCTACCGTAACAGAGGCTCGTGTCGATAAAGTCTTGTACAAGCTATCTGATGAAGGAGTATTACCAGATGTGCTGGTTATCCAAGACATGGGTGATATCTTAAAGGCTGCTGGTAACGTAGTATATCAAGACATCATGGAAGAAGAGGCGGACGAGCTATTACCTGCTGACCATGAGAAGAGAGAGGTTCGACGAGCTGTAGGTGGAGTGCTACCACAGATTGTAAAACAAGTGTTAAAGAGTCGCGGAACACTATGAGTAAATACATAGACTTATATAATGAAGTCACCTATGAATATACATATAATAATACATATAACTATAAGTACGATTACGACATAATTTCACTAGATTAGAGGGAAAATCCCCTCTTTTCTTTAAAATAATTGTTGACTTAAAGTAAAGAGTGTAGTAATATAGAATTATAAGGAGGAGATAATATGTGGAAGAAAATAGCTTTAGTAGCTCCCTTGCTTTTCTTAGGGGCTTGTGGTGGAGAAACAAAAATGGTTACAGTAGAGAATGCGGAGATAGTAGATATCGAAGGTATTGGGTGTACACAGAGGTTTTGTAACTACTACCTAACAGTTAAAAAAGGAGATACAACAGTAAAGTTACGTTCATCAGAGCTTACAGCGAAAGCAGCTACGAAAGGTTCTAAAGTTAAATTTACATACGACCCTACTAGCCTAGAAATAGAGAGCCTTATGTTTACAGATTTCGACCCTAAGGAGGAGAATAAAAATGATGAGAAGTAGAGGTAAGGTGATTACTCAAATGAATGAGTTTAGTAGAATGCTATATACGATTAATATCCTTGAAAGGAAGCTTAGAGAAGAGGGTAGAATTACAATCCACTGTAAAGAGGAAGAACATTTTAAGTTGGTAGAATTACTTCAATTCAAAGATACATATACTTTACGAGTAGGGAATAGCTTCTCTATATTTATGAAAGGAAGGGACAAATAATGAGAGCTAGAAGATTCATATATCATGTACACTATACAGTTCATGGGTATGACGGTACTACTGGAGATGGTGATGGTCAATTTGTCATCCCTAAAAAGAAGTTAACAGAACCATCAATAAAAAGGTTAAACGATTTTCTCAAGGAACACTGGAAAGAGAAGACAGGTCGCGCAGCTCGTGTTGTTATTATAAAATCATATCAATTAATTAGAGAAGCGAGGGGTAGAAAGCTATGACAAAAGTAGAGTTAAATGGAGAGACACGCTTTGTCACAGATATATGGGAGTTTATAGAGCTACTACCACCAGAGACACAAGAAGCTGTATCAGATTTAGTTCACGAAGCTCTAGACGATTATGAGGTAGTTGTAATGGAAAGCTTACATAACTTATAGGAGGAATGGAAAATGATTAGAATTTTAGCGATGAGAAAAGAGAAATACGTAGGCAAGTCAGTAAGTGGACACAATTGCAACTTTGAATACACGGATACAGTTAAGGAACGTCACGTATTACTAGGGTTGGACAAGCATAATAATAAGTTGCTGATTACCTTATGGGACGAGGAAGGAGAGTGTGGTTCTGGCTGGTGTACTGCTTCCTTTGGTCATATCACAGTTGAACATGTCGATAGATTCGAAGGTTATACTCATAGAGCGAAAGACATGCTTATGATTCCAGACCTTCAAGACGAAGATGGCGTGCTATACTATGGAGCGGACTTCCATAACCAAGTGTTCCGTGTTACATACGACGGGGGAGATAGTTATTACCCTAGCGGATACTATGAAGTAGATGAAAGTCTATTCATTGCAGGTGGTAGATACTCCGAGGAGCGCCCTGTGTGGATATTCTGTGGGGAGTCTGGTCTAGGTAAAAGCTTTATTGCAGGTAATCTACAAGGGTTAGAGGTATATGAAACAGATACTAGTAGCACATTACCTTCTACGATTACAGCAGATGTAGTTGTTATCGGCAATAAACATGAGTTCTGGACAAGTCAAATAGAAGAAAGATTAATAGAAGGTTCTAAGTCTATCATTGTAGGATTCGAAGAAGGAGAGAGAAACTAATGGGTAAATTTCCGGGTTGGGACAAAGAAACAGTGTTAGAAACAGTAGTAGTGGACGACAAAAACAAATATGAAATCGTAGAGGCAGAGCTTGGACAGAATAAGTTCTTGCTCTACTCACCTTACTTCATGAGTAAAGAGGGCTGGAAGAAAGGTACAAGTAAGTCACTACGATTTGATGTACTAGAAGTCTTCGCAAAGGCATATGATAAGCATGTCAAGTAATCTATCGAGACGCGCTGTAAGTTTTCTGGGTGAGTTAAACAAGTTAGGTAAACGTTTTGAGAACGCACCTCAAGAGATAAGGTTGTTTGTAAGCGGGGCTAAACCAGCACTAGCCCTTACTTGCAATCATAACTATGCAAACCTTTTAATGAAACACTATCCTAGTATTACAAGACCATTACAAGGTACAACATGTGTGTACATATTTAATGACTATAGTAAAATGTATGCACACATGAACAATCTTAGACTAATAGATAGTAGCGCACTAGGCGAACCTATTTTAGTACATACATTCGAAACGTTAGGACTAGCATTAGGTTATCCACCATCAGCTTGTAAGTGGTTTGAGGAGTATAGAGGTATAAGTGGTGTACCACCAGAGGATAAGAAAAACGTGTGTGTAGTTTATTATCATGGTATGCAGTTCTGTACAATGCAACACTTATTAGAAGAAAATATCCAGTGGCTTTATGATAACATACAAGTAGCAGACGAGTTTAAAACAGCAGCTTATGTGGAATACCCTTACTTCGAAGACGAAAACGGAGAGGTTATACGAGTTAGAACGAAAAAACCATCCTTGGAGGTAGAAAATGTTCGATAATGATTTACATAACATGGGTTACGCTATTATATTTTTACTGGTAGTTATGGTTATTGTAAAGGTTTTAGAGAGGAAACGTAAGTAGCAGATTGGAAAACCAATAAAAATTAGGGGGCAATATATAATGAGTAGCGATACAGGAGTTTGTAGTTTTTGCGGAGATACTTTTTCTAGATGTGGTGACCATGAATCATGTGATTGTGGTAAAAGTTGGTGTAGTAAGAGCTGTGCAGAGGCGGATGGATTACAAGAAGAGGAAAACGGTTATATTCCTCCGGGAGAAGCATGGGAGCAGGATTCTAGCTGTGACTATTGTAGAAAAGAAGACTACGACGATAGCGAGCTATTAGAATATGTATTGACTAAACTACTTAATATGCATCGTTATGAGTTAGTAGCGCACTATAACGCGTCAAAATAGCAGTAGAAGGTTAGAAACGTAGCAGCCCACTGTAAAAGGTGGGCTTTTTACTTAGTAGCAGACTGTAAAACTCGAAGCCTAGTAGCGGACTGTAAAAGGTAGTAGCTCCCCACAAAAAAACCTTAAAACGTAAGTAGCGCACCACAAAAAGCCGCGCCCGGCAAGTACGATATAGCGATTCAAATATTCTGACAATTGATAAGTGTTACAAATTGAAAAAGTTCCCTTATATAGAAGGAAAGCGAAAAGCCTATTTTTTTTCTTTATATAGGAAGAAACACGAAAAACGAAAAATATATAAAATTGTTGTTGTCTTTTAGTAAAATACATGATACGATGGTATCAACTTAATAAGGGAGCTGGTAAACATGAGTTTAAAATTAATGGATGCAAACATGATTATACCTATTACAGAGGGAGGCGTTACAAAACATTACATTACCGATGCGCCTCACTTCTTAGTAACAGAAATGTTTTTAAAGGTGGATAGCGTAGAGGAGCTTATAGAGTGGTTAACGGATGGGATTAACTACAATTATCAATTTCACGAATACACTTTTTCATTAAAATTAAATTTCGATGAATAAAGCTGTTGACTTTTAGTAAAATAACTATTAGAATGAAAGTAACTTAAAAAGAGGAGCTGTTTTATATGTGGAAAAAGAAAGAGATTCAAGAAATGAATGATAGTGAGTTAATAAGTGCTTTTCACTGGAATGTAGTCCGCGTAACAAATGAGACAAATTCCATGCGCGGGGTTACACAAAAGAGCATTAAGGAAGAAAAATATATTTTAGATGAAATGATTAAACGTTTTAATCTTGACGTTGCTGTTTTAAAAGAAAAACAAATTATTAACGAATAGGGGAGCGGTTTATTATGACTAAACAATTTAAAACTTTAGGCGGTATGTTACGTAGTGTAAAAGCTACGTTAAAACGCGACGGTTACACACTAAGCCACGAAGGAAAATACCGATATGGAAGAGGTTTGCTTGTTACTAGTAATGAATGGGATTTAATTACTATAGAACAAATTAATTTGCAAGGTCACCAGATAGACGTTGTTGACGTACCAGAGCTATTAGAACTATTAAAAGAGTATAACGCATATTTAAAAATTGAAACGTTTATGCTTGGAAAGACATTGAAAACAATTAGAATAAAATTTAATAATTAGTTGTTGACTTTTAGGAAATGCGCATGATACAATGAGGGTAACTTAATAAGGGGGCTGTTACATATGAAAGCGATAGATAAATCACTTGCTTGTATTAACCTAAATATAGTAGAAAGACGCTTAAAAGATTTAATCAGCATTGTTGAGAATGGCGGTACTATCAGTACAGATATAACGTTACAATACATGTTAGAGGATGTTTTAAAAGTAAAAAGAGTATTAGAGGAGGAATAAAACATATGTCATTCAGAGGCTCATTAAAAGTATTGGTTATTGTTGGTTTCTTGTTTCTGGTAGGGCGTGGTATATCATACGCAATCGTACACTTTTAAAAATAGTTGTTGACTTTTAGTAAAATAAGGTTTAAAATGAAATTAACTTAAATAAAGGGAGCTGTTAATTATGGAAATATATGATGTATATAGAACAGAATTAAAGTTTTTCCCGCTAAAATGTAAAATGTTTATGAAATACAAAGTTGTAAGCTTACCTCTTATGACTGATAGCTTTTGGTATGATTTTATGCAACGTATTGCAGGTATGAAAAAATATTAAAAAATAGTTGTTGACTTTTAGTGAAAGATAGCTTAAAATGAAATTAACTTAAGAAAAGGGAGATGTTTTATAATGAACAAAGAAAACATGGATAAAATTCAAGGGCTTGTATTACAATGTAAGGAGGCGGGGTTGTCTTTAGATAGCGAGAATGTGAAAAAAGCTATCGCGTGGCATTCTAGGGTATTTGATATCTCTGTAGAGGTTATAACGGAAACAATGCAAGAAATGTGGGGTAAAACACGAATTAAAAAAGGTTACTAAAAATAGTTGTTGACTTTTAGAAAATAGTCATGATACAATGATTACAGAAATAAAAAACATATAAAGGCGGGATATTAAATGAATTATACAGAATTTTTAGAAGGTAAAAAAATGCACATAGGTATTATGAAGAAATATGATACATTAGAGGACTTCATGAACGCTTTAGACACATGTTTTGACTTATATGAACTAGGGTATTGCTCACAAGAAGAACAGCTTATCTGGGAAGAAATGAGCGAGATGTCTGCACTAGAAATATATGGTTTGTGGGTTGAATCTAAGAAATAAAATAGTTGTTGACTTTTAGAAAACATGCATGATACAATGATTACAGAAATAAATAAAACATATGAAAGAAGGAATTTAAAATGGAAATCAGAAAAATTAAGTGGAATGTAGAGTTTAAAAAAGAGATGTCAGAGCTTGAATTATACGGTATTGAAAGTGTAATCGATAATTATTGGTATGATGAAACATTTGATTTCGATAGTGAAGTGTTAGGGCTTGCTTATACATCATCTAGTCAATACGCAATGTATAACGTTTGTAACGGTGATTTCACTTATTATGATGAAGATTTAAGCGAAGATTTAACAATTAGTCATTTCGCGGTAACAAGTACAGGTCACTTAGTAATGATATGTAATGATAGAATAGAAAACGAATTTATGTTCGAACTCGTGTGAGCGAGTATAAACAGGCTTTAGGCTCACAGCGTCGCGGGGTTTATCCCCTGCGGGTAGCAACTAAAATAAAATTTTAAATAGTTGTTGACTTTCTGTAAAGAAGGGTTTAAAATGAAAGTAACTTAAAAAAAGGGAGATGTTTTATAATGACAAAAAAATTAACGGTTGGTCAATATGATGTACTAGAGGTATTAGGCGATGAACAAGACGTGTTAGCACAATTCAATGATTATGACGGTTCAACATACATTTGCGATGCTATTCAAGAAATAGCAGATAAGGCTATACCATACCAAAATTATAAATTATGGGAAAACGCGCCAAAAATTCAAGATTCAATAGAGGAGGCTATAGACAGCGGTTTATGTGAAACGGCGCGCGGTGAACGTCCCGACTTAATTAAAATTTTCACAGCCGGACATTATCAATACTACTCACAACTATTATACGATAATGAGGGAGTTATGTATTATGATTACATTGCTACAATCGTTAATAATTGGTTGGAAGGGCTAAATCATGACCAATTAGAAAAGCTAGATATTGACGAACTCGACGAACGTATAGAAGAGGAAAAAGGGAATATAGATAATAACGATTATATGGAAGACTTGGAAGACATCGCAAAACGTATTATTGCAGAGTTTAAAGGAAAAGTTAATAAAGATGCAAGATGGACGAATTACGGCGACGTGAACGCTTTAGAGCATGGAGGCGACTTTATTAAAAAAGATATTGATTACCCGCTTGACAAGTGTTATTACTACGTTAAAGTGATTAATATGTATAATGCATGTGGTGAAGATGGTTACAGAGTCGAAGAGGGATATATAGACTTAAATGATAGTTGGATTGATTGGAACGCTGTAGAAACTACATGCGACGTAACAGACCGTGACGAAATCAAAGTCATTGACGTTGTAAGTTATTACGGAATGGAAGAGTTTAACGGAGAGGCATTATCATTTGATGATGAAACAGAGGTTTTAGAGCATTTAGCAACAAAAGGAATTTGTATCGAAAATTAATTGTTGACTTTTAGAAAACACACATGTTACAATAAGGGTAACTTAATAAGGGGGGTTACATCATGCGAGATATTGAATACATTCTAGATGACTTGGAAAAGTGGCGTGATATTCTCGAAGACCTATCTATCATGCATAAGTTAGAAACAACTAAAGAAGGTCTTGACCACTTTGAAAACGAAATCTCTTTTGCGCTTGATAAGATTGGCGACTTACAACGTGAGTTAGAAGAGGCAGAAAGAGAAGAGGCTAAACGTTTTAATACCGCAAATGAACGCGCTATGTCAGAGGCGGGACATAATGAAAGGGACTTCCTTTAAAAAAAGGAGGTTCCCTTGTTGGGAGGCTAGGAAATGAATGTAAATAGGCTCTATATAATTCATGAGTTAGCGCGCGTAAAATTGCATTATGGAGGAATTAAGCAAAGACATCTAGAGAGAAGAGCGAAACAATTAGAAACAACGCCTAAAAATCTTATGATAGCTGTTAATAGGTATATAACGAAACATAACGGAATCATTTAAAAATAGTTGTTGACTTTTAGTAAAAGATAGTTTAAAATGAAATTAACTTAAGAAAAGGGAGATGTTTTATAATGATAGACTACAATTATTACGGTACTAAAGGTATTAAAGCGACAACGCACGTTATTAATGAAGATAAACTAATTTACGAAATTGTTTCATACACACAATTACAAAGTTCTGATATATGTTTCTTGTATAACCTTGAATTGGTGGCGGGATATGATTACATTAATCCAGACTATAACGACATACAAGGCTATGTATCTAAAGAGAACTTTATAGAAGATATCCACTTTGAACAATTCACATTTTACGCTATGTCAGAGTCATTAACAGAGGCGTTAACAGACCACGGTTATAAAGTGATTGATATTAACGATTACAAGATACACCAATTTAAAGGGTGTTAGGCGCTCATACAAAGCGTTTACCCCTTTCTAATACAAATAGACAAGAATTAAAGTGAAAACGTTGTAAGAGGTTGTGAATAGCCTTAAAATAAATACTAGAGGTGTTATAAATGGAAAAAGCAATCGATATTTTAAAAGGTGAACTAGAAAAGGCTAGAGAAGAGCTTGACGACGCGGAAAAGATTGAAAGAAGTTTTTACCCGTGGAAAGATAGTAAGATTTATAAAGCAATTGGTAAGATTAACGGTTTAGAGGATGCTATAAAAGAAATAGAAAAAGAGATGCAAATTAATTGTTGACTTATAGTAAAGTACATATTATAATGAAATTAACTTAAATAAAGGGAGTTGTTAATTATGTTCGCGGTTGAAAAAGCAGAAATGAATTTATTGAATAAAATTGAAATTACAAAGGGTACAACGTTAAAACTATTAACAGGTGGTATGGAATTTTATATGCTGGTGGATGTAGAACGCGTTACATTAAGGGGAGTCGCTGATTTATTTGAAAATGATATTGATTATATTTCAATCGAAGTTAATGACCTGTTCAAGCGTTGGGGACGTGAAAACCCTTTAACAGAATTACAAGAAATGTCTATATTATTTCATCAAAAAATAACTTTAATACAACGTTAAAAATAGTTGTTGACTTTTAGGAAACAATAGTTTAAAATGAAATTAACTTAAAAAAAGGGGTTGGGAATATGGACTACAAAACAATGAACGCGGTTGAGCTATTAGAAGAGAATCTAATCACAATGGAAAGCACAAAAGAGCTTTTAGAAATGCAAATGTTGAATGCACAAGAAAGACACGAACACTACATATATACAACTGGTACACATAAATTAGAAATGATTTCACTTGTTACAAAAGAAATTAAGGCTATTAAATCACATATGTTAACAGTAGAGCTACAATTAAAACAATTAAGCTCACTTATTAGAATATTAAAGGGGGAAAATTAAAGTGAAAAGTATTATCATCGGTACGTATTCAGAGTTTGCGAAAAAGATTTTAAGTAAAGTCGGTACACATGGAGCGAAAAAGTTAATTGTAGCATTGCAAAAAGAAATAGATGAAAAGGAAGGTGAAAAGTAATGTTATTTACAGCAAATAAATATAGTTTAAAAGAATGGATTAATAACATATATCAGGGGTATATAGAACCAGAGGACATAGAGCCGGAAAGCATTAATACTATCTATATAGCATGCATTAAAGAAAGGTGTCATGAAGAAATAAGCGGGCGGAATAGAATGGACTTTTGCCCAAAATTAACTATGACTATTAACAAGCTAGAAAGATATATTATAAATCGTTTATCAAACTAATTAAAGGGAGATGTTATACAATGAATACAACTATTATGAATGTAAAAGAATATAATAAGGCGCGTGAACTTGTCAAACTACATAAGGAGGGTGAATATACACAACTAGCTTTTAAAATAGCTGTTATATATGATACACAAGATTTTAGATATATTTCGAATGTTATGGAAATGTATGTTAAAGAGACAGGCGGGGCGGGTAATGGATATTAACGAAATCATTATAACAGGCGCTATAGGGCTTACATGCGTTGTTAGTGCTTGTTATAGTACTTACATAATAGGATACAATAAAGGCGTATCAGCGACTCAAAAAGCCGTCACAAGGCTAATAGAGGATGAAATAAAAGAAATCGATACAAAGAAGTGTGAAATAACCTTTAAATAGTTGTTGACTTTTAGAAAATATACATGATACAATGAGGGTAACTTAATAAGGGAGCTGTTACATATGAATAAATTTTATGGTTATATTTCAAAAGAAAATAAAACTTCTCTTTTCGGTTATGAACTAAGTTTAAGGGAACAAGGTTGCAAGCCTGTTATGTTAGGTGAAGATGATAAAAAGTATTATGCTATCTATTTAGCGGATAAAAGCCTAAAAAACTTGGAAGAAATAAAGAAGTATTAGAAGGTCAATTTTATAATATACCTAATCAAGTAAAACCACACTTTTAAAAATAGTCGTTGACTTTCAGTAAATAAAGGTTTAAAATGAAATTAAGTTAAAAAAACAAATTAAAGGGAGCTGTTATACAATGTCAATTAAAGGAATGGAATACTTTTTAGAAGATACTTTTCAAGAGTTAGGCGCGAACTATAATAGACTGACAATAGCGCATAGGTATAAAATAGGTCATCCAAGTAATGAAGTTATTATATCATACGGTATCAACGGCAACAACGAAGAAGAATATAAGTTATATACAGGTAATGGAAAACATACAACCGTAACAAATAGTAAAGACGTTCTGTATTTAGCTTTAGAACATGTTTTAAAGGCTTACAGCATCGATAAAAACTATAGCGCATACTTAGAGGGGGTTTAAACAATGTATATTATAACAGCTATTTTCGAGAATTGCGAACAGGATATAGGAAAGGCTATTTCTAAAGAAGAGGCTTTACATATATGCGAGGCACATTATAACACAACAGAACAGGCGGAAAGTTACTTAGTGACAGAAAAAGGATACAAAGTATTTGCAATTAGTTTTTAATATATAAACTACCCAATCAGAGGAGGAAAAACAATGGCTAAAATAGAAGAGATTGAAAAAGGGCGTTACATGGTTGTACTATCACAAGCGGAATTGAATACAATTTCATTATTACTGGGAGCATACGAAGGTGACGACTATATCAGAGAAATCGGTGAAGACTTCGAAGACTACCCACATGAGCCGGATAACACGAATAACAACTACGTAACAGGCGTTGAAGGGGATAACCTATTCCATGCATTCAAGAAGCATAGAACGGTTCTAGAAGACAGAGAGGGGCTTTAAAATGCAATTACAATTAAAGGTTAAAGTATTATTAGAAGATGGAAGAGTGTATATAAAACCGGATGATGTAAACGAAATGGAAAGCACACTAGAAGAAATGAATATCAAACACTTTGTAATACCTATTAACAGCTACATGACTATGATTGAGTTAAATATAGAGGAGATGTAATATAATGAGCTACAAGGATAACGTATATATAACAGAGAATAGATTGATTGAAATGTACACAAACGAACAAGAATTTGAGAAGCTTAATCAAGGTCATGTATGCAAAGGAAGTACAATATATAAAGAGGGACTACATACAATCGTATTCAAGGCAAAAGCGAAATGTATTACTAACTTTGTAAAAGGTCAACCACTAAGCCGTGAAGAAGGTTATCACATGTATATAACACCTTATGCACTAGTGGACATGACCGACGTTAATACCGTTGAACAATGGAAGAAAGATAAAGATACAAGTGTAGAGCGTTTAAGCGACATCTGGGAGCTATTAGAGAAGACTTGCAACGAACTAGACCATTTACAACGAAATCATATTATACTTGAGTCAGATACACGTAAAGCCGTTGAAAAGGTAATGAAACAGGTAGAGAGTTTAGCAGAATACAAAATAAAAGGAAACAACCTATACTTATAATAAAGGAGCTGTTTGATAATGACATTCTTATCAAGTAAAGAAATATATAAAAGAAACTGTGAACTTATCGCAAAAGAGTTTACAAAAGGTAATGAATACATTATAGAAGAAAGAGTAATGAAAACAACAGGTTCATATAGATATAAAGTAAATCTAAAACATATTGATACGGTTATACTTGTTAATTATAATAATGAAACATATAAGTATGAGGGGTATGTACAATGCAATCACCCGGAATTTCACCAAACATTTAATATAGAATCAGAAATAACAATGGAAATATATGATTTCATTCAAAGTAAAGTAGAAATGATAACAAGCATACTCATATATTATAAAGACTAACACCTAATACATATAGAAGGGAGCTGTATATTATGCGACTAACTAATGAAGAACGTATTAAAAGATTGTCAGAACTAGGAAAAGAAATAAATAAAGAGTATGCACTATATAAAGAAGCTCAAGATAATAATGATAGGGAAAAAGCAGAAATACACGCGGACAAATACGATATACTTATGAATGAGAAAAGAGAACTACTATTTGATTAATATATAATAAAGGAGATACTAAATAATGCACATCAAAGAGTTAGCAGGGAAAAGAGTACAGCATAAAGACGGAAACATATATTATATAGATAGTGCTATGCATACAAGTAATGATGTAATACTATTCTTAAAGGCGCAACCTGATACACCTATTAAGCGTACAGTGAGTTACTTTAAAATAGATATAGAATACATAATACTATAAAAGGAGCTGTATATAATGTTAGACATGGAAAGATATATAAATAGACATGTAACACTAGATGTAATAGTGAGTAATAAAACATATCAAATAAGCGGAAAGATTGTAGAGGTAAACGCGAACATAACAAAACTAGCTATATATAAACATAGAAGGTTAACAAATAGATATATACCTAATGAGGATATTGTAGGTATAGAGGATACAACAATACTATAGATAAAAAAGGAGCTGTATATAATGAATGGTTTTGTATTAGTAAATAGAGAAGGATTAAGAGGTTTGTTTGTCAGATATAATGAAGACATAGAGTGTATAGATATAAGGATAACTATAGGATGTATTGACAATGTATCGAGTGAGTTTACAATGAGCATAGAAGACTTTATATTCATATACGGGCATTTAGTGGAATTAGGTCATTTAGTAGAGGTGTAACACATATTATATATAATAACAGCTTGAAAAAGTTAAACAAAATAACTAGATAAAAATAATCCAAGCCCCAGCTTTTGTATTTGATGACCTGCTCACACTAGAGTATATAAGTTGCATCTATAAGAGGAGGCGGGGCGCGGGCTATTAATATATGAAAATTTGAAAGGTGGAATATATAATGATAGATTATTCAGAAATCGAAAAGGACATAGACTTTGCTGTGGATAGATTGGTACAATTGTTCGAAGATGGTGATGGGGTTCGATTAGCGGGTGAAATAGCGAACTTATATAATAGTAGTGATGTTAACTTTATAAGCGTTGTTATGGCAGAGTTTAAAGAATCTATATAATGTAAGTAGTCAACTGCAAATAACACAAAAAGACTAGTAGCCCGCTGGAATACTAGTCTTCACTATATCTCTTATCCACTTGACAAACAAACGCCTTATATATCATAGACTGACAATTCTGAAAACATGAAGGTTATATCCTAATAGTAAGATGTGTAATTTGTCAGAATATTATATACAGCTTGCTAAACGTTTATTTGTCTGCCACTTATACTATATGATATGCAAGTGAATTGCAATAGGTGACAAAAAGTAAAACTATTCTCAATAGTCGCAATTATCAGATAACTTTATTATATATAATAAGAGAATGATTATAATGTGCAGAATAGTATGACAATTAGGACAGTTCGTGCTGCTGCAATAGACAGAATAGTCAGTTAATTATAATTAGTATAATCTATATAATATTCTGATAATTCTAAATACTTTAGGATAGTTGTCTAAATGTTCAGATAATTTAGAGTATATAATTAACTTGACAAATGGTAAAATATATGATTGGAGCAGTTGTGTTAATAGTCTTACAATTCTGAATACATAATTAACTTGACATATATAATAGGTCGTGGTATATATAGGGAGCTGTTTGAATAGTGTTAATATTCATATTATTTATAATATTCTGACAATTTATAAATCGGGTTAAAATACAGGAAGCCGAGAAGCCTTGATATGACTAGGTTTAAGAGTCCATTTCCTCCGTATGAGCTTCTAGCAGTCTATCTAATACACTTGTGAGGGGTAGGGCTTAGAATCACTGTACGAGGCTGTGAGAGGCTTTAAAATAGATTTGACAAATTCATAGATATATGTTATATACGTACGCGCTTGTACATGTGTTATATAGAGGAAATAGTTATTATAATATTCTGACAATTCTGAATAGTTTTATTTTAATTAATTGGAATAAAGGGCTTGTCAATTGCGTATAATAGTATTAAGATAAGGGTAGTTAAAACAGAGCGGCAACGAATTGAAAATAGTTGTTGACTTTTAGTAAATAAGATGATAAGATGAAATTAACTTAAGAAGAGGAGCTGTTATATATGAAAACATTAGAAATGGGTCAATTAGAATTGGGTATGGAGGTACGCATCACAACTAAATTAGGTGACGAAAAAGTGTTCGAAGGAAAGGTGATTGACTTCTCAAGAATGCAAACGCAAGTATGGATTGAAAATGAGGTTGATATCTATCGCTTTAATATGCATCATGTAGAGGTTGTACTAGTGGAGCAGGAAGAGGAGCGCGCACCAGATGGACTAAAGACTCTTAAGGAGATTAAGGAGGCTATTGCAGACGAATTAAAAGGTCAATGGTATGAGGAGATTGAAAGCGTGAAGGTTGCCGTATATAATAGCGATGAGGACGGAGCAGAGGTATACGACTGTGAAGTTCAAATTGTACTTGACAACGGCGAGTCCATCTATCCTACATTTGGCACTTTCTATAATGAAAAGGACGCGCTTGCATACGCTCGTACTATGCGTACTAAATTAAAGCGAACTTATGATATTAGCGAGCAGGTGTTTGTATACTCTTGCTAGTATGCCCAGCTAGTACCATATATTAAAATTACTATATAAAGGGAGATGTTATTATGTTAACTGTTAATATGGAGCTTGCTATTATGGAATTAAAAGGGATTGCTAGTCATGCTACCCACCTAGCAGACCAGTGGGAACGTGGGTTTGATTATACTACTGACTTAGTAAATGATATTAATAAGCGTCTGATTAAAGCGTGTGAGCATATAGAAGGGGCTTTCAATGACACGCGTAATGGTATCATAGCTATTGAATTAGACTTCATTGAAGAACGCATTTCAAAGGTATATAATGGCATCTATATGAATGATAGAGTCACGAGTGTTGGACTATTGCACCTAGCACAAGCATGCTATCAAACGTGTATGACTATCACTCGATACGCGATGGAGGTGAGAGCCTAATATATTATATCTTCATTCATTAATATTCTAGATTGTCAAGTATTATTTTGTCAACCCTTTTCTATATTCAATTTCATAGATATAACCCACCCCGTGCTTTATAGACCATACGTTCGGGGATGGTACCTACCCACCCTCTACTTGGGGTTCAAATTTTTCACAAAAAATTTTTTAACCTAAATTAAACGCATCTTAAACGTAAATGTTATTACCACCTCCCTATCTCGTACATAATGCCATACAATCTATACCGCTTATTATAAGGAGAGATATAATAGCTGCTATTACTAGTCTAGGTGTTATACGCATCTCCCACCCCTTATAAGCTTCTATACTATTCATTATCATATCGACCAAGAATAGCATCGGCATATACATGAGCATCGAACCCACCCATATACTTACCACGTTAATACTCCGCATAATATATTGAAAGCAGCCATGAATAACAATAACGTGCTTAATGCTTTACCCTCACTACCTCTGTTACTCTCATTATGTACGAAGCACCCTAATAGCATGATACCTACACCTAAGTTAAATATTCCCATCGTTATTACCTCCTCTTTGTTATACCTTTATAATACACCATCATTAACTTAAAGTCAACAATAAAATACGAAATTTTTTCGGAGCAATGAATATACTATATTGTATTATTTACATGTATGAATATAATAAGTAAAGGAGAAGCGACCTATTACAGTCGCTCGATAAATGTTAATACAGTGTATATGATTATTGTCGTCCCTGTCCACGTTACAAGAAAGGCATGTAATACTAGCTTACTTGTTTTATATTTACGGATGTTTGTGATTCCTATTATGAATTTCCATGCTGACACGAGGAATATTGCTAATACACTAAGTAGTGCTGCTATCTCCATTCGTCATCCTCCTCCCAGTAATATACACGTTCTATTGAATCGAATAAAATTAAGTCTGGGTCATCTTCTACCTTTAAAAGTGCAGATACTACATTGTCTGTTGTGTATGTAATATCTGATAACCCACCTGTCGGGTAAAACTCCGGTATATCGAATATCCAGTATCTATGTTTTAAATTAACTTCTTCCATGTGTATCGCTCCTTATCCTCGTAGTTTATTTCCTGTTTTATCGTAGTAGGTGCATGTGTTCTTTTCATGGTCGTCGATAAACCCATAAATAGTATTTCTACCTAGCTTATATGTATAGAAACGTCCTTCACCATCTTCATATAGATAGTATTTATTCTCTTTGAATGCCTTAAGCCTATTTTTGGCTTGGTCTAGAATATGCCATAGTGTCGGTACTTGACCATTATGTTTTTTCTTAATCTTACGTAACTTCTTCTGTAGTCTGTAGTTACCTACTAGCGTTTTCTTATATGTATGCTTAAGGTTGATTAAGGTTACTGTATGGAATGAGTCATCCAATTCCCCTAGACCTCTATAAAACCCTGACGCACTCTTGATTGGTTCATTCTGTACGAATGATGATTTCGTTCCTCTAAACTTATGTAACTGTCTTACGCGTGTATGTCTTGTCATTATAATTCCCTCCTAATTTATGAATATATAATCGATATAACCTACTATGAAAAGCATAGATATGAGAAAGCAAGTGAGTACGATAGCAAAATGAATTATATCGTACTCTTGTGGTCTGTCTACCATGTCTTGCATAACAACTAGTCCTAAAACGAGTATAAATACGAATATTAGTAAAGCTATATGTATCATTGTTTTGCTCCTCTATTCTTCTTTTCTATTTGTTTATGTAGATATGCTGTATGTGCATTATCTTGTGTTGTGAACAATTGAACTGGAGCTGTATCGTGTAATGCAACTTCAAATAGGGTGTCATTGTTGAAGATTAATGTTTCTAGCTCGTTTACCTCATTATTCTTATTAACAGGTGCCGCAGAGAATACTTCTAGTGTAACACCTAATACTTTGTATTTTTGTGTCAGAGTGCCATACGTCTTATCAGATTCGTGATACAACTTACCATAGAAGATATCTCCAGCTTTAGGTTTTCCTCTCCATAGTTCATTCTCCATTACTAGCTTCTCTCTATATGTAAGTGCTTTTTCTTTTCCGTCTCCTTCTCTATAATATCCATACGGTTGTCGCATCATATCTTTTACAGAGAATAAATACATTTCATCACTATATAGATATGGATTTCTAGCTCTATGTGTTGATTCTGCAATGAACGTGTCTTCATGCTCATTAATGCTTGTTACTTCGATTTCCATGCAACGCCAATCTAAACGCGGTTCTCCTCCTATTACCTCACACTTGTATAATATATCTCCTACCTCGATTGGGAATGGCTCTTTTACTTTCACTTCTTCTTTCACTTCTGGTTCCTCCTCTTGTGTAAGCTCTTCTTTTCGTTCTTCTGGTTCTGGTTCTTGTTCTGGGACTTCTATTTTTTCTATTTTTTCTATTTTTTCTATTTTTTCTATTTTTTCTAATTCTACAAATATAGTATCTAGTTGCTTCTCTTCCGGTTCTACACCGAATACTTTTTTAAGTCTAGCAAACACATCTACCACATTGTCACCCACTCTCTGCTACCGTGTTTTGATACTAATGTGTCCATATACTCTTGTGTTGTCTCTTCGTGGAAGTTAGTTTCCGCATACTCTATGCAATCTACGAACAAGTTCTCTAATTCACTGTCATTGATTCCTTGTACCATTAACCACTCTTCTATGTATACTTTCTTCTCTCGTGCCTCTGCGAATAACTTAGCTGCTCCTTTAATTGCATCTGCTACATCAATCGGTAATTGTCCCATTTTAGTTCCCCCTATGATTTTATATCGTATCCTAAGTATAGATTTAAACTTCGTAATTGCATCTCCTCTGTAATTATGCCATGATAGTAGTCTAGATTACTAGAATATATTTCTACTTCTTTACCTTTAAACCACAATCTAACATCGCTATCGAATACAAAGTGTACACGTAATACTTCCCCATATAGCTCGTGGTTCTTGTCAGATACTATGTACCATTTAGAATAGTCATTTATCCATACGGCTTCTCCATCAAAGTTCCGTACGTACTCCTTAAACTGATGAGACATGTCTGTATCTAGTATATCTAACATGTTTTCCTCCTATAAGTTATTAATAACCTTTTCGTATTCTTTACCCCATGTATTGCAGTATACGTATACAGATTGAGCCATGCGGTACTTGTCTAGTTCACCCGCTAAGAATAATTGGTACTTCTTCTTTAATTCTAGTAAGGCTGCTGCATGTTGCAGTTCATCCATCTCCATTGTTCTCTTCCTCCTCCATCATTTTAAGAATACGTTTATACGCTCGTAACTCTCCAACCCATCTATTGTAACAGGCTATATGTAATGGCGATACCAATCTATCTCTATCCTCTTTTAATACTTCTTCTATACACTGGATAGATATCTTTAGCTTCTCCATCATTATTCTCCCTTTTTTTCCACATACTCGCAAGCGGAGATTAACTTACTAGTATTCACACTATTACGTGTACCGTCAATATCAATCGTTACGAATCGCTTATCATTTAACAATGCTGTTAACGTTTCGTACCCATCCATATCAATTACGCCTACTTCACTTACCCATGAACCCGGTTGTTTAAACTTAATTTTCATTGTATCTTTCCCCGTCACATCTCCCTCCACATCATGCATATGACTTAAATAACACTCGTCTTTATCTTTTGTAGGTGTAAACCCTACGATGCAACCCTTACTAACCTTCTTATCTACGATATCTCTATGATTCTCTAAACAATCGTAACATACTCTTGCAAACATCTTAACCCCTCCATCTCTTAATCTCATCTGCTACTGTCTTCCACTCACTTTTACCCATACCTTTTGTCCATTTAATCTTTTTAGGTACTTCTCCGATTAGTGTATACCCGTCTTCATCCACTTCTACTTTACCTTCTTCTACAGCCTGTGCAAATTCAGTAAATGCATCTGCTACGTCTAGTAGGAATGATTGGTCATCTTCTGTTGTAAGTAGCTGACTTATAATGAACAGTCTGTAGAATTTATGCCAATCTTTAAGGGACTCCAATTCGTTCACCCTAATCCCTCCAATTCGTTTCTGTATCTACGCAAACCTTTAAGTTCTTCTGTAACATCTCATAAAACTTATCCTCGTCAACTTGTATGTACTGATATCCTTTAGCTGTTTGGACTTCGATACGAACTTCATTATCGAACCCTGTTCCTGTTACATTTACGTATCCGCCCCATAAGTCATTTTTAACCATTAACGTCGCCCCTTCACTATTTTTAATACCCGATAACCGTATTTACTATATGATACATAGTTATTAAACACGTTAGGATATGTCTCAATCCTACGCCATTCGAACGTCGGGTCTATATCTCCGAACTCCGTATACACCTCAATATTTCCTTTTATGTCTGTATTAGAACCTTTAAAATACATCCCGTGCAAGCTTCTATCCTTACATAACTTTTTCATCTGTCTGTTACGTGTATGTCTAGTCATATCCAGTACTTCTCCAAACTCGAATCACTTGTATAACGTTGATTAAATAAGCGATTGTAATCTCCAGAACCATCTTTAAACAAGCTTGCAATCATATCTTCTCGGCGTTTAATATCTCGCCTCAAGTCTTCAATTATACCTCGTTGTAAGCTTAGTTTAGCTGTTTTATCTTCGTAGCAGCTCTTACACAGCGCATCGTATCTAAAAGCCATGTAAATATCCCGCTCACGTATATCTTTATTACAGCATCCACAACGTAGTTCCATCACTCATACCCCTTTTCTCGCAACATAATCGCATGTATCGCTTCTAATACCTGATAAGATAGTTCCTTATCCTCTTTTAATCGTTCAAACGGTACATCTGCTAAAATTACAATACCTGCATACCAGAATGTGAACCCATCCTCATTTACAGTAAACGAAACTAAATCATCTAGTTCTATCATTCTCAATCATCCCTTCCACTACCATAATTGCCATCCCATATGCAGTAGCGCTACCTGCATGCATGCCTTTATACAGTATTCTCTCTTCACGCTCTGTAAGTGTAGAGTTATCAATATCATTATAATACTCAAGTAATTTTTCTTGTCTTTCACATTTTCTATCTAACCTCTTAATAAGTTCATTAGCGTCCACGTTTCTTCCTCCCCTTCTTGTCCTCTTTATATCTATCACGAGCATACAAGAGGTCTAGTATGCATCCTATAAGTTCTAGTACACATTCAATTAATGTATGCATCTTATTACCCCTCTTCTATGATGCCGCTAATTCGCATTTCTTTAAAGAAGTCTGCTTTAGTCATATTCACAGCGCCTATTAGCTCCCATTCTCTCATAATACTAATCTCTATCATGCCATTTTCATATAAGTCGATATCTACCCAATCCCCTTCTTTCGTATTGGCGTATAATCGCGCTGTTTTATCTATCATCTTCTTCCGCTCTCCTTTCATCCTCGGCATAGATACAAGGGAAGCATATCACCTTGTCATCCCATATTATACCGCTACTTACTAGACCACCGCAATCCCAACATTGCTCGACTTCCACGTTTTATTCCTCCTCCGTTCTTTCGTCTATTTTGTCGATGTAGTCTCCTAGTTGTTTCGATGTAATAATGTCTGCGTGATACAGCTCATGTAATGCTAGTGTTAATGTGTGTGCTTTTTCTACAGTAAACAGGTTATTCATAAATATCTCTCCTTTGTTGGTCATTTCTATTATAAATCGAAGTCATATAGGCTTTTAATACGGCTCTTAAGCCGATACAGCTCGTCTAGTTGCGCTTCATACCTAATGTATGTTAAATACTCGAAAGCTGTGTGCTGGTCTTCTATGAAGTTATTTTCTATTGCTTTCTGCTTCTTCTCTTTAAGTTCTATCTCATCCTCGATGTCGAAGACGATGTTAATACTTGTATTGTATAAGTAGTTTAATATTTCTAATACGGCTTCTGCTTGTACAATCTCTTTGTATACAACTTCTCGTTTTAAATAGTTAGCTTCTAGTTTCCACTTCGCTTTCCCGATAACACCTATGTAGTATTCGATTCTCTCTTCCATTAAGTTTGCAATCTCTTTTACTTGTTGAGCCATTACTTACCACCCTTTCGTTTTAACTGGGAACCATGTACCGTATGTATCTTCATTTCCACCGAACTCTACCACGTTAAATGTACCTTTTTTATTTAGGAATCCCCAACCTTCGAAATTACGGTGCCATTTAAAAGTTGCATCTAAATCCCCTGCTGCTTTCTCGTCGCGCACCATTCTTTCGATAGGAAGGTTTGTCATACCCTTCCAGTTATTACCCCTTTTAGTGAGCTTGTCCATTTGTCGGTTACGTGTGTGTCTTGTCATTACATTCCCTCCTCTAAGTTAATCACATGTTCTCTTAAACATATAAGTGTAACTTCGGAATCTTCTACTTCTCGTTGCATCTCTTGTTCATTTCCGTCTCTGTCATCGACAACAAATCGAATTAACAACATCTGATATTTAGTTCCGTATACATCTTTCTTATACTCGCCTACAACCTCCGCTAAACGCTTACCGTATTTTACAATGTCTCCTGCAACATACTCTTGTTTTCTCCCTACTTTATTGAATGCTAACTCTATTTTATGTGAGCGAACTTCTTCATCTGCTAGTTGTACAAACGAAGCTTTTTCTAAATGTATCCAACTTGCGTATTCGTCATTATCCCAGAGAGCAGAAACTCTATAACCGTCATCGATGCTCGTTACCTTTCCTTTATACACTTTACCGTTCTCCGTAGCTGCTACCCACTGACCTACTTCCGGTATGAACTTATATAAAGAAAACTCTTTTTCTAGTAACCAATTAAATGCAGCGTGGTATGTATGCCATCCTGTCTTACCCAACTTATTCATTAACTTTAGTTGTCCTTCTTCCATCTTAAACAGTACGTTCGGTGTTGTTGTTTCGAAAACAATTTCCCCATCCATTAAAGCGTCTATTGTTTGTTTGTTTTTAAGTGTTGTCATTTTACCATTCTCCTTCTATTGTTTTTCTAACTGTTATTTTTATATAGTTCACTTCACTAATTATCCTATTGTGCAATGTATAGTCCATGTAATCTTCGTACAACAATGAGCTTACTATGGCGGCTTTCTCAATGTGGTCGCGCATCCGTGTTCTATCTCGTATAATGAAGTCCAGAAGTTGATTAACTTCTAAATCACTACCAGTCTGATTAAGGTCGTACAATAGCTCATTTAGCTTTTCGATGATACGTTTATGTATAGATATACGTTTTAGTACTGTTTCCTTCTTACCTATCTGATACATGTCATGCCCTTTCAAACTTGCAAATTCTCCTACTCTAATAGCTACATCTTTAAGTAAATCATCTATCCGCTCGTAAACGACTTTTTTCGTAACTTCTTTTAGCTCGTCCATCTGTATTACCTCCTCTTTGTTATAACTTTATATTACACTACCTTTTACTTAAAGTCAACAAGTTTTTAAGAAAAAGAGAGTATTTTCTACTCTCCTTTGTTGTTTTGTCTGTAGGCTATATCAATCTGTTGTCTAGCTTCTATTCTCGTCCACTCCCACGAGCGTACCGTCTTCTCTCTTTTACACTTAGGGCAATAAATATGAATCTTCTCTGTATAAGAGTATACAACACCGGATGTATCTGGTACCATTTCTGTTGCTACATAATGAAAGTCGTGGTCACATCGTAGTATTTTAAACAAGCTGAACATAATCAATCCCTACTTCCATGTTCTGACATCAATAATTTGAAATATTCTAGCTTTCATAGCATCAAACGATTCCTTACCTGTAAGATAGATTAAATTAGTCATTTTAACTTGGTGCCATCTACGCGGTGAGAACCAAAGGAACCCTTCATCTAGGATTCCTATAGCCTTGTACACCTGTCTGTTTTCTTCTATGGAAGGTGTTCGTAGCATAATGCTGTTAATTGTCGCTTGTTTAATCGTTGCCTTGTTTAGTTGTTTGTATCGCACATGTCTAGTCATTAGTATTCTTCTCCCATCTCTTCTAACTTTTCTAAAAGTCTATCTATTTCTACATTAGCTTCATCGATTCTGTCAAAATACATGTCTATTTTATGTCGAATCTCGTCACTGGTCATTAAAATTCTCCCTCTCCTAAATACGATTCGATTGTTTGCTTCAATTGTTCATTTTCCTCTTCCAAATCTCTCACTTGTTCTTCCAAATCACTAACTTCACCGCATAGTTCGTCATATGACTCTTCCAACTCTCTAGCGCTAGATTCGAGGTCGTCATACTGATTATCTAGTTCTGTTGCCTCCTCTTCAATTGATTTAGCTAATTCTTCCAGTTCCTCGTACATAACCGGAGATAACTTTTCTATATTGTTATTAATAAACATTTCTACTAACTCACCTAAAGCAGTACTTCGTGATTTAGCCTGATATACTTCTCTTCCATTAATAATTAATCCGTCCATTATGCTTGCCCCTTTCTTTTCATTGCATGTTTATACCATAAGTTTTTTACATATGCTTCTGCTATAGCATCATCTCCGGTGGTTTTCTTAACTTCTTCGATAAACTCTAGCACCATATGATGATAGTAGTATTTCAAATCATCTAGCTCTTCGTTGGTTTTAGATAAATTATTGATTATCTCTTCCATAGAATGCGCATAATCATGTGTAATTTTCTCTTCCTGCGATTCTCTTTCTTTCTCTTGCTCCATTAGTCGTACTCGCTGCTGCAATTGATTAACTTGAATGCGTAGGTCTTTGTTCTTTTGCCACATATCAGATTCACTTTGCGAAATAACTTCCCCTAACTCCTTTTTAAGTGCTTTATGATTCTCATTTATTACCGTCATTACTAATGCATCTGTTCTCATTATGCTTCCTCCTTAAGATTAGCTATTTCTTCTTCCCAAGCTACAGCTTGTCTTGCGTAATAATCTGCATACTCTTCCGACTCTCTTAACTTCTTCTCATATGTTTTGATGCGGTGAGCCTTAGTATGTTCGTCCCATTTCTTTTCTGCTTTCCACATATCTCGCTGGTTGCCTTGATATTTGTAGATACCTAGACTTGTAATAACTTCTGCTTCGAACGCAGGAGCAATCCAGTCACAACCATTTCCGCAGCAACGCTTAACCGGGTTGTATCCCTCATCTTCCGGTTCGCATTCACAGTAACCCCACATTCTGTCATCAGGTAACAGTCTAATATCGTAACGGCGGTTTGTATCATGGATAAACACTTGAATCGTTCCGTCTGTATACCCACCTGTTCTATCCTTATCGTAGCAGATGTCGATACCATACTCCTCTACATCTACTAAAAGAGTAGTAAGAACATCCGCGTACTCTACCATATTTTCATAGTGCCGAATAAGCGTTGCCATGTCTCCCGGTTTTGCCCCTAAAATAAATTCTTTTAATTTACCAAAAAACTTTTCTCCAAATTGCATATTTTGTTTCCCCCTTGTATATACTCTTAGTACAAACTTATTTAATTGTAAGTTATGTATTATTTCTTGAAGTATCCGCTTTCTAATAAAGTGTTTAGTGCTACACCTGCTAAATTTACAGCTAAAGCCGAGCCAATAAGTAGTGTAATTAAGTATCCGTCACTAACTGTATTACCCGTATAAATATTCCAAACTGCACCTAGACACAAAGCTCCAAAAGCGATAGATGAATATCTGATTACATGCTTCATAACTATTTAGCCTCCTTAGTAATAACTTGTCCATTTTCTTTTACTGGTGCCGCCTCATTAAATGCTTCTGTCATAGAAGTAAGTTGTTTTGGACGGTAGCAACGACTTTCCTGCTTGTTCTTCACTTGTTTCGTTTGTTCGATGCATTTCTTGAAATCTTTTTGTAAATCTTTGTATTTTACCAGCATAAGCTTAAATGGTTGCGTAGCTTCTTCGAAGTTCTTAGCTCCACGACGCTCTTCTGCAATTAACCCTAATTTATCCCAGTTAGCTGCTTTCTCTTCTAGTGGTAAGTCCTTTAAGAACTCTGCACCGTGGTATAAGTCTTGACGTGCTTTATCTAAGCGACCTACATCGTCGTAGGCTTGGTTATGTGCTTTAGGGTAATCGATTAAAACCTTGCTCATAATTTCCATGTTAGCGATTACTTCTTCTGTAGAAGGGTATCCTAGTGTAATTCCTTCTTCTTCTAACCATACTTTACCTTCTGTAGTACTCACTTCATCATCTACTAGTTTAAAAGCTTCTTGTAAGCGCTCTTTCGCTGCTTTCGTCATTTTACCTGCTGTTACTACGTCTTTTAATAAATCTCTCACTTTTTTAAGTTCCATTGTTATGTACCTCTTTCTATTATTTTATTTTTCGTCTTCTATGTATGAATCGTGGTGTTTCTTTTATATAGTTACTTTCAACTTATCACCTCCTCTATGAATCTAATTCTATCATAGTATTCACTAAAAGTAAACAACAATTTTCTACTTTTTATTCAAAGTACCAACCTGCATCTAAAAACTGTTCCTCCCATGTTTCAAAAGCCATCTTCAAGAAATCTTGTACCTCTTCTTCTGATGTACCGTCGATATTCGGGTCATAATCTAGCTGACCTAACGTGAAACTTTCTTCTCTATTAGCGCCGACGATTCCGATGTGATGATGGAAAGTTACTCTTGTATCCACAGTATATTTACTCATTTACCTTCCTCCCCATTCAATTGTTTACCCATCGCAAGCAGCATATCCCTGAATACTGGTAAATCTCCTCGATTGTCGTACCCCATAGAGTATGTGAAAATACGGGACTTTCCTAGATTGTGTGCTTGATATTGTCTGTATGCTTTTGCTTTGTCTAGGATAAAGAAGAACGCTACATCTTCCCATTCTTTTGTTTCGAAAGCAATATGTATATTATTAATTCCATGAGCTTTAATGTACGCTTCTTCATCATGGATATAAACTTCTTCACCATATACATCTGTGATTAAACTGTACTCTACTTCTTCGTATGGTTTGATTTCGATAGGGCAATCTTCTCCATTACCATCGTAGTAATCCTCTACTAGTTCCTCTGGCTTCTCATACCACACTTCGTAGTCATCGTCCCATGTGTATCGCATATCTTCACCATCGTAGTAGTCTAATAGCTCGTCCACATATGGAATGAATCCTTTTCGTTCTCTTTGTACGACATGGATAGCGTCACATGTGTAACGGTTATCTTCTGCGCCATCATAATGCTTGCTATTAAACTCTTTTAACAACTCGACCTGCTTGTCCGTAAGTTCGAAAGTAATTTTAGTCATTCCAGATTCCCTCCTCATCATCTAACCATTCGGTTGCGGAATCATCGATTATAACACCGCGTAGCGCTGCTTGCTCTACAAATTCTCTCCAAGAACAGCAACCACTCCATTCATCTCCGTAATTAATACCTACTAACTCTTTACCATCCACTTCAATACTCATCCATCCGCCTCTGTATCTACAATAGAAGTACTCGCCATATTTCGTCTTACCTTCGTACTGTGTAGGACAAGCAAAGCATGTCTGCGATACTTTATCTAACTTTACGAATCTTTTAAATTGAGTAAAATTTTTTGTAACCATTATAACTCTCCCTCCCTATTTAAAATCTTCTCTACAGCGTTGTCAATCGCTTCTAGTAAATCTTCTACACTTTTAGCTTCACTTTCTCGTAAGTCCTTATGTAATAATGCAACTAAAGCTTTCGAAACGTTAGCGTAGTACCCAACTACTTTATAATCGTGACCTACAACCTCATTTTTCTTGTTCTTCTTCTCATACTTCTCATTGATGATAACGTTCATCGGGTCTGACGTAAGCTTGTACTTTTCTCCTACATAAATTTTCATTTGTTATCTCCTCCTTGATTTAATATTACTACATTATTTACTAAAAGTAAACAACTTTCTTTAAAAATTTTAATCTACTTTTTTATACACTCTAAAGCGGAATTTAGCGCCCATCTCTTCTATACCAGCTTTCGTTGCTGTTCGCTTATAGAAACGCTTATAAATATTTTTGTCGAACTCCGGGAAAAAGGAATCCGCATCATACTCTTTATCGATTTCCGTTATGTATAATCTATTAGCCATCGGCATAAACTGTTTGTAAATAGAATCTCCACCGATTACCATTAGCTCTTTCTCGTCCTTGAAGTCGTTTAATACTTCGTGGATATTATGATATATGCGTACATCTTCGTGTAGTGGCTTGAAATCTTTGTTTCTAGTAAGCACAATGTTAACCCTACCCGGTAGGAACTTACCAATGGACAAATGCGTCTTACTACCCATAATCACAGGCTTACCCATCGTCTTTTCTTTAAACCAGTCAAAATCTTCTTTGCTGTGCCATAGCATCTGATTGTCTTTGCCAATCGCTCTATTAGACCCCATAGCCGCAATCATACTAATTATCATTCAACCATTCCCCTTTATCTCTAATTATTTTCCATTCTTCTCTTTTATTTATAGCGTCTTCCATCGTTCCAAAGAACTCTTCTCTACTTACCCCTTTGTACTGCATTCTTGCTCTCCACATATTGGTGTGTTTAGCGAAGTCTACTCCTGTATGACCTGACTTATTTTTAGGTAATTCTCTATTCACAACTTGGTCACTAGGGCTTGCATATCTTAAATTAGCCTCTCTATTATCTAATCCATTTCTATTTATATGGTCTACTGTGTGTCCTGTCGGTGGTTCACCATATAGGTGTTTGGCTATATACTGGTGCATGTTAACCTGAACTCCATTATATTTCCCTCTAGCGTAGAATCTTTTTCCACCCTTAACCCTGTGCCACTTTATATGTTTCACTAGCTCGATTAGTTCATCGTCAACAAGCGTAACGCCTACCAGAACTCCTTTTATGTCGTATAGCTCGATTTCTACATAACCATCTTTATGTGTTATTTTATTTTCTACTGGTCTAGCATCTGTAGAACCTTTGCTTATCATTCTTTCATAGTGTTTCTTGCACAAGTCCATTTTTTCTCCAAATTTACTCGTTGTCATAATTACGCTATCTTTACTATGTACACCACATACATCGCACGTTCTATCTTTCTTCATATCGTTTACGCTCTGTGTTCTCCCTTTGTTCTTTACTAGTTGGTAATGCTTCGAGCAGTACACATGCTCATTTCCACTAACTTCTAGAGTGTACATCCACTTAAAATCATCAGATGTTCTTTCACACACTTCGCAAACCTTCAATATATTAACCTCCTATTTTTACCATGTGCAGCGATTAGCGATATAATCAATCTTTCATCTCTCCTTTCAATAATTTTATAATACTAGCATATTTTCGAAAAGTCAATAAAAAAAGACTACTTTTTTAGTAGTCTCCAGAAATAATAAATCCTTCGAATCGATTCGTGTATACTGAGCTTTCTGCAATGAACTCCGAGAAGATGCGAAGCGCTGCATGGTACGTTTCTTCTTCCATTTCCTCATCAATTACTACAGCAAATGTAACGTCCTCGTCATCGGTATATACGTAATAGTTTAGACAATCCGCTTCTAGTTCTCCATTCTCATACGCGTGTTCCCATTCATTGAACTGTTCTACATTGATGTAGTTCTTTCCTCTAGCCCAGAACATAAAACTAGCTGCATTTACATACGAGTCAAATCGGTCAAAGAAACTTTCTCCCACTTCATGTTCGAAATCGATAATTGCGTCAAATACCTCTTGTGCAGTCATCACTCCGCCTCCTTGAAATATACAATGTCATCGTACTTAATGTATGTATCATCAATTACAATAAAGTCCCCAAATCTCCATGTACCGTTAGCATCTGTTGAACCGATTACATTCGCCATAACCAGCGCCTCATGAAAACTATCCATTGTTGTTTGTTGTACTGTAACAGTTAGACAAGCGTTATTTCGTAAATATAGGTCTACTTTCATTATTAATCCTCCAAAATAATAAAGTCTGTGTTTTCTGTGTGGTCTAAATCGATTAACCCTTCGTTGAACAGGAAGCTAATAAAATCTTTATCTACATCTCCGAACTCATATAACTTTACATGTATACCGTCTTCGCCGTATTCATCCACTTTGTCGATTTTAGTAACACCTTTATTTATCATCTCATTATACACTGATTTTGGGTTGTAGTTCTCCATAAAGTATCTTGCTGCTCCGTCTCCATCACCATAAACTAATAATAATTTCATTTAATTTTCCCCCTTGTATGTTTTTGCGTATATGTCTAGCATAACTGCATCTATTTTTCTATGTAAATCTTCGATTGTGCCGTCATTCACAATATCGTAATGTACTTCTTCATTCATAAGAGTAACTTCCGTTTCATGTAATAAGTCCTCTTCCTTGAAGTCATCACCAGCTTCTAATGAACGTTTAATTTGAAGCTCCTTAGGCGCTGATACACGAATGATAATGTATCCTTCCTCTCTTAGCCTTTGGAACTCGTTAGGCTGTCGTACTCCAGTGATAAGCGGTATAAACAACTTTTCATGTCTGTTAACAATACTCGTCCACTTCGCTCTGTGCTGTGAGTACTTAACCAATTTGAAGCACTTGTCAATCCACAGGTCTTCTCCATATACGTATCTCATAAGTTGTCCGTACATCTGATACCCTTTTCTCGGTTTAGGTTCTCGTGGTACATGTGGGTAAGTATGGTGGAAATCATCTTTCAATGAATCAGAGAAGTCGAAGGGTGAACAGTCGAACTTGTCCACCAAATAATTCTCCGCTTCCGTTTTCCCGACACGTAACCCTCCAGCTAGTGCCAGTTTAATCATTCACAATCCCCTTTTCGTATTTTTCTACCGTTTTATGAAAATCTTTCAAGAACATTGACACATGTTTAGGGTTTGTTTTCTTATTTCCCTTCTCATCTGTCTCTGTCCGGCGCATTAACCATGCAGGCATACTTAAAATCTCTCGCTCAAATTCTGTCATTTAGTTTCCTCCTTTAGACCTACAGATACTTTTCCTTTGATTGCCTTGTGCGGTTTGTAGTCTAGTAATAGGAAATCGTCCATCTCGTAATCTTCAATTCTATCATGTTTCTTAAGAATATGAAGCTCCGGTAATGGTAATGGTTCTCGCGACATCTGCTCCTCAATCTGCTTTAAGTGGTTTAAGTATAAATGTATATCGCCACCACTGTAAATAAGTTCTCCTACTTCTAAGTCGCACATCTTCGCAACTACATGTGTAGCTAATGCATAACTAGCGATATTGAACGGTAGTCCTAAAAATACGTCTGACGAGCGCATGATGAACTTACATGATAATTTACCATCATTCACATAAAACTGGAACGCTACATGACACGGAGGTAACGCGACGCTACCGAATGTACTTGGATTCCACGCTGAGATATACAATCGTCGAGACTCTGGGTTACTCTTAATCTCTTGAATAACATCATTTAACTGGTCAATACCTTCCCCGTTCCAGTTACGCCATTGCGCTCCGTAGATGTTACCTAAATCGAATCCCCCAGCCTTTGCTCTTGCAAGGAACTCGTCTTTACTTAATTCGCCACCATTTTCTAAATACCATCGGTACGCGTCATCATCCCAAATGTGATTGTCATTTAATAGCAAGTATTTTAGGTCTGTTAATCCTTTAGCGAACCACAGAAACTCCGAAGCTACTAAACGGAATGGAACGAATTTAGTTGTCAACATTGGGAAACCTTCTTGCAAATTAAATCTCATCTCCCCACCGAATACTGACAATGTTCCCGTTCCAGTTCGGTCACCTCGTTTATTACCTGTTTCTTTTACTCTTTTTGCTAACTCTATGTATTGTGGGTCTACGTTATTAATTATGTTACTCATTATGTATTAATCTCCTCTTCTCTTTGAATGCTCATCTTGAAACTCTTTAATCCATGCTGGGATTCCAGCATCATCTCGGAGTTCGTAATGTCCTGTTGTTTCTTTACATTTAGGACAGTACATGTGTTTTAAATGCTGCTTTTGTTTCATTTTACTTCTTTTTCTCCACAGCATCGTTACATTGCCACACACCTCGCATTCTAAATGAGTAGAGGCTGTGACAGTTTTAGCACCAACAGCCATATCTTTCACCTCCTTCTTAAACCTTATTATACTGTGTTGTTTACTTAAAGTCAAGCACTTTTATATTCTAAATCATGTTTTTTAGCAAATCTAGTAAGAGCCTGTTTTTCCTCTACTGTAGCGGCTCTATTAGCGAACCCTCTAGCTTGTACAATTTTATTACCGCGAATCTCTACGGTTACTAATGGCTTGTCCAACTCTTCGTTGGAACGTAGGAATACAATAATTGTATCGCCCTTCGCCACTTTAGGTGCATAGCTCGCCACGCAATGATGTTGAGCATTACCTTCTGTAGCAATGTCTTTCATCTCTTTTGGAACCAGTACGCTGTAACCTCTCATCTTAGTTTCGTATTTTTGGAAGTATTCTTTCTGTTCATCAAATCGTTTCTTCGTCATTTCATCTTCTACCAACTTATAATTTCTAGCGGTAATGTCGTGACATAGTTTGAGTGAACGTGGATACTTATCGAAATCCTCATGACCTAGTAATAGGCTTGTCTCGTAATAATCTTTGTATTGCCCTACTGCTTCATGGAACTCCATACCTTGTGTGACTAAAGCTCCGAACAGTAAGTATTCTACTAATCTATGTATGTTTTTGATGTTGTTTCTAGGTCTTAATACAAACCCCCAGAACATATGTCCTTTGTAATGTCTTATGTCATTTCTATTGCACTTAAGTATTTCTAAATAATCACTTACATCAGAATGACGAGTAAACTGCGTTAATCGGTTCTCTAGATTGTATTCAGCCTCTAGTTCTTTTATGTAAGCGATAACACCTCTATATGTATCTAAATCCCTTTGCGTTGCATGCGCTATGTTATGTACTGCACTCATAAAATCATCTGTATCTGTGGTATACTCACTGATGAATTTCAATTGAGCTTTCGTTACTCCGAATATCTGATGTAACTTCGTCTTTCCTTCTTCCATACTAGCGTTATACACTTTATTTCTAAAAGAAGAGTTAGACATAGCCTTTACATCGATACCAGACTTGTAAATTAACTCCAACTTATTATAGCTGGTCATGAGTCGGATAAGCGCCCGAGATGACATATTAATTATCTCTTCTCCTAAAGAGCCGATTACAGTAACCATCTTCGCGTACATCCCCTTATTCTCTTCCACAGATACCATATCGAAGAAAATAGATACATTGTCGCTGTTATAGAAACTATCTTTGTACCAACCATCTTTTCGTCTTGGTACTACTAAATCTACGTTATGTATATTAAACTTTACTTCTCTACCATTTCTTTTTATGTAATATTTCTTGTTTCGTAAATCGTACAACATCTCCGTTAAAACTAGATTCCCATTGTCATTTTGGTACGTTGCGTAAAAATGAAAGGAATATCCTGTCTTCTCAATCATATAATAGGCTACATGACCGATAGTTTGTGTTAATTCCAATTCCCCATTTTTAATCTTGTCTAGCACTTCGTTTGTCTCTTTACTCACTCTATTCCTCCTCTTGTTATTTACTAACTGTTAACTACAAATCTATCATATCACAATAAAAAAAGAGAGTCAATAGACTCTCCTAAAAAATTACTGATTATTTTCAAGGTATAGATGGTAGTTCCAAGCAGCCATTAAGCCACGGTCTGTCAACTCTAGTACTTCGTTCTTATCCGCTTCTTTAACGTGGATTAGGTAAGCTCGAATTAACGCAAAGTCATCTTCTGATAACTCTTTTACGGATGCTCCAAGCTTTTCGTTACCGAAGTATTCTGAGATAACGCGTTCTAACTCGTCAACATCGCTTTCGATATAAGATAGGATAGAATCTACAGCGTCGTAAACGTCTTCTTCTTCCATATTTTTATATTGGCAAGCTAGACAATTGCAAGACTCTTCCTCTTCTTCTTCCTCTTCTTCTTCATACTCTTCTTCATACTCTTCTTCATACTCTTCTTCATACTCTTCTTCATACTCTTCGTAATCATCGTCTTGCTCTTCGTACTCCGAATCTGAGTAATCTTGGTGTTTTTCTTCTTCAAAATCGAACGAGAACCCTTCGTCACCCATCTCGATTCTAACAGAACCTCCTTTAACTGTTAGCTTAAACTTAACAATCGCACCGTTTTTAACCCCACCAGCGATAGTTCCGCCTCCACCTTTGCGTTTGATATCGTTAATTGTATCGATTAATAGTTGGCGGTAGTTCGTTCTGATGTCTCCTGCGTAATCAAACTCGTCCATAAATTCATCAACGAACTCATCAAATGTCTGCTTGCGTTCCTCTTCTACTACTTCTGCTTGTTCACTCTTTGGAATAGCTGTATCAAAAGCTTCGTTTAAGTTAAATGCGATAGTACTGAATCGGTCACGAACTCGCTCTTTACCTGATTCCGTTTCAACATCAAGTCCGTTAGCTACCTCTTCTACTAACCCCATAATTTTAGTTTGTGCAATCACCAATCGATTTAAGAATAATTCTTTTTTGTTAGACATATTATATTTTCCTCCTAATATTTTAATCTTCTGTTTTATATGTACCTAGCTTGTCCGCAAATGTAGAGAACTCACCACGATAGTTTTTCGTTAAGTCCGCGAACTCAACACCTTCAAACTCCCCACTTAATTTACCTTGTTTAAAATGGTGAATTAGCGCTGAAAACCCAGAATCCTTTTGTTTAATGTCAATTTGTCCTGTATGACCAATCATTGCTATATAACAGCTATCTGTGCAGCGTGTTAATGTTTTCTTAATCTCGTCTATCGTTCCGTTTTGTATCTCATCTATGATGATACCTGCATTTTCTATTGTTCTACCTCGCAAGAATGTATGCGGAACAACTTTGAACTCGAAATCATTGAACGAACTTGTCATCAGTTCCAGATTTAAGTACTGCGGATTTACTCCAGCTTCCGTAAGAGCCTGATAAAATGGAACTGCATACTCTCCTATCTTATCGGCAATACCTCCCGGCAAATACCCTACCGAGCGTTCCTGCACTGGGAATACAACGTAATAAATTTTATTTATGTACTCTTTCTTTTTTAAAGCGTTCATAGCCTGTGTTAATACAGTTGTCTTTCCTGTACCAGCCTTCGCGTTTGCAACAATACGTTTCGCTTTATACAGTTTCTCAACCATATTTTCTTGCTCTCTATCTAATTTCTTTATGTATGGGAAATCCTTTTCGCTTAGTTTACTCAACGTAAGTCGTTCTTGCTTCGCCATAAACATTCTCCTTTAGATTTATTGAACTCCTTACTTTTATTATATCATATTCCCGTTCGTAGCGGTTCCTCCTCTCTCTTATACACTTATAGTACACTAGTAATTACGTAAAGTCAACAAGTAAAATAAAAAAACTACTAAATTAATTAGTAGTTTCTAGTTTTGCATCTATTAATGATAGAATACCTTCGAAATCAGTAAATTGACTGAACCCGAATACAAATTCTAATCCACCGTGACCGCCAGCATTCATTTCTTCCACCGTAACCGGACAACCATACTCTTTATTTTTTCGAATCGCACGAGCCAATAAAATGAAGTCCGTTGTTTCTACAAAAGCCTCATTTAGCGAAGCAGAAGGGATGAAAACACTATGCTCTGCTTTCACCGCTCCTAATGTTTCTCGTTTACTATACCCAACAACTGCATCTCGTAAGTATTCAAGTAAGTTACGAGGTTTTTCGTTCTTTTTAATATCGTCTGATAAAATAATCTCTTTCGGTTCCATGTTTACCTCCTACGCGTTGTTAACAACTAATTGGAATTTTGCATCTTCTGTTTTACCTTGTTTCTTTTCCTCTTGGTCATCTGGGAAGTTGTTTTCGCACCATTCTGTGTACTTCTCTTTCTTAACAAACGCGATAATGAAAGCAATCTCTGAACCTTCTAATCCCGTGTTGATGGATGATACACCTGTAGGCGGGTTACCTGTACCGTCGTCTGTGATAACCATTACTTCTGCTCCTAAGTCAACTACATGACCTGCTCGTACATGTTCTGCAAATAGATTACGTAACACTTTCATATTAGCTCCATAATCAATACCTTTACGGAATACTTCTTTATGTAATTCTGGGTCGTCATGCCAGTTACTTACAATTTGCATAAAGTGTGCTTCTCTTGTTTCGTCTTGTGCCGGGAAATATGTAAACTGGTAATTATCAAATCGGTTCTTAGCTAGTTGCGTAAGTAACGAAATGATTTCCGCGTAATCTGTAATAGATGCCTCTCTTGTTACTAAATCTGTTAAACTTAATTTATTTGTTGATGTTTTTACTTCTGTCATTTTATTATCTCTCCTTAAATTATCTTTTATGTCACTTAAAACATTTATCGCACCTTTGATGGATGCGGTGTAATTATTATCTTCTCTATGTTCTCTTATCGACTTTTTAAACCCAAACACGACAACCAGAGTATAGATGAACAATGCTACTATAATAGCTTTCACGAGTAGTATGTTGTATTCAACGGGCGGATACAACTCAACTTGTCCCTTTGAACGGACTCGGAATTTTATCGTAAATCAACATAGCAACACCAATCGGAATGAAAACTACCAATAATACTACGGTGATACCTATTACGAATAAAGTAATCGTGATTGCTAGTATCATGCATAACGTTGTAAATATAATCTCTACTATCCATGTTAACACTTGGTAGAGAAATAAAACTGCTAGGTCAAGTACGAACATTTACTCACCTCTATGTATTCTTCATTATTTTCACTTGTCATATTTAACCACCCTTACTTTTATTATAACATATTACAGAGCTAGAGATAGCTGACCTTCATCTTCTTCTAATGTAATTGGCTCCTCTTCTACAATCTCCTCCTTCACAGGTTCTTCATGTAAAGTGCCATCAGCGTTAATCCATTTCCCGCCAAGTTCATATGTACGTGTTGCGATAATTTCATAGTCTTGGAAAATACCACGCTTGTCCATTTCTACCGGAATCTTATTCATCGCCTCCTTTACATCCTTACCAGCATTCGTAAATAAATGCACTTTACCATTCTCTGTTTTTACATCAAATTGAAATAACATTGTTATCTCCTCCTTATGAACCTATCTTATCATCATAGTTTCCTAAAAGTCAACAAGTTTTTTACATAAAAAAAGAAGCCCCGAAGGACTTCCTAATTATGTATTATTTGAACGTACCCCAGTAGTTCTGACGTTTTCCGCCTTTAGACTCACCTGTAGCAAGATAGCCATAACCATTGCTACGTGGTTGACGAACCCAAACGTAACCATCATATTCGATACCGAAGCCATTGTAGTTAACTGTAGAACCAGCCGGAAGTGTAGCGATTACGTCTGCACTTGTGAATGGTGCTGTACGTAATTTGATTGAAGTATTTGTTACGAAAGTACCAGTCTCTTTTGTAAACCAGCTAGAATCGTAACCTCCACCTGTAGAGCCACCGCCTGTACTTCCTCCGCCAGAACCGCCTGTGCTACTAGAGCCTCCGCCGTTATCTACTGCACCGCCATTATCCGCAGGTGGTTTTTGTCCGCCTACTACATCGTATAATTCAAAGTGAGGATAATCTTTAAATGAAACCCAATCTCCGCCCCATTTGAAGCCTTGTGCTTTCATTGCTGCGATAACCTTACGGAAATTACCTTCAACTGTCCAGATAACGTCAGAACCGTCTTGTGTGTACAAGCATAAGTCTACCGCTACTCCGTAGTTGTGGTTCGATTGTCCGCCTCGTGCATTTGTTACGATGCTACCCGGTTTAGTACGACCTTGCGCGTATAAAGCGTTCTGTTCAGCAAACGAACGGAAACCTTGTGCTACACAGATATAAATACCTTGTGCATGCATTTGTGTAATGACAGCGCGGGTACGGTCTGCTACGTCCTTACGCATACCAGAAACGTTCAATTTACGGTTCGCCTTGTCGATTAAAGTTTGTAATGCCATTGCCATTCTACTTCCACTCCTTCATTTTTTCTATTACTCTACTAATATAAGAGAAAGGGCTAATTACTCCCTATCTCTATTATACCATACTTAGACTACCGCAGCTCCCGTCGCGTCCACCCAACCGTTGTTATCTTTATTACGCCAGATAGGTTTATTCAACGTAGTATCGAAGAATGGTTGTCCTATGTAGGTTCCTGTTGTTGGTCTTGTAGCTCCTGATGTAATTAACTGAACCGTAACTTTTCCAGCAGCATCCGGGTTAGAGCCGTTTATTGATTGTACAAAACCAGTTACAGCACCGTTCGCATCTGGAGTCTTTCCATTGACCGTTTTCACAAGTCCAGTTAGCGCTACGTTGCCATCTGTACCCGGTTTGGTACCATTAACACTTTTCACCATCCCTTTGATATCATCTTTTGTTGCGAAGTCTCCTGTAGGTGCGCCATCAACTTGAACGTTCCCATTCTCATCTGGAGCCTTTCCATTTACTGTCTTGACCGTTTTCTTCAAGTCAGTAGCCATTTCCCGGATTATCTTTTCCGGAGTTCCATCATACATAGAATCTCTTAGCATTATTTAATCCCATCCTTTCTAATTAACTAGTACTAATATAATAAAAGCTAAAGGATTAATACCCTTTAGCAAATATATCTGTGTGTTGCGGACGCATAATGTCTACAGTTGTGTAAGCAAAAGCGTTTTCTTGCTCTTTCGTTATATACGGTTCCAATACATGTTCCATACCAACCATAGAGTATACAGAAGACTGAGCAAAGTGGTCGTCACCTTTGTCCATAATAATCTGATAGATTGCTTTTGTTTTTTCGTCTTCTTCATCTCGAATTACCACGTTTTTCCAATGTTCAAGGTATAAAGCTAATTCTCTATCCATTGTGTTGTAGAATCCTAATCTACCCATCTTCATATCAGAGATATGCTTTTTATTTTGCGTTAACTTATCGACTGTAACCATACTTCGTTGTTCTGACCAAATCGGAACAATCTGTCCAGTAGAACGAGGGTTCGGGTTAACTTTAACACCGTAAGCTACGCCAGCACCGAAATGTTGGATTAACTTGTCCACGTAGTTACCAGAGTCACCGATATCGGCACAGATAATGTCGGGTTGATACGGGATTAATTCTAAGATTATTTGTTCTAAGTCCGCCTCGATGTTCGCTACACCTCTAGCTCGTTCAACAGAGAACATACGGATTAAATCGATACGTCCATCATCTTTAAATCCACGAATTGTAACCCAATGACGGTTACCCCAGTCAATACCTACAGAAATGAAACGATAGTCTCCTCTGTCCATAAGTGGAGCTGATAAATACTCACGCATGTTGTTTGTGATATCTCTATCCTGTACGGCTAATGCAACGTCTTGGTACGGGTATCCTAAAACGTAGTTGTAGAAATGCTGTTTAGATTTCGCTTCCAGTTCCTTACGTTTCAATGCATCTGCGCTAAACCATACTGCATTTAACTGTGTGATTAAGTATCCGCGAGTACCTTGATTATTCAAAGTGCGGTCTGGGAACTCTGCTACCCACTCACCGTTGTACCATCTATCTAATGTCTTACCACATTTCTGACAAATGAATCGGTATGTACCATCTCGTACTGTTTGTGCAAGAACGTCTACGCCACTCTCGTCAATACATTCAATATTTTTCTCGTAATCTAGCTGCTGTCTCATTCCACAATGTTCACACTTATGCATGTACACTCGTTTATCAGAGCGGTCATACAAATCGTGAATACCGAAGTTAGGTACAGTAGGTGTTGACCAACGACGTAAAATACCATATTTAGATGAAGACATAGACTCCATCGCAGAGATTTCCGCACTAGCATTTACACGGTCATACTCATCCAGAGATAAATAGTCGATATCGACACCCTCTACCGCAGCTCCCTTACTAGAAGAACGGAACAGCATGAAACTATTTCTAATCTTTTTCTTCTCCAACGAGTCAATCTTAGGGTCAGAGATAGTAGAGTAATATCCTTTCTCCAGTAGTGGGTTAATACGAGTCGATACGAAGTCCTTCATTTGTCGGTTCGTAGGGAACGTGTAGAGGCATTTTACCCCGGAGTAGGAGTGTAGGTCTGCAAACCACAACATCTCGCCTACACCGACCTCTGAAAGCCCTAACTGACGTGATTTAATTACAGCCTTGTTAGGATGCGTATCATTGATAATTTCTGTTTGCCACGGTCTGTGCGCTTGCGCTCGTAATGAGTCTTTACCGCTAACGTGGAAGGTAATAGGATGACCCTTTACCGTATGATTCTTTAATAAGTAGGACGAACAGTTTAACATTGTCAGTACATAGGCTAGTTCGTCTTTTGTTAACTCTGTCCTACCGAACGTTTGTTTAGCTACGTTTTGTATCATTTCTCCTGTTAGATTATTCATTAGAATGTTCCCTCATTTTCTGCGTTCTGAGCTATGTCCATATTTCTGATTAGGTCTGCTACATCGTTCATATCCATTGAAGATACATCGATTTTACCTTCTTCATCAGAGGTCATTTTACCCTCACGAACCATATCGTCAACAACTTTCTCTTGACGCATGTTGATTTCTGGTAACATTCCAGAACCTTGCTGACCATTCATCATTTCATCGATACCGTACAGTTCTTTATAAGCCCCGAATACACGAATTGCATCCGCGATATTGTCAATAGGAATCTCACCCATTTGCAACTTAGTAATAAACTGAGACATCGCTGCGGAAAAACCCTCACCTAACTTATTACGTAATTCTTCTTGAGCATCGAAAACGCTATTCTTTTTCTGGATGCCCTTCTTTATATTGTCTGCCATTGACATCTTGCAGTTCCCCTTTCTGTTTTAGTACACGATAACAAGAGTTAACATCCTTGCAGATGTGGATATGCACGATATCACTTAACTCGAATCGTATCTGGTTTTGTGTTGTTATGTATTTTTGCGTTTGCCTCGAAAGAGCCGATAGGGGTCTTCCGCATATAGAACATAATCTTGGTGTGAAGACCCGTCTATCTCCTTTCTTAAATTCCCTATACTTTTCTGAATTTTGAAATAATTTACGTCGCTTTTCGACTACCTCTCGCTTTGTTATCATTCATCGTCTAGCTCCTCATCGAAGCGCTGGTCTACTTTCTCCAGCAAGTCTTCGTAAGCGTACAGTCTGTCATCTAAAAATACATCGGAATCGTCAATATCTTCGTAAACAGCAGCAGAATAAAGGAAAGGGAGTTCTAGGATTAGCTCGTCCAAAACAACATCGATAACATCAGATGAAAATACAATTCCATAGCTTATGAATTGGTGCATCAGGTGACCTTCATATTTCTCTCTTAATTTATCTACAATCTCATGTTCAGTATCTCCAACTGTGTCTCTGTAGTCCTTTTGGAAATCAGCATATTCGTAAGCCATGTGTGTTAGAGTTAATGTCAATACAGTTTCCACATCTTGTAAAATACTAGATAGGAATGTAGGGTCTACTTTAACTCCTGTTTCTGTTCTGTATGCTGGTGCTACAATCTGAGCTTCGTTTTCAAAAATGAGCATGACTGTCGTTCTAGCGTATTCCTGTGCAGAGCCTAAAAAATTCTCCATCTCTCTTTCCGTCATTTCAAACATAGCTATTTACCGCCTTTCTTCTCCGTATGTGTATTAGTTAAAATCGTATCATATCTTCGCATTGCATGATTTAACGTGCATCGTAACTCTCGTTGCACTTTCGCAGTCTGTCGTGATTGAATATGTTCATAGATTCCTAACGCGACAAATGCAAGGATAGACCCTGTAATAAAGTATGACAGTGTTGTACGCTCTACTTGGATACCTCCCAGACTTAAAAGTGATGCGATACCAAACCCTACCATTTGTACTAAAACAACTAGTAAGACTTTAGTGATTAAACTTTTTTCTACTTTCACGGGCTACTCTACCTCCACTTGAGAAATTTTTTGGTACTACCCTAATATAGTAGTTATCCAAAAAATATCAGTACGAAGTACTATATTAGTACTGATAAATCTCTAGGAAGAGGGTAATTACAATGGTGTATTTCGTGCTGTCTATTGCCTTTACCCTAATCTTCTACCTCGTAGCGTCTTATATGTCGTACATTACTGCTTCCATTCTTCATCGAGGTATTATTTTTCGCTTAATTATTCCGACTGTAAAGGCTGTCATGTTTATTACAATTGTCTATACCTCTATTATAGCAGATATCGTACTGTTCAGCGGTGGCAAGTACGAGACGATAGCATTCAAAAACGGTGTCATGTCTACAGTTGTAGTTACGTCGTTAACAACGAATAAGGAGAAAGGGGGAGGAAAAAATGATTCCCGCAGGAAATCCAAGTAATATGGATGTAAAGAACGAACTATGTGAGCTTGTTGATACTATGGTGAATGGTCATCGTACAAGTTTCCATATGTATACAATTCATCGTTTGTTATCTTTAAGTTTATTAAATAGCTATGAATTTAAATATCTAGAAACTCCAGAAAGTGATTGGATTCGAGTACAGATAACTTTCGACAAGGAGAAATCTGTTACAATAGGAATTAATACGTGTTCTCAATATGGTCAGATAGAGGACGAGGAAAGTCTGGATATATTGAAGGAGATTTCTAAACAGAAAGTACATACGGAAGGGAAGGGCGCAGTTAGTAAAAGTTTTTTAGCATTCAGTAGATAAAATAAGAAAGGTGGATTGGTCATGGCTAATCAACAACAATTCGAGTACAGACTAAAAGAAATCGAAAACGTACTGAAAGAACATGCGGAAGAATCCGAAGACATCAGAAAGGTGTTAGAGGAAATTCAAGACATCGTTCGAGACATCGACAAAAACGCAGCAATCAACGAAGAAAAACAATCCCACCTATTCTACCGAATTGACCTCCTACAGCAAAAATTAACAACTTTAGAAACAAGAGGCGAGAAGGGTACGGATAAACAACGTGCGTTGGTTGAGAATGCCCTTATGGTTGTATTAGGTGGTATCATCAGTTACATTTTCAGTTTATCTCAAAAATAAGAAAGGAAGTTGAACATGGCAATTAAAAAAGACGTAGAAGTAACTTTAATGAACGGAGTAATCGCATACATTCCTGAGGATGCTTTTGTTACCGCAGGAATCGCAGATACTCCGGAAGCGGTAATTGGTAACGCAGTTCGTGGTAGTCGTTCGCCAGTATTCCACGTTAACACAAAAGCAGATATGACAGGGGAGTGGTTGTACGTAATTGCACAAAATATCCTAAGTTTCAAGGTGACGCATAAATAAAATAAAATAGGGAATAGTAAAAAGACCAGTCAAATGTATAGGCTGGTCTTTATTTTGTATGACCAGTTTCTAGTTCTGACACACAACCATGTATATGATTAGAAATGTGTATCGCAAGCAACTTTGAAAAAACCATACCGTTAAAATTCTCATATTCGTATATTTTATTTTCTATTATATTTTCTAGTTGAAGCATTAATCCATTTCCGATTGGATGGAATAAATAGTCTTCTAGTAGTTCTCCTAGCTTCATGTCAAAAGAAAACTTTAGTATGAAATTACTTATAGCTTCTGTAACCCATAACCTTTCTAATGCGTCATCCAAACAGTCTAGTACGTCGAAATCAAATAATCGTATAGTTAACCTATTCGTATCATCCTTATCTCTACCTACCTTTACAATAAGACCATGATTACATATATAAACTATGTCATTCGTTTCTAACACTTAGTTCCCCTCCGCTACCCTATTTTTCTTTTCTAATAAACCATATCGTTTTGACTCCAGTTCCCTATTTTCTGCATCAGTTAAATCCTCGAATAATTCTCTATAGCTTACTTTGAATAAATCTTCTAGCTCCATTAACTTTTCTTGTCTTGGGAACTTTAGTCCACCTTCCCAGTTACTTACTGTCGAGAAACTTACCCCCAACTTGTCTCCTAATGAATACGTTGTATAACCAGCATCCATTCTATATTTTTTCAATCTCTTAGGTGTTCGTTCTTTTTTTGCCATTCTATTTTGACACTCCTCTTCTTTTTATTTGTTGTTGTACATCTACAATAGCACCTTATTTCCTAAATGTCAACAACATTCCCTAATTATTTTTTGAAGCAAATCTTACACTACCTAGTATATCTTTTCTGAGTACAAGTTATTCCTAATAAAATAACTATTCCCTATTTTATTTTAACTTTTTCCTGATGAAATAGGTTTACCTTATTCTTGAGAAACCCTTATATATCAAGGTTTATTTGACATATTCTTAATTCTTATTCTGACTAAAGTATTAATTTTTAAATTAATAATAAGTAATATTCCTGATACTATTCCCTATTTTATTTTTAACTGTTCCCTATATCTATTAGTGTATTTATTATTTATATTTAATTACATATATAATATTTAATATTAGTTATTTTATTTAGTTATATTTATTATACTCTACGTCCAAAAATTTAATTAATAAAAGACAAGTAGCTCATCAGGACAGATGAAGCCGACAGGAGCCGATTGAGCGATTCTAATGTAATTTATCTAACAATAAAGCAGGAACGCTGTACGAGGCTGCTAGGCACCTCGTATAAGTTGATAAACGAGTTAAACATTTGTCAAGATTAACCCTAAAATAAATATTCATAATTTTTAAAATATTTTACTTGTTAGTGTGTATTTTTCTTCAATACAGGTTATAATATAAGTATAGGTTCCCCCATAACCTATCAGTATCTAGTTTTCTCCTCCTCTGATTCGTGAAATCTTAGATACATGTTTTGTTAGGCATATTATCCTTCTCACTTTGAATAGGTTTAACTTTTCATTCGTTTTATGCTAACACGCTCTTAAATGAAACGGATTCGCCCTGTCTGGTATGTACGTACCGTGATGGGGCATTTTTTATGTCCGCAAAAACAGGGAGATACCTTATATATGGTATAATAGAAGTAAGGACATTTCCGACAAAATCAACTACTTAGTACTATATTAATAAATAGGGTGTGGTTTTATTGACCTCATATCAAAAAGATGAAAAATGGAATAAAGCAAAGCAACTTTTAGCTACAGGTTTAACTTGGATTGAAGTGGTTAGTTACTACAGGCTCTTAGGTGGAACGAAAGTGAAAGTGTACGCCATCCTAGACCGAGAGAAGTTGTTAATCATGGATATGACCGGAGATAAGAATGTAGCCTTAATAGATGCGAACGGGGAAATAGTCTATGCAAGTTATCTAGATGTCAAGAACAGTCGTAAGGTTTTCGAATACAGATAATTCAGAATATTCCCTATTTTATTTGAATAGAAGGTGGAATGCAAATGGGATTCTGGGATTTCCTAAAAAAAGCTCCTTCAAATCCGCTAGAGTTATTGAATCCGGAGGACAAGCACTCTGAGATATCTACAATGATTCGACAGATTGAAGAAGAGCAGATTATGAAAAGTACAACAGCCAAAGAAGGTAGAGCTAAAGCTTACGAAGAACCGATATTAGGTCAGTTCTCAATTAACCCTGATTACAAAGAAGCTCCTTCAAAAGATGGTAACTACAATCTATTAGAAAACCTAAAGTTGTGGTCACGAAAGAACATTATCGTGAATGCCATCATCAATACCCGCGTTAACCAAGTCTCAATGTTCTGTAGTCCGGCTCGATATAGTTCGAGAGGTGTGGGCTACGAGGTTCGATTGAAAGACCCGTTTAAAGACCCAACTACACATGAAGAAGCTGCAATCCAGCGCATAGAAGACTTCCTGCAATACACCGGAAAGGTTAAGGACGACTTCACACGAGATAACTTCCGTGGATTTATTAAGAAGATTATCCGTGACCGCCTTATTTATGACAAGATTAACTTCGAATTAATCTACAATAAACAGGGCGAACTAACTCGGTTCAAAGCCGTTGACGCTTCTACAATCTATGTAGCGGTTGATAAGGAAGGTAAAGAACCTAAAGGCGATAACGCTGATAAGTTCGTACAGGTATTAGACCGCAGACCAGTAGCTCATTTCAAAGCAAAAGAGATGGCTTGGGAAGTACATAATCCGCGTACTGACATGACTGTAGGTAGGTATGGTTATTCAGAGCTAGAATTAGCAATGAATCATTTACAATATCATGAGAACACAGAGCTATTCAATGCTCGTTACTTTGCTCAAGGTGGTACGACTCGTGGATTACTTCACATCAAAACTGGACAAGACCAATCAAGACATGCTTTACAGGCATTCCGTCGTGAATGGCAAACAATGTTTAGTGGGATTAATGGTGCTTGGAAGATTCCGGTTGTATCCGCAGAAGATGTTAAGTTCATCAATATGACTCAATCATCAAGAGATATGGAGTTCGAAAGATGGCTAAACTATCTAATCAACGTTTTATGTAGTATCTATGCCATCGACCCATCGGAGATTAACTTCCCGAACCGTGGCGGAGCTACTGGTAGTTCTGGTAGCACACTAAACGAAACAAGCGCACGAGAAAAGAACCGTATCTCTCGTGACAAAGGATTAGAGCCTCTATTAAAGTTCTTAGAGGATGCAATCAACAAATACATAGTTTCACAGTTTGGTGATAAGTACATATTCACATTCGTTGGTGGAGACGCACAGACAGAACGTGAAATCTTAGAAACTCTTGAATTACAATCTAAAGTCGGTCTTACATTTAATGATATTCGTAAGAAGCTTGGCTATCCTCCAGTAGAGGGCGGAGACGTAATCAACAGTGGTGTTCACGTACAAAGTCTAGGTCAAATCATGCAAGAGAAAATGATGGAACAACAGTTCGCATTACAGAAGCAAGAAGCCAAACAAGCGAATGCAACAGCTAAAACAAAGACACCAACCAAAGAGCAGTCAGAAGCACAGCAGAAAGGCATGAACGGTGATTCTGGAAATGTCAATGGTAAAGGAACCTATAACAAGACTGTAGGTAAGGATGGTCAAGTAAAAGGAGCTAGAAATACCAACTCTGCAAAGCAAGGCGGTAAAGGAAACAACGGTGAAACTGTAAATAGTGATGCTAAGAAAGGCGGTAAGAAGTAATGAATGACTTTAGATTCGTTTGTTACTATATGCTCCTAGCGTTCATCAATATCCCTAACTCACTCTACCATATCGTGAGAGGGAATCTTAAAGAATAGAATAACCCTCGACTAAGTGGTACTTTTGCTATATTAATATCAGTGACTATCGTACCACTTAGAAAGGAGGAATGCAGTTGGAAACATATGTGGATAAAGCAACAGGTAAATTTAATATGTTCGTACCAATCGACATTGAAGAATCTATTAAAAAGAATGACGATTCTCCTTCCGAGAAATCTTGGTATCTTCGTGGGTACGCAACTACTCGTGATTTAGACCGACAGGACGACATTGTTGACCCTGCTGGTATCGACATCAATTACTTCTTGCAACATGGATATATAAACTATGAGCATCAACAAGGAGACTTCTACAAGATAGGAGTCCCAACAGAAGGGACTTATGTTGACCCGGAAGTTGGTTTATATGTTGAATGTAAACTATACAAGGACAACCCTTACGCTAAGACTATGTGGGATTTAGCAACAAACATTAAGAAGTCCGGTATCAAACGTAAACTAGGATTCTCTGTAGAGGGGTTCGGTTACGGACGGGACGAAGATGACCCACGTATTCTTAAGAAGTTAAAAGTTACAAACGTAGCAGTAACATCGAATCCAGCTAACCCATTTGCAACATGGGAACACTTTATGAAGTCCTTTACGGCTGGTTATCCTATCTCTCCAGAAAACGCTTTAGATGCTGGAGCATTAAGCCCGGAATCTTTTGCTAGAAGTCTTTATAACCTTACATGGACTTTAAAGAAATCTAGTGATTCTGAGTTTGAAGAAACATGGGATAAAATAGGAGATTACCTAGATGCGATGGATAGAAATACTCCTGAGTGCGCGATGCTATTCTTGCAGATTGCTAAAGGATATTCTAGAAATGAAGCATTAGAGAAATTAAAAACATTTTATTCGAAATCCAGAAGGGAGCAATAATTAATGACACAAGTAAAAATTTCTGAGTTAACGAAAGAACTAGAGGGAATGTCAGAGAAGGAAGAAGTTTCAAAATCTATGGAACTAGCTGTCGAACAAGACGTTACCCCTGTAGCCGAGGCTAAAATTCCGGAACCAGAAGAGAAGGAAGAAGAAGCTAAAGAAGACGAAGAAAAAGTCAAAGAGGCTAAAGAAGAAGAGGAAGAAGTTGTCGAAAAGTCTGCTGATAAAAAAGAAGACAAAGAAGACAAAAAGGACGAGAAAGAAAAAGGCAAGGACAAGGAAAAAGGTAAAGATAAGGACAAAAAAGAGGACAAGGAAGAAGTTAAGAAGTCTGAGGCACCTACAGCTCCAGCAGAAGCTTCTGAATTGATTTCTGGTGCAGAACTATTAACTGCGTTCGAAGCCGTTGTAAAGTCTTATGAGGGCGTTAAAACCGAATTGAAAGAACAGCGTACTTCTATTATCGAAGAAGTAACTAAATCCATCCTTCCTGTGATTGAAAATATCGCTAAACATTTCGAGAACCTTAAGAAAGAAGAGGTTAAGGAAGAAGTAGTGGAAGAGCCTAAGGAAGAAGAAGTTAAAGAGCCTGAGGTTAAGGAAGAGGAAGAAGTGAAAGAGGAAGTTGTAGAAAAATCTATGACTGCTGTCGAAGAAGAGGAACCAGAAGGTAAAGCAGTAGAGTATATTGCTAAGTCTGCTGATATCTTTGTCGAAGGAGATACTAAAGAAGAGGAAGTAGTTGAAGAAGTATTTAAAGCTGCTGACTATACTTCTCAAGTAGTAGATATCGCTATCGCTAGTAAATTTGATGCAGGTACTAACCACCGTGTATTCCACGCAGTTAACCGTGTCAAAGAAGGACGCGAAACAGAAGATGATATCGCAATCTTCAAAAAAGTTTTAGGTAAATAATCCATTTCCGAAAAAAATAAGTAAGAAGTGTTATATTATACTCGTAGGCTCTAAAAATACGAAAAGGTAGCTTCCCTCCTCCTAAGTTACCTTTTCCATTTGTGGTATAATAGAGTTAAGGGGAGATAAATTACGTTATCAATAAAATATATAAAATACATATACTAGAAAGGAAGAATTTATAAATGACAGAATTACAAAAAGAACAGAAAGTCGAAGCTCGTAAGCTCCCTGCTGGCGCAGAAGCGGAATTAGCGGAATTAGTTTCGAAGTCATTTACAACTGGTACTGGTATTACTCCAGATACACAGCATGACGCAGCAGCTTTACGTCGTGAACTTTTAGACGACCAAGTAAAAATGCTTGCATTCACAAATGGAGATTTCACTATTTATCCGTTGATTAACAAGCAACAAGTTAACTCAACAGTTGCTAAATATGCAGTCTTCAATCAACATGGTCGTACAGGTCACTCTCGTTTCGTTCGTGAGGTCGGGGTAGCATCTATCAATGACCCTAACATCCGTCAAAAAACGGTTCAAATGAAGTTCTTATCTGACACTAAGCAACAATCACTTGCTGCTGGTTTAGTTAACAACATCGCTGACCCAATGACTATCTTAACGGAAGATGCAATCTCTGTAATTGCTAAATCTATCGAGTGGGCTATTTTTTACGGTGACGCAGCATTAGCAGCAGAAGCAGACAACCAAGCTGGTATCGAGTTTGATGGTTTAACGAAGCTTATTGACGAAGCTACTAACGTTATCGACCTTAAAGGTGAACGTTTAGATGAGGCTACTTTAAACAAAGCGGCTGTAATCGTAGGTAAAGGTTATGGACGAGCTACTGATGCGTTTATGCCGATTGGTGTGCAAGCTGATTTTACTAACAATCTATTAGACCGTCAACGTGTAATTCAACCATCACAAGCTGGTGGATTCTCTACTGGATTCTCTATCAACCAGTTCTTATCTACTCGTGGTGCTATCAACTTACACGGTTCTACAATCATGGAGAACGACAACATCTTAGTTGACCGTATTCCAGAACCAAACGCTCCTCAAGCTCCTGCATCTGTAGTTGCTACAGTTAAGACAGGCGATAAAGGCGCATTCCGTCCAGTGAAAGATATTAAGACTCACGGTTACAAAGTAGTAGTTCACTCTGATGATGCAGAATCACTAGCATCTGATGAAGTAACAGCAGTTGTAGCTAACCCTACTGACTCTGTATCACTTGCAGTTAAGCTTCAATCTTTATACCAAGCTAAACCGCAATTCATCTCTATCTACCGTAAAGGTAACGAGACAGGTCACTACTTCTTAATCGCTCGTGTTCCACTTTCTAAAGCGGATGAAAACGGTGTAATCACATTCGTTGACCGTAACCAAGTGATTCCTGAGACTACTGATGTATTCATCGGTGAATTAACTCCACAAGTAATTAGTTTACTAGAGTTACTTCCAATGATGAAGTTACCATTGGCTCAAATGAACGCTACAACTACATTCACAGTCCTTTGGTACGGTGCATTAGCATTATACGCTCCTAAGAAATGGGTTCGTATCAAGAACGTTCAGTACATTCCAGCTCTAGCAGCAGATGTTACTTACCGTCCTTAATTAATACATACCAAAACTAGTTAGGGTTTCTATTAGATAGGCATACCGACCTCTTAATTGAGGCGGTATAACCCTATGACAACTACCATACCCTAACCTGATAATATCATAGTGTACGTCCTTTGACAACTAAATAAAAAATTGAATAGGAGCAGACAAAAAATCTGCTCCTTTTTATTTCAAAAAATACGATATAAAGGAGATTTATTATGTTAGTAAATGAACATTTAGCAGGAAAGACAGTAGCATCAGCCTATGGAGATATTACCTTTAATGAGAAAGGTGAAGCTGTAGATGTTAAACCAGAAGTAGAAAAAGCTTTAGCGCATGTTCAAGGATTCACTCTAGTAGAAGAAAAACCGGAACCGAAGAAAGAAGCTCCAGCGAAGAAAGCTGCACCTAAAAAAACTGCACCTAAAGCTGATAAAGAAGAAAAATAATAGGGAGTAGGGTTGTATATGTTCACAAATAACGAAAGAGGAAATCAATATCAACATAACAACGAGAAACTAATCAATGTAGAAGATATTGAAAAACTCCGACTAGAAGACTATGGATTAACCGTAGATGCCATTAAAATGAATCACTTTGGTATTACCGTTACTGACCCTAGAACTGGTGAATACATGCCGGATGCATTCTATCAATCTAAGATAGAGCAAGCTGTAGCACAAGCAGAGAAGAAGTTGGACATCGTAATACTCCCTCGATACAACTCCGAACATCATGACTACTATCGTAATGATTTCGAAAGCTTCATGTTCATCAGACCAACTCAAAGACCTATCATGCAAGTAGAGAAGGTTACATTAGAGTATGGTGGAGGAACCGTTTTCGACTACCCTACGAAGTGGTGGAGAGTTTATAAGTTAGAGGGTCACTTAGAGATGTTACCGACTCTAATGCTGTCAGAATCGGGTCAGAACATGAATTTAGCGCAAGCCTACTCCGGTTATCCTATGATTGCTGGTATTCCTCATTTAGTAGGTAACAACTACGCTCCACAGATGTTCCATGTAGAGTATGTAGCTGGTATGTTACCACCAAAACGAAGAGGCGTATCACAACCGTGGGAAATGCACCCTGACTTATGGACACTCATTATCAAGATTGCTTTAAAAGAAGTATTCCAACAATGGGGTCGCTTAATCGTAGGTGCAGGTATCGCGTCTATGGATATCAGTATCGATGGTATTTCACAACACATTGATACAACTCAATCTGCTATGTATGGTGGAGCATCAGCCGATATCATGCAGCTAGATAGAGATATCCAAGAATTAGTAGATGGATTGAAATCTTACTATGGAGTTAACTTAGGAATTATTTAAGAGAGGAGGTAGAGTATGGCGGATAAACCGTATATGTTGCAAGCTACCGCACAGGCAACGCATAGATTACCTGACTTAGATAGTCATATTGACAACTTCGCCCAACGTGTGTTATGGGAGAAATCTTATTTATGTCCTTGCCGTGATAGAGCAACAAGACAACCACAGCAAAGCTGTAAAATCTGTCACGGGAGAGGGATTGCCTACCTACCTGCTAAAGAAATAGGTATGATGATTCAGTCCCAAGAGAAAGGTGTATTCAATGGTGACTTAGGTTTAATCGATACAGGCTCCGCAATTGGTACACCAGAACGAGCAACACGAGTCGCATTCCGTGACAGAATAACTGTTCCTAGAGCTGTTATATCACAGTCATTCATTTTTGATGCTTCCAAGCGTAGAATCGAACATGGTTTCTTCATGGTCTATGACGTAAAGAAAATAGAGTTCGTTACTTCTATGCAAGGCGAATTATTAGAAGGACAAGATTACACGGTTGATTATAACAAGAATCTATTCTTCCCTAAAGAGCATCTAGAAGGACACAATATATCGATTAATATCGATACTACTTTACGATATCTAGTAGCAGACCTGTTAAAAGAACATCGATATGTACGAGATATGGATTACTCACAACACAATGCAGTTCAAAAGATATTGCTAAAGCGTGAAGATATTTTCATAGACAAAGAAGCTTTCGAAACAGGTGTCAATAATAAGGAAGTAGATACTATCATTGATGCGAAACGTAAGCCAAGTACAGATGGATTAAACGGATTCTTCAAAGGGATTGGTTAATAATGGCTAAGAAGAATAATAGAAGACCTAAGATTTTCCAGAGCCAAGCGCAAATGAAAAAGGCGTTAACCAATCTGGGAAATAATTTAGGTAACCAAGTTCTCGATGAAACGGCGGAAGCCATCATTAAGAGCAAACCGCAGAATATGGAATTAAAAAGGAAACCGAAGTACTTACAGTTAACGGAAAAACGGTTAGATTCTATGGGTGTCATCGACCTTAAGCCTTACTTCGCACAAAGTAGTAAGCGTAAAACAAGTAAGGACGGTGGATGGTACCTTACAATCCCAATCAGAAGGAAAGCAAGAGGTATGTCACGTAGGATGTACGAACAACTACGGGCTATTGATATCCAACCGAACACACGTAAAACAGTTATATCCGATTACTTGTACGATAAGAGAGAACAATCTGATGCAAGCATGTTGAACTACACACCAATGTCTAAGAACATCACGAAGATAAAAGTGGGAAATAATCGACATGACTATGTAGCATTCCGTACCGTATCAGACAAATCTCCGGCTAGTAGCTGGGTTGTAAATAGAAGTAAGGTAACTGTCAATAACACTTCTAAAACCTTCGTATCAAACGTTAACAGGCTTATGAAGTGGAATATGAAGAATGGTGTTTAGAGCTTAGAAAGGAGGAGAAAACTTGTTATCTAGTATTGATACATACCTGCATACCCAGATAGAAACGACTCTGGGGAATTTGTTGACGAACCGCTATATTATAGAAGAACTATTAAAAGAGGTTCAACCGAACGTAAGAGAAGCGTTTATCAAGGCTTATGTATACGACGAAAAACGTAATCCGGCTCCCCCGGAAATACCCATTGTATACACAATGCCACAAGATAAACAGATGCTTCGAGGAGCCATTTATATCGGTCTTAGAGAGGGAGAAGAATCTCACACTAGTATCGGTAATCAAGAAAGTACATATGGCGCTCCATCGAGAGGTTTATTATCCGAACAATCCGCAGTCAAAGTAGACCAAACGAACGGAAAAATGTATTTAGAGGTTAGTAAGCCTATTGCAGAAGTTGATAGCGTAACGGGTATTACATTTTCCAAAGGTGAACTTGAGTATAAAGGTAACCGGATGTACTTCGATTACAACGAAGTGTTAGAAAATTTAGAACCTTTTACTGTATGGTATGAGGCGGAATCAGAAAATCCAGCTCGTAAAGGTGAGTTCGGTGTACGTTCTGGTTTCACTACTACGGAATATTATTCCATTCTAGTACTCTCTACCAACATGAATACAGTAAGATGCCTAGATTTATTGCTTAAAGCAGTACTCATCTATATGAGAAGTACAGCAGAAGAGCATACAAACAACCTGTTACAAGGAGTTAAGTTCGGTCAGATAGATGAGATACCAGTAGGTGAAAACGCTGGCGGTGGCGCTAAAGCAGAAACCCTGTATGGACGCGAAACCATCATCAAATACGTTACATCTTATAGTTTAGACGTTCCAATCGAAAACATGATTAAGGAACTTCAAATAAATAGTAAATTCAATTAATAGAACGGAGGGTTCATAGTGGAAAAGGAAGCGAAAGAAGTAAAGAAAAAAGTAGAGCCGCTTGCACCTTACGTCCACATTGATACGTTCATCCAAACAGCGAAACACTTATACGATTTAAGTGATACTCAATTGGCTGGATTCAGAGCATTAATGAATGGACAACACTACCAAAGAGATGAACTAATTTTCTTGGAAAAACTTAAGCAACACTTTAATTTAAAATAATCATACATAGGAAAGGAAGATTACATATATGGCAGTTTCATATGGTTTCAACAGAAAACGTCCACGTACCGAAGTATTCTTGGACTCAACAGCTTTAGGTTCTGCTAACGCTCAAAGTGAAAAACCAATTATCATTCTTGGTTCAGCTTTAGATGGTAAACCTAACGAACCAGTAGAATTAACAAACTTAGCGCAAGCTCGTACCGCTTTCCGTGGTGGTGAGTTAGTAGACGCTATCGAGATGGCTTGGAACCCAGCATTAAACCTTAACGGTGCAGGTAAAATCTACGCTGTACGTACTGACGATGCAAAACAAGCTTCATTAACAAATCTTGGGTTGAAATTCACATCTAACGTATATGGCGTAGATGCAAACAACATCCAAATCACGTTAACAGATAACGCTTTAACGAAGTCTAAACGATTCACTGTTTACTTCACAAAAGAGAGTTACGAAAAAACATACGATAACATCGGTAACATTTTCGACCTTACATACACAGGCGCACAGAAAGCTAACGTAGAGGTTACTGTAGATGCTGCTACTAAACTAGCTACTAAACTTATTTTAAAAGTAGGTGCAGACACAGCTTCATTAGCAGTAGTTAAATCTTACGAATTAGGTACAGGAATCTTTGAGGACGTTAATGCGCTTATCAATGACATCAACAACCTACCAGACTTCAAAGCTAGTATGAGCGGTCTAGGAGGCTATAAGAACGTTAAAACACAATACTTCGACGTTATGGCTGCTAAAGACTTAACAAAAGACAAAGCGGAGCCAATCAAAGCTATCGCTGCTGACTTAGCTAATGCATTAGCTTCTGACCGTTACGTAAGTGTTGAGGTAGATTTCACTAAAGGTATCCCAGCTTCAATCCCAGTAACTAGTTTATCTGGTGGTTCAACAGGTGCTTCTCCTACTTCTTGGGCTGACATGTTCCTTAAGGTAGCAGACGTTGGTGGTTACTACATCGTACCATTAACAGCTAGTGAAGCTATCCATGCAGAGCTTTCTCACTTCTTACGTACAGAATCTAACGCTGGTAACCAGTTACGCGGATTCGTTGGTGGAGGTTTCGATGAAACATTCGAAAGTCTTAAATCACGTCAAGCGAATATCCGTAACGCTCGTATCGCTCTTGTCGGTGACGATGTAGTTCGTCGTATGGCGGATGGTCGAGTTTACAAAGCTCCGGGTTACATGTACGCAGCGCAAATCGCAGGTTTAGCAAGTGGACTAGCTGTAGGTGAACCAGTTACTTACAAGAAAATGAACATCGAGTCATTAGGTAAGAAATACATCGGTGAACAGTTAGACCAATTGGATGCATCAGGAGTAGTAATGACAGAGTTCGTTCGTAACCGTAAAGGTTCAACTTACCGTGTTGTTTCTGACCCGACTACATACAACCGTATTGATGAGCCTGTACAAAACCGTATCTCTTTAGGAGAGGTTTCTGACTTCTTAACTACAGAGTTACGTACTGTACTTGATGAAGAATTTATTGGAACACGTATCCGTAACACTTCTGCATCTATCATCAAGAACCGTATCGAGTCATTCTTAGATGTCCAAAAGAACGTAGATGGCTTAATCGTTAACTATAGCCCAGAAGACATCCAAGTAGTTATCAATGGTAACACAGCAATCATCAACATCGCTGTACAACCAACACAAGGCTTAGACTACATCAACGTGTATCTGTCTTACAAAGATAACCACTTGTCAGCATAATCGGAGGTGTAACGTAATTTCCAATAGTTGAGGAAAAAACGTTACACCCTCTACTAAAATTTAATAATAGGAGTGAATGAATATATGGCAAGTTTAGCTAACCAAACTGTCCAATCGGCAAATACCGTGTACTTCATGATTAAGAACGTTCCGATTGCCCGCGCTCAATCTATCAGCTCTGAACGTTCATTCGGTACTCAAGGTGTTTACCAAATTGGTTCAATCATGCCACAGGAACACGTATACTTACGTTACGAAGGTTCTGTAACGGTAGAACGTTTCCGAATGAAGAAAGAGAACTTAGCTTCTCTCGGATTCGCAGCACTAGGCGAAGAAGTTTTACAAATGGATATCATGGACATTGTACTATATGATAACTTGACACAAGAAGTAGTAATCGCGTATCGTGGTTGCTCTATCGATAGCTACAATGAAAGCGTTAACGTTGGTGAAATCAGTTCAGAGACAGCTCGTTTCTACTTCCTAACTTCTGCTAACGTTCGTAGCGCATAACAAATAAGGGGACTATTAATTTAGTCTCCTTTTTTTAAATCATAATAATAGAGGAAGTCGGTGATTTTGTGGCTGGTGTATCTCCGCGTTCAATTTTTACGGCTGTCTATGAAAGAGGACTCAATCTAAGAGACTTTGCCCCTTTCACAAGATATGATGATGCTAGTAGTGGATTCGAAGAAGCATTCGAGAAAATGGAAAAGTCAGGCATTAAAACCATGTATGTTCCGGGAGATACATATAACGTATCGAAAACAATTGTAGTACCAAGAGGTGTACAACTAGTCTTCGCACCAAACGCCATTATAAAACCTCAAAACAATATTAACATATTTCAAATGAAACCTTTAGCTTCTGTAGAAGGAGCTACAATCGATTTAAAATCTTTCCCCTCTTATGATAAAGCGTGTTTCTATTTCAACGCAGCAGATATATTTCAATTCTACGAACAAAGTCATGTACTAAAAGATATAAATATCATGGGTGTCCAGAAGTCTTCCGGTTGGCTGGGTACAGGAATACTCATGGAAGCAAACACACCTGATTCATACATAGATAATGTTAAATGTAATAATATAACAATGACGAATATCGGTAAAGGTATTCACTTACGCGTAGACCCATCTATTACAGATAGTAATCATCCTTCATGGGTGAACGCTAACCAGTTCCACCAAATAACAATCATGAACTTTGATTACGGTATCTATTTAGAAGGACATAACAGTATACCTCGTGATGTTGGCGGCAACTTATTTAGTCAATTACAACTACAAGCAGAAGCAGGTTCTAAGCGCATGATTTACTGTGAATCAGCATTGAATCATTTCGACGGGTTCTTTTGGGATTTACATAAGATGCAAGTTACAAACCCTGCATTCGAATTTACAAAAACATCCAAGTTCAACGAAGTAAAATCAGCTATGGCTCAAGAGCTAACAGAGTCATGGGTAGATGACGGATACTTAAACTCATTCCCTAGTCCAAACAACTATGTGTCAGATAAACGTATTAACGCATTCCCTGTCTCTATTCCGTACACTCCTAACTTCTTAGGGAATCAAGATGACTGGATGGTAAACGGAGATAAGCGCGGATTCACTATCACACAAACATCTACACATCCAATTATATCTGGAGAACTAACAGACCTATTATCATTCGACACAGAAGCCGGAGTTACATTTAATATGTCCAATGTAACATATGAAAATCCTGTTGTTTTAGAAATAGACTTATCTACAGACCCATGTTGGTATGCATCATTCCTTACAGCCGTTTCACCGTGGGGATTCCAACCAAAAGGATACGAGTTAGACATGTTTGATATCGTATCAAATAAATGGATGGGTGGCGTACACTGGACAAAGAACAACAAGTCACAGAGTCACGCCGTATCAGCACCGTGGGCGGGAGCAGATAAATGTACAAAGGTTAGAATTAAATTCTGGGGTAATAATAAAGTAGATGACCCTAAGAAACCGTCACCTATACCTGTAGCTACTATATCTAGAATCATGATGACAAGTACAAAAGATGGTGGACGCGCATATATGCCATACACAGCTACACCTACGTTACCACCACCAGATATCACACCTATACTACCAGCAGATAAAACAATGGTAGGTGACCAAGACGATATCCTAGTACAAGCAGATAAACGTTACACAGTCGCTTCAATAGGCGCAGCTAAGACAGGCGGTAATATATTCGGTATGTTCTCTCTTCGTAAAGAACAGTTCTGTAGATGGACAAACCCAACGCTAGCAGCACCAATCATTATAGAGATAGATCTCGGAGCTAAACCAATACCATACATGGAATCTGTAGGTATAGCGTTTGGTCAAGGCGAGACTCCTACCAATGTAAAAATAGAACGTGTAACTGCTAGTGGTGGCTCATACGTACAACTTACAAACCAAGCAGGGTTAAAAACACCTTCATTACACGTAGCTTCCAGAGCTGCACAAACGTATAAACTTAAATTCACAATCTGGGGCGCTAACAATGTAAACACGCTTGTTCGTGTCAATCGTATCTTCGGTACAACTGGGGATGGGTACCCAGTCGCGTTCGTTAATACAGAGAGTGATAACACTGTATATGGTGACTTATCCTTCGGTGATACAGCAAAAGGTATCGTACTTCGTTCACCGGACGGTAGCAACTGGAAGATGAGCATAGGTAACGATGGAGTACAAAAATGGACAAAAATTTAGGGGCTATAATTAGTCTCTTTTTTTATTGACATTTTTTAGTTGGCATGTATACTAAAAGTAAAGGAGGAGAAAATATGAAGAAGCCAACTAAGTTAGTTAAGTATATCGCGGACAACCTGTTGCCAAGCAATGCGAAAATTACATACTTCGATAGTGGGATTATCTACTTAGAAGATGGTTGGGGATGTGAGTTCGTTATAAAGGTAGTAACAACACCGAACACTATTAGAGCATTTCTATACCATTGTGACTACACTAACGATGATGAGGGATACCTAGAACAACATGAAACATACATCAAAGGAATGACGTTTACAATTACACAAATTAAGGAGGAATTGAAACATGTATAAAAAGTTAGGGATTGACAAAACAAAAGTAAACTTAGAAACCGTTACACTTCGGGGACTGGACAGTTGGTATCAAGATTATCAAGATGCGTTAGCAGAGATGCATAAGAAAAGACTAGAGTATCAGAACACTAAATTCGAACTATGGCTAGATAGAATACTTAGAGATTACAGTTACGCGTTCATAAAATATAATTACAATGTGGCTAAAGAGAATGGGGAGAATCGGATTGTAGAAGTGGGGGATGAAGGTGAATTTAGTGTACTAGAAGTATTTTCCGAGTATCCGGGATACAAGATAGAACTATTAGCTCGAACTACAGGAGTCGGTGTATATGGAAATGACTGGATTATGCTAGAATGGAAGATACTCGATATGGGGTTATTTAGAAAAGAAGGGGTAGACTTTATTAATCTAGGTTTACCAGCGTGGGCGAAGTACATGGAATAAGCTATCATAATTGGTAGCTTTTTTCTTTTTGTTTACTAACGGTTTATTACAATACTATTACATTTCCTTTACATCCAATGATTTCCTGTATGTTTGTGTTACATTAAGAAGTATAAGCAATACAAATATAATGTAGAGGAGAACGAATTAATGAAAACATTAAGGAATATCGTAACAACATTAGCAATCGGTACAGGAATCTTGTTTGTAGGAGGTCACAGCGCACAAGCTAGTGAGACAAGCGTAGTAGATTACTTATACCAGAAAGGCGAAGACCATAGTTTCTCTAACCGCAGTCAACTAGCTTCTGATTATGGAATTGGTAATTACACAGGAACAGCAGAACAAAATATTAATCTATTATCTTTACTAAAAGGTAACACACAAGAAGTCGTACATACGCAAGCTCCGGTTCAAGCAGAACCTAAGAAAGAAACAGTAGTTCAAAAGCCATCAGGTAAAACACTTACAGTTGTGGCTACTGCATACACAGCAGACCCAGCAGAGAATGGCGGTACATATGGTGGAGTAGTTAAAACAGCAATGGGTCATAACTTATCAGCAAACCCTAGCATGAAAATGGTTGCAGTTGACCCTAGAGTAATTCCACTTGGCTCTCGTATCTATGTTGAAGGTTACGGAGAAGCAATCGCAGGAGATACAGGTGGTGCAATCAAAGGTAATCGTATCGATGTATTGATGCCAAACAAAAAGGTTTCTAGTGACTGGGGAAGAAAAACAGTACAAGTTACAATCCTAAATTAATAGACCGTTAAGTAGACACGATTATTTTTCGTGTCTATTTTTTTATTTTCTTGTTGACTTTTGGGAAATGTCTAATTATACTAAGGTTATCAAATGACAAGGAGATGCATAAAATGACATCAACATTTACAGAAAGACAAGCTATAGAAAGAATGATGAATTATATCGAAGAGGAGCGCGCTCGTTTATACACAGAGTACGTAAAGAACTTAGATAGATTAAGAGAGTTAGATGAAATCGATAGAATGAGCGAACAAGCTGCTACAGTAGATAAAGTTATGGCAGAGGCTTACGAAAGACCAATGGTTCCACAAGAAATGGTAGAAGAGGCTAACAAATCTGCAAGAGAAGAATTTAAAAAAATCGTCCCAGAAATGATGGACGAGCTAAAAGTTCTAATAGATAACATGAAAAAAGAAGGTATAACAATTGCAGACCCAACGCAACCTACAAACTTATGCAACGAAATTAAGCAACCGGAGTTACCTCCATATCAACCAGAACCTAAAGTGGACAAGCCTAAAGAAAAACCTTCTGCTGGTCTTGAGCCTGATAAATTAGAAATGAGAAAGACACTTATGAGAGGTTCAATGAATGACAACAAAGTTGTTTCTCAATTCGCTAAAGTAATTCTTAAAGAGCATGTAGAACCAATGAAATCTAAAGACTTGATTAAAGCTTTAAATGATGCAGGAATCCAAATGAACCACCCACACGAAACATTACGACAAATCAAGATGCACGAGCCAACGATTCAAAGTGCAGGTTATGGTTTATACCAGTATGTTAAGTAATTTACTAGAGGGCTATCCAACAAGTGGGTAGTCCTTTTTATGTTATAATAGATATATAGGGAAAAGCAAGTGCTATATTATTAATAGATAACTTAGGAGGCAAATAAATATGACAAATTTTCAGAATATTCAGAAAGATATTGAACACTTACAAGAGGCTAAAACGCCGGAGCAGATAGAAGTAGAAAGACAAGAAGAGCAACGAGAGGTAGTAGATAGAATTATCCGAGGTAAGAATGACGTATTTAGAAAAGAGTACGACTTACCAGAATTTGACTTGAAGTTTACAGTTGCAATCAAAGCACCGAACGCAATTGAAGTCGGTAAAATCCAAGCGATGACAGCAGGATACTTAAGCGGAATGAATACATACATGTCACAGTACTACTTAATCGTATATCAAACATTAGCATCTCTACGAGTTTGCGGTAAAGAAGTTCCGAAATGCTTAGAAAAGGATGAGGATATTTACAATTTAGATATCTTATATGCAATCGGGGTTGATTTCTCCGCATGGATGCAAACCTTTCGTAGATAAGGTAAAGCAGTTTGGCGGGTTAAAACAATTAGCTCGTACCCCTTATATGCGAAATCTGTGGGCATTAATGAGAGAGTTTAAAATACTCCCAACTAGTCCAGAGTTTAAAGCACTATCAGATATCCAGATAGACTTAATGCTTTATTCTATGGCGGAAGATGCTAGGGAAATGGAACGCGCACGTAAAGGTGTACAAGGCGATGGCGACCATTACGATTCATCATTCGATGAAGAAGTATGGAACCGCGATGTTGGTGATTGGGATGTACTTAAAGACGGTCACGACGGTAATAAGATTGCTGAACAGATTAATGCCATGACGAAAGCGGAAGACCTTAAAAACCTTGAGGGTCGATTCGACGGACTGGATGAGTACAATGAGCATCTAGAAAACGGCGGCATGACATCTCGTGAATCCGAAGTCACTCAATACATAAACAAACAGCTAGAGAAAGCCGAGGAGCTTGCTAGAGAACGTTCTATGGGCGGTAAGGGTAAACGTCTAGTTGATGACCGGGAGCTTGCTGGTGAGGCTCCTAAGTCCGATTACGCGTTGAATAAGAAAGCAATGGACAAGGCTATTGCATTATTCGAAGACGATGACGACGAATATACAACACTTTAAAGTGGGTAGAGGCGATTCCGTTCCCTCTACTTTTCTTTAAGTAAAAAGGATGGTGAGGGAACTTGGCTAATAAAGAAACATTTATATTTGATGTCAATGCTGATATAGAAAAAGCCATGAAGGGCTTAAATAAAGTTAAGCAAGCTATGGACGATATTGACAGGCTCCAGAAAAAAGGAGAAAGTCGCGGTCACACTAAAAACGATAGTGATATCCTCAACAGTATGAGACATGCGAAGCAAGCGGCGCAAGAGTATAGAAAACTCCAAGCCTTGCTTAAAGATTTAGATAAGAGTCTTAAAGGCTCTAACCAACGTATGTTCCAAAACAATGACTCTGACAAAATGAAGAAAGTTACTGGCGTTGACATGAAATCAAAACAGGACTATCTCAAGTTTGTTCAAGAGCAGCGTCGAGAGTTAGACCGTACATATACAAAAGCAACAAATTATCAAAAGAACTTAGCTAAGTTTGGTCAAACATATACGAAGAACTTTAGTACGAACTACCAACAAAAAGGTTTAATGCATGTCGATACAAAGAACCTAGATGAAGCAAGAAGAACTGTAAAAGGTATTCTTTCTGATATCAACGCTTCTTCTGGTCAATTAGATGATGTACTAAACCAAATCAAAGAAGCTAAAAAACTTGACAGACGTTCAGAAAGTTTATCTCGTCGTGCAAGTGCTTCTGGTTACATGTCACATCAACAGGCATCTAACTTTACTAGAGATTATCAAACTGTTAATGGTTCTTACAAAAATAGTAAAGATGCAAACTTAACTCGTTTAACAGAAATCGCTACAAACTTAACAGACTTTGCGAAACAGATTAATTCGATTGAGTCAAACCCTAACGCGACAAATGCTGATATGGCAAAACGTGTTGAGTTACAAAATAGCATCCGTGCATTAGACCAAGAGTTTACAGCTCGTACAAAGCTTAATAAAGTTTTAGAGCAAACTACAGCTAACATGCAAGGTTACCACGAGTCATTACAAGGTACAAAAACAAAAGCTGATAGAAATACACGCGCTGGTATGATTAGTGAGCGCGCTCCAGCTATCGGTCTTGCTATTACAGCAGCTATTACCGCATCAATAGGTAGGTTGTATAGTCAAGGTGGTAGCTTAAGTAAGGAGATGCGCGGTAACGAGGTTTATATCGGTCAACAGACTGGTACAGATGGTGGAAATTGGAGAACTGACATTCGTAACAATGCTATGAAATCTGGTCTGGCTAATCGATTAGGTTTCGATGGCGTAGACATGTTAGCATTCCAAGAAAACTATCTAACAGCTAGAGGTAACACTGGGCGTAAAGATTTACAAGATGCAATGAATGGTCAAGCAGTATTTAGCCGTTCTACTGGTATCAACGCACAGGATACACAGCAATTCTTCGACACAGCTTATCGTAGTGGCGGTGTAACTGGAAGTTCAACAAAACAATTCCAGAATGCATTCTTAGGAGCTATCAAACAGAGCGGTATGGAAGGTCGTGAGAAAGACCAACTTAAAGCTTTAGATGGCATCTTACAAGGAATAACACAAGGACGTTCTATTACAAACCAAGAGATGATGCAAACAATGGGATTACAATCTGTTCTTGCTGGTACAGGTATCTCTGCATTAGGAGGAACAAAAGGCGGTCAGATGCTATCTAGTCTTGATGAAGGCATTCGTAAAGGTTTCGATGACCCTGCTGTTCGTGTAGCGTTCGGTCAAGGTACTAAATATCAAGGTGTAGAAGGTCGCTGGAAATTACGTGAACAGATGGAGAAAGGTATTTCCGATATCGATAACGTTAATACTATCGCTGGGATTGCTAAACAGTTCGGTGGTGGCGATAAAGAGAAGGAATACGAAGCGTTTATGTCATTCGCTAAAGATAGACTGGGCGTTGATATTACAACTCAACAAGCAAAAGGTCTTATGGATGAGTACAACAAAGGTACCCTTAGTAAAGAAAACTTAGGAAAAGTTATCGAAAGCAATCAGTCAGAAGGGGATAAAGAATCTAAGAAACGTCTAAGCAACTATGAGAAATCTAGTGCAGCTACAGATAGCCAAAGTGAAGCGGTTACAGCGAAACAAGCTGTAGGTATTAACGATATGGGTCAAGCCGTTCGTGCCGCTAACGCTGCTTTAGGTGGATTACCTGCACCTATCTATGGAGCTATTATCGCAGTAGGAGCATTTACAGCTTCTATGTTAGCCGCAGCCGCATCGTTCGGATTAGCAGGTGCAATTAAAAACAGGTCACTAGGTACATACGGTGGCGGAGGTGGAACTGGAGGTACTGGCGGTGGAACTGTTGCACCGGGTGGAGGTTCTACAAGACCACCGAGCGGAGGAGTTCCACCGGGGCATACTACTACACCGGGCGGACTAATCGTACCAGAAACAGCAGTACCACCAACAACTCCAGTAGTTCCGGGTGGAGAGACTAGAACTTACACACAAGGTGGCGTAGGTAACTGGTTCAAAGGATTATTCGACCCTAGCGCTAGAGCAGGTGGATTAGCTAACTTCGGTACAGGAGAAGCAATCGCCGGAGGAGCAGCAGTAGCAGGTGGAGCAGCAGCCGCAGCAAACGCGAATAAATTCCCTAACTTGTTCAAAGGTGGATTAAAGAATAGTGTCGCTTTCAAAGGACTCAATAAACTTTTACTACCTCTTGCAGCTATAACAGCCGTTAGCTCAATATCTTCCGCAGATTCCGGTGACAAAGGTAAAGCAACAGGTAGTGCTATAGGCGGTATCGGTGGAGGTATCTTAGGCGGTGCAGCAGCCGGAGCAGCAGCAGGTTCTATCATCCCGGGTGCAGGTACATTAGTCGGAGGAGCTATCGGTTTAACTGGTGGTATCATCGGTTCTATCTTCGGTAGTAATATCGGTGAAAGTATCGGTGGATGGTTCGACCCAGATAAAGGGAAAGAAAAGAACATCGCACCAGCTCCTAAAGCATCTCCATCATCTTCTGGTGATGTTCCAGCAGCTACAAATACATCTATGTCATCCGCTACACCAATGGCTACGAGCATGGGATTCACAGCATCCGACCAGATGCCTACTAATATGCCGAACACAAGTGGAAACGCAAACACTATCAAGGAATTAGTAGACAAAGAGAATACAAATACCAAACAGCGTACAGAAGTTAAGAAGACTGACAACTTATCGTTCGAACGAGAAAATTTAACTCTATACGAAAAAGCACTCCAAAAAGCGGAATCTTTACTAGCACAAGCCCGCGCTCAAAACGGCATCATGGGTACAGCTCAAGGTGGAGCAGGAGGAGCTAACGGTATTAACGGTTTCACTGGCGCAGGTTCATTGAAGTTCCTAGCAGATGGTCAGAAGTGGTCAAACAGCAACGTAACACAGCATGATTTAGGTATGACTGATGCGAAGTTAACAGCAGAAGACCTAGATGCATGGATTAACTCTAAAGCTCCTAAAGACTCAATGATGAGAGGTATGGGTGCTACCTTCCTAAAAGCTGGACAAGAGACTGGGCTTGACCCACGTTACTTAGTCGCTCACGCGGCGGAAGAATCTGCTTGGGGTACATCTAAGATTGCCCGCGACAAAGGTAACTTCTTCGGTATCGGCGCGTTCGATGACAGTCCGTACTCAAGTGCTTTCGAGTTCAAAAACGGTGGAGGTTCCGCAGCCGAGAACGGTATCATGGGTGGAGCTAAGTGGATTGCAGAGAAATACTACGGTAAAGGTAGAACAACTCTAGATGCAATGCATAAAGCTGGTTACGCAACAAACTCTGACTGGGCTTCTAACATCGCAAGTATCATGAAGGGCGCTCCTACAGGTTCCGGTTCTGGTGCAATGACAGCGACTATCAATGTCAATGTTAAAGGCGATGAAAAGGTATCAGATAAACTTAAGAGTTCTTCTGACATGAAGAAGGTCGGAAGTAACATTGCTGATATGCTTGGTTTCTACTCTAAAGAGATGGTGATGGTCTAGTACCGTCCCTCTCTTCTTTTTAAATAAGGAGGTTTAACAATGCGAGGTACAAAAGGTGAATGGATTTTTGCATTACTAGTAAGTGTATCAGCTCCGTTCCTAATGGGGATATTAGTTGGTTATATGTTATTTAGTTAGAAAGGAGGAACAACATGGTACAGATTCAAAAGAGGTATCCAACATTTGAAGTACAACTTATCACGGAAAACACTTCTTATGAACTAACATACGATACGAAGAAGCAGCTATCTAGTGACTCATTTGATAATGCTATCATTTCATTTAGTTGTAAAAATAGTATGTCCGATGATAGTCCGGCATTCTCACTTATCGTAACAGCAGTTGATAAATGGGATAAGATTTTAAATGCGAATGACCTCATCAGAATTAAAGTATTCCCTGACGTTACGGATAAAGTACCGGATAATCCGTATATCATGGTTGGGTTAATATCTGACATCAAGAAAGATGGAGAATACGCAAATGGTACACTAGTATATCGTATTACAGGGCAAGCAATGACAAAAGCATTAATCAATTTCCAAGTAGGTGTTATCCAGCAGTTTGCGGCACTATCCCCAGGTCTGGGTTGGTTACCTGATGGTACAGAGAACGGTTTACACTTTTCTGGTAAATCAGCGGCTAGTATTTCTAATGAACTTATGGATAGGTTCCTATACAAATACGCTCAATACGCTTTCGCCGATGGTAAAGGGTTACAAGATTACTTTACGCATAGATTCGAGAGTTGGGAAAAGGATGAGGCTCTACTAGACCCATCCCCATTCGTAAACTATCAAGGTAGCTTACGACAGTTTTTAGAAGACCTTACAGCTAAACCATTTAATGAGTTATTCTTTGAATACACAAAAGATGGGCAATGTGCTGCGGTTATGCGTCCTACTCCATTCGACCCGGATAAGTGGAATGCGCTAGAAACATACAAGTTTAAGAGTGATATCGTAATCCAAGAATCATTCGGTAAAAATGATAATGAAGCCTTTTCTGTTTATATTGTACAGGCTCCTAGCTTGCTAGAATATAACAGCTTAGATTTAGGTGTGTTTCCTAGATTCCATCCAGAACTTATTAAGAAATACGGATATAAGAAACTAGAAGCACAAAACAGGTATCTGATGTCTGCTGATAAAGCTATGCAAGGGAACAATGCAGCTAACGGTGGATTAACAAATTTACCAAATACAGGAGGTACAGGCACACCTACTCCTATGCCTAATCCGGGCGGAGGAACTGCTACACCTACTCCAGCAGTCATGACAGCGCCACAACCAGCTACTCGTACAGTAAAGCAACCTACATTTAGTGAAGTTGACTCGTTCATCAAGAGTAGCAAGTATAATGACCCAGAGACGTTGCGTAAGCGTCGTACAGAGGTGGAAGCAGGACTTAAGGCTAAATACCCTAGCATGACTCAATCGATGACTACGAGCATCGTAGATGCCTTAAAAGACGGTTCATTTAACTCTGATAAATATACGCAAATTGTGAATGCAGCTACAGGAGATACAAACCAGACTAATAGTTCTGAAAAGAGCGCAGATAATACAAAATTGAAAGCGTTCACAGATAGACTCTATAACTGGTATTGTGAGAATCCTAACTTCTACTCTGGTGATATTCGTGTACTAGGTAATCCTATGTACCGTGTAGGAACTAGAACATTGTATGAGGATGCAGAACAAGAAACAACATGGGAGTTCTATCTAGAATCAGTTCAGCATGAGTTCAGCTTTACGAGCGGTTATTCTACTATATTAGGAGTAACAAGAGGTTTACCGGAAAGTGGTAAAGCTCGATTCACAAACTTGTGGGGTAAATCAGAAGACTTCAAAGGCGGATATTTAGGCGAAGAAACACTTGCTCAACTTGCAGAGAAAGCTAAACAAGCCCAACAACAAGCTGGTGGAGGAGCTGGAGGTACAGGTGGCATGGGTGGTGGAGCCGGAGGTACTGTTGCAATGCAAGCTCTAGCTACTGCAAGAGAGATGACAACTAAACCATCGGTATACGTATTCGGTGGCGGACGCTCTGGTAGTAACCCATTCTTAAATTCTCCAATCAAGATTGACTGTTCATCATTCGTTTGGTGGTGCTATAACCTTCATGGAGTTCAATTGAATGGTGGAGCCACTGGTATGACAACAGATACAATCGCGAAGGATTCTCGACTTCAAGTGATAAGCCCTCGCGGTGGAGACAAGAATGCAGCCTACGCAGCTTTACGTGAAGGTGACATTATCTACTTCGATACCTATAAATCTGATGGTCACGTTGGTATTTACTCTGGCAACAGTAAGTTTATAGGTTCACAGAGTACACCGGGTATTCATGAGGAGGACTTGACTACCTCGTACTGGAAGAAGGTATTTAACGGACACGTAAGAAGGTTCACAGGTTAAACGTGTTATAATATAAAAAAGGAGGATGATTAATGCTATGACAGAATATCAACCATTAAATGGAATGAGATTCCAATCACAATTAAGTAAAGAATTGAAACGAGCGTATAAGGAGGGTGACAATATTGTTACCCTTTCTTTTGCGGAAGTTATTAAAGTTAACTATAAATATAACACGGTAGATGTAATCACTACTAAGTATAAAAACTCTACAACAAAGAATCCGAACGACAATGGTAAGTACTCTGCACGTTTACCTATACAATTCGGAGGTAGAACACCGCAAGGTAACGTATATGGAACGAACACTCTTGTAACTGTAGGCTCTAAAGTCCTAATCGGGTTCGTAGAAGGTAACAAAGACAACCCAATCGTATTAAATATTTATGGAGCAGTTGACAACCAATCTATGCTTACTAGAACAACTATGACTAGTGGAGACGAATCAGATGAAGGTGTACAACGTGAGCTATGGCAATTATTTAACTTATACCCATCTATGACATATACAAATGTGGATGGTCGCGGTAACCGTGAAGTTACTTTCTCTGGTAAGAGCTTCTTATACGTTACTGATACTGACCAAAACAATGAATATGTACAGGACGAGGCATTTGACTACATGGACTTACCAAGTTCTCGTTATGCAAATGGAGAGTTGATTGAACCAGAATCACCAAAAGCTCCAACAGTTCTTTATGTTCATCAAGGCATCTACGAGAAACATAGATTTACAGTGTTCATTAAATCTGATGGTACATTCCGTATGGGTACTCGTAATCCAAACGGTCACGGTATTACATACCAACAAATGAACCCAGATGGTAGTTTCTCCATTGTCAAGAAAAATGATACGACAAATCCAGAAGAGGAATCATACGACCAATCTTCTATGGAAATCCTAAAGAACGGTAACGTACTTCTTCAAAACCCAAAACATAAGTTCGAGATTACAGAAGAAGGTATCATGGTAGATGGTAAACCAATCGGTTCCGGTGGCGGCAACGGTGGTGGTACAAACCCGGAATACGATGAGGCTATCCGACAAATCAATAAAACTATCGAGACAATGAAGGTTACTATGGGAGCGGTAGAAGGTGGACTACAAACAAAGGTAGAGAAAAATACATACGAAATTGACCTTGACGAAATCAAGGGCGCTCAAGATGCGTTACTTGCAGAGATTAAAACAATCCTAACAACTCTTAAATCTTCTCTAGAAGACTTACGTACATTCGTTGGTTCTGCTTTCCCCGATGGTAAAGTAACAGATACGCGTAAGATAGAGTTAAACAAAAAGATGCAAGCAATCGACTCGTCTAAAACAGTTCTTGATGGTAAGTACGCAGAGGTTATGGCTGACCCGTTCTTATCGGATACACTTAAGAACACATTAAAAATCTCTAAAGACCGCGTAGATGGTTACCACCAAGCATTACATAACGTAATCGATGCATCTATTACAGACGGTACAATCACAGCACAAGAGAAAACAGACATCAACACAGCTATCACAAACTATGTAACCGCTTTAACTAACATAGAACCTGTGTTCACTTCTAGTATCGAAGCATCTATTGTCGAGCGTATCAAAGAAGCTGTAGAGAACCCAGTAAACTACACAAATAAAGAGATGAAGAAACAAAGCGCGGTCTTCACTCAATTATTCAATGCTATCTCCATGAAAGTTAGTACAGAGCAATTAACATCTCAAGTACAAGACTTAGAGCTTAAGATGGCTACAAAGGAAGAGCAGATAGCTCTTACAAATGAACTAGACAAAGTAAATGACAAAGTAGATGGAGCTTTATCAAATCTACCATATCGTGTAGAAGTAACCTCTACAAATGGTACTGTGTTCGTCAATGACTTTATCGATTCTGTGGTATCTGCTAGGTTCTACAAAGGTGCGGACGACATCACATCTACAGTAGGCATAGGGGATATTATCTGGACTCGTGTATCGGAAGACCAAGCCGGAGACTTAGCATGGAATAACAACCATAAAGGTATTGGTAACTCATTCCGATTAAGTGTAAATGACGTTCGAGATAGAGCTACATTCTTCTGTTCATATAAGACTCCTCCAGTAGCTACAGGTAGTATTACGGTAGCGAACTTAAAGGATATCTCTGTATCGAAAACAGAACCAGTAAACCCACGTCAAGGTACAATGTGGTACAACATGACGGACGGTAAGTTATACGTTTACATGGATGGAAAATGGCAATTCTCCGCAGATGGTCTTGACTTCAACATTCGTAACCTACTTACAAACTCACGAGATTGTACAGGCGGAGGTTGGACGCTTCAAAGTGCAACAAGAACAAACAACCAATGGCAAGGTACGTACATCATTGAAACAGCCGCTAACTGGGGTAGCGCGGACTACGCATGTGTAGACTTATTTACTCGTGGTGTAGTAGCAGCTAATGACGAAGTTACGTTCTGTGTACTTGCTAGACTAACAGGAGCAACAGGTGTTACAAGACCTTTACAATTCTTCTGTGAAGGTTCTGATAAGAGCGGTACAACAGTAGGTACAGTAACGACAGAGTGGAAGCCGTTTCACATCACGTTCAAAATGTTAGCAGCAATGAATACAGCAGGTTCTAAGATTCGATTCGAGGTTGCTGATTTAACATCAGCTAACTTAAAGCTACAAGTAAACAGTCATATCCTAGTACAAGGTAACTCTCCTGTAAACTGGGTTCCAGCTCCAGAGGATACACAACGAGAAATCGATGGCATTAACAACGACGTTAAAGACATCCGTACAAGTGTAGATGCCTTAGGTGATGACGGTAAACTAACTCGATTCGAAAGAAGTTTAATCCGTTCATGGATTGCAGATATCACAGGTACATATTACAACCCTACAGATGTCCCAGTACCATTAACAGAAATCGATAAACCTGCTTATGGGAAAGGTAAGTTATACTCAATCCGACAACAAGCGCGTAATATCGGTTTAGACATTTCAACAAGCCCTTACTATAAGAAGCTCGGAGACGCTTATACAGCGTTGATAGCATACCTTAATGGTTTTACACCTAAACCGTGGGATGTAAGCTCCAGCGCGATTATACCTATCTCAGACAGGGTGATATGGAACCAGAAGTGGAATGACTATTACAATTTCTATGCTCTGTTCGAAATCGAAGTACAGGACAGACAGAAGCAGTACACAGAACAGAAAGCGCAAGAGATGTCGGATAAAACTATCGCTGCAATTAGTACACCGGGTAATCATGACACTGTTCCATTCACAAACCCAGTAACGGTTACACCAAAAATCGCAACACTTGGTTTACCGGAGTTCGAAGGTAATCACCAAGATAGCTGGTATGTAAATGGTCGTAACCTTGTAGCTGGTACATTAACATCTAAGACATTAGAAGGTACGAACGCATCTAACCAAACAATGAATATCTACAGCTTCGTTGCTGGTAACTCTATTGAACTAATGGGTTCGGAGTTCACGATTTCATATGACTGGAGCATAGAAGGAGCAAACCCTTCCGGAACAATGTATATGCAAGGTAGTAACCCATACCCACAGGTTGCACCAAAAATAACATTCTCTAGTACGAACATAAGAGGTCGAGAAAAAGCTACATTGACTATGCCATCAAACATAGCAACATTCATATCTATTAACATGCGTTGCGATAACATGGTAGGTAAGTTAACAATATCTAACTTGAAAATTGAGTTAGGAAAAAACCTAAACCCTGTTTATACTCCTGCACCTACAGAGGGTTGGGGCGCAATAGGTAATCGCATTAGACCCGTTACAAACCCGGTATTCAGTAGTGGAACTGACTTAACTATCTTAGCTAGTTTCTATGGTGACGGGACAGTTAATGATAAATTCTCTTGGGATACAAGCGGTACCCCCGTTAAGGTTAAGTACTGGATTGATAAGTCACTAGATACGCAACAACAGTGGGCTTACTCATCTAAAGGTTTGAATACTGACAGCGTGAACAAGTTCATTAAAGCTAGTGGTAACAACGAGTACCCTATACTATTCGATGATAATGTGACTAACCGTTCTGGACGTACAACATTAGCTTTCTATGAGGACTATGTAATAATGAACTGTACGGATAGTTCTGACGCATTCTATCAGCTCGGCGATTACAATATGAACCTTCACGGGTTTAGCGTAGGGGAGACTATCACACTCTCAGCAGAAGTTAACGGAGATGTCGCAGGGGCTTACATGTCTACTTGGATTAGTGATGGTACGAACTGGATTGAGACAAGAGGAGATGTAGGTATAGCAGGTACATGGCAAAAGCTTAAGCACACGTTCAAAATACCAGCTAACGCGAAAGGTCTTTTCTTCCGTATCTACTTCCCTCGTGTTGCAGCAGCAAACAATACGAAGCTAAGATTTAGAAAGGTACAGGTAGAGAGAGGAACTAACGCTACAACTTGGACTAACGCAAACAAACAAACGTTCAAACGTGTTAGAGGTGACGGAGCAACATACGCAGCTATAGCTTACGCATCAGAGATTGTAGTAAAACACGATGGTAAGATACTACCTAGAGATGGTAACACACCAGAAGCCGACCAAATGGCGGTAAACGCTACGACAGGTCAATTGTATTTATCTCTAGCAGATGTCGATACTGGTTGGAGCGATTCCTACACACCAACAGTAGAGGAAATTAAAGCTTACTTCTTAGGTTGGAGAATGTGTAACGGTCAGTTCGGAGGTCAATATGTTTCTGGAGGTAAGGTTTGGTATCCACAAGGAGATAAGAACTTAGACCGCGCAGTAACGGGTCGAGCTTCCGCACCAACAGAATTATCACCATCTATTAAAGACAACACGATTAGACCATACCAATTCGTTTATAGACTAGTAGACCCAATTCAAGAAGAAGTTTCATTCGATGGAATCTTAGAGTTACTTCCAAAAGCTAATGTCATCACAACGTACTACCCACTATGGACACCGCCAATCCGTACAGGTACTATCAAGTATGGTACAAACTTAGCTACAGTAGCGCAGGATACTCGTTATATCGTACCAACGATGATGAAACGTATTGCGAATGCAGAGCAAAAGATAACTGATGAAGCTATCACAAACACAGTTGTCAACTCTAGGGAGTACACACTAGGTCTTAAGAGTAAAGCGGATGCTAGTGATTTAGGTAATTACGCTACGAAAGACGAGCTAGATAACGTTAATAAGGGTGTAGATGACCGTATCAAAGGTGAGATAGATAAGCTAGACTTCTCCCCATTCGTAGAGAAATCCCAACTAGAACAAACAGCTAGAGACTGGAATGCGAAGTTCTCCGCAGCAAACGGTATGAACACTATCAAGAACTCTATCGGCTTTAGTGGTACGGACTTCTGGAATATGTACGCACCTAACACAAACGTAGAAACTATTTCAAACTCTGCTTTAGATAGTTTAGGTTTAGGTAGCGGGTTCTACTTTAGACCAGATGGTAAGGACAAGGGTATCATGCAAACAGTGAAAGTTATCCCGAACCAACCTTACACGCTAGGGTTCTACTTAAATAAAATGACGAAAGGAGCCGTAGGTGACTCTACATTTAGATTATGGATTCAAATCCGCAATAGTGCAGGGGTAACGATAAAACAAATAGATAACAATAGTGATAAAACGACAAACGGTTTAGAGGGAGGATATTTAACATTTACGCCTTTAGAGGACACTGTAACAATCTGTTTCATAGCATACTCGAAGGTTGAAGCTATCGTTTCTGGTATAATGTTAAATATAGGGGATATTCCTTTACAGTGGACATTAGCAACAGGAGAGCTATACAACACGAACGTTCGTATGAACTTAAATGGTTTACGTGTAGCACAGCTCGACGCTAATGGTGCCGAAGTTGGTTATACACAAATCACACCGTCAGAGTTTGCTGGGTTCTACAAAAACGGTAATGGCGGATACGAAAAAGTGTTCTACTTAAACGGTGACGAAACTGTAACTAAGAAGTTAAAAGCAACAAAAGAAATAACACTAGGTAACATCAAGATAATTGACGTTACTAGTACAGATATAACAGGTTGGGCATTCGTTCCAACTGTTAAATAGAATTGACTGGAGGAAATTAGAATGGCATCAGGTTCATTTAATGTCACGACTAGTAATCCTTACGTATTGGGTACTGTAACTTGGAGCAGTACCCCTTACACTAGTGAAAACTATAGTGATGTAAGAGTAGAATGGCGCTTCTCCCGTACTAACTCTGGGTACGAGACATACGGTAACGGTACGTTCGGATTGTATGTAAATGGAGAACAAGCAGTAAATACAACAAGCTTTAGCATTACACAAAACTCAAGAACATTAGTAGTAAGTGGCGGATTCCGTGTACCTCACAACTCTGATGGAACAAAGAACTTACGTATCGGAGCAGCCGGGTATACGAACGTATTCAACATTAATGACGCAGTTGTTTACGTAGACTTAGACCGTATCCCGCGAGCAAGTACACTATCATCTAACGTAAGTTGGACAGCCGGATTAGAAAACTTACCTATCACAATTAACCGGGCTTCAAGCGCTTTTGACCATATCGTATCTATCGATGTGTACACACCAAATAATAACTGGGCTGCAATCGCTTGGAGAAGTAGCGTTGGTGACTCTACAACATTCACATTCACTACAGCAGAGAACACAACTTTATACCAAGCTATGGGTGGCTGGGAAGACAGACCAGCTAGGGTACGAGTCCAAACATGGTATAATGGTAATGTAATAGGTGAAACAACAAAAGAAGGTCGGGTGTACGGTGCGACCCCTGCAACCCCTGTTTTATCTGATTTCGATATAGGTACGAAGTCCGTACCTGTCATGTTAGATTATTACTATGCTCAATTCTCATATACATACGAGTTTTACTTTGGTAGTTTCAAGAAAGTATTCACAGGCGTAAACAAAAACTTTAACATGACATTCACAGATGACGAAGTAAAGCAGATGTACCAGCAAGTGCCAAATCAGAAGTTAGGGCAAGCAAGGGTTTGGGCTAGTACAAAGTACAATGGAGTAGAAATAAATGATGGCGCACCTAAAGACCAAAATAGGTACATCACTTTACGCGTAGTCAATAGTGAACCCACATACGATGGTGGGTTTACATACGCAGATATAAACACTACTACGAAAGCGCTAACAAATAATGACCAGTACATCATTCAAGGTAAGTCTACTTTACAAGTTAAACTACCTGTCGCAAAGAAAGCTGTAGCAAAAAACTACGCAACGATTACACGATATGAAGTCGCTGTCAACGGTGCCGTACAATCTATCAATTATTCTGATACGGCTGATTTAACACTTAACTTCGGTATCGTAGATGTTAGTACAAATGCTACTATCGTCGTTTCTGCAATAGATAGTAGGGGTTTTAGGACTTCTGCATCTTCTACTATATTAATATTACCGTATGCGTTACCATCGTATAACTTTTCCGCCGAGAGGGTAAACAACTTCGAAACTACTACAAACTTAAAAGTAGTCGGGTTCGCTTCACCGTTGAGCATAAACAGTGTAAATAAGAACTTAATAAAGTCATCTAAGTTTAAGTATCGACAAGTTGGTGTAACAACATGGAGTGGCGAAGCGGATTTACCATTAACTGGGTTCCCTAACTTCACAGCTAGTAACAAGACAGTAGAGTTAGATAACACAAAAGCATGGGAAGTATCGTTAACGATTACAGATGTTCTAGGTTCCGTTACAAGTGTTAGCACAGTAGCAGTCGGAACACCTATCATGTTTATCGATACAGCTAAGAAATCGATAGGTGTTAACAAGTTCCCAAGCGGAAATAACGCTCTTGAAATTGCGGGTAACTTAGATGTAGATGGCGTAATTAATGCAAAGGCTAATCAATGGGTTACACAAGGTAAGTACTCGTATGATGCTCGTAACTCTGACCTATTCGGCTTATGTGCATTATACTTCCAAACAGCAGCTCAAAATAAAGACCAGGGGCTAAACTTCTTAAAAAGCGGTAAACCAGCTAGGTCTATGAACCAAGCAGACTATGATAGCCTTAGTTTACTAGATAACAACTTAAAGATTAATAACAAGTCTATCTTCGCTGTGTTCGACCAAACAAGTAATATTCGTCTGATAGGTGATATGTACTCATTCCAACAAGGCGGCGCTATATGGGATGTTTGGGGAAACATCAAAGGACAATCAACAGCAGGTGCAGGTAACACATGGTCAATAAAAGATGCAGACGACAGACTACGATTCCTTACTGGTATCGGTAAAGGAGCTACATCCCCTACAGAAATATATGCATGGACTGGCGGTGTAAAACTATACCACGAAGGCTTAAACTGTTGGAACTTCTGGCAAAACGGTGGTGGCGCATACGCTCATTTCGATATGGGCGCAGGAAGAATGAAGTGGAACGGAGACGTAGCTAGATTCCAGTTCTTAAGTTCTGGAGGTGGCTGGGTTGATATTGAAGCCAAAAACGTAACCGTACCTTCCGCAAGAGAGTATAAGAAAAATATTGAGACATTCGAAGATAGCGCATTAACTCTTATAAACTCTGCAAAAGCTTACTTGTACCATTATACGGATGAAGATGAAGATTTAGTAGAGAAGCATCTAGGTTTAATCGTAGACGAATCACCAACAATCATTAGAGGAGACGATGACAAATCTATTAACAGTTACGCTATGAGTACAATACTTTGGAAAGCAATACAAGAGCTGTCACACAAGTTAGATAACTTAGACAGAAGAATAACTATACGATAGGAGACTAGGAAAATGATATACGATACTCTTACAATTTATGAACAAGAAATGATTTTATACGGATACGATAAAATGTCTTTAGACTACCAAAACAAATTAGCAGCGCATGTGGCGAAGAAGCTAGGTCTTTCGTGGATGACTTTAAAACCGGAACATGTGTTACAGTATCACAAAGATATTAAGTTATCTATGATGAATGAGTTCTATGAGATTGATATAGCTAAAGGATTCACAGCCACAAATGGTCATACATATCGTACAAATACAGATGACCAGATTAACTTCTTAGGTAAAATGTTACTTCTTTACCTTAAACCAGATATAACAGAGGTTAATTGGAAACCAGAAGACTTAGGTGAGTACTTAATCCACACAAGGGAAGAGTGGTTACAGGTAGCTACGGAAGGGTTCGCACATAAAGAACAGCAATTAATGAAGTACAACGAAAAAGCAATGGCTATCAAAAATGCCACTACACACGAGGAAATTGTAAAAGTATCGTGGGGCGGAATCTATCCACATAAGTAATTATGATATAATAGAATTATAGGAGGAATTTTAAAATGAATAACCAACAACAGCAAGGCGCACCGCTAAATCCAAAGTACGTACTTTTGGAGCAGTCACAAACAATACATACATTAACTGACGAGGTTATCAAACTAAGAGCCTACACGATGCAATTAGAAGAAGAAATTGCCCAGTTACAAGCTGCTAACCAACCCCGCGAGGACGAGGATGCAGACCATAAATAAGAAAGAGATGTTTATTTAATTAGAGACGGGGGTTTTCTCCCGTCTTTTCTTGGTATATTAGTAGTTATTTTTATTCTAAATACTATATTAATAGTAGAGTATCTAGAATTAAGATAATTATGAAAGAACGGAGGAACGCACATGACAATAGCTGATGGTCGTAATAGATTACAGAAGATTGCGTTCAGTGTTGGCGGTAGAACATTTAAGTTCGCTATCAACCCAGAGAACATGAACCACAGCATGCCTCACCGTACTACGGCATTAAAAACAAAAAGTCGTATTATCATTGAGGATTTCCAAGCTGATATCCCTACTATAACTATCTCCGGTACAACAGGTTTTAACCCTACAGGACGAGCAGAAGATAGAGGGGTAACGAAGATAAAAGAAATGAAAGCTTTTATTGAAGACTACGCGAAGACAGGCGGTAATGGTCGAACATCATCGCAGGATTTTTATTTCCATAACTTTACAAATGATGAGAGCTTTGTAGTTCACTTGGCTCCCGAAGGTATTTCGATTACACAGGATGCGAACGCTCCCCTGCTATACAGATACGAAATCAAACTAATCATCATTCGTAAATCGTCAGACCCAGCAGATGCAGATGTTATTAATCCAGAGATAGGTAACAGATTCCCTTCACTACCTAATACTGGTAACTACAGACCATCTCCGACGTATCCAACCTTACCAACTCCTTTACCAAACAAGCCCGGCTCCGAGTGGGACATCCCATCAAAAGGTGGCGGTAGTAATGTCGGTGACGATATCTATAATAAAGGCACAGGAGGCTCATACAGACCAGATAAAGATGGAACAGTACTAAACCCCCAAACACCATCTAAAGGCGTGTATCAGTATGGTATGGAGGGGTTAGGATTCAATATAGGCTACTACGGAAGGTGGACATAAAATGGTACAAGCAAAACCAGCAACATTAGTTCGGTTTATCTCTACCGTAACAGTATTACCAGACGGTACCATACCGTTTAATACAATGAACGAGGCTCCTATGTATGTATCACAATTGTACAAGCCTGTGTTTAGTCTTTCTTCTGTAGCAAGACTTGTATTAGACCAGATTAACCAGAACCAAATACCTACTGTTGATATTGAGATAGACCCTAGAACACTAGTAAGACAGATAATGGATAGTGATTTAGCTACGTATAATCCGCGTATGTACACGTTGGTTACATCGGTAGTGTTAGAATCCTTTGCAATATTATACAGCATTGAAACAGAAAGTACAAACTTACAGTACTTATCACAAAAGGATTTCCAAAGAATCCGAGAAAACGTAAACTACATAGCTGATTATTTCAGTACAGTTCGAAGATATAGAAAGATTATAGAGTCCCTTAGAATTACACATGTGTCACTAGGATATCTAGAGAACCAAATAGATGTAATTTTAACAGATAGACTGGAGGTGAGATAGTGGTTAAATATGTGAAGAAGATTATAGCAGCAGGAGACACACTACAATCCATTGCTCAACATCATTTAGGTGATTCAAATCAGTGGAGAGAGTTAGCGAAGTTCAATAATTTACGTTACCCTTACATCGTTGATACGGTAGCAGAGAAGCTAACGAACCCAGACCATCTTGTTACAACGGGTGATACGATTATGTTCCGTTCTAGTGAAGATATCGATGGTGAGCTTATAGCAAGCTTAAAAAATAGTGCGGTGTATGACCAAGAGGAAATCTATGCTTTGACATTGGGTAAGGATTTAAATGTATTGCCGCAGCCTCGTAACATTGGTTCTCCCGGGTGGGATGCAGAAATACTAGAGATGAAGGAAGATAACAAAGGCGACCTTGCTACGATACGTGGTATTGAGAACTTAAAACAATCTCTATTAACTCGTATTCTAACCCCAGTAGGTAGCTATTTAAACCACCCTAGATACGGCTCCTACGTTAGTGAATACTTAGGTAAAAAAAATACAGAGGAAAATGCTACATTATTAGTAGTGGAGTTAGAAAGAGCAATTCGAACAGATGGGCGAGTAAGGTCGGTAGAGAAGGTAGGATATAACCTCTACGATAACTATCTCGATGTCGCGTTCAAAGTAACATCTATCGCAGTAGATGAAGCATTCCTATTAGCACTAACAGCAAAAGACAATGGAGATATTTTCCTTAATGATAACTTCGTAAACAATATCCGATAGGCGGTGAAAGCATTGCAATTTAAAGGCATGATGAACATCTACTCAAGATTAGTAGATTACACGATAACAAACACAAATAAACTGAATGACTTCTCAGTAGGTAGTGCGATTAGAGCTTTATATGAAGCCGTAGCAATGGAAGTAGAACAGTTCTATGTATTAACCGAAGAGAACTTAGAAGAAGCTATACAAGCAGGTGTATACGAGTCCTTTGGATTTAAACGTAAGGCTCCACAAAGAGCGTATGGTAAAGTTCGAATCACATTCCATAACGCAGTTCAACAAAACTTACCATTACCTCGTGGTACAAGATTTACATCTAGCTTCCCGGAATATGCAAACATCTATGAAACTGTAGAAGATTATTACATACCCGCAGGTGCAGTAACAGCAGAAGTATTCGTATACTGTCTAACATCAGGAGAGGTCGGTAACGTACCAGCAAACGCAATCGACGTTATGATGACACCTCTATCGAATGTAAAGCTTGTAACAAACCCTGCTGCATTCCAGACTGGTGAGAACGAAGAGCCGTTAGAAGCATTGAAAGCTCGATTCCGCTCTTACATTGAATCATTAAGTAAAGCTACAAAACCTGCATTAGAGTATGGTACACGACTAGTGCCGGAAGTAGCAGGTGTATACATAGATGAGAAGATTGGTCTAGTAGTCATATACGCGCACGATAAGAACGGTGAACTTCCTGATTCTGTAAAACTAGCAATTGAAACATCTCTTAAACGATTTAAACCTGCTGGAATCCCTGTAGAAGTGAAACCAGTAACTCGTAAATCTATCGATGTAGACGTAACAATTACTATCGCAAACAAACCAGCTATTACAACTGCATTACGAGATAGAATCAAGTTCGCTATTGAAGGATATTTAAACAATATGCAAACATCCCAGAACTTAATTCTAAACGATTTATCTTACGTTATCAAGAGTGTAGATAAACAACTTGTATACGATATTCAGTATACAGCACCTACAACGAATCAGGTAGTGAAAGGTAGCGAAATCGTGAGAGCTGGTATAATTAAAGTAACACTAGTATAGGAGGAATAATATGAGCTTCATGAAATATTTACATCCTCTATGGAAAACAAGATTAACAAAGGACAGCAGCCCTCACAGCGTTGTCCTTGCTTCCTTAGATGATATGTTACAAAGCGTAGCTACCGATGCTATTAGTAGTAAAAAGGATGCACGACTAGAGACAGCTACCGGACAATGGCTAGATGAGTTTGGAGATAAGTTCGGTGTATTTCGTAAAGACAATGAGGACGACGATACATACAGACAGCGAATCATCAACTTCATTCTTATCGAAAGAGGTACTGTAATTTCTATCGAAGACGCTATTAAGAAATACTTAAATGACCCGACGACTAAGGTTGAGATTTACGAGCCTTACAAGAACGTGTTTATCTTGAACAAATCGAAACTAAACGGTGAAGACCACTTACTAGGTAAGTATTACACTACAGCCGTTATCGATGCTAGATTCACAGAAAATGTTCCTTTAGATGTTTTAAGTGAGATTGATAAATTCAAACCTGCTGGAGTTCGAGCAACGCTATCTCGATTACCGAACAGAAAGAATACGGACGCAGAACCTATTGTAAAAAAGGTAATTAACAACCGTAACTTGCTCGTTAAGACTAGAGATTATTCTGGTAATAATGACCCGTGGAGCTATAACCCTACTAACGTACAACTATTAGACAAACGTTTCTTAGGAACCAAGATAGTACAAACAAGCACAAACTGGGGTAGTATACGTTATAACGTTCCTAGTATTATTGATAGGAAAGCAGCAAAGGTTGGGGATACACTCACATACTCTCAATCTGTCAGAGTAACGAATAATGTCTACGTGAATGGTAACTTCATAAACGGCATAGAACCTTCATCATCTACCTATCCACAAGGATTAACAGCAGGTACAGACCCTACCTACGGTAACATTGTAACTATGACTTCTACGGATGCATTAGTAGATTCATGGAGAGGTGTTAGACAACCTTTATCTAACGGAGGGGTCACATCACTTAAAAAAGGTGAAATGATTAAAATCGCGTTCAAATATCGAATTAATGCGATAAGCGCAACACAATCTGGTATAGGTATCGAAATCAAAGGTAAAGACCCCACAGGTAAGGATAGAAACGTTTGGCTAGGGCAACAAATACAACCTAACGCTCCTGTAGGGATATGGATAACCTATGAAAGTACTGTAGCGATTGCTGATGATGTAACAGACCCTTACTTCTTTACATGGTTACGTCAGAATGGTAGTTTCTCCATAACTGATATAGAAGTAACAAACGTAAGTAAAATAAAACCGATGCCCGTTAAATTCTTCTGTGACGGTAGTTCTATGGGAGGTACAGTTGTTGGGAATGCTAATGAGAATTGGCAAATGTTCAGTATCACTATTCCGTTAGAAGCAGCTTTAATCTCTAACAATGGTAAGCTACGATTCGAAGTAGACCAAATACAAGGTTCCGGTAATGTGTACCAAACAGCAGCACAAACCCTAGTTAAAGGTACGAAGCCGTTAACATATACAGCAGCACCGGAAGACTTAGGACATAACATAGCCGACTACGATAGTCAAGATAAAATTAAGCAGTTATTCGACAACAAGGACAAAACGTACTTGAGATTAGTGGATTATGATATAATAGGTTATAAGAGGGTAAACAGAGCAATACCTGTAAAACCCGTTCTTGGTACGCCTGTTAAGCCTTATCCTAAACTGGAATACGGTGGAGTTTCTTACTACATGGTTCCTGTCGATAAGATTAAACCAGAAGACATAACAATGATATATTACCAGACTACAGTTGAAGGTGGTATGTTCGAAAATAAACAATACATTCGAAGAGACATCGATGTAGTTCCTACTTTCTCGAATGGGTACCAACAGATTCATCTCCCAACAGAGATAGTTAAGGAAGGTGTAATCCAAGCATCAGAAACATTTAAACCATTTACAAAGAACCGAGTACTTTATAGTAGTGCGGTTAATGTATTCCCTAGATTACCTTCGGATAACGATAGACCAGCTACAGAAACCGTAAGAGGTATAAACGTTCAATCGTTCTGGAATCAAGACTATTTAGGATTAACTTGTACTAGGTACAATGACTCTGCATTCCAGATAGGCTCTTACGATAATGGTTTGAATGGATTCAAATTAGGAGATAAAGTTACTTTGTCCTCAGATGTTAACTGCGATGTACCGGGAGCATATCTATCATTCTGGTTCAACGATGGAAAGAACTGGATTGAATACACACGTACACCTACAAATGAGTCAGGTAAGTGGGTAAGATTAGACCATGTACAGGTAATTCCTGCTAATGCTGTCGCGTGTATGTGGAGAATTTACTTCCCTCGTGTTGAAGCAGCCTTAGGTAAAAACCTACGCATCAAAAACGTATGTATAAACAAAGGTGACCCAATTCCTTACGAGGAAGGACAAGCAGTACAAAAACGCGGAGACAACTTAGCTATTATAGAAGAGTTCATTATAGATATCCAAAATAAATAATAGGAGTGAAAGCAATTGGCAGATACATTAGACTTATCTAAAGCACCTTACTATGACCGCTTCAAAGCCGATAGTGGTCGTAGTAAAGTTCTGTTTAGAGCAGATAAAGCTTTACAACAAGCAGAACTAAACGAATTACAATCCATCTACAACTTCCATATCAAACGTATGGGTGATAGCATCTTCGCTGACGGAGCTATTCAAGGTGGTATGGCATTCGTTTTCAATTATAAAAATAACGATAAAGAGCAAGGAATTGAATCTCTTACAATCCAAAAAGGGTTCGTATACTTAGGTGGTCAAATCCGAGCGGTAGACGAGCAAACAATTCCTTTCACTGGTAAAGGTAAAGAAGTAATTGGTGTTGAGCTTGCACAAAAGATTATCACTTTTAACGAAGACCCGACATTATTAGACCCAACACAAGATGTAGCTAATTATCTGTCAGAAGGTGCCGATAGATTAGAAGAGAAAGTAGTAATCACTTACAATAAAGATTCTGCTCCATCAATCTATCAATTCGAAGATGGCGCTTTATTCATCGAACCAGACCGACCAGAGTTCTCATTCATTAACGATGTATTAGCACAGCGTACAGATGAGGAATCAGGTTCTTACCAAGTAGAAGGGTTCAACATGTGGATTGATAAAGGATTAACAGGTGACACAATCACACTTGTAATCGATGGCGGCGTAGCTTATGTAAAAGGTTACCGCGTTAGTAAACCGACATCTACGCGTATACAGCTACCAAAGGTAACAGCATCAAACAGTATCTACCAAGAGACTTCCACTTATGATAACACTAAACAAAAGGTAACAGTAAATAGCGCATTCGTTAAGCAGGTAAAACTAGTACTAGGTCGTGCAGATAGTCCATCAGGTATGACAGTAGCTAGAGGTGGAACAGCCGATGGTCGAGATGCTTTACCAACCCAATATACTAACGTTGACGCTACTACAATGAAAGTATTTACAGATAGCCCTGCTTACACATATAAACAAGGTGACGACTACCGAGTAGTTCAAGACTCTGGTATTACGTACATCGATTGGAACACAGGTTTGAATGGTAAAGAACCTGCTCCTAATACTACATACAAAGTTACATTCGAATACGAGCGAGTAATGAAAGAGGGTACAGACTACAAAGTCGTTACAACTCCAAATGAAAGCGGTATCGGTTCTGTAACAGAAGTAAGTTTCGCTGGTCTAGGAGGAGCTAAACCTAAAGACAAAGGCGTTGTACGTGTCGATTACGATTACTACCTATCTCGTGAAGACATCGTAACATTAGATGTAAAAGGTAACTTCACAGTAACACAAGGTCAACCAGACCGTGAAGGGGAAGCACGTATTCCAGTAAGCATTGACCCATTAACATTTAAGGTCGGTAATGTTCACTTATATCCTTTCTCTGATAAAGCTATTGCAAAGAATACTGGTGTAACTCGTCTACGTATGGAAGACTTGCAGGTTATGAAAACTCGTTTAGAAAACGTAGAATATAACCAAGCTATCCTTATGTTAGAAAAGCAAGCTGGTAAATCACAAGACCCATTATCAATGCGCGGTGTGTTCGCAGATGCTTTCACAGACTTTAGCCGTATTGACCCGCAGGAAACTGATATCTCATTCTCATTTGATGATGCTCATATCACGTTATCTACTTCGACTCCAGACGGTCAAAAGGTTAAACCTAAGTTTATGGAGAATGAATCAGTAGCGAAGTCTTGGGGACGTTTAGTAACAGCTCCATTCAAAGAGATTGTAGAGATTAACCAACCACTTGCTACAGAAGCATGGAACGTTAACCCGTACATGGTATTCAATAAGCAAGGTGTTCTAAAGCTTACACCGGAATCCGATAACTGGATTGATGAGAAACGTGTCACACTATACGAGGAAGATTTCGTAACTACGCAAATCAACCGTTGGTGGGCGCATGCGGGCGAAGCTGTCTGGGGTACACTGAATGACTACAACCAATGGTTAGTAGACAACACGAGTCTTCTAGGTGGCGCAGAATGGAATGAATCATCATTAGGTTGGAGCAAAACGGATAAAGCGGAAGGGGTTATGTGGAGTTCGGCACAAAACACGCGTAATGAAGTAATTGAGTACATGCGTCAAATCGAGATTAACTTCACAGCTACGAACTTAAAACCAATGTCTAGAGAGCTATACGTAATGTTCGATGGCGTTCGTGTTAACTGTACACCGACTGGTTCTACTGTAAGTACATTAGCAGGTACTATCAATGCAAACAGTCAAGGTATTGCTACAGGTAAGTTCATGATTCCACAGAACATCCGTACAGGTACTCGTGAAGTAACATTACGAAATGATGATAACATGGCGATTACAACATTCTCTGCACAAGGTACAGCTAAGATTACAACTGACACGATTACACGTACTCACGTAACGTTCCAGTTATATGACCCATTAGCTCAATCATTCGCAATGTCACAGCCTCGTGTTGTTTCATCTGTAGGTGTGTACTTCGCTTCTAAGTCTGCTAAAGATAACATTATTATGCAGATTCGTGGTATCTCTGATGGCGGTCTTCCAAACCGTACAGTATACGCAGAACGTGTTTTAACTCCTGCCGATATTGTTACATCAGAAGATGGCTCTAAAGAAACAAAAATCGGACTTGACGACCCGTTAATGGTAGAAGCTGGACAAAGCTATTGTATCGTATTCATCACAGATAGTGCGGATTACACTATGTTCTGTGCAACTTGGGGTAAAGACACTATTGGTGCTACGAGACAAACAGTAGTTACACAGCCATACGTAAACGGTGTTTTATTCAGTTCTTCAAATGCTGTATCATGGACAGTTCACCAAGAGACGGATATGAAGTTCAAAATCTACACAGCAGAGTTCGCAGAGGAAGGTATTATCGAGTTTGATACAATGCGTAATATCGATTCTAATGGAATCCTGTTAATGGCTTCATTCTTAACACCAGAGAACACAGGTTGTAAGTGGGAAGTTAAAATCGTAGACCAGTCCAACGTTAACACAGTTACTATCGATTCGGTTCCGTGGATGCCACTAGCGAACTATGCAGGGGTACAAACGCCATTCGTAGTCGGTTTAGCTAAGTTACGAGCAACATTCAAATCTAATCGTTACATTTCTCCGATGTTAGCTCTAGATGACTTACTGTTCGTCAACTTCGTAAGTGCTACTAGTGGTAAGTACACAACGAAGACAATCGACCAAACAGATGCACCATTCGATACTATCACAATGGCGTATAGTGAGGCGAAACCAGCAGGTACGCGAGTTAAGCCGCAGTACTCTTTAAACGGAGGACAAACTTGGATTGACTTCAAAGTTACTCCAACATCCGTAAAAGAATCGCAAGAGTTTAATAGAGTCACATATGCAGAGAAAGTTTCTTCCGCAGCAACTAACAAATCTGTTAAATATCGTTTGATTCTAGAGGGCGATAACCGATTCCTACGACCTCGTGTTAAAAAGCTGACAGCAGTAACGAAACAAACAGTATACTAAGGAGGATTAAAAATGGCTACAGAAAGAAGAGATAGTTCAGGGGCGTTAATATTCGTCCCTACTCCATCGGAGTTAAGAACAGGTCGCGCTATGCAGAACATCGAGGAGAAGTCGGAAGCACTCGATAAAAGCCTAGCAGAAGTAGAACAAATGAAAGCTCAACTAGCAGAGCTAATAACGCAATACAAGGAGAAGGGCATCGAATAGATGTCCTCTTTTTATGTTCACTTTTCTAACTATGATATAATTAATATATGAGATATTTTAACAAATAGGAGGAATTTGTGTAAATGAAAATTACGGTTGGGATTATGTATACGCATATAGATTTTCAAGGCGATACATTAAAAGCAGAAAAAGTAAGAGGACATATGCACCATAAATTAGGAGTAAAAGAAGACGGTGTATTCCATTCCAGAGCCTACAAAGCTGGAGTGTGGGACGGTATTACTGACTTCTACGATATGAAAGAGGACAAGTTCCCTACAGGACTACTACAGTTATTCCTAGAGGGTGTACGGGAAATGCAAGAAAAATATGCAGGTCTTACATACGAACTGGACGACACAAGACCGGGAGCCTTAATACATCACGATAGTATGGATAAAGAAATCCAATTAGTGAAGAACGGTGAAACTATTACACTACGTGATTATCAGTATGACTCTGTTAAACAAATTTTAAAAGAACAAGTCGGGATTGTCAACCTAGCAACGAACGCAGGTAAAACGATGACAGCAGCAGGAATCATTAAGCAGCTTTACCCTTTAGTTAAAAGAGGAGAGCGTATTGCGTTTATGGTTCACTCGAAAGAGATTTTAAGACAGGCAAAAGAAAGTATTACCGAGGCACTTCAATTAAAGCCAAGAGAAATTGGTATGGTTGGTGACGGTAAGTTCGACATAAAGAATAAGAAACTAGTATTCGTTATGATACCTACATTACATAGTGCATTAAAAGACCCTACTAAGGGCGTTACATATACACAAAAAGATAGATTAGTCAAGCAGATGGCGGAAGACATTGCTCCTAAGTTTCTGGATACAGTGAATACGCGAACACTTATCAAAAATTATTTGAAAAATTGGACACCTAAAACTAAGAACGATTTAGAAATTGAGAATATTCTTACTACTCTTGCTTATGATAACGCTTACACAGATAAGAAAGTACAAATGGTATTGCGTAGTTACAAAGGTGAATTTGAGAAAATTCTGTTGAAAAAGAATAAAAAGAATTTTGAGAAATGGCAAACAGCGCATGATTTCGTAGAATCTATTAGAGTATTTATTGGTGACGAGGCTCACCGCTCGAAAGGTGAATCATGGTACTCAACCGCATTGCAATGTAGTAACGCGCAATACCGTATCGCATTAACAGGTACAGTAAACCACAAAGACGTAATCCTGTATCAACGTATCCGTGCATTATTCAGTGGTGTTGTATCTAAAGTATCCAATGATGACATGGTAAAACGAGGCGTATCTTCAAAACCAGTTATCCGTATGATAGAAATTAAGGAGCCACGCGGAATCGAATTAGCAGATAACTATTTAGAAGCTTACAAGATGGGTATCGTGAATAATGAGTATAGAAATAGATTCGCTGTCAAGGTCGGAGCTTCCTTCTATAAACAGAAAAAAGCTGGTGTATTAATTTCCGTTAACCATATTGACCACGGAGAACAGTTAAAAGAAATGATTGAAGCAGAAGGTCATGAATGTGTGTTCCTTAAAGGTGAGTTAACATCCGAGGAGCGCCAAGAAGTATTACGACGATTCGGTAGTGGTGAAGTTCCATTTATGATTGGTACAACTCTTATCGATGAAGGTCTGGATTTAAACAGTATCGGTTGCTTAATCCTAGCTGGTGCTGGTAAAAGTTTACGTCAAGTATTACAGCGTATTGGTCGTGGACTACGTTTAAATGGTATCGATGGTAACCAAACATTAGTACTGGACTTTATTGACCGGACTCATGAGATACTATTGAACCATAGTAAAGAACGTATGAAGATATACAAGGACGAGAACTTTGATATGAAACTACTTGGGAAATAATGTCCGAGGTAAATTTTAAGGGTTAGTCTATTGACTAGCTCTTTTTTTACTAGTATAATAACGCTTGTACTAATAGTAAAGGAGTTGTAATAAATGGCAAGAGAGGCAATCATTTTAGTAGCAGAAGAGGAAACGTACAAGAATCTGGAGTCGTTTTCTGATTTAGAAGATTTAAACGTAACGGTTCGTACATACAAGGATGTAATTAAACAAGAGGTTAAGCGAAAGGATTTACAAAAGAATCTTTTAAGATTAATAGACCTGTTGAAGCGTCATAGCTGTAAGTACTTAGGAGTTAGCTTCCTTAGTAAGAACAACTTGGCGGACAAGCTGGACTTGAGCTACAAAACAATCCAACGATTAATGATTCGATTAGCAGATATGGGATTCATTAAAGAGTACGCAATGAAGCGTCGCTCGAATATGTACCAGACATCAAACGCTGTTATTATCCAACCATTTAAAACGGATTCGTCCAACAAGGAAGTGGTGAAAACGGAAGAAAAAAGTCCGAGTAAAACAACTACTAAAAACCTTAAAACAAATAATCTTAATACATATAAAGAACGTACAGTTATACATAATAATACTAATACCGTTAATAATATTAAGAATGCAGAATTTGTAGCACACTGGGTACCAGCACGTTTCACTGAATTATCAAATTCATATTTTTCTAAGGCAAAAGAAATCGAAGAGCTATGGAAAGTAGTTCGCCAGAATAATAGACCTGTAAACGGTGAAAAGTTATTCACTAAAGAACAAGAGCTACACATTGGTTTAACTGCAATCAAGCAATACGTGATGAAATACAAGAGTGGTGTAAAAATCAAGAAGTCTATGTTTGCGTACTTTAACGGCATTGTGGATAAGTTAATGTCTAAGTTCTATTTCGACAAAGAATTTATGGCGGAAAATTGATTCAATTCTGAAAATATGTTATACTAGAAGTATACACCCTAAGAGCGTGTTTACTAAAACTTATGCAAAGGAGAAGTGGAGTATGACAACAGTATCGGAATTAACGTCGAAAGGAGTATTTATTGACTATTCGCTAGTTAATATCAACACTAAACTATTAGACGTTTTAACAAATTTGATTACCAAAGCTAAAAACACTGTTGATAACGTGGTTACGTTTAAAAAAACACATTTAGCTAAAGAGCTAGGTAAGGACGTGAAAACTGTATCTAGCCATCTTAAAGAATTACAAACTAGCGGAATTGTTGAAGTTGGTGGAGAACGCGGAAGAGGTAAAGGTTGCGTTGTGCGCTTTAACGAACTTCTTGTCAAATTCGATACTTCGGGGAAAGCGCTTATTAACTCCGACGACGTTAATACTCTGGATACGGATATTAAAGATATCGTGAAAAAGGTATATCCTAAAAAGCCGAAGAAAGAGAAACCGAACAAGCGGAACCGTAGAACAAAACAACAAATGCTAGAGGACAAACTATTACGTAGCGAGAAACAGCAACGCATAGATGAGCTTAATGCAGAACTAGCAGAGACGATATTCCCTTCATGGGACTGGTTCCAAAAGACAGATGCTCCAGTACATAACTACAAAGCATACTTAATCTCTCGTATGTATAATCGCTATGCCTACTTATTCGCTAAAAGTACGAACTACTTTTACGATAAATCGGAGGAGAAAGTAGGATACAGAGTGCCGGAAGTACGCCCAGACTTCGATGTACTTGAGAAAGAATTTATGGGGACAATTAACTGGGAACACTTTGTCAAGTTCGTGGACTTCTGTACAGAGAATGCAATTAACCCGGCTGTGTATTTAACAGCGCAATTCAATCGCTCCACTTATTCTGCAACGATTAAATCCAATGTAAAGAGCGCTAAACCATTCCCTAATGCGTTAATGAGCGAAGGAAGTTATGAAGTGTACAAGCGTGAAGAAAGTTTCCAGAAATCTAAACACATCATGAAACTTCAAGGTTCGGAACTAAAGAAAGATTTTGCAGATGACCCGATTATTATGGCTCTTGATGACGCTTACAAAACAGCAGATAAAGGTAACGGTATTCTTAGTCATACGCAAGCATACCGAGAATTATTCCGCACAGCAGAAAGTGATGACACAACATTCGCTTTAGTGGACTTCTACGATTACACGATGGAGAACATGAAGAAACAGGGTGTATCAAAGAAATCACAAACAATTATTAAGAAGTTCATTACAACACAAGCCGTTATGCATTTATACGGTAAATCAGGATTACCAGAGAATGTTATTCTTGGCTCCGAGATGGTACGTATTGCGTTAGCAAGTATCCCGCAGCCAACTATGAGCAACTACGAAGTACATATGAAATCAGCAACATTCTTAGGAGAGTTATTATTACCTAACGCAACAAAGCAAGAGCAGTACAATTATGGTGGACGTACATTCTTACGTTTAACGGATACGATTGACCACCGATTTACTTTACGATTAATTGAACAACGTAAAGGGTTACACATGTCATTAAAAGAACTACAGGATGCGTTCAAAGAATACGGGCGACGCAACATCCCGTTAAATGACTACTCATTCCTAGATGTAGAGCAACTAGTAAAAGTATTCCAATCAGCAAATGAAGTAGCAGACTACGATTTAGAAAAGTTTACAGTAAAGAGTGAGTACAATATGATTCAAGGTGCTTATCATAAGACTACAGAATTGGATGACATCATTGCATCAGAGCTGTAATCTTCTTGACTTTTAGCACAAAATTTGATAGAATAGTAATATTCTAAAAACAAGAGGGGGAATTTATGTAGTATGGAAAAACCGATTATGAAGGAAATACTTAGAAAAGCAATTGAATCTCCAGTATTCTCGAAGGAGGTTCTACCAGTAGTACCGATGTCAATCTTTGAAAACGTGGAAATCTATAAAGAGATTACACAGATTGTACGACGATACTACCAATCAAATTCTAGTGTCATCACAGAGAGCGCATTAGTAACTTTACTAGAAGCGAAACTTGATAGACTTAAGAAAAGTGCAGATGAGCAACAGCAGTACTTCAACAAAGTGAGTGAGCTATATCAGATTCGAGACAGCCACGATGACGCTTTGATTGATGAGGAAATCGAAAAATACATAAAGAAACAAATGCGATTAGAATTACTTAAGAAAGCTGCATTAAAAATTAATGATGAAGCATTCCAAGATACATTAGAGGACGAGTTCCGTAAAATCATGTTACTAGATATTTCTGGGCGTAATGACGAGATTATTAACGTAATTGATGATGCGGAATATAAACGAATGGCGCTATCATCTTTGGATGGTAATACCGTACCAACTGGGTTTAAATCTATTGACCTATTAAATAGTGGTGGACTAGCTAAAGGTGAGTTAGGTCTTATTGCTGCTATGTCTGGTACAGGTAAAACGTTAATGATGACCAACTTAGCAACGAACTATGTTAAGCAAGGTTACAACGTATTGTTCATTGCCCTAGAGGAATTAAAGAACCGAATGGTATTAAAACTAGAGCAGTCAATGTTACGACAAACCAGAGGGGACATCTTAGATGGCTCTACACTTAACATGGAAAAGTTCGAGAAGAGACAAGCCTTATACAAGAAAAACCGACATCTATTCGGTAACTTATTCTTGGCTCGTTATTCTCCTCGTAAAGTTACACCAGCTAAGATTGAGCAATTAATCTCTGATTTATTAATTCGTCAAGGGATTAAGATTGACGTAGTTATTGTCGATTATCCAGAACTGTTACGTAATCCACATGCAACAGGTAATGAGGCGGATGATGGCGGCAAGCTATTTGAAGAGATGCGTCGTATTGGACAAGACTTCGATGTAGTAATGTGGACAGCTTCCCAGTTAAACCGTACAGCCTACAATGCGTTAATCAGAACATCAGAACATATGGAAGGTTCACTCCGTAAAAAGAATGCTGCTGAACTTGTTCTAGTAGTCAACCAGACCCCGGAAGAGTACAACGCTGGATTCCTGCGGCTATACGCGGATAAGGTACGTAACCCACCAGAAGGTGCATATGATAAGATGCTAGGATTCAAGGTTATCGGTAATCAGCAAGTAGTGAGAGAGTACATACAAAATTCAAGTGAAGAGAAAGAACATAGAGCTATCTTGGAAGCAGTTGACCAAGCAAGGGACAACCTGTTTAAAGCTAAGAAAGCTGGAGGTAATAGTGGTAAGGTTCCTATGCCGGACTTTAGCCAAGAAATAAACCAAGCAATCAGAGGAGGACAGTAACATGTACGCAGAAGATGTTGTTGAGAAAGTACAAGACTTACTAGTGGAAGCGCATGCGAGTGCAAAGGTAAGTATTTATGACGAGGCATCGATTAATTATTTCGATGGTCAGATACACGCGTATGAAAAGATTTTACAGTTCATAAAGGGGGAAACTAAATGAATTTTATTTACCTACCGGAAATTCACGTAACGTCCGATACGCATTTTGGACATAGAAACATTATTCCATACGAGGATAGACCATTTAAAGATGTAGACGAAATGGATGAAGCGCTCATTGAAAATTGGAATAGAGAAGTTAAGAAGGATGACCTAGTTATTCATGTAGGAGACTTATTCCTATGCGGAGCTAAGAAAGCAGAAGAAATCGCTAAACGTCTTAATGGGCGTAAGATTCTTGTCAAAGGTAATCACGATTCATTCAGTAAAGCGAAGTACGCTAAGATGGGGTTTGACCTACGAAACTACTTATACTTAGACGATTACCTATTCTCTCATTACCCACTTAACGCGAAAATGTTAGAAGTAGCGCAAAGCCAAACAGACATGCAAGCGAACATTCATGGTCACGTACACAGTATGACACAAGGGTTAGATAGAGGAGTTCATTTCT
>Ga0209574_10000004_pt1:45000-178217 | contig 178217 bp, 103 predicted proteins | sample AgamicMgMarz_FD_187168 | JGI IMG/M metagenome (GOLD analysis project Ga0209574, IMG submission 187168) | Agave microbial communities from Guanajuato, Mexico - Mg.Ma.rz (SPAdes) (version 2) | ecosystem: Host-associated > Plants > Phyllosphere > Phylloplane/Leaf | place... | reverse complement strand
GAATTTTTATGGAATTTTAGTCGAAATCGAAATAGAATCATGGGTGAAGAGTATCCATTAATCATACATGGTCTAAAAAACATAAACCCATCAATCAGTTGATTCGTTCAAATTCATTGATTTAATCCGGTCTATTTGGGTCCCTATCGAAACAAAAATCGAAAGTCTTCAGATAAATATGAATATAGTAATTTCTCGCTCTTTCTTCGGTTTCTGAGTCATAATCATTGTGTAGGAGAGATGGCCGAGTGGTTCAAGGCGTAGCATTGGAACTGCTATGTAGGCTTTTGTTTACCGAGGGTTCGAATCCCGGCCTCGCCTAAGAAAAGGAGATGAATTTGAGGTTATTTAGGTACTGGACAAGCTCTTAGGGAATAATCTCTTTCGTCTTTCTTCCTTTTTTTTTTCGACGATCAAGGAAAGTTTTTATAAGTAAAGGCAGACAACGAGACGAAGATAGCAGACTTGCCTCGAAACAGGAACATAGCATAGGGACATTGCTCCGGACTAGTTAAGTAGTTGATCCCGGCTCCCCCGCTTGGCTCCTCTTTGCTCCGTCTAGACTACGTCACATCTTGTCTACTCAGCTTTTATGGAAGAGCTCAGTCCAACTCTCAAAAAAAAGTAAATTGTCAAGCTTTCGAACTCGCCTTGAAGTTGATGAATGATTGCAAGGCTAGCAACAAGCAGGCTCGCTTATGATCTGCTGAAAGAGTACATCAGGTTTTTTATTAATCCCTCACATTCATGAAGCAGATTGTCGAAAAGGGCTTTCTTTTCTGCAAGCAGGAAAACGACCTTTTTTACGATCCACAGGGTCTAGCTTGATCCCGGTCTCGGGACTTCCCAAGTCACGGAATCAAAGATCAAGTTGTAAACAAAAGGAGTATACCCTATCCAATATATATTTTCGCTTATAGTTAGTAAGAAAGGTGTCACTAACAAAAAAATCCTTAATCAGTAGTGGACTACTAGTTAACGCACTACTAAAGCAGAGTAGCCAGCATGCGCACATAATTTCAAGCCAGAGGATTTTTCAGCGAATGGAAGAAGCAGGCAGGGATAGTGCGAATTTTTTAGGGAAAAGTGCTTTGTTTGATTTGTTCCCAGGTGAGATCCAAGATCTTTCAACGCGTTGATTTCCTACTAAAGAAACTGGGCTTCTATCAGGAGTTTGATCATTGGAAAGGGTCGAAAACTCTCGCTTTATGCTTGAGAAACAGCCTTCCCGGCGATCTGCTTCATTTATGGAGGGTTTGCAAGGAAGACAACTGAATACCGGGAATTCAAAGAGAAGGATTTCCAGAGGTCAATATCTGGCATTGAGCCCGCCTATCCTAAGTATGAGTTGGGAGAGCGAGATAGAGACAAAGACCCAATGGACGTTCCCCTGCCCTCTCTCTCGATGTGGTACCTTTCACTCTGCTCTGTCAAAACTTTCTCGCAATGCCGAAAGGTAGAGCAGCTTCAAGGTCTTCGGCAACGAGTTCAACTGCTGACCCAAGTGGAGATCAAAGAGCTGCATCTCAATCTACGCAATTTTCCGATCTGGATTTGAAGGAGGGTGGGCTTGAAGTAAAAGAAAGAAGCCCCTACGATGACTCATCGAATTTCCTAGCCGGGGAGAAAGCTATCAGAAAGCAAGCCAATGAGCTAATGATGACTAGCCTTTGATTGAAGGCCGGGCCAAGGCAAGGAATGCGAGAACAAGGGCTTTGACTGTATTCAAAAAGCAAGCTCAGATTCATCAGAGAAGCAAGTAGCTGTCGGAGTAGAGGCAGCAGTTGCGGGTTCAGGTGCGGCTAAATCAATATCCCCGTCTGGGGTTGGCGGAGTTGGTAGGAAGCACGGTTGGCGATAAGCTGGTACTGGTTTCATTCTTTCTATTCAATAAATATCTCTTCCCGGAACTGGTAAATCAAATAGACTAACAATGTAGGCACACGTTGGCACAGTAAAGTAAATAAGAGATGTCTCATCCGGTTGAGCTGTCGCAATCAGTCTTTCTCTTCCTGGTAGCAGTACGAATAGGAGATCCAACATGACTGTATTAAGCCTGTCGCAATCAGGGTTAAGCTAGCTCACTTCCTTCTGTCCATCAATCCCATTCGGGGATATCTTTCATCTGAATATTCCTCCCCAAGTAAGTAATTTCCCTATTGATTACTGTTGACATGGATTAATTCGCATTCCTGCTTTCAGGAAGGTGCCTAGCCTTAGCTCATTCGATGCATCAACTATGGCAGTTCCGTTCCTTCCTCCTTCACCCGCTTATTCATCTGCACTTTCCATGGATTGTTCAAAATGCCATTTCTGCTCGGGCTTGCTATTGCGACGGAGAGCTCCGTCACTTCTTAATTGGAGAGAAATCCGTTAATAGTCTCAGATCTTAATGAAAGGAGTTGCGCACTAGCTATTCTTCGACTGCTGCCCAAGAGGGTACTCTGGAGCAACGTTTGAACGCGCTCGGCCTTGTTCACCCTTTCAGCTAAGTATCCCGCTCTTTCCTTGAGTAGACAACACTTCGAAGGTAGCCATTCCATCATGAGGGAATGTCCCAGACTATCCCAAGTCGTAAGCGACAACATGCCCAATCTATCATAGCCAACTCGTTTGCTTCTATCAAGCCCACAAGCTTGAGTCTTCAACCAAGACTCGTTGTTCACTTTCCGCATCACCAACTGGAAAAGTGCTCAGCCCGTCAAGGTCTCTGCCAGAAGCGAAAGTTTCAACCGAAAATGGCTTATCAAACTCAGGCAACTGCAGCACCGGCTCCATCACCATCGCCATCTTCAAATCGTCTTTAGCCTTTTGACAAGCTTCAGACTAGTTTGAACCCCGATCCTTCTTCAGCGGAGCAAGCTACGGCTCGAAGGCTTTATGGCGCGCTTTCCGTTTTCTCGCTTCCCTCTTTCCTCCTGCCGAATCATCAGAGACATGGAATCACATTACTGTAATGAATGAAAAGGTTGGGTTGTCGAGTGATATGGGTGATGAGTGGAGCTCCCAGACAGCGAGAAAAGAGCAGAGCGACAATGCAAGGTGGCCTCAATTAAGCGTAAAAAAATTATCCTTTCTCTCATACTGTCTACAGTACGCTCGTTCCTGTCCTTGCGACTGGTTCTTCCCCAGTCTGGCCAAGGCAAGCCATGCTAAGGACCTAAACTTCACTACCTAGCCAACCATAGTAGCCCAATGTTTTCCCCCGTAGGGCATCACGTTCCTCAAAGGAAAACTAGGAGCACGGAAGCGATGAAAGCATGCCCACTCTCGCCGGCTAACACAATGGATCAATGCAGGGGAGACTAGCCGAGAAGCCTAAGCTAGCTATCAGCTGCCATACCCCAGCGGAGTCTAGTCTTCTTATCGAGATGAGCATGAGTGGTCAAGCCCTGCAATGAGATCATGCGCCCTAAGCCTGGGCTACTGTTGTGTGTGTTCCGATCCTTCCAGTGAGAGCTTACTCCGCTGTTCGTGGTGGAGTAAGGGCGACGGAGTAGGGGTAAAGGCATGCCTTAAGGCAGCTCGTGACCCAGGGTAGGCGCATTAGACTGAATTAGTGTTTGTTTTGGCAGGAGAATAGGAAGAATTGAATGACAAAGCGATATTATCTTAAAAGCAGAACTAGCGCTTAAGGTGCCTAAGCGGGGGAAGAAGTCAAGTCTCATCCCTTGACTACGAAACCGAAACTAAGCGGCTATTCTTCATATCGAGAAATGTTGTGAGAAGGATTTGCTGCGTCACGCTCTCCTTCCTTCAACTATGGCAGTGAAAGCAGCATCCGATGGTTGGGATCGTTCAAAAAGAAAATTCCCTGGAGCTGGAACAACTGCCCCCGTTCGTGCGGCCTCTATCTTTTTACTTATAATAAGATAAGGAGACCATTCACAGCTGAATAAGAGAAAGCGACAAGAGCGTTACCACGAGCTTAACCACACTGGGATCTGGACCTGGAGGTTATAGAGACTCTTTATAATGCTAAGCTAATGTGAATCACATGACATGAAAGAAGAGAAAAGCAATTCAACAAGACTTATTAAAGACTGGAAGCTGATTCAGCTTGAGCAATTCTTGGTTAAACAAGATAACAGGCATCTCTCCTAAGCTAAGTAAGACCGCTAGCACTTTCTAACCCAACGACTTGTTGGCTCGGGTTCCTTCTCTCCCTTTCAAGTTCAGACGTTAGCAAGAAGAGCTGATGAAAGAAGATCGGAGTCGTGAACAGGAAAAGCTAAGCCAAAAAGACAGGATTCTCGCCATCTCTTCAGGTCAGGTCAGAGGGGTTGATGGACATGAAATTAGATCTTTTTAGGCTCCTCTAGGGGAACTCGCAATAGCTCTAACAGAACTTCCAGTTAAAAGCACTTCAACTAGATCGATAGGCTAGCTTGCTGCCTCAGTATCTTTCCCTCGCTCGGCCCCAACTGTAAGGAATCCCCCTTTTTTTTTGAAAAAGGCTCGTACTCAAAAAAAGTAACTGGAAATGAAACTGGTTGAAACAGAACTCCTACCGCATAGTTGAACTCGCCTGGCGTGGGCCTGGCTCTTAAGAGACGTAGCCTTTTCCCTAGCTTTTTTTGGCAACTATCTATCTTTCCGAACTAGATTACACGGACTTACTTAAGAGGGGGCCGTCCCAGAAACGACTATCCCAATCCCAATAGGAACAATCAATGGAAGCCCAACGGACCCCAGAAGTGAAGATGGAAGAAGTTGCTGAAGAACCCGAAGTGACTTGCCAGCTTACTATCCAAGCGAAGCCTGGGGAGCCCAAGAAGGTGGTGCTGGACAAGCCATCACTTCAGATGACTCAAGACATCAAGCCCTTGTACATGAAAGCTCATTGGAATGGGAAGCCCGGTGTCAAGGATTTTGATAGACAATGGATCTGCAGTTAACGTGCTACCATTGAAAATGATATGGAGCTTGGGAAAATCTCTGGACGACCTAATTTCAACTGAGATCTCGGTGGTGGCCTTTACGGGATAAGCCAAACGAGTTGTTGGAGTCTTGCCACTGGAGATAACAGTAGGGACCAAGACTTCTTTGTCTGCATTCTTCGTTGTCAACACCTCAGCTCATTATCAGGCACTGCTAGGGAGGGACTGGATACATGCAAACCTGTGTGTGCCGTCCACCTTACATCCATTTCTATTGCTATGGAAAGAAGATGACGTAGAGATAGTATGGGCAGATGACAAGCCCTTTCTGACGGTGTCAGATGCTGTGGACGCCAGGTACTACGACCCAAATTGTAGACCTATCAGGTTCCGAGGAACTAAGAGGTTTGGGAGCCCCAGGAGTCAAGAGGTTGGTGAGTCTGTTTTCAAGAAGAGAGCCGAAGAGCTGCTGAAACCTCATGCCATCGTGCCGGCCGATCGGTCTACCGCTTATTTCCATTTTGGATGAATAACCTCACGAGAGAAGAGTTGGCAGTGGCTCCTGCGGCCATACAGAGAGCAAGAGTGCAGCACGCCTTGGACAGTCAAGCCTTGAAGGCAATCACGAGAATTAGGTTCAAATCCCTTACCCTTAGTGGGGAGTCTTTATTCAATGTCTTTTTTGATTTTCTTCCCTGTATATGAAGTTTTTCTCCGCCACCGCGCTCTCTATAAACTCTCAAGAATGGGGTTACTGCTTACATGCGCCTTACCGCTTAGTGGCCAGTGCTGCCAATCGGCCTGGGCAAGGCGTGAACAGTCTTGGCCCCATCTCTGGATCTCAAGCAAACAGTGATGAGCGAGACAAGTGCAAACTCGAGGATCCAAAATTCTTTTTTCTTTGGCATTTCCAGGGAAGCCATGTCAATAACCTCTGGATCTTAAGTATCTCCCCGCCGCTCTTTCAAGCCTAAACGCCCTGGCCTATACCAGAGAGACTGATGAGATCGATAGAGAGAACGAGGCCCGGGGAAGAGATCAATTCTTTATAAGATAAGGGGAATACGGAATGGACCGATACGCTCGTTTTTGACCGATTGACAAAGGAGGAACTAAAGTCTCTGTCGATACTGCCTCCTCTCTCCTCTTCTGCTTCTTCGATGAACTCGGCTATTGCTGTTTTTTCACTTCAATAAGACTGTAACGACTATTCGATAAAGACGCATCTCGCATCTCCTTCACTAGAACAGCCCTTACTTAATCTACGATAATCGATAAGAAAATCACTGCCGCGCGTTGAAGCAAGTGACGCCTAAAAGAATGATTCATTCTCTCCTCGGGTTTTGAGCTGTTATAAACGATGTTCTATACGCCCAGCCCAAAAAGCAGGCAGGCAGAAGAGCAGTAGGGGCTTATTCGAGAATAACGCTATCTGGAACTGACATACGACAGAGCTGAATCCAACACTTCAGGAATGTCGGACATGAATGAGCAGACATCTTGCCCATTAGTAAGGGCAGGAAAGGCACTGATTGACCAAGGTCTTAATCCGCAGCTTGAGAAGCTGTTGGTATACACGACAGTGTTCGAAAAGGTCCCGAGGAGAACACGAAGGATAAAGAAATTTCCACGCTCGCTAAGGGGCGTAGCGGAAAGAAGTAGCGGAATCAGGCGACTTGCCACACACCAACCAGGAGTAATTCCTTAGACGACGGATCTAACTCTTTTGAAAAATGCCCAGAAGCGTCTGTCTACTAGTTCAGTTGAAAACAAGGTGTCGAACTAAACTGATAACTGATCGTCTATCGAATCGCCTCTTGAATTGAAAGGCAGGATGCCGAGAATCGTGTCTCTATCTACGAAGAGCAGGCATGTGTGGGACTTTAGGACAAGGCTCTGCAAGACCTTTCGTTTAATATGCCTTCTGTATAGATAACGATATAGAAGAAGCTGCGACGAAGCTAATCTCTCGTCTGGAACCCTCGAACTCCCAGCTTGACGGCTTGACTGCATTACCTTCCTTCGTCACCTTCCCTTTGTCCCTTAACTGCTGACAGCAATTAGCTTTGAATCCCGGATTTTGCTTTGTCTCATGCAAAACGAACCTCTCATTTTCTAACCTCTTATGGAAAGCAGCCAAGCGGGTGAAGCCGCGGGGGAAGGAAATCGCGGATTCCCTGCCCTACTTTACCTATCCCGGTCTACGAAAGCCCAAGGTCGATCGTGTCGCTATAAGAGCTCCTTCCGGAGGGTTCATTTCCAGCATAGTGGTGAACCCCTTTTAGTTTGAGACTGTGGAAACCCTTGTAGGCTATTACTGTCTTTCTTTCATCCTTTCTTTCTCTTGCTTCTGGAAACTCTTTCTATCGGGGCAGTCAAGTTCCCCCCCCCCCTTCTTTGTGATGTCAAAGCAGTGTATTCTTGAGTTGACTTGTCTTCCCCGAAGCCGGTAACCATGGAGGTCGGAGAAGTCCTATCTCGAGTGTGGGGCCTAGAAGCCTTCTAAAAGCTTGAATCCCTTTACTGTTAGCAGAACTGTAAGAGTACGAATTGCTCTTGCTTTTTGTATAGAGGAATGCCAAAGTCTTCATTTATCTTTCCCTTTTGGAAAGCAAAATTTTGTTCTTTTTCTGATCAAAAGGAATCTAAAGTCTTGAATACTCTTCTTGGGTCTTGGCTTTTAGTAGAATATCTTTGAAAACAGCGCATGGATGCTCTGTTCCGGACAAAACCTCGCTGCTTCTTTCGAGAGAAGCACTACTAAGAAGGGCCGTTAAAGCGAAACCATTCCTCTCTTTCGTATATGAGCTGTCTCGCGCTACTACCTATTTCTGTTTATAGAGTATCTTCCTTTCCTTAGTCGGAGCAGTGAGTGTACCCAGTCTACCGAGGAAGAATGATACAGATGCTGCTTGTTAGAGATGCCCTAAAGGAGTAGCGAAGCGCTCTTCTGGTGAGTTGCCTTTGACTAGCTCAGCCGTGCCGTCAGCGACATTTCTTTCTGGTTGATGATTCCTTCTTTCGTAACATATATCTCTCCTTTTCTCTGCTTGCTCATGGAACAACTACTAGCGACTCCTCTTTATTGGCTAGCGGGCGTGCCCTTCTGGCGTGGGTGTGCTGTCGATTATTGATTCAATCCCCTAAATAATCAGACACCAGCAATGCTTTGGCTAGCCCATTTCCTTTCTGTCTCTGTCTGTATAAAGTCGAGTTGATAGTTTGCTAGAATAGGGCTTTTTGCGTAGTAAAAAAATTATTAGTGAACCTCTGGGCTTCATAAGTTGGATTTGGAACTACTGGAATAGACCCTAAGTCAAGAAGCAAGGGATGAGCTGCTTAAGAATGAGTAGTCGCGAGCTTTCGGGGCGGAGCTCTTCATAGAGCCTCAGTTCTCATAGCGAGGCTTAGGATAGGGCACGGTTTACTTGAAGTACTTTCTTAAGTCAATCACCCTTGGCGCGTCTGGTCGTATCGTATATAAGAAGACGCCTTTCTTTTAGGAAAGATCTTTCCCTATCTTTAATTAAATAGAAATAATGAAATTGAAATAAGCTATAGACCTAATTTTCCTGGGATTGTAGTTCAAATAGGTCAGAGCACCGCCCTGTCAAGGCGGAAGCTGCGGGTTCGAGCCCCGTCAGTCCCGACCTAGGCGCTGCAACAGGATTTCATAGAAAGAAAGCAGTAAGCCTAGCGGCTTTCCTATGATCAAATAGCACTCAGGAAAGGATTTCTCCTCAAGTAAGTGTTCCGAAAGAACGGAAAAAAAAAAAGAATAGGGCATTCGCGATGCCATCTGTATGGTCTAGCTGTTGATGGTACCTCACAATGGGGTGCAGCCCACGCCGAGCCAACAACAGAACAGGTCCTAATATACTGCGATCACCCAAACCTTTCTAATACTTCAATCCTGTATTGTATACGAAATTTCTTCAGTTGCTTACTCGCCCTAAGCACAAGCCAGACCGAAAAGAAGTTCTTTATCCATCGAACGGTAATGGACGAAGAGCGAGGAGGCATTCTTCAGAGAGAAATTGAACGATAACTGAAGAGGTAATCCTTTTTTTAGTTTAAGGAATAGGCCTATTCCCTCCTATAGGAGGGTGGGAGGCGCTAGTCTTAAGCATTTCTTACCTTTTTCTTCCGTTTGGGAGGGTAAAAGTGAAGTCTCAGTTGTGGAGTCTTTAATACCGTTTGGGGTTCAGTAAGAGGGTTCCTTTCAGTGGCATCAGGATGCTTAGCTAAGCGCGATTGATTCTCTTCACGCTTGGATCAAGGAGCTTTACTAGCTAAGGTAAGGAAAGAGATGCAAAGTGCGAAATCAAAAGAGGGAACTCTCCACTCGATCGTCCGTGTCTTTCGGATGGTGTTCTCGGTCCTTTCTTCCGTCATGCCTGGCTAGGAGTGAGAGAAGTGATGGCATTATTAAAGGCTACCTCTTCCCTTTATAAATAGAAGCCAAGACTAAGTCATTTAGTAGTTTTTTATTTCCATTCTGCTTGTTCCATGTCTACCCGATTCTCCAACTTCTATCTTTTGTTTGTGGTTTAAGGGCTGGCACAACACATGGACTTAGACTTATTTTTATGAAACCATTCTTTAGCAACTCATCTACTTGTCGCCTGAATTCAGCATACTCCATAGTCTTCATCTTTGTCCTCTATGCTTGAATTTAAGCTGAAATCCCGGAATTCAAGATCAAGGGTGGAATCTTGCGTAAAGGCCTTGTGTACAGGTAGGCAGGAAGAGATAGTAGCTCGCAGGCCTCCACCAGAAGTGATGAATTGCTTTGATCCAATCTGCCTCCTAACCATTGCAGGTGCATAGCTAATGGCTCCCCACATTTAGGTTTTGCCACATCTGTATATCACATCGCATGGAGTCATCCAGGGTGCTCTCCACACTTCACTCTGATCGTCCATATGGCTGAGGATTTCAATCCACCCCAGGAAAAAGTATGTAAGGTCCCGGCCACTGAAAAGAGTGGAATTCTATTTTCTGTGAAGTAGAGTAAAGTGAATCTGTCTTTGATACAAAAGAGATGGCTCTCCATCCAGATGTATAATAATGGAGCACATCCTAAAAATATCCTCAGTTCTGCAATGATTCAAAGACCGATCCTGGGGAATAAATAAAAGGTTGAATCACAGGTTGAGCTTTCAGTAAGCCCTTTTTTATCGACTCACTAGACGGGGAATATGCGTACAGTAGAAAAAGCTTAAAGCAACTAGCAATGCTACCATAAATCTTTGAGAGTTTTACCAACCCTGCCATCCTAGAACGTTAGCGTACAAGAGGGGCATTTCTCAATTGAGTTAGAAACACATGGAATCTCAGATGTGGAAGTTTTATTCCGATTTATTTGGCCTTTAGTTGGCTGCATTCTAGGTCTCACCTAAGATCCTTAGTCTATCCGAGGCTATCGTTAACTGGGGCACGATAGAACCGATGGTCAGTACCTCTTTACTTTACTAGGGAAGGGGTTCCCGGGAGATAGCTCTGGTTCGTGCGCATTAGAAGTAGACATGAGTGGTTGTCTTAGCGCGCATCGAAGCGACATGCGTGAAAGACCTTGCCTCAGTGCCTTTGTCCTTCTCGCTTTCTTTCTATCTAAGCTCTTCGATCCTGCCTCACTTTGATTCTTGCGCTTGCTTGTGCCCCCTTCTTTCTTTGGCGCTTGCCTGGATCGCTATCATACTAGCAGTAGTGCTGTTTTTTATTTGAGCTTCCCTTTTTCCTTTTATCGAGCATAATGATTCGAATCGGGCTTTTTGGTCAAATTCTTTGCCGAAAGAGTTCTCCCTTATCGGATGGCATCAGATTCCGGTGGCGGTTAGCGTTCTTTATGGGTATTATTCGGTTCCAGTGGCTTCGACGCTTTGTGGGCGATATCGGATGGTATCTCACCGCATAAGTGTCAGGGATGGCGTAGTTCATTAGTGCTTTCCCGAGGATGTCTGTGCCTGCTCTCTCGTCTTTAGTCTTTCTCGGCGTCAACCGTTCCTATACCTTACCTTATTGCGCTGTGCGCTCTTCGCCTTCTAGCTAGCAAGCCAAAGGAAGGGCGAGATAGAGCTCAAAGACAGGCTGAGGGCAAGAAGGACAGACGAGACAAGGAAGCAAAAAAAGGAGAAAAGAGAAATCAGAATAGAGGTAACGGTTGAACGAACGGTAGGCCCAACTCTGTATACTTAGCCGGAAGCAGGGCATTCCACCGATTCGACTTAGGGAGAATAGCTTTCCCCTATAGTTTAAGAGCTTCTTTCCGTTACTAGTTTACAAGTTTTGTATTCACTCGGAGCCACTCTGTAAACAAAACTGGCCGTTAGTCAAGAGGTTAGTTACCGTGTTCGGTATCGGCAGAGAAAGTAGAGAAGGACAGTGACACAATAGCTCTAACATAAGCAAGCTTGAAAGAGGGAGCAATGCAGTCAGTATACAGAATCGGCTTTTTAACCATTCGATTCGCGGGCTTAGTCACCCCTACCCTATGGATGGTTTCATAGCTTCTGTCAGGTCAGGAGTGAACGAAGGAAAGGTGCTTTCTTTGAAGCCTTCCTTTGATTGTGCGTTTACGCTTTGTTTAAGAAGCTTTTAATGCGCTTTCTAATCCGCTTCTGTAAAGAAAGGAGAACAGAGAGGCTAAGGCTAACTAACTTACATGATTGAAACTATGCCTGAAAGGTGAACAAGAAGAGTGTTCACTAGTAGCTAGTATTGAAAGAAAAGAAGCCGTTCCTTCGCTGCTTGCTTCGTGCGCTAAGAGCTTTCTTTCCTTGCCTTAGGATAGGAAGAATTGAATAGGAACATAAAAGGACATTATTCAGAGTGAAGAACTACCTTTGCCCTAACTCAGAGAGAGAAGGCCGCTCAAGCAGAATCCGAATACGACTTTCGCTAAACTTAAGCTCTTTACTGCTAAGCTGATCACAACTTCACATTCAACAACAGCAAGAAGACGACTCTCAGTATGCTGACCACGGACTGACTATAGCACCAACAGCTAGCTTGCTTGGTATCGGATCTTTCCTAAATGAATAATTTTCCTCTCGACGGGAACTCCTACTACTTCTAGTTAGTCTACCTACGTCATTCTTTTGAAGTGAAGCAGAAAGCAGATGGACACTTTTTCACTAAAACAGCAGTTAGGCCCTTTCCATATGTCCCTACTAAAGCACTCGAGGAAGAAGAAGCAGACGAGTACGGTTCATACGGTTATGCCGCATCTCCATCTCTAGGAGAAGCAGCGTCATCGATTCCTAAACTGCTAATGCCCCCTCTTCCAACTGAAACTCATTCAACAGGAGCAATTGCAGCTTCTTCTATTCCCTTCCTACCCGAGCTCCTAACTCGTTGACTTGAGGATGTCACTGGGGATGTGTACATAGGAGAGCTATTCAGGCTTACGCAGGATTTTACCCAGGATATTCAAATTGACTACAATGAATGCGAGATGCCAGAAGAAGGGTAGAGATATTTGTGTTTAGCGGGACAGGATCACCGGAAAGCGGGGAAAGGGAAGCTGCTAGCCCTGATTCGGGGTCTTCTTCTGGCCCAGAAGCTCTTTCCGAAGCGCAGGAACATAAACTACCGGAGATGGCCAATCGGCCGGGTTAAACGTCACTCAAATACGGGTAAAAAAGAAGCAAGCTGACCGGCTTTCTAAGGAAGTAGGGCCGTAATACCAAACCCTTTCTTTTGAATATCCCGCCTCTACCACTTGATCTGGTTGGGCTGACTTCTTCGGCTTAGGTCCCTGGGTCACAATCTCCTGCCCGAAATGACGGAACAAAGGGAGTCACGGGCTAGCCTATAGGAAGAAACTACGACCCCGCCCACGGAATAAGTCCAGTTACGGATTCGAACGAATGCCCGAGCTAGCTTTAAGGTATACTATAGTAGTAAGAGTCCCAAAAGAAACGGTTAGGGGGTCATCGAATCGAGTTGTACCACTTTTGCTTTGATTCCGTTACGAACTTCATTCTCCAGTCTCGGTTGTACATTACGAGTCCATCTCATCAACCCCTCAATTTGGTACGTCATCAAGGATTGGAAGATCTCGATCTGCGAGCCCTGGCTCGACGATAGAATCCAAAGATGAGGTAAAGTCGCTAACCTTCTTTCGTCCGGGTCGTAATTGAATGTTTTTTCGTATATAAAGCTCTTTCTCCTTCGGACCCTCATTCACTACGAGGAATTTGACCCCATCTTCCTAACCTCAATCTTGTTCCTCCAAAGCTTTATCCTAGAAAAGAGGCTGTGCCGACAAAAGAATCCGATCATTTTTCTCTTCCTGTATAAGCTTTCATTTTAGACTTTGACGGACTTAAACCATAGGGAGCAACTAGGATACAACATCCGAGTTAGCAACTTGAAAAGCAATTCGGTAAAAGCTTCTCAACTTGAAGGTGACCCTTTTCCCCTCGTACCAATTAGAAATCGGATTTGAAAGAACTCAGTATATAATAACTTACTACTCAACCTAATAGGTGTCAAATAGAGGTTGAAAGGTCTGACGCAGCCTCTAAGCCCGTTTCACTTTTTTCTACAATCACTGGCGTAAGAGAATTGGCAGATGCCCTTGCTGCGGATTCGTCTGGTCATTGAGATTCGCCTCTTTTGCTCTCCCATTCGAAACCAGGCGGATTTCTACCCATCATCCCGTCCGAAGGCCGAACTGGATTACTATACAAACACAAAAACAATGTGACCCTTTGCAGATTCTGCCTCGCTGAGTGGTTTTGTATCACAGTCTTCTAGCCCCGATGCCTATCCTCAAAGGAATAAGGCAGGCCGAAGTGATAAACTGATCCATTGACCCTTTCTTTTTCGGAGTTTGGGTCTATTACCAGGCTTGGACCAGGTCTACCAAACGAACCAATTCCTCTTTTCGCTTCTGTTACAACCGGAGGTCTTCCGCTTTAGTTGTGTCGCAGCATAGACTTCCCCGCCCTAAAACAAGAAAATAAGTGCACTTCCTAACGATTCTAATCAGGTTTTTATTCCTATTGTTATTGATAGAGATTCAAGTGCGTAAAACACCTCTTCAAGAGAAGACCCTAAGTAGCTGGATTCTCTCATAAGCTATTTACGCGCTTTCAGACCGATAGATTTATTCTATGGCGAAGGATCTGAAGGTCTGGGTCCTACCTTGAAATAGGTAGTTTTCTCGCTAACGCGTTGAGCTTTGGCCCACCCATTAACAAGCAAGAAAGCCGAAACAAGAAGATCTGAGCTAGCAGCTGAGTCTCCCCCACAAGCTTATTCAGCGGATTTATCGCCGGAAAGGTGCTTTAGCACATGTTCTTAGGGCCGATACCTGGATAACCTTAGTTCAGATGGAGTGATCGGTAAGTCTTCACTTTTGAAAGTCAGTTCAGGAAGAAAGCCGGTGAGCCAATTAAGTGTTTTTCTCCCTCAGGTACGACAATTCAATGATCATTCTTCCTGCCCCTACATGAAAATTGAAATAGGGAAGGTGACGGCAGTGAATGAGAAAGATCGAATCTCAGGCTAGGTTGTAAGCTTAAGCTTAGTTTCTCATTTGATCACTTGTTTGAGGCGGTTGTACCATCCCATCGGTCAAAGACATGAGAATAGAACGAAAAGTTACTCACTTAAGGCCGGTTTCAAGCAGGGGCAACCGTAGGCACGGGATGCTAGCTTCAGGTTGCTTTTCTTTCGCACAGTTGATCTTCCATGCTATTCGTTTCATTTCATTTCACTCATTCCATCCTCCTCTCTCCGCTCCAGCCAGTGATCCACTTCGAATAGAACTCAACGTTGTGCGCTAGGTTTCAAGGTCAGATAGGGCTTTTCAGATAGGGGTTGGCATAAAGAAGTAAAGGAAACAATTCCCTTTCTCCTGTTGAGTCCATTGGGGCTTCAGTAATAGATAGATCTCTTTCCCTTAAAGGGAATAGCTTCTCTTAAGAATTCGTTCTTTCCTTTCACTCTATCTAAGGATATGTGTAGGTCTAAGGCGCTGATAGATTCATTTCTTTCCTTTTCAAGTGCTAGCTAAGAAGTGAGTTTTCAATACCTAAGGCAAGTTCTATAAATTCGTTAATTCAGTATCAATACTTATTTGATTGAAGCCTATACCTTTAGCTCTTTTTTTGCTCTTGAGCGAATAGGTTACTTTATTAGAAAATCTCCCTTTGCCTTTAGAAGAAGAGCTTCCTTCTTTTGAAAGGATACGCAGGAGTCCAAATGTTTGAGCCTGTTCTATATAGGAGGGGAAGAAATTCCTTCCATCTATCTGGCTATGAAAGAAAGAAGTCCTATGCGAGACCAGAACTCTCTGCCCTTCACTCTTAGAGGGAACGTAGCGAGCGGCAGTTCTTCCTGGTGTCTTGACCTCCGAGGGTTTATGGGAAGGCCGATCTACGATAGCCTATACATGAATTTATCATTTCTTATCATACGCGAATTGGATGATCGAAGCATACCCGCAATTTGAAATCCACCAGTCGGGTACGAAGACAGGGGAGAAGGCCGAAGTGAAATCCCGAAGAATGCCGGATGTAAGTCAGTCTAAATAAGATGATACCTATTCAATCAAGGTAGAAGTTCCTACCGTCCAGGAAGGAAGCACTTATTTGATTCCAGGAGTGGCCCGAGATCGGCCTTCTATTTTCCAAAAATATATAGAATAGGGATTCTTCGTCCAAGCGCGCATTCTGTTGCCTGTGTCAGGAAGGCTGCTCTTCCCCAGCAACTGCGCCTGTGCTCGTGTTGAGCCTCTGTCGGGAAGCTCCACCCCGGCCACTTCGCCACCTTTGTTTGGTACGTAGTTTGTCAAATCAAATAGATTGATTACTGTAATGAATGAATTCGGGGATATCAGCTTAGTAAAGATCTCTGGGCTATCGGCTAGGAGTTCTCATCCGTATTAGACCATGAAATGCCTCATCCGTGAGAAAGATGATATATTGGCTCACAATTTATTGAATTCAAGAACGAGGCCAGCGGGCGTACATTACCAGCATTCCCAGGTGTGGGTTAAGCCTAGGTAGTCGAGCTTCGAGGAGTCGTTAGCTCCTTTAGTCGATGAAATGATCTTTGTATCTTTGTTTGTTAGTATCCCCAGTACTGAGTTCGTTTGATTCACTCACTCACACCGGAACGAACGGACGGAATAAAAGTAGTGAGTCTTCCGTCTGTCTTACTCGTTTATTCCACTCGTTTCGTTCGTTAGTTTGATTTGAAGCTAGTTAGTGAACAAAGATCATTTCATTGCGCGTAACCTTGTCTCCCCTACGATTCGAGACAGAATTGCCTTATAAAGGACAGAGGCTCGATGGAATGCTTTATTGATTGATTGACCGGACTTACTTAAGCTTGTCCTAAAAGAACTAAAACAAAGAACCATTTCACTACTAATTAGTAGGACAGACGGTCCGGTCTACTAAGGGGGTCTACTTTCTAACAAGCATAAAGAAAGGGCATAGCACCAGCGGTCCCGGTGGAACTCTTTGATCGCCTCGTCTAAGTTCACCATTCATTGCGTATATAGACCAAAGTTTGTCAAAAAGTAGCACCTCCTCCACTTTCTTATGTGAAAGCGGCATTAGTAGCGATGTGTTCTGACCTTTCCGATCAATGGCACTATGCTTCACACATGTAATTGGAGTATGTTGTCGGGGAAAAGATAGGCTTACAGAAGAAGGTGCATCTTTCTATTTGATGGATGGCATCGGAGATTCTTTCAACATGGAAACTTGTATAGGCCCCTATGGAACCCTTCATAAGGGATATGGCTATAATGAGAATCTCTTGCTTTCCGCAGCACCCGCTAGTGCACATACACTTTCGTTTATGGCCTGATCTATGCTTATGCTGAGTCCGCAGACTGCTTTCTCGCGAAATCCATGATGTGAATCTCTCTTTCCGCTCGTGAGCAGAATTCGTGCTAGACTAGCTATACTATAACTATAAAAATCGATTATTGAAGTGGTAAACTATAGGCCGAGTCCCTCGAGCATTGAAATTGAAACTAAGTTCGATGGCCACACCAACCCCCCGTTGCCTGTTATGAAGAGAACCAGGCTATGTCAGATTCCTTAATGAATCTGAGATGAGCTTGAGAAAGGCTTTTCATAAACTCTTTTCTTTCTCTCTGGGCAACAAGGTTCAAATCATTTTATTTATATAGAGCGGACAGATCCCTCTAACCCACATCTGTCCTCCCCTTGGACAGGGCCTCGCCTGAGAAGGCTACTTAAAAGGTACTCTACTAGCCTTCTATCCGAAATAGTATTCAGTAGAAAGGGTTATTATGAAAGCTAGTGACAAGACCAGTAAAGAGATAATGATCCCTAAGTATACAGACTGAAGCTTTCGTTCATTACCTTCTAGTAAATACGAGAAAGGTATACCTCTAATGAAAGATTAGAATGGACAGGGACGACGGATAAACGTCTTTCTTTTCTATCAACTTCATCATACGAAACACCGGCGGTTTCTAGTCCAAATCTCAAAAGTTCATAGGAGCAAAAAAACAGCTATCGAGTATATTACCTACTGAGTGGGGTTCCAACGTATACCAGACAGTACAACCTAATCCCAAGCAACCAAGAACTATGTAACGTCGGTACCCGCGTCCATCAATATTTTAGGAGCGTCTATATCCCCATCATGAACCAATCTGGTTTCAGTAAACAAAGTTTCGGTTGAAAGAGGACCCACTTTTCTTAGCTTATTGACTCGTTTAGAACCTGGACATTGATCCCGACTTCCTTTTCTCCCGCTTTCATGGTCTTTATGGGGAGTAGCAAGGGGTAAGGCATCGGTGAATGGTTGGTTCATTATCCGAAACAGATGGATTCCTATCCGCTTAGTCTTCCCGATCTTCTTTGAATTCGATATCTGCTACCATTGGTCTTGACTTGCCTGGAGAAATCCGCCACACCTTGGTATTAGGCGAATAAATAGCTTCTTTTCCAAATCCTTTCAAGGCTAGGGAAGAGAAGGCTCGGAAGAGGGAAGAAAATAGGATCCTTTATTAGAGAACCAAGAGGAAGCATCCGAACGTTGAGCGTACGTCCATACCAAAGGTCGATAATGTATGGTATCGAACTAAGAGGTCTCGGTTTTTGGTACATCAGTTCGAATCCTTATCCTTGCATATCCGAACTAAGAAGTACGTACTGTCTATGGAAGGGCTGGACTTCCAGGAGTGAAATACTCTGGTTTGATAGAACGTGGCATTTTCGCCTTTCTCCATTCCAGGTACATTTCTCTGCTCTACTTTGAAAGTAGGATCAAATGTGGTTGTTGAAAATGGTAGTGTGATCTCACTCTGGCAGAATCAATCTAATGTGTGAAAGCCTACGGTACCGTAAACTTAGGAGTTCCAACTAAAGGCGAACCACCGATTCCGGTAAAGTAAAGGAAAGAAAAAGAAAGGAGCCCACTGCCTTACTAAATCGTAAGCAAGGACCCTATTTTTCTAATTCTCTTTACGTTCCGTACGGGCCGGCGGATCAGTAAAAAAGTAAGAAAATCGCAGTCTGCGTCTCGTGTAAGGATAGAAGTGACTGAAAGGAGAATACACTCAAACTATCGTTTCACTTCACTCCCTTTAAGTTTGAAGGTTATCCCATAGTTCGACTTGGTCTCGTGCTTCCGTCACTTCTTGTTATATCGTTCGTGCCCACGGATTCAATAAATATATCATCCCCCCGGTTCCAGGTGAGGGTCATAAGGTGTCGCGTAAGAACGACTCAACGCGCACTAGCGCGAAAGCCGTTGTGAACAAGCGTTGTACTGGGGGAGTAGAACGGAATCCCATAGTTCGTTTAGTGAGTCTTCCGTTCGTTCCGGTGTGAACAAACACCTAAAGAAGCCGGTGTGCGTTAGTGAGTTAGTTAGTGAGTGAGTGAGTCAAGCTAATAGTTAGTGAAGCTATAGTGAATCAAAGATCTTTTCATCGCTAGCCGCATTCCGTCTTACTACTTAGTAGCCTTGTAGCCTTATTTCACTTACAGCTATCTAAGACATGTTGGGGCTGTGTAACTGCTGTAGGTCAAAAAACGTAATCCCGAGCAGCCCTTCTTTCTTCTTCAGCTTCGCCCTGATGTGGCATTTCGTATATTATACGATACCGTAGAAATGGAAATGGGAAGGACTAAAACGTGGATGGACCAGAATCTTCTTGAAATAGGGAAAGAAGAAGCTCTTTGGCTGTTGTGCTAGCATAAGCTGTTACAGACTCCGCTGCTCCCTGCTAGTATGAGTGCTACAGAAGTAGCTGCAACGGAGCGCTACGCGTTGAAGGTGATGAAAAGGATCTCTTCGGTAAAGACTAGCTCCAACGCTTCCTGAAAAGAGAGGATTCGGGTTGATACGAGACCTTCGCCCTCTTCAAGTCTTCTTTTTGGGGGAGCCTCAGATAGAGCAAAGCAGACTTCGGTAAAAAAAGATGATAGAATTCTGTTCCTGTTCTGGTTTCACTAAGGGACAGACTAGCGGAATAAACGCGATGGGGAATAACAGCAGTGGGACTTCTTATTTGACTTGTTTTACTTGAAGCGGGTGCCATGGATGTCTTTAAAGGAGCTGCTTTGTTGCCACCTCTTCGAACAAGTGAAGAAAAGCTGAATATGATCTTTGTTCTACCGCTTTAGAGCGTCATGCCCCCAATCGTCTGCAATATAGCCGCCTATAAGATCTTAAGTGCCTCACGTCGACTGAAAGCCTGGATTGGATCAATATCATATCACACAGGCGCAACCTGGCACCTAAGCATCACGTTCCTTTAGACAGAGACCCTAAAGCTCATAGGCTATCATAGGCTATCATAGGCTATCATAGGCTATCATAGTACTGCCAGCATGGTTACATCTAACTGCCTACTGGGCAAGCTTCAATCACCTGATTTGGCACCAGCCAAAGGAGTAGGAGCAGCAGCTGGGGAACCATCCATGGGAGTAAGAATAGCTGCAGAAGTATACGTAGGAACATGGGCACTGGAAAAAGATTCAATCGATCCAGCTCTGATAACAAAGCAGTAGGCAAGCCTTAGGACCATCCATACCTCTAAGCCCGATACTTTTTCCCCTCGGATCGGAGCGCATCACAGAATGCTTTGTGAATAGCCCTCTCTGTTTAATACCGATACCTGTAAGATTCCATAGCTAATGAATCTCTTTCTTTTTCAACTCTTTCCCTTGATCGTCACGCAAGAAGATTTTATTGCACAAACCTAGTAGTTATTTGTCCTGCCGATCTTGGGTGAACTGATGACACTGATGCTCCAAGACCAAGAGTTTTCACAGCCAAAGCTATTGAAGCTGCTCCCTCCCCTTCAAAAGAATTCTAGCTTTCTGCTCTTCAAGAGTAAGATTGGTTCTTAGAGCTAGGAGTTGCCTTTCACAGTGAGATAGCCGACTTACTATGATTTGATGGCATTCTATCTAATAAAGACAAAGAAAGTAGGAAGTAATGAAAGAATGGATTGAAGCCGATCTTAATCTTAATAAAGATGGACCACTGGCCGCCCGAGGCCTAATCTCTTTCACTGAAGCGACGCCCGGCATAAAAAGTTTCAATTGAGAGTACACTCCGAGGATTAAAGGAGAACTGATATCGAATGAGAGATAAAGGACGGATGAAACGAAAAGAAAAGAGAAGCAACTGGGCGTATTGTATGTGCCAATTGCCATTTAGCTAATAAGCCCGTGGATATTGAGGTTCCACAAGCGGTTCTTCCTGATACTGTAAAAAAAGCAGTTGTTCGAATTCCTTATGATATGCAACTAAAACAAGTTCTTGCTAACGGCAAAAAGGGGGGTTTGAATGTGGGGGCTGTTCTTATTTTACCTGAGGGATTTGAATTAGCCCCACCTGATCGTATTTCTCCCGAGATGAACATGTTCGAAGGCGGGTCGGTGTACTCAAGTGGATCAACTGGAGAAGGAAGTCACACTTAACTCATATTCATATGAAGAAGCGTCGGATGAACTGCTTGGGATTGCCTCAAGAGAGGAATTCATGGGCTAGGCTTGCAGGCGCGTCTTCTTATGTTTGCTACAATGCATGTTTTAGGCCTTGAAAGAGACCTTTTGGTGTGCCAATGGAAGATTTGATCTGAAGTAATCTCACATTGATTTCTCACTATAGACATGTAGTCAACTGATCTACGAGCACCCTTGCCCGCATGAACTTCTTGTTCATTTCATAAGAAGCTGTTGGTGACTAAGCGATTGGCAGATGATGATCGAGAGAGAAGCGATTGACTGTCTGAGGAATGATGACTTGGCGGCTGGTGTAGGCGTGAAGGCAAGCTTCCTATGTTTAGAGGTCTTTAGTTGATTTGCCCATTTTTCTACGTTTTTTGGCATGTCATTATGATGATAAGAGGGGGTGATGAAAGATCTTGTCAAATGATAAAGGAAAATGGCCTGATAATCGACATTCCTCCATTGCAAGATCACGTCTTTCTGTCTCACTCAATCCAACGGAAGGACGAATTCGAAACGAAAGAGGAAAGGGTGAAAGAGGAAGAAGGCCCTCGCAGATGAGGCGGATAGGCGGAGGAGAAAAAGGGCTACTAGTGGGATCGAGTAGCAGCACATCTTGCAGCACATTATTTGAACATTATGTGTTGTTTTATGTGCTGTTCGAGCTTTCTACCCAAGTTGAGCTGATTCGAGTCCTTTACATTCTCATCCTCAACTTCCACCATGGGGCTATGTCATCAAGATGCAATTTAAGGCCATGTTCTTTACTGATTGATCTCTCTTCGATGCTTGATGGTTACACCATCTTACGAGCCTGAATCACATGCCTTATCTGGGCCTAACGAACCCTTTCTTCATTGGATTCAAGTCTTGCATGAGCCAGCAGCTCACAACCATGGAAGGGAAGAGGGGCGCTTCCCTTCAAGGTTGGATTATCTGATCCGAGGAACAAAACCAAATGGAATTGTTGATCAGATCATGAAGGCCTCACTCGAAACATTGAATGGAAGGCCATCTTTCTATAGCCAGCCAAAAGCCTCGTTCTTGGCATTTCAACGATCACCTGATTGGCCTCGAGAACGTCGATTTCGTATTAGTAAACCTCGCATTTAAGCACACTTCCTCTCATAATCGTAGCCGTGACGCTAGCCTTCCCGCTTCCTTGACACTTTGATTTGAAAGCACATTTGGCTTTGTTGGATCCGCTGTCCTGCGTACCCAAACCAGTGAACCGTCAAAGTATAGAGAAAGGAGCTTCTACCTCTCTTGCTTGGGCGCCAGCCTATCCTTCTCATAAGACCGACCCATAATTTAATGTTTTTGCATTTATCTGCCGTTGTTCTTGATTGATTTTCTTAAGTGCGCAACATAGGACGTAAACCCTAGCTTTTCCTAAGTAACCCTATAGGCAAGGAAGGGAACCAAGCAAGGAAGCCAGAAAGGGGGCAATGACCGCTGCTGTTGACGCTGCAGGAGCTTCCAACTAGCAAGGAAAGGAAGGATTTTGTCTTAAATAGATTCTCCAACAGGTGAGTTTCATCTGAACGATCAAACTTTAAGAAAGTTGGTGTTTTTGGCTTCCAATCGATCTTTTAGCAATCCACTGCATCTTTGGCAGAGGTAACCAGGTCAACCAGCTGGAGTTTCTGTCCATTCAAAGTAAAATCACCACCTCTTCCTGTAACGAAGGTGCCTTCATTTTCTATTCCAGTAGGGCTGTTTGAAGTCTTAGATTCTGCTTTTTCGGGTGGTTGTTCCTAGGCCGGGTTTAAGCCCCGATAGCGAGTTTGATTAAACTATTGGGAGGGAGCTCAAGGGGTCAAACGAAAGAAGTTGATAAAGGAAAATGGCAATTTACTCGATATTCGTTCCATCTTCTAGGGCTGACTTGGCCCCCTTTGAAGACAAGACCTTCCTTTTTCTTTCTGTGCTTTTCAGTTTTCTAATTGGGAATGAACCCCCTCTGCTCCTCTTTCTTTCCTAGCGCACTGCTTTATTGCGCGCATTTGATGCGCTATTGAATAACATTCCTATAAGTGGTCAAACTATCTCCCCATCTCAAGGAGGTCCTCTACTTTGGTTGGCTAGTCGATCTTCCTCTCCCCGAATTGACATTTTGATCACCCTCGTTGTACTTACTCTTTCGAAGGATCACCCGTTAAAGCAGCTTTTTCTTGAACCTTTCATCTCTCCACATCACTCTTAGGGATTCGAGTGAATAAGAAATTCTTTTTCTTTTTCTTATTCTGCTAATTATCTTCTTGTTGCACCATGCCCAAGCTTGACGATAGCAGTGGTAACCATCGGATTCAAAGAATCAACCTTTCTTCCATAAACCTAGGCAAGACCAGAAGTTTATCTATCTGCAAAAGGCGCTGGAAAGAGGTCGAAAGTAGGGCGTAGCGGATTTGATCATCCTCTGCTCGTAGGGATCCGGGACACCGCCCAGAAGCGTCACGGACGAACCTAATCGTCTCGCAGTTACGCGAACCAGCTCCATCATCCACATCTCATATGCCATTGGCGGGGGTCCCATTCCCTTCTTAATCTGTCCTAGCCCGATTCAATAGGGATTCGAAAGAAAAAGAGAGTCCCGCTTGGAGATATGTAATATCGTCGGATGAAAGAACCTCTGATTCGGTGCTCGCAGCGTCTCCTTCTCTTCTCAAAGACAACTTTGACGGTAAGAAGCGGGGCTAAGAATAGAACGCAAAGTCTTAAGTGAATCTTCAATCAAATAGGGGACCCACTCAGGGTTTCAGTATGTTATTCAAAAGAATTCGAGGCTTTGATAAAATTAAGATACTCAAAATAAAAAGTGGATCACCAGCACCAGACAGTAAAAAACTCTCTGGGAGAGCTACTTCGTTCGGCTGTAGGACCATCTGATATGATCAAATCATAAGCATTCTTTAATAGAAAGGAGCAACTGTGGTGGTGCGTTGGAGTCGTTCGTCAGTGATAAGCGGAATGAAAGAATATGGATAGAGGAGGCTTTCTCGAAAGAATAGGGACGGGTCCAGTAGCGGGCAAAGCAGAGATATGGCTCGCAAGGAAAGAGGTCTGGTTACACGAAAGCTGGTAGGGCGAAGGGAAAGGCTGGGCTCGTTCAGTCGTTACAAGCGAGAAAACGGAGAGCGCACTAGCGCGCTACGGCTTTCGAGCCTACGCTTGCTACAAGTCAAAAGTCTGTCTGACTCGTTACATATAGCTCTACTGGGGGAGTAGAACGGAGTGAGTATTCCGTTCGTTTATTCCACTCGTTCCTACTTTCACCAACCGTCCCCTACTCCATCCCTCTGCTTGGCTCTAGCCTTGTCCGGACCTCCACCTTCGCCCCCTGAGTTGCGTTCTTTGTCTCGTCCATCTGAGGCCGACGGCTAGGAAAGCATACCCTGATTGGATCGACCGAGTTCATCAGTTTCCAAAGGGGTCTAAGGTGCCTGAGTTTGTTCTCTTTTCCGGTGAGGAGAATAAGTCGATCGACTATTGAGCATATAGCTCGGTTCTCGGTCCAGTGCGGGGAAGCTAGGTCCAAGGACTACCTCTTTTTTTGGCTCTTTGCCAACTCTCTTACTAAATCGGCCTTCCCCTGGTAGATTTTCATCTCTCCAAACTCTATTAACAGTTGGTACGATCTGGAAAGCAAGTTCCATGAGCAATTCTATAGGACAGACCCAGACATTCAAGTTGCCAATTTGGCTTCATTGACTCAGCTCCAACGGTCGAATCGCGAGGTTTAGGAAGCATGGAGGGTTAGTGACTCGTTAACACTCCCCGTTCCGTGGGCTCAATAACTCGATGCTGATGAAACTCCTTTAGCGACTCGGTTCCTATTACAGACAGGTGGCAGCTTCCCATGCAAAGCAACATCGTTCCGTTTTTTCAATAACCGTTTATACGCCTGGGGGGAAGGTATAGAGATTTCTACCTCGATTTTACGGTATCCGCTTTAGGTGGTAACCATATGGACTTAAGACCTCTTGTCTTGGGTTGAGAGAGCCTTGGATTGCTCTTGGCAAGGAACTTTCTCTCTTCTTCATGGTCTTCCATGCCAGGCTCTTCAATAGGTTGAGTGACCATCTCGAAGGGAGAGTATACCGGGGAAAGGTTATGTAATAGAGGCGAGAGTGAGCCCCCGAAGAGTGCTTTTCTATTATTCCCGTGACTCGCTACGTATTCCTTTCACTGGAAAAGCTCCATCGCTCCTAATACTAGGACAAGGCTCTCTTATGGCTCGCTTCGGATAGCCTTGTGGCATAGATAGCGGCATAGAAGCCTACTCTTTATGGAGTTGGGGCTAGGTCATGATCTGTTCCTGATCATCCGGAACAAGCAACCAATACAATAACATCTTTTTGAATGCGGAAATCAAATCGAGAATTTGTTACCATGTGCTTTCCTGATTCAATAAGGAAGCCGCCAGACTTAGCATACATCAGGAAGCTAGGGAACGGAATTTCCTTCTAGCTTACCGTCTATCACTACCTTCACTTACAAAGAAGATTCATTCGAGCGGAGGGCGAAGCTAAGGAAGGAAGACTGTGTAGTCTTTTCCTCTGTTAGTTTTGCTAGGCTGTCTGCGTAATGAACTACTGATAACGCAATTCGAAGAGGTAGGAGCTTTTATCTTCCTCATGACTTGTAAGCCGACATTGAATAAGTCAGGAAGAGGAAGAGAAGGCAGAAGAAGAAAAAACTGGCTTCTCCTGTGTACAATATAGAATACTCTCTTTATACGACGATTCATTGAAGTGAAGCAGGCTTCAAAGCTTTCAAAGCTAAGCTTACTGCTGGGGTTGCCAATATTGAAGAGATCGGCCTTGACCCAAAACCTACCTAAATCAATTCCCTTGTGCCGGATCGATCCTTCTGATGGTTTACTTAGTGACTTCTAGGCCTCTTCGTAGTAAGAAGTATATCATTAGAGGTTCCTATTTCTTTCAAAAGGAAGTTAGCGTTCAGCTCTGGTCTACTCGTTTCCGAGAAGAAGAAAACATATTAAGCATCCCTTTCTGCAGCAACCCTTGATCCTAGCCCGCGGACTTGAACCAGTTAAAAGAGTGAGAATGGGATGTTGGTGAAAAAAGGAAGTTGATGGAGCACATGGCATAAGCGGGATGACTCTAAAAGCGTCGGAGATGATTCTGGTTAAAGCGGGCATTCCTCAGAGCAAGGATTTCCAAAATAAAAAATCTTTTCAAGAGAAAGCGCTAGAACCGATGGTTGTAAGATCCGCTACAACTATCAGTCGATCTGGTACCTTCCTCAGGGTACTCAACAACTAGAGTCATCTCCCTTTCTCCTTTTAGCTTTAGTCGGCTTATTCGAAGGTTGTGAACTCATTCCTGCCGATGCAATACCAGCGCATGAAGTGCCACAGAATCGGTTGTGCTCTCCCTCTTCCTATCTATCATAAGATTGCCTTGTGTGGAAGGTTGACTCTTCACTTCAGTCAATGGGAGGAATCCTCTTATCGTCGGTTCACTCTAAACTCTCTTTCTTACGCGAGACAGAATAATAACTATCGATGAAGGGAATCCTGTCTTTGGATAAGTATTGCGGTTAAGTCAGTTAAGAAGATGAGAGTCGGAAAATGGAAATAAGAACTGTCAAGTGATTCTTGAATGCTTCTACTTATGTAGATGGAGTCCAGTACGCGTATATATAAATAGAATATACTGAAAATTCCCAAGACAATATCGGGAGTACCCATCTTATGTGATATGTAACTAGATCGTCAAACTCGATCCCGCTATACCCAGCCGATTCGAAAGGATAGCATCTTCACAGATGAAAGCTAGGTCTCTACTCCAGGAAGAAAGGCCTTGTTATCATAACGATCGACGTAAGGAAAGTAAGGTCGTTAGTCCAACTAAGACTTCCATGAAAAGTCTCATTCAACATGAATGAGGAGTTTCTTACTGACCGCTAAACCTTCTCTACTTTTGAAGATAGACTGGAAAGCAAGCTCAGAGAATAGAATAGCTAAGTGGAAGTCAGAGACTCCGGAACTTAGACTACCTATGTGCTGGTAAACTCCACCTAGACTGAGATTCATCAGTTCGATCATTTACTTTCTGTCCTAAGTCCTATATCCTCCTTCTCACTCCTCGGAAAGATTCTTCATTCGAGTTAGCTTCTTTCGCTCCTTCACCCTTGACTGCATTCTCATCCGCTAAACCTCCTCCTTCTGAGAATGGTTTTAGCCCGCTCCTCTCCCGGTGGTCGTTCAAAAAGAAACCTCTTTCATTTTTTTAAGTCATTTTCAGAGCCAAAAGTCTAATAGTCAAGGTAACTTCACTCTTCTCAGGTTAGTATCCTATGGCCCAGAACTCTTTTTTCTTTTCTTTCTTTTTTTAGTACTCTATTCACTACGCCACCTCAGCAGCTGTGACTTGAACTACTGTCTGCATTACTGGGTTGGTTGCAAGCGGCTTTGGAAATGAAAATTCGTCACTGTCAAGTGTATGGGGATTCATCCCTGATTATCTTTCAAACAATCGGGAAATAGAAAACTCTTCACCCCTTCTTACTTCCCTATCATCCTGTTAAGATCGGATAAAAAAGTTTCGTTCCATTGAGTTCAATTACATGCCCCGATCCAAGAAGAAATTCGCCGACGCCCTGGCGACGCATCAATGATTAGGGTAACAGAAGGAACAGTTGTCTAACCTCTCCAGGTCTAAACTCGGGACGTCCCATCATACTGCTTGATGATAGATGGAAAGCCCTGGTATTATGATATCATATCAAGCGGTATATTCAGCATCGTGAGTATCCTCCTGGTATCTCTGAAGTCGACAAGAAAACAGCAGATTGGCAATGAGTTTCTTTCTCAATGGAGAAAGACTTGACAATTCTATGCTACTAAGATGTGTAGATGCCAAAGAGGCAAAAGCTTTCATGGAAGAAGTGCATGAAGGGATATGTGGGACTCATGCGAATGGGCATATGTTAGAAATAGAAATTCATAGAGCCGTTTTGGCTCACACTGGAGACGGATTGCATTGAATATGTGCGAAAGTGTCACAAGTGCCAAATCTCTGCTGACTTCATTAATGCTCCGCCTTATAATCCCAGAAGTGAGGATTTTTTCTGCAGGCGAGTCGCTTGAGCCGGCGACAAAGGATGAGAAGAAAACCTGGCCTTTCAAGTACTAATCCTACCTGGTCCCGTCCCATACATTAAGGGATACCCTGTTTTTGAGCTGACCCTTGATAAGGAACTGGGCCGTCACAGATCTCCAGAAGATTCCACCTCTGGAAAGAAATCACTGGTGCTCGACCGTACAGGGATTCTCTACAATGAGATTTTCGGGATTCAAGAAATAGTCAAAAAAATGGCTGGACGGGGCAGCTTCGCAAAGTTTCAGTTTAACGTTCGTTGCCTGACGCCTATCATTTGGTTGTACCATTTCGGAGAGATGGAATCGACAGCAGACTGATTTTGAAGCTGTAACAGTCGTTGTTCTTGATTTGATGCAACAAAAAGGCGCTTCGCACCTTGTGGACATTACTACCCTTCTGATTGGGTATCAGAGGCAGGTGCGTATATGAACAAAAAGTTTTTCCTTTCGCGTCACCATCGTATAACAATGGTGTGTTGTTCGTTCTAAAACTAAATCCCTTGTTTGTCTCATGCGCCCAACAGAGTTAGCAGTTCAGTGAAAAAACCGGATGAGGTGGGACGAGTAGGAGATCCAAAAGACTGCTACCATGCTTTTCCGTAAAAAAAACGTTAGTAGTGTGTTTGCTTTTGCGTTTTTTGATTAAAAAAAAGCTGGACCTCAGATATGAAATAGACCCTCGAAAAACATCAAAACGACGAAGGCGTCGGTTTCCCAATTGAGGAATGTAGCTCGAATTCGCGCTCTATTCTCGCGTACGTAGCCTTGATGTCTCTCTCGGTCTTTTCTATACTACGCTCTTCTCGGTGACGCGATGAAGGGAACAGTCTCTCTCCCTTAAGAAGAGTGGGTCGCTGATCTGGGAGTCAGTGTCTCGATGCCGAAGCCACGATGTCACTGAAGGCAATGAGTTAACCACCTAAAGCAGGGGCTGCTTCCATTCCATGACGCTCTGGAGGCATCGACCTCCATTTTCTACATAAAGGAGAGACGATTCCTTCCAGGGGGAACCATCGTCCCTATATGCTCATACGGCACCACCTCCGACCTTACCTCATCTGAATCAGCCTATGATAGAGGGCTACCCCGATTACGAGGCGGATTCGACTGAAGTAGATCAGCCACTCAATCTTCGGAATACCCCGAGTTTTCCACTTTTGAAAGACGAAAAATCCTTGGTCCGGGAGGAAGAAGAAGAGAAGATGAAGTATAACAGCAGGTCGAGGGGATAACATACGATTGATGAGTGATCCCCTCTGAATCAGGTTTTGTAGGACGTGAACCTTTACTGAAATTGGATGAAGCAACCATATAACTGACGATATTGATTTAGTAGCGAGATCAGTTACACTAGCCCGGGCATCATCGCTGTCTTAGCGCGAACAACAAGTAGCCAAAACAGAGTAGAGATTCGGAGGGATGTGAATAGAAATGAAGTCAATGACACCACACCAGACCGACCGGAAAGGGAAGAAGTAGCTACCATTTCACTTTTCCTTTACATGCTTTCCCCTATCACCAACTCTGATGTCACTGTCAACTTCAAAGAGAGAGAGGGGGAAGTCAGGGTGAGGGAGGAGAAGAAAGGGTGTCAGGGACGAAAGAAAAAGTACCCAATAGAGACAATAGATCACGTAGTCCCCGGAGTAAAATACCGAACCTTAATATACCTCTTCTTCATCCTTTGCCCTGACTAAATCATCCCACATTGAAATAAATCTTCCAGCCGTCGTTCCAGCTGAGCTTCGAACAGAGAAAGCAAATAGCAATGAAAGGGCACTCGAAGCAGGTCCTTCTGTCAGACTTAATTTACTTTGAAGGTGAACGGCACGAATAGAAAAATTCATCGAATTAGAGGTTTCTTTTTGAACGACTGATAAGGAGAGGAGCGAAAGCCAAAAGAGTGACAACGAGAGGATTATTTTTGCTATAATGCTCAAGTGAAAGACCCCCCACTCGCATCCTCACCACCAAACGGCTCTTCAGGTAATCCTTATCCACTAGTTCATTATATCACATGCAATAATTTCTCTGCTAGCCATAGAGCTTTTCTTGCTACTATTACAAAGATTGTTGAGCCCAGGCACTATCAAGAAGCTGTCAAAGATCCCCGCTGGCGACAAGCCATGACCGAAGAGATAAATGCATTGGAAGAAAATCAGACCTGGACTATTGAAGATTTGCCACCTGGGAAGAAACCAATCAGTTGCTTTTGGGTCTATAAAGTCAAATACAAATCTGATGGAACCATTGAAAGGTTCAAAGCTCGTGAAGTGGTGAGAGGTGATCATCAGTTGGAAGGGTTTGACTTCAACGAGACCTTCGCTCCCGTGGCCAAGATGTCCAGTGTGAGAACCTTCTTATCAGTTGCAGTTGCAAGAGGTCCATCAAATGGATGTGAACAATGCTTTCTTGCATGGTGATCTAGAAGAAGAGGTCTTTATGCGCTTGCCGCCTGGTTTCTCTTCCAGTTCTCCTACCAAAGTATGCAAGCTACGTAAATCACTTTATGGATTACGACAAGCACCACGACAGTGGTTTGCTAAGCTCTCCTCTACACTTACTGCCTATGGATTTGTGAGATCCTATGCCGACTATTCTTTTTTGACATATCGCAAGGGTAAGGTGTTTTTGGCTCTTCTGGTATATGTCGACGATATTATTCTTGCCGGGAATGATTCCCAAGCTTGTGCTGAGTTAAAAGCCTACCTGAACAATTGTTTTCGGATCAAAGATCTTGGTCCACTTAAGTACTTCCTTGGTATTGAGGTAGCTCGAGGCCCACATGGATTTTGCCTCTGTCAACGTAAGTATACCCTTGAAATTGTGGAAGAGAGCGGTCTTTTGGGCAGTAAGCCAACAGATTTGCCCATGGAGGAGAACCATAAGCTTGCACTTGCAAAAGGGAGAGTGTTGGATGATCCTAGTCGGTATAGACGCTTGGTAGGGCGTCTCATTTATCTAACAATTACCAGGCCAGAGTTGTGTTATGCAGTTCATATATTGTCGCAATTTATGCAAGAGCCCAGGGAAGAACATATGGATGCTGCTCGTCGGGTTCTCCGGTATCTCAAAGGTACACCGGGTTATGGGATTCTGCTACGTTCGGATTGTGATCTACAAGTGCGTGCATACTGTGATGCTGATTGGGGTGCTTGTCCACTAACCAGACGATCTCTCACCGGATATCTTGTCACACTTGGTGGATCACCAATCTCTTGGAAAACAAAGAAACAGACAACGGTCTCTCGCTCTTCTGCTGAAGCTGAGTACCGATCTATGGCAGCAACAACTTTTGAGTTAATATGGCTGAAGGCATTACTTGGTTCTCTTGGGGTCTTTCATGATTCCGCTATGCACCTCTTTTGTGACAGTCAGGCCGCGCTTCACATTGCTAAGAATCCGGTGTTCCATGAACGCACAAAGCATATTGAGCTCGATTGTCACTTTGTGCGCGAAAAGTGTTAAGCTGGTGATCTTACTTTCTCATATATTCCATCCAAACTTTTTCTTGCAGATATATTCACCAAAGCTCTCGGAAAGAAGCAGTTTACATTCTTACGGGGCTTTTTGGGCATGGTTGACCCTCATGCTCCACCTTGAGGGGGAGTATTACGATATATTTGGAGAATATTGTTCTTTTATTCTCTGTATTATTTTTGTAATATATTTGCTGTAATTATCTCCTTGATTGTCTCCCAAAAGGAAGGATCACTTGTATTCTTTAGGGTGGTATATATTGAACCAAGATTATCAATAATAGGAGCAAGGCAAAAATTTAGAGGCAATAGTGGACAGCCTCACGTTTTTCCTATCTCGTGCTTCTCCTTCACAGTTTTTTTCATATAAAGAGGACCAGTAAGTTTCAATTCTTCGAAAGTCAAATGGCAGTGCTTAGAACAACGAACATCAGCTTCTTCGAAGCAAAAGAGGGTGCGGTGTAGGTTTCTTCTCTCCTCTAGTTCAGAACTCATATGAGGTGTGTTCTAATTCAATAAGTGGTTCCGTGAAGAAGTTGGTGAGGGAACACTCCTAAAAGCGACCTTTCACTTATCTGTCGTTCTTATAGGATGAGCTCAGTAACTGCAGAGGGAAGGTATTGAAGTTTGATTGGTTTCGGCTACGCCACGCGCTACGAGCAGCAGGCCATATTACCTATGCCTTCTTTTGGAAAGGTGAAGATGATCGATTGGCTTCAGCCTTAGCCGGTACAGCTGATGAAAGAAGATCCCCCAAATGATTTACTAGCTACGAGTTATTAAGGCCAAGGGCTAAAGCGGACTTCAAGAGCGAACTGGCTGGCGCTCCAAATGCTTACCCTTTATTCCCTCGGGAAAGTTTTCTATTCATTATTCTTTGACTTACTTCTTAGTCGAGTAGTTCTCCTTAGCTTCGGTTTTCTCGAATCTTCTCTCTTCCTTAAAGAACTTGAACTTCAGTGTAATTACTATTTAGATAAGTCGTCTTCCTTTTGAAATCCAATTCTTTCTTTTAGCTTTAGTAACGAAAGAAGAAGAGGAGCAAGAGTTGATAGTAACGAGAGATTCATTTTAGTTGAGTGAAAGCGCTAAAGAAAGAGATCAATCTGAGGAGGTCAACTCCGTAGTTAGTAGTTATAGAGTGGGGTTTGGAAAAAGAGAATCTGAATAGCTGTTAGTAGGTTCATGGGATTGTTTGCAACAAAGTGTCTAGGGGAGAAAGCTGCTTTAGTACCGACTCCTTAATGAAATTATCGATGTACAACTCACCAACTTCTTCACCTGGCAATGAAGCTTGAAAGTGGATACATGCCCCTTTACTTGAAAGGATATTCTTTTAGGAAAGCGCTAACGTGTAGAACAAAGGAAAAGATTTCAAGGAAGCAGGAACGAACAATAGCAGGTTAACAACTACTCTGAAAAGAGCGCATTCGAGGAATTGTTGATTTCGTTCCATTTCAGATAACTCCCTTTAGAACGAGAGTTAGTAGAGCTTTTAAGGGCTTGGCTGATGGAGTTGAGTCCTGAAGCCGATAAGACAAGAAGAGGGAAAGCTAACGGTTGAAGTTCGATTAACGAAAGAAAAGGAAAGAAAAGAAGTTAATAGATAGAAATTCCCTAAGAAAGAAGATCTGGCTGTTAGTAGCTAAGGCGCAGGAATGGATAGAGAGGTACGAAGTTACTCGACCCAAAGGTGTTAACAACTTCTAAGGAGAGGGAATGCGCTAAAGACTTGAACGAGAGATTCTTTCCATAAAGGGTTACAGAGATTGACTCTGTCTCGGATAGAAAGACAAAGTCCATTCACGAACCATAGTAGGTAACAGTTAGTTAGGAATGCCATACGGATTGGTGTACTACGAAAGCCTAATATGTTAGAAAATGCCATAAGTGTCAAAATCCCCCAATCAATTCAATGAAAGCATCTCGAAAGAGCGTTACGCACCTCTTAACAGTGAAAACTCCCTTTCCAAGAACAATTTCAACCGATTCTAACTCCCTTCAAAGAGATAAACTACTAAAGCGACTGAAAGGAGGGAGTGAACGTGAACGAAGCCCTCTCCGAGAACGATGATAGTAAAATGATAGCAAAGGAAGGAGCTAGCATGACGACTTCTGTCGTAGTAGCTCATCTGAAAGGATTACGCCTTAACGACTAATGGTCATAAGAGCTAACCGTTGATAGCCGGATAGCATGACGACTTTATATTGAGATCCCTCCCATGCCTAACTCCGCGGAGGCGAAGCAAGCTCTGAGAGACTTATGTCTCTCATCTGAAGGTTCCTGTCTCGCAAGCAGACTTAGACGCCTATAAGCCCGGCTTTGCGGGTATTCAAACCACTGAAAGTGAGTGATAATGAGAGCTACGTGTATATGCTTCAGCAGGATGTTATTATGGAAGATCCGGTATGATCTTTCCCTTCTTCTCTTACCTTTCCAACTTGCGGGTTCCACCTCACTGAGTTGATTGGGTTGGTGAGAGATATCCTCTTGAGTGATCGAGAGTTCCCCCATGGGACTTGTAGGGCATCACTATGCTAAGGGTAGTATAGGTTGTAAATGATTTTGGGTGTTTTGGTCTGATTCATGAGATAGCCAGAGATTTTCTTGATGATTCATTTTAGCTTATTATGCTATTACATGTTTTATATGTGCATCTGAGATCAGATATCTTTTGGTGATAGCTGATAGCTACCTTAGGACTGGTATCCTATCAAGTGCAATTGTAATGATCTGCTTTGGGTTATTTTTGCTGCTATTAGTACTACTGTCTTGTACATAGGGAGTCTGATTACTTGTCCATTCAGTCTGTTCTCCCTAGTTTTGAATCTATTTATTTAGTCTTTGAAAGCAGAAGGCGAAAGAAAGACAGAAGCGGAAGAGGCAGATTTAGACAACCAACGTCAGCTACGAGTTCGCACCTCCAACTGCTTTTATTCGATGCCAGCTTTGACCCCGCGATCGGAAACAACAAGTGGCCGGATGTGCTTTGAAGTCAAAAAGTCAAAGTAAGTTATGAGGCGGCTGTCCTGAAGTCAGACATTCTTTAGTGTTGGGACATACATGAAAAGGAATCCTTCTTTATAATAGTAAGAGGACCCATAATCTATTAGTAATAGGGGGCGAGTAGCCTTGATTCTCTTCTTTGATCACCAAATTGACCTGTTAATCGGGAAGTTTATCTGCAAAGGTTATTCTACCTACCTGACCTAGAAAAAGTTCACGAATACATGACTGAAGCGAATAAGTCTAAGGACACAGCTAAATAGTAGACTAGGCAGTAGAGAATATATTGATGGAAAAGATTAAACTATATAAAAAAAAAGATAGAAATTAGCACCTTATACCTCCTATGAGATTAGATCGTTAGCCACACCAAGTAGAAAAAGAGCCCTTGGTGGTAACTTCAACAGGCTTTCTTTCCCATATATAAAACGAGAGAGAATAAAAGCTTTATTCCACGGGTAATCCTTGATCCCTTGGCAGGTATTGGATTAACTATTTGAAACTATTTATCTAAGAAGCGTTTAGGAAGTAAGTTACTTAAAAAACAGTAAGGAAAGGATAGGAGCGGGTAACTGCACTGCTTTTCTCTCTAACCTTAAACGTTAAGAAAACTCGACCCTTTTCTCCTTAGGGTCATCCCTAGCTTTCTTCCTTGAACTTAATCTTCTTTTAGGTTTCTTCCTATCGACTGCATTAGCTCGCTTTATAGACTAATATCTTTACGAGGTCGAAATAGCATCACAGAAAGCCCTAGTAGGAGTTTCAAATATGAGGTAAGCGAACAAAGACAAAAACATCATCCTTAACGAATAGAAGAACATACCTAGGAGCAATATTGTAAGATTTTTCGTCTTAGGCTTCGTTTCACTCGTATCGTTCGGGTTATTTTCATATTACTAATCTTTTAATCCTTAGGCGAAAGTTTTCTGGTATTATTCATTTTCAATTATCAAGCTGCTCTTCAACTCTTCCAATTTACAATTATGACTTTTTTTATCATTCATTAATCGCCTCACTTGTATGTAGAAATATAGTGTATCGGCCGGAGCTTCTATCATTGCTTGACCAGCCCCGCTGGGAAAAAGGCTTGGTTGTTTCCACGACTTCTTCCTCTCATACTTGAAGGTGGCAATTATTATTATTATCCGCACGTCGGACATTGAGGATCCGCACGTCGGACATTGATCATTAGCACTTAGTAATACTAGACCTGTTCATGGGCGTTTCTAACTAATAGGTTCCCAACTCAACTCCCGCAGAAGGTATTTATGCGCATATTATAGTTCGTATGTCGATTCTACGGTGACCTTAGTTAGACACCTTCGTAAAAATACACGAAGAGCTTGAAACAACGATTTCTCTGATACTTAAACCAATCTTGACTGATTGGAAAAAGCTTTGATGCCTATATCAAAAGCTCCATCTTAGCGGCTTTGCTTACCCCCCCATAAGTGGAATCATCTGATAACGCCCCAATAGCTATTTTCCTTTCGTTCCTTCCATGGCTACGAGATAACAATCAGTGGCAGTGAAGGCAGGAGAAGATTAACAACAAATGAAATATGCGACAAGGGATCAGCTACGTAGGTTAGGGGCAGCTCCAACGAATGGGAGTGATGCACCCTATCTAACCCAAGTCTTTAATCTTTCCTAGCAAAGGAAGTTCTCAAGCTTATACCACGTATTCGTCTTCCTTATAGTTTCGTCACGTTCAAGAGTGCGCTATATTAGCAAAAATCAAGACTAAGCGCTACTTTTCTGGAAATGCTGCTATTTTATTGGTCCCTCTCGTCTGGTTGGTCTCGGTCTCAGAGATCGAGATAGAAAGGATGAGTTGTCAGCTGATGGAATTTCTTCTTCGATCCCAAAAAATGCATCTAATTCATTCCAGGATTGGGTCATTATAACCACTGGATCAACAGAATAGGTGGTAAGATGGAGTGAAGTTAGTCGATAGCTCCCATCGTTCCAGGGTTCGAAGGTCTGAATCCAGAGTCAGATAAGAATGTTTTGCTAATGCGGCCAAGGATAAAAAAAAGAATCAAAAAGATTGAGCATACCTTGATTTTCATTAAAAAAAGGGATCCGTTTCTTTCTTTTTCAACCTTTCTCTATTGACAAAACCGTAACTTAAATCCAGATCGAGATGATAGATTAGAAAAGGTTGTTCTTCGATATCCCGTATGTCCCGCATAAACCTTGAAAGCGAAAAGCATGTGAACAAGCCAAAAAAGAAGTATCCATAATGTAATTAAAGACTCGAACGATGGCCTCAGAGACCGGAAAATCTTTCTTACGACTATAACAAACCGTTGTCAATACACTAATTCTATTCATGCCCACAATCGCTTGTGAAAGAAGAAGCTGTAGCTGTGGTTGTGGCCAAGAAGCAGGCAGGGAAAGAGATGTGAAAAGCCCACACCCTATTCAAAGAAGGAGTGAACGACCACCATCGACTAAAGGAGTGAAACGACAACAAAGAAAGGTTCTTATAGAGATAAGGGAAGAAGAAAGTCTGATTATTTAATCCATTTGTCCCTTAACTAGCAGACACGATCAAAAGGACTTCTTTCCTAACACATAATTAATAGTTAACTTCTTAATTCCCCTAAGTAAATCACTACCATTGAACCAAAAGTGCATGCAAGAAATGCTTGATAAAGGGCATAGCTGACTTTAAGAGAAGAAGGTTGCTATAAATCCAATTCTTTCTTTTATTCTTTCAAAGGGCGAAATCCTATTCTTTGAACTTCAAGAGCAAGGCTTGTTAGAGAAGATCTTCCGGTTGCGAAAGAAGAGTGACGAGATATAAAGAAATAGTTTACTTGAAAGTAATTCTTTAGTTCTCTTCTCTGTTCTTAGTAATAAAAAGTACTCCACTAAAGATAGGTGACGAAAAGGGGCTAAAAACAGACCAGTTTCACCCCTAGAAAAGAGTGACATTTCATAACTTTGTCAACCTATAGATTCTCTTTTAATCGGTATTTCGCTTCCTGAATAACTTCCCTCGTACTTGGAAACTTACTTCGCAGTTCAACTTCTTGGATGGGGATTTGTTATTAGGCCAAAGGCAACTGATTCAACACCTGCTACCCATACAGCCAGGCAGATTCTCCGTTCATGCTTAGTTCATGCTTACTTATCTTGTGAACCTGCTTTAGCTGCAGTTCTTGCTTGATTGCTTTGGGCTAATCCCTCAGTGACTGGTTCGGCAGGCTCAAGGGTTGCTCAAGGGAGGGTGTTCATTATAGGTATGCATCTAATAGTTGATGGCAGCAAAGGATTTTATGGTTGTAATAAGAGATGAGAAACCTGAAGTGAAGTGAAGATCTTCTTTCGCTATCTTCCCTAGGACGAGGATACTTTCTTATCATAGGAGTGGGGAACGAGCTCATTAAACGAGCAAACCAGCCCTAAAAGAGCGGATACGTTCTAAACCGATTCTTTCACTGTTACTGATGCAGGGACAGGCAACTGCTGAGTTCGTTTCACTACGTTACACTCCTTTCCTAGCTACTTCGGAAGTTAGTTTGTTTATCCGCTCCTGCTACATTGACTTCGACCGCCTCCTGCACGAGCAGCCAGCTGCCCCTAGACTTCAGCTATTCTGATTCTCCTTCAACGCTGAGCTCAGTAACGGCTGAGGGAAGCTAGTCTTGGTTATCCGCCTTAACGCCGGCAAACGCTTCAAAGGGTGGGAGTGAAATGAACATGGAACGTAGGAGTGTAACGTAGTGAAACGAACTCCTACTTCTGAAACGCTACCATCAGAAACTGGGCTGGCTCGCTTGTTTGCTTTAGTTCCGCGTTAGGGAAGGAATTTCAGTTTATCAGCTCCTTTCCTTAGCAACCAAGGAAGTTAGCTACAGATTCAGCTAAGGCTGCTATGGGTCATGATGCTAGAGCTGCTAACAGGGCTGACGCCTGAAGGTAAAGACTTTTCTTCTTTCCTTGTCGATTGTGATTGGATTGACCTTTGTTATGAGTTCGTTCCTAGGGAAGAAGAGTTATTGTATCGAATTTCTCTGCGTAAAGAAGCAGACGGATTGGTTAAATAAATTGGATTTCCCAGATTCTTCGGAAGAGTTTTCTTTCTTGAAAGGAATAGCTTGCTTTGTGACTTCAAACTATTAATAAGTCCAATTAGGCCTGAGCCCTTGTGGTAAATTACCCAGCCCACTTCCACCAGTTCTGACTTCAAGTAGAAGTGTAAGCCATACTTTCTTTCTTGGAAAGATAGCCCCGTTGTCAGCCACGCTTTGTTTGAGATCCGTTGCAGGGCATGTGAACTTCTACTTCTTAGTAAACGGGCTTCTTCCTAGGTCATTCGGTCACTGCCTCAAATCTTTACCTTTATCGCCCCTTTCTTTTTGAATCAAACTCTTCCCTCTCGCCCGCTGACATCAGAGTTGGGACTTGCATGAATTTTTTTTTTTATTCCGCTCCCCGAACTCACTTTCGTTAGAAAGCGCTATAGGCTGAAAACAAAGATATAGATATTGCTACGGGCATCAGCGGTGAACGCCCTTCGTACTCTACGGGACGGAAATCCAACCAAAGAAAGGAATAAGAATCGGGGAAAAGTCAGTATCAGCTCTTTTCGAACAGGAAGGCCACAGCACAAGGTCTTCATGAGTTCAGTGTGCCCGCTTTGGGAGCTAGATCAAAGACATGGGCCGTGTAGGTGGGAAGACCATGACATAGTGTATATAATAATATACGGAGGAAGAATCAAGAGTTAGAAGATACCACTCACAGGTCGTAGCCAAATCCGTCTTTACATGGAATTCTCTAAACAGTCGTAAGTCCGGTCTTTAGCCTTTCGGAATCGAAGGGGCTATAGGTTTTCCTTCGTACATGAAGGCCTTCTTCTTACAACAGACGGTTCGATCAAAGAGTGCAGCTGGCTAAGCCGCATCTTCTGCTTTAGCTTTAGCGGGAGTGCTTGAAAGTGACTGTCTTCACTTAGTCCAAAGAGAGGGACAAATCGTCTTCCGTCACTAGCCATTGCTCGTCATGCTATCGTCTCGAAGAGTCAGACTCATATGCCGATCTTCATGCCATCTTCATTACTAGCTCTGACGACTAGTCCTATGCTAATGAAATACCTGCAAACAACCCCCTTCTCTTCCTCAACAGGGCATTCGTCGTAAGCCCTTTCCTTTTCATATGCTGCTTATCCGGGCTTGGTGGTAAGGGAATGGGTTAAGCCAGCTCGTGCCTCTCGGTCTTGAAGTGTTTAGTGACCCGAGTGAGAAGCTGTTCTTTCGTTAGCCTTTAGCTCGGCAGTAGAATTAGCTTAGCAGTTAGCAGTGGGAAGATTCTATAGAGAAGCTGACGGCCAATTGGACTGAATGTGGTATGGCAGCAGTAGCAAGGGGGCCACATTCATTAGTAAGGCAAGCTGTAACTGTTGCTAAGGATGCAGCTAAGGAAGCGAAAGTCTCTACTACTGCTTATGGAGTGATGTTCTGTGGTTGCTTTATGTGTAAAGTAAAAGAAAAGGTTAGGCCATGAAGTCCAGTTAGTAAGGAGGTCCTTTTTCCTGTTCCAGGAGTTATAGAATTTGCTTTAGGGAGCGTGCAGCGTTTATAAGCTACTTAACCGGTAAATACGTTGTAGCGATAAACGTATATTATAACACCCTGAAATCAATATAGATCAGAGCAGATAGTGAAAGTGAATCTGTTGTAGAAAACGGCGACTACCCGAGCTAATGATAGAGGCAAGAACACTTTCCGGCCAGGCCTTACTATAACCAACCTCACAGATCCCACTCAATCTTTTACACCGATGTATCGTACTCTCTCGACCTGGTCATCATAAGAAAGCGAAATCTTTCCGAAGTGAGATAAGGAGGGAAGGCGCGCTACAACTAACATAACAGCCAGCTGAAAAACGCTAGCTAGCTAGGCTAGCGCGCAATGGCTTTCTCAGATAGGGGCTCGCTTCTTCAAGCTCCGCCCAACCGCGACTTTGTGCTGCTCGCTTTCTCTCAGCCACGTTTGGCTTATGTAGTGGTCGGCATTCCTACGTGCTCCTCTTTTCTTTGCCCCCTACTTAAGAATCCAAAGGTGACCTTTGGCAAAAGTCTTGACGCTTTGGTTACGAAGGTTACCGGGGTGACGGTTTATGGATGGATTTAGTCAGCGAAAGTCCCTCAAACTCAATCAATATCAACAACATGTCGTGACCGGTTAGGCTTGGTTTACTTTGTAATGAATGTAAACTCAAATAGGTGGCGTTTATTCAAAGAAAGGGAACCGAAGGTTTCCTTATAGTTCAATGGCTCCCACCCACACTCAGCTAAGAGCGTAGGAGACTGCAACGGGTTGTGAAACCCCATTACAGTAACTTTGAGTTGCATGGTTCCTTTTCACAATGAGGAGGACTAGTAACCGTAGGTAATACCCCACAAGTAGAATGACGGCCAACTTCCTGTACAATATCATAGAGACGCCATAGTAGACCCCAACGCACTAATAAAGGATCAGTGCGTCGGACATACCAATGGGACTCCACAAGAGGACTATCCAGGAAAGCCTCAAGTGGGACCGAGGGGTCCATAGATAGCAAGCTATACCACTTGACATAGCCTAACCATGACTTCACCCAATTCATGAAAAGAGAGTACTCCAAGAAGTCAGACATCCCCTCAAACTCAAAGAGCTCAAGAGGAGGAGTCTTTAACTCACGGGGAGCTAACCTCTCCAATAAGTACCTTTTCAGTTTCCCTAAAAGGTATGGGTTTAAGGGAAGGCCACCACCAAGGAGCAAATCCATCGGTAAAAAACTCCGAAGGAGCCGAAACCGACGCAAAAAGCCGATTTAGACTTTTTCCCAGCAGAGCGAGTTCGGTAACCTGCTCCACCAATCCGCATCAAGAGAGAATAATCCTCCACATGAGACATCTCCCTAATGGCCATTTCACCATAAGGGTGATGGAAGCCAAGTAAGGAAAGCATGGATATCGGGGATAAATCCACCTGCATACCCTTAACTAAGAACCTCTTAGCGAACTCGGCAGCACCTGAAGACGACACCAACGACTTGTGATAAGAAATCTTAACACCAAGTTGTTGAAGAGCTAACCTGTACTACTCAGCAACCAGTGGATCGGTGATGAGAACATCATCACCTAGCACTGCATACCTATCGAACCGGACCCCTGGTCTAACCTGCTCCGCTGCCCACCACACCAGTAAATGGTGCGAAAAGGCAAACAGAGGCCAAGAGCCATAATATCCCAACGGTTGACCAGCAACGAACGGCGTACCGCCTAACGAACGGCACAATAAACAGATTCGTCGCTTCAGTGCTATTAACAACACTCGATGCGAATGACCGGTCATTCTATTCTTTAGGGCAAAAATCAAATAGATAGACTAGTGGCCACCTATCTGTGGCACTCTTCAAATCATAACTGAAACAGTTGTCGCTGGGAACTAACCGACGCAAAGGTCTAAGTTGATCATAGGTGCCGTCCATTGGAATGGTCTTCAATATAGACGCAAACCAACAGTGCACGGGTCTTAATAACCTTCGGTTAATATAGTTACCAATTGCGAATATACGACGCTTTCCAGCTCCCTCAAGAGAACAACCTAGTCGCCCCGCGGGGGAATCCCAAGGTCGTCACAAGACGGTAGAAGAGGACCTATTCGCCTCTCAAACCAGTAACAATCTTCTGGTGTGATATTTATTAAAAACATCAAAAGCGTAACTATTGGGCTAACGAAACTTCCTCACTTATATCTAGTGACAAGGCTAACTTTTTAAGGGCCTCTCCTAGTAAGTCGAGTGACTTCGTGCTTATACCCTCTTCCCTTGCCTCTTTCTTTCGCTTATATCTTCTTTATGCTATTCTTTTTCATTTTTTTGAAAGACCATCCAGTTTTATTGTATTGTATATATGTATGGTATAATTCTCTTTGATTAATCCAATCCATATGAATCCTCCAAAACATGGATCGAGTTAGACTATAACTAATATAGACAAATAGGCCAATAAGCATAATAGCCTATAACCTATTGTGGGTTAGTGACTTACGTAAAAAAAGGTTACCCAGCAGAATGAACTGCAGCGGATGCGAACAACCTATCTGTTATGAATAGACGTATATTTGCAATAGGTAACAATGTGAAAACCAAAGGCTGACATCAGATACGTGGATAGCCTGATCGAGATAGGGAGACAGGCACTGCTAGGCCTAGCCTGTTTCGTAGAAGTCACTTCGTGCCTCATACACGCTATATGAGTGACTTACGTACCTTATCCCTTCTCAAACATATCATGTCTCTTCTCTTGCGAAGCCATATCTTCTTTCTTTTATGCTATCCTTTTTCCATGAAGTTTATTAAACCATTCTTCAGGAACACCATTCCCAAGCTCAAAGATTGAGTATTCTAAAACCCGGGTTCACACCACGACGGAAAATGGTTTATCCAACAATTACCTTTTTCATTGATTTCATAATCCAGCAAACACGTATCGCCAATGTGCAGGCGAGCTGCATCTGACGCTTCCTGCCTAGTCATCCCACTGTTGCTAAACTTTTTTGTTTCTTTTTTAACATTAAAAATTCCATGGCTAATGATGGAATTTTTGATTTATTTAATTGAAATTAAATAGTTTGCCGGGAAAACAACTTCAAGGGGCTAAGATCAAAGTTTTCCAACATTAAGATGAAACTAGATCCCCGGACCCGAAAGGGGGCGTCTCGATCTAAACCACCTTAGTCTACCAAGAATCGATACATCGAGAAGGTAGCATGTAGAACTAGAATGCCCTAATTGAGGAAGGGTGCTAATCCTACCTTGATTCTTCTTCGCAGACCGGCCATTTAATCTCCTTTCCCAGGTCTTATTGCCGAACTGCTTCTCCCATCTGATATTGTAATTACAGGTAGAGCCTAAAAACTAAAAATAGGCAATTAATTGACCCGTTGACGGACTACTTTATCTTTCGCCGGTTGTTTCGAGAGCTCAGCTAATTCGCTTCTAGTTCTGTAGCTAGAGCTGGCTCGGCGAGGCATAAAAAATATTGAGATTTTAAGTGTGAATGCTCAAATAGAGAGTCCAAATCATAATATGTGAAAGCTTGCCCGATTGAATACAAAGTTGAACATCCTGAACGAACTGCTTTGCTTAAGCTAGCGCACCTAAGCTTGCCAGTTTTCACATTAATGAGACAAGTGACGTAGAAATAGGACGTCTCTGTCCCTTCACCTGACACCTACGGCTAGGCAGAAATCCCCGCTTATTGAAGTCTGAAATCGACTTGATACTCTTTGGAATTAGACAAAGGCAGGGCAAACCGGAGCCTAATGTTGAGACTATCCATGAGCTGCACGAATTCCCTTTGTGAAAGGCTCAAAAGTACACTGAGTTAGGCGAGAATTGTCTCAAGATTGAAAGATTGACTTAGGGGAATTAGGAGTTCTTTGGAGGTAGGTTCCATGGAAGAGGTGGCTTATCCCTGAAAGAGGGACTCGGATAGGAATAGAGAATAGAAGCTGACAGAAAGCTCTTTGTTTTGGCTTCTTCTTCCCAAGAAAGGAATGAAATAAGTCTTCTCGGGTAGGCAGAAGAATCCACTCGCATTGATGACAGGAACGGAATCCTGCCAATCAGCATCTACCACTAACAGGGAGACTACTTCCCTAAAACCATCAACTCAGGTAGCTCAAGCAGAAGCAGACTCAATCGGTCAACGGACTAGTAGTTTCTTACCTCAGGAGATTGAATTAATAAAGGATTTGTTATGACCATTTCAGATAACTCCTTTCCTAGCTACGAAGGATGTTAGCAGCTTGTGAGGTTCACGCCTTTGAAGTGTTAGCTTGCCAACCGGTAAACTCATTCCTCTCCTTATCAGTCGAATCACTTCATACCTCTCCTTTCGTTTCATTTCTCTCGCTTGAACTACGGGACAGACAGACTACCGGAATAAAGGCTGCCTTTTTCTCCGGGAGAAAGAATCCATTTGATAATCTAGTTGGGGCTACTATTTGAACTAAGCCGAAGCCGGCGTAGGAATCGAATCCGCAGACAGGTCTTGTCTAATGACTTGGTTTCCAAGAAGAATTGAATCATAAGCATGGAATCGGACAAGCAACTGAACTGCCTTAAGAAAGGGCGGCCAAACAAAGGAAGCTAGCCTAGAAGTCGGAACTTGTACTAAGAAGCGTAGCATCACACCACCCTGTTCTTTTGGACTGAATGACTGGGATTCTTACCCACGCTAAACCGAGCTTAATCGGGGCCTGGCCTAAGGACTGCTATGCTTAGTCTTTAACGCATAGAATGAAATGAGTCCGTGTCCGTCTACCCAAAATGGCAAAGGCTGACTCTCCTTACGCAGATTCAATAGTAGTTATAGTAGTTTCTATTTTTCTATATGCTAATCTCTCTTTGTGATGAAATCGACTCTCGCTTCTCACCCGGCCAAGGAGCGCGAGCAAGAGGTTTGTCTCCTGAGGCCGACTCGTAGCACCACTGTCGCAGCAGTCTGGTGAATCCGCGAAAGACAAGATAGGTAAGCCGATTTTCCCTGCTTGGAGTTAAGAAGGCACGTGCCCTCACGCAGAATATCCATACCTTTCTTTAACGCACAATTCAGACATAACATAGAAGGTTGAACACAATGCCTTAAGTGTGGGAGGGAAGCACTCTCTTTTGTATTTTTGCCCAAGATCTCATTCGGGAAGGAACGAAACCTTGACTAACCTTTCCCTACCCGAACATAAAAGTTTTGTTTCCCCTATCATATTTCAATAACAGCAGTTAGTTGTAACAAGGTCTCCCGAAATGATTTCAAGAGGCACGTACCCAGCCGTGGATTCGAACCCAATGACGGCAACATCCGTCATAAGATCTACGAATCCGATAACGTAAGCGACGACAATTGTGGTATAGTCGCTTCGCTCCCTTTGCCACCGGGCATCGAGATCAAACCGTCATTGCGTTAAACGAGGAAATTCAACGATAGAACAAGAGCGAGCCAAAGAGAAAAAAGATCTCTTAAAAAAAAAAAATTCAAACCCGAAACTGGCTGGAGGAACGGATCCTTTCTTCGTCACTTTTGTGCTTGGAATCTAAGTTTTTTGAGCTCTAATGCCGGAAAGGGGATGGGTACTGAGCCGATAGCTTGAGACCGAACACTGCTAATCAGAAGAAAAAAGACGCCCTCCTCACTTGGAGCCGTAGCCGTAGTCTGGTTGGGCTTCCTGACCTCTTATTCATTCGATTTGGAATAGCTCTTTTTCTCTGCTATGGGAACCCAACGGAACTGCTGCTATGATAGTAAGCTCTTCCTCCTTATATTACCGGACGGAGAAAAGAAAACTAACTAACTTAGATCTCGGTAAAGGAAGCATAGGCCTCTCACTTTGTACACTCGTTGTCTTACTCGTTAGACTAGAAGAAACGAACGGAATGAGTGAAACGAATCACGTATTGATATCTCAAGCCCAAGGTTCGTTCTACTGCTGTAGAATTTCTGCCATTTACACGTCTTGGTGGCTTGCAACGATCTTCGTTTCTTCAGGAATGGTGTCGGTCAATTGGTGTTCGGTCCAGTTTAGAATTGACCTCTATTTCAAATCCCGCTTCCTTGTTAGCTGGGAACCCCCTCCTCTATGAAGCAGAGAATGATCGATCGAAGACTGAGAAGATAGAAGAAGATGTTTTAAGCATCGGTTGCGACATCGAATGAGACTTATCCAGGGAGCAAAGACTCCGGTTGTCTTTCGTCTTTGAAGAAGTCAAACGCAGCCTAGAAAGAGGCTACGAAGCGGTCGAGGGTTGAGTGAGGGCCAGTGGTTGCGAATATTGAATTCCATATCCCTGCTTCTTTGAATCTGTTACTGGGTAGGCCATGTAACCATGCCTTTGGGTGCTGTTCCTTCTTCGTTACAACAAAAGATCAAGATGCCAAGAGATGGGGGAAAGGGGAGTGGCTCCTTTCACTAATTTTTTCCCAATTTCAGGCGGTCTAACTAGAATATCTAAGGAAATGGGGTTACCTAGACGTGATCTGGGGGGAAAGGGCCTCTGTTGATGATCGGGTTTCTTTAAATAGAATATGGGGAAGGACGTTGCACACCCCCGTTGTCTTACTCGTTACAACTTTCGTAAGTAACTCTGTGCAGTTTGCCTTGTAAAACGAAAAGGAAATATGAACAACCGCGCTGGTCGTAATAGATATATCTATATGCTATGAAAACTAAATTGAAGTCACAGGATAACCCGCCCCATTACCACCGTGGACTTTGAGGAAGAAAGCCTAACCCCTTTGCTTAAGGATATAGAGTGCCCTCCGTTGTCCCCATCCCCGCCCAATACTGTGGAGATACTATTGTTCCCGCGTCTTCATCCTCATCATCGGAAATGTCTAATATTCATTCCATTCTTTCTCCTTCCACGGAAAGAAAAGTATGTGAAGCACAAGGAAGGATCGAAGAATAAGTTTGACGCATAGCAAGGGAGAATGGGTTCGATTTGGGCGATGAGTCTCAAATGAGATTACCCCTTGCCGGTAATATTATGAAATATTGATCAGATTTTTGAATCATTTATTTCTATAGAAATTTATTCCATTTTTCTTTCTACACACGTCTTTTTTTAGGAGGCCTACAGCCGTGGCTTAGGGGTTACGTCTCGCACGAAACTTAATAGTCTACCACTTCTACGAATAGCCCGTAATGCTGCATCCCTTCCGAGACCGGGACCTTTTATCATGACTTCTGCTCGTTGCATACCTTGCTCTACCACTGTACGAATAGCATTTCCGGCCGCGGTTTGGGCCGCAAAAGGTGTCCCTCTTTTTGTACCCCTGAATCCACAAGTACCGGCAGAAGCCCAAGAAAGCACCCGACCTCGTACATCCGTAACAGTCACAATGGTATTGTTGAAACTTGCTTGAACATGAATAACGCCCGAAGGTATTTTACGTGCACTCTTACGCGAACTAAGACGCCCATTTCTACGCGAACCAATTTTTGGTAGAGGTTTTGCCATATTTTATCATCTCATAAATATGAGTCAGAGATATATGGATATATCCATTTCATGTCAAAACAAATCAAAGATTTTTTTTTACATCAATCAAATCTTTTACAAAATTCCTTTCATTTTAGTAGAATAATTATCCTTGTCGTTGTTTATGTTTTGGGTTAGAACAAATTACTCTAATTCGTCCTCGTCTGCGGATCAGACGACATTAAACACAAAAAAGACGAACAGAGGCCCTTTTTTTCATATTTGTCATTCCTTAAAAGAATTCCGAATCTCTTTCTTGGAAGAAAATAAGTTGATAGAAATTTTTAACCTCGAATTGTATTCTCATGGGAAGGAATGTTGAAGTTGAAAAACCACTTAGTCGTTTGAATCCTTGTTGCGGAGTCTATAAATTAGACGACCTTTGGTTGAATCATAGCGGCTTACTTCAATCTTAACCCTATCTCCCGGCAGGATCCGTAGAAAACTACGTCGTATCCTTCCTGAAACATAACCGTCAATCATATCTTCATTATCTAAACGAACCCGGAACAGACCATGTTGAAGTGATTCAGTAATCAAACCTTAACGAATCCATTTTTTTTCTTTCATTCCAGGCAAAACCCCCTTAAAGTCTCAACTAATAGAGGAGTGATATTAGACAACCCGCCCTTTCTCTCACAAATTCTAAATTTTTGATCTAATTCGGATATCAGAAGGATTACCATATATAACATAAAATTTATCCACCAATTCCTTAACGAAAAAAAAACCGTCATTATACCTCGAGAGGTAGAAAGAATTACAATTCCCATTCCACCTCAAATTCGTTGAATTCGTTGATAGTTAGAATAGATTCGTAGACCAGGCCGACTGACCCTTTTTCAATTGAAAGTCTTTCTATATGGTCCCTTCCTATTTCTTCTATGTCGCAGAGTTCAAACAAAAAAATCTTTCTTTCTTTGTTGATGTTTTCTCGCGTTTTCAATAATCTCGTCAAAGTATTTTCACAATGCTTCCGGTGATGTTAGTAGATGCTATTCGAACTGTTCCTTTTCTATTCATGTCAGCATTTCGTATAGAGGTTATTATATCAGCAATAGTGTCCCTACCCATGATAAACTAAAATCAGTGGTGTCTCCGTAATCAACATGCTTTTTGAATTAGTTTCTTTCCCCTTCTACGAAGAACCTATTGGCAAGGTTGATGGGTAAGTTGCGAGACAGTATTCACCACGCTCGCCATATCGAGGGCCGGATAAGGCATTCGGGGCAGGCTATTGGAGAAAGATCCTATCGCTACTTTTATCTTTCACTTCACTTTTTTATCCGGAAATGATACGTATCTTAGCGGAAGCCGTTACGTCAGCTTAACTAAGAGGCCTGATCCGTGCTAGCAGATTAGTCTCATCCTGGGCGACCTACTCTCCTCAGCAGTTGCTGCCGCTAGCGGTAGTCCCTTATGCCTACTCCACTCTCTAAATCCAATCTATCCGGCTGCAGCCCTACTGTTATGAGTTTCGTATCATCAATATAATCAGTTCATTCGTTAGGCTTGTGAGCAATCTCAGTCAGCGTCTGCAAGCATGCAAACTGACTCCATTTTTTGGCATAGTTGGTAATGCGTAGTCTTTTAGTGAGTCCAGCACATTCGGTATTTGGCTCGCCTACGCCGATCTTCATCAATAAGCGTTGTATTCAATCATTAGCAGTCGTTACGCCGACAGGTAAGGAAGGAAGGAAATAGTCAAAACGCTATGCCTCAGCTTGTTTACCCAACCAGACCTAGGACCAGCAATGCCTGTAAAAGAAAGAAGTACAGGCTTTCTTGCATATTCAACTCTCTAATGCATATTTGACTTCGCTACCTTACTGACGTTTGATAAAGTGGAATGAAAGTCGATATTTCACTTGCACTTTAAGCTACGTCCGCATAAGGGCTTATGTGGTGGTTTCACAACTTGATCAGGGGAGAAGGTCTTTCTATCCAGACACTAATCAGGCACTAAAAAAAAGGTGAATGCGATAGCAGTGTGTGCTGAAGCTGCCGTCATGTATTATGTTTTTCGGAGAGCTAGAGAGACTAGGCCGCGGACATTGTGTAGGCAGCGCAATAGTGCTTCTTACTCTACGGAGCGTTAAGGCCCAATATGCTAGTCCTAGTCTAGCTCGTATGCTAGCTTGCTAGTAGCTTATATAACTAGCTACTAGCTCGTATACTGTACTAGCTTACTAGCTCCTGTCTCATTCCGTATCCTACACTCGCCTGCTTGAAAGCGGATTGCTACTGTACTGATTTGATTTGGATTGCTTTCCTTTCCTCCCACTGACTAGCTATACTACAGAAGGAATTGCTTCCCTGGCTTACGACTGGCATTACTACTTTTTAAGAACCGTGCCCCTTTGCTCGACCTGCTTACTTTAGACTCTTCTTTTGGTTGCTTCGGATGCTACTATCCCTTTATCTCGGGCGATGAGAGAACCTTCCATACTTGTTCAAGTAAGGACAGATATTCAGTAACAACTTCTTACCAGACAAAGGACTTCATTCCCGGGGTTCGATCGGACTATTCCGCCTTGGCTGGTTGATTCTCACTTCCCTTCTACCGCTCCGCTTACAGGTTAGATTGACTATTACGACTTCGCCTTTGGCCGGCCCTACTTCCTTTTTCTTTTTGGCCGCTTTCTCTGAGTTAGCCGACTTCCCCTTTTGGTTTGGATTGAGTCGAGGCGCTGAAAGCGAAAAGGCGTCAATTCCATACTTGTTCTTTTTTACTTGCCCCTCATCCCCCTATCATAACAAGGCAAAGCGTCAGCGCCTTTCCAGCTAGTCGTTCCAAGAGGAATGCTTAAGATAACAAACCTTGACCAAAAAGTTCAAAAACAGAGGTCAGCCTCTTCATCCTTCAAGCTTTGAGTGGACCGGGTAGCGTCAATCAGAGTGAATTAAAGGCCAAGGGAAATTCAAGAATGCTCGTCTTCCTTTCAGTTCAATGAGAATCAAAAAGATCAAAGCCTTCCACGGATCACTCATCAATTGTTCTTGCTGAAAGCAAACCATAAAGGCAAGCCGAAGATTGCGAAAAGGTCGATAACCGCCTGCCTAAAGGCAGATGAGTGAGCAATCTCCAGCTGTTGAGTGTCTTCTGAAGGATAGAAGACAAAAGAGGAAGACGTATCCACAGCAGTGGGCCTAGCAGCAGAAGGCGTGGAAGTTGTCTCTTCGAAGAAATTGCCCTCGAAAGGCTCCTCCGGTGTAGGTCGGAGTATATTCCGGCAAGAAGGGGATCATTTCTTCTGGTAGTGGGGTTTCCGGGATGTACTCCGGGGTGAGTCCCTACAAACTCAGTGATGTCTTGAGGAATCTCAACATCTGGTGGAGTTCGAATGTCGAAGTTCAAGGACCCGTAGCACCCTTTTCCAGAAGAATATTCAATCCATCCTTTTGTTTTTGCTACCCTTGGGTCACTTAACTTAGGGGTCCGCTTTGATTCGATACGGAAAGACCATATCTTTCTCCCAGGAAGGAGTCAGTAGGCAGCTAAGCCAGCAGTTTAAGTTAGGGTGCTCCTCCTTACTATTGGAAAGCGAACTAGCCCAGGTAGTCAGTCCAGTCAGCGAGCCGAGGAAGAGGTACCAAAGGAAGAAGCGGGCTTTTTCATGTGGGTGCTGTTGGGTCCAGCTAGCGGAGGGGATGTCGGAGACAGCGGGGCAGTCGTTACACCATTCGTGCATGCTTAGGGACCTTAGCGTACGATCTTTCTTCTCTTTTGAAATTTCGTTTTTGATCGAGGGCGGTACACTTCTCCCCAATATGAGTGCGGTTGCAGCTATAGTCAGAACTGAACCTGGCTAATTTCGTAATGTTGACCCCTTTCTATTAGATTATAATCCTGAGTAAGGGGATTGCCTTCTAAGGATCATAAACTGAAGTTAGGAGTTATTTTAGAAATATATTGATCTGAAGGAAAGCTACTCCTACCTAATAGCAAGATAGAGGTCTTAGCCCAATATAGACGAAAGATTCAATCAGTAGTCTTTTCCCCCTCTCCCCTAACCATCCGAACTATGCTTGTTGCGAGCTTCCTCCTCTCCTCTATAGCCCGTGATAAATAAGGAGCAAATAGGGTCTCCTGTAAAGGTACGAGGAGCGAAGGATGTTTTAAATGAAAAATATTTCCACGTGGACATTACTCCGCTCTTCTTGCTCCACCAATAAGCTCCCGTAGCAATAGTAGCCTCTGTGTTAGCATCTTAGGAAGCCGTGATATGATAAGCATAAAAATATCCGTCCATGTGAGGCCTAAGATATGGATGAAATGTATCCCCGTCCGTGGTAGGAATCGAGCCAAGCGCTACTTTCAGGCTCTACTAACTGAATTCCCGGCTGTTAGTCATCGCTCTGTGAAGGAGTGGGCGAATAAACATCCGGCAAAGGCACAGCTAGCGCACGGGAGGTGACACCACCCACACTCCTGGCTAGGCGCACTCTCGTCGATCCACCACAAAGGTTAACGACGTATTCGACCGAGTTTTGAATCAAAGAAAGGAAAGGGGGTCCACCAGCAGATTCTCCATGTGCGTTTCGAGATGCGGTCCGGTTCGAGCATATCCTCTTTCATATCCATATCTCGCAGATCCAGATTCTTCTATTACATACCTATCAGCAGTAGCAGATCCTGTTCCCACTCGAGAGCTTGAAGTTGCGGATCCTCCAGATCTCTAAGATAGAGTTGATCCCACGGACGCAGAGCGTCAGAGCCGATTCACTAAGAAAATGACCCACCGACCCATTAGACAATGAAGCAGCTTCTCTTTCTATATGTAATTCTCAAAGAAAGTAGATTCTAGTTCCACTCTATCTGTGTCTGAGGTTATGGAATACGACCTAAGGGTTAAAAGTACATAGTTGTACTAAGGGAGAGGAAAAGTCAATCTTCTCGTTAGCCCTTCATTAGACTGGAGGAAAGAGTGCTTTCTGCTTGCCTAAGGGTTAGTTAAGAGTTTCTGTAAGTTGCTCGTTTGGATAGACAATATGGCATCAGCCATATGTATGAAATTGGTGAAACCGGACATCATCGATACACAGTACGGTTCGACTACGCATTCACGGTAGATAAGACTACAGCTGGGACTGACAAAATGAATTCGTGCGTGACATACTCCCACCTATGGATGGATCTGGATTTTCACCTGAATGCCCTTCTTCCTATTATGGTTAGTTAGGCAGGCGTCTTCCTAATCTTTCTTTACTAGAAAGCAATGTGGTGCCAGACCTCAGAAATGTCATCGCTGGACCAGCTATTTCATCTTTCATTTTCTGGTCAGCTCTCTCGTCTTTCACTGCTAGGTCAGCTAGCCTATTTCGTAGTCAGGTGGGAACGTTCAATACTGCCTTCGATCCGTTGACCCGGGCAACCTCGCCTCTCACCGCTTGTTCGAGAGCTATAACTTCACCGGTGAGATTACTAGCCAGGGGAGATCTATTTGATTGGGAAGTTCTTAGCGGATTTGATATCAAAGGTGCAATCCACAAATCCCATGTGTTAAGTATGGAGAGTAGATTCACCCAGGCTTCGATCACTTCTCGACCGGGACATCTTCCTATACTATAGATAGCGGATAGATAGATTCAAGTTCTCCCAAGCCAGTAGCTCTTCCTTCTGATTCTAGTTTTCGGGCATAAGAAACAAGAGTTGAGAGCGAAAGCACTTCCGATCTGAGGCCTGACTCGAGGCTAATCAGCTGTGTAAAGGCTAGTGGCACGGTTAGCTCAAACCCCGCGGGGAAGCAAGTTTCCATACAGAGAAGAAGAAGAAGCTGTTGCTATGTAATAGAGAATTGTTGCCAAAAACTCAGGAAGGAGCAAGTTTCGAACCCGTAAGGGATAGGTACTCATAAAGGGAAACTGAATCTGCTTTCTCTATTGACATATAAGAGTCTCGACTTGAGCGCGACGCCTGCTCTAAGTCCTGTATTCTCCAACTAAATAAAATAAGCGCTAGCTTTAGCAAGCACTAAGCTAAAGCTAGAGATGCCACAGGAGAATCAGCGGATAAAAAAGAGTCGCTAAAACAAAAGCAGAAGCCGAGGCGAGCGAAGTGAGGACGGGGGAAAGGTTACCCTTCCTTATTGTTTAATAAAAGCCTACTATCTTATGAATTCAATCATCCTTTCCAAAGCTATATTCTTGCACAATTGAATAGATGAGTTGTAACAATATCTAATCATTCTACAATGCTTATTATCTATTTCAACTTGAGTCAACTCTTCAGTCAAAAATCCTGAATATCAAGAAGAATTTTCTTACATAAGAACAATGGGGAAAAGGCTGAAAAGGGTAATCAACGACCATAGGTTTCGGCAGCTTAAGCTTACGTTCACACTCCTTCTCATAAGCATGGGAAGTTAGGTCAAGGAGGAAAAAGTTTTTCTTTAGAAAAGATCCTGAGCATTCCAAGGGCTATATGTGTTCATTGGTGAAGAAGCTGACGGAAGTGTGAGAGAAAGAAGGCCTTCAAGTTTGATGAAATCGAAGATCCAGATCTTGGAGCACCTAATCAACCAGTTGAGGAAGAGGAAGTCATTCCTCAGCCTCCTGGGGCAAGTGGGAGCGACACACTGAATGAACCAACTCCAATGGAGCAGGATCAAGAAGAAGTTAAGCTACGTCAAAGTGAGCGTGGTAGAATCCCTCGTCGTCGATTTGAGATTGAATCGCATGAAAGGATCCCTTTTCTGCCTTCTTGGTTATTATACGCTTAGCTTCTTTCCTTTGGTGCTTTAAAAGAAGAGGATCCCTTCTCCTTTTAATAAGTCATATTCAATCGCCCGGGAATCCTATTTTTTTAAGTTCGGAAAGATCAAGCCAAGCTATTTGGCAAGGATCCTAGGAGCTAGAAACCGCATTTCAGTGAGCTCTTCAGACAATGTTCTACAAGCAGCTAAAGCTGCCGCACTTTTTCCTTCTTGAGCAGCTGCGCCCAACCAAATGAAGACATCTGTGCCATGATCAAGAACAACATGAGAAAAAGCTTCACCGACTGCTCCTCAGATTGCTAATGATGATTCCTCTTTAAAGGCAATTCCTTCTGGCCCGCAGCCGAATGTGGAAGAGACAGCGGCCTGACGCGGGACTGTTGTCTTTTTTCCTGATGCCAGCGTTCCTAGCGGGCAGATACAACCGATTCGCGTAAACGGAGCGAAAGTGGACCAGAGCCCAAAGTGGTGCGCAGTGACGGAAGTTTTCATCTTTCTTGTTGACTTTCGTTGTAGCCCGTCTTTACAACACTTGGAAAAAAAGCTTGACTTAGCTCAAGCAATGCCCATTTCTTTTCTTTCTTGATTGAATGCCGGCCGGAACTGACTGAATCTATCTTACCGGAGAATCAGTTGCTAGCCTTAACTCTATGACAGCCGTATTCAATGCCTTCTGTGCCGGGACAGTCTTGAGACTGACTTCTCACATAATCACATAGTAGAGAAGAATGCTGCTATTCGGAGAATCTTGCAAGCGTACTTCAATCTCTCGTTGGTGCACACTCTGGACTTGTCGATCGTTATTCTATATTCAGAGTGATTGATTGAATTGCTAGTCTGTCAGTGAGAGAAGTGAGAAGCTGTGATCGAGAAAGTCCCGCCCAAAGAGCGACGCCAAGAGTGGACCAGGCCATATGGCGGTCCCGCAAAGCCGGTCACCGGGAGCTAAGATCCTTCTCAATTGTTTCACTGCAGATAGCAAGCATCCAAAACTCGGTTCTAGTTTCAGAAGTCAGTTCCTCCCCGCTGAAAGAGACCGAAGAAGGTTCAACTAGCGCCGGTGCTAGGCCTGAAGATAGTTACCGCTTTGCACGAGCTGAGACAGTGTAGATAGATCCGGATAAGAAGGCAAAGATCACATTCCTTAGAAAGCCGACTGGTAATTGCCTCAAAAAAAACGGCGGATAAGGCGCAACAACCTAAAAGGCGGACTAAGAGCGGTTATTCAGCGTTGGAATGCGTTAAAGAGCCGTTATGAGAACAACAAAGCACACGAAAAGAAAAGCAACAGTAAGGTAAGGCTTGACTTTCCCCGCCACAAATTCAAATAGGCTTAATGCCTTACTCTAAAGGAGGAATCCGAAAGACATCTGGAAACGGATATTTTATAGATGCATGGGATCTTCCTTTATCGACACGACAGCAAGAGCAGAGCAGGGAAGGAGCTGTGAGGTATTACCTGAAAAAAAGTTGAGGAAGAGAAGTAGACAAATCTGATGCTAGTCTTTGTCTAGGAGTCACAACGATGTGGAACTTCGATATAGAAGCTCTTTCGCCACTAGTAAGCGGTTTAACCTCTCCCTTGTTCACTCGTGTCCCTTACCAAAAGGCCAGAAGTATGACGGCACTACAAAGGCATAAGAAAGCATATAAGATAGGCTCCAACCAATTCAACTGCCAGAGGCTTTGCGAATGCGTTAAAAGGCATTAAGCCAATCAACGTAGGATCGTATCAGCCGAAGCAACAGACGCATAAGCAGATGAAAGAAGTAATTAGCTGATCAAAGGTAGACTCTTCCACTACAGATTGATCTCCTTAAGCGGCAAAAATCAATACACAGAACTTTTTTTAGGAATTTTTTTTCCATCATGTATCAGAAAGACGAAGGCTACTAATGGCATACGACCTTTAGGTACATAAGGGAGAATGACCTTCAGGTTAGAAGCTGATCCAAGACCGGCGGATTTCGGTCAGTCTAACGCTCAACGAGAAGGACCTACAGAATACTTATAAGTAGGTAGAGCTAGCTCCCGAACCTTCACAAAGGCATGACGCTCAACCAACACTTTACGCCTGCTTTCCAGTAGAGAGATCAGGTCAGGGAAGAAGAGAGAATAAGAATTCTCAAAATACAACCTTGTTGAGGTGTTCAAAAGACGACATTTAACCCAAGGGGAATGGACGAAGATAGAAGCAAGACTGAGCATTCCAGAGGGGATAGAAGACTACGAGACTGAAAACTAATGTCCTTCTTCCTCTGAGCCAGGTTCGAAGTAGAGTCTATCTACTTCGGTAACGGGAAAAGCAAAAACTACCACATAGCATTCGTAGATAGGACTTTGCCCTCATTCCTTGACGCTATTCTTCTTATTTATTAATAATAATTCGAAATTTCCGTCTTCACTTCCCCTTTCTTTATGGCTGCGATCTTCCTAAACAGGATTGAACGTAATTATGTTTTTTTATGCTATTCCCCTGCCCCCAATACCGGCTGATCAAGCCAGTTGCAATCCATCCCGCCTTAGCGAGGGCTTATTTCCCTTTCCATTGGGATTCGTGAAAACAGAAAGAAAACTGACTCAACAGATCATTTATCGATTCACAGCTTCTGCTTCTCTTTCCTTCGACGCACTACGTTAACAATAGCAAAACTAGCTTCGACTCTTCCTATTGAATTGAGTGATCGTCGGGTGATTGAACTCCGAAATCATTTAATCAGTAAGTTCCTTCGTTCCCCGGCCGTTATCGAGAAAGAGAAAGTGCGACTTTTGGCTTTCTCCTTTTAGACCGCTCCTGCCTTTGGTACGAGTTGAAATTGGCATAACTTTCATTAAATGGATTAGCCTACCATTTTCCTGAGGGTGGCAACCTAAAAGTTTAGATAGAATCGTCCTCTCTTTCTATTCATAGAGAATCAATCCTCAAACTAAAAGGAGTTCAACTCCGTCGTCCGATCTGAAAAAAAGATGTTTTTTTATTTTGAAATTCAAGAAAGCATGAAAAAGGAGGAAAGATAGTCATAATACAGACGTATTGAAGGTAGCATTTCACCAGCTTACATTAGAACGTCATATGTACGATCCATCCAACGCTAAGGGAGACTTCCTCTTGGAACGACTAAGCCGAAAGGATATATCCGATTGGAGAGTCAATGTGGGACCTTAAAGCAGGTGAGAATCCGGTTTGGTAGCAGCTTGCCAAGATCAGACTAAGAATTGGAATCTTAAATAGCAGACGATCTGCCAAGAATATGATTTGAAGGACTAAGCCTGAAAGCACGGGATGAGACTTTTGGCAATCGTAGGCTTTAGTTCCTACCAGTGTAGGCTTGCTTCGCATAGGCTACACAAGCCAGGTAGCAAAGCAAGGTTAGGAGCCCAGCCCAATCCTCCATAAGCCAGACCAAGCTTTGAAAACCGTACTTTGTCTATTTCGTATTCTTTTCCGTCTTCGCAGGCATGCTCTTCCGTCCGGCCTACCCTCCTCGGCTTCACCGTATCCCAAAGAGCGATCGCAGCAGTATCTCCGTCCCAGCCTTTACTTCGCTCCTCTCCCGGTGGTCTTTTGGCTTTCGCTCCTTCACCAGTCACTTTCTTCTCACTTTATATGCCACATAAGATAGACTAATCGGCCGAAATGAGCTGATACTAGCCTCCACCTTCACCTTCGGAAGAAGAACTATGAATATCTCTCATCTTTGCTATCAGGGAAATGACTAAGTATGAGGGGAATCCCTCCATCTAAGAGCATCCAGATCAAGTGCTAGGCGCAGAAGAGGGAAGGAGTGAAATGAAATGGAATGAGTTGAACGTTACGTAGTGAATGAGTGAAACGAAAAGCTTATAGACTAGAACGACTATTAGACGTCAAGACTCACTCCAAACTTTGATTCCGGGATACGAACTATATTGGAACGAACGGAAGGAAAAGATACGTAGGTTTGAGATTTCACTATGTTACACTCATTTCGTTTCCCTCCTTTCTTTTAATACGTATCGTCGTTTGAGTTGACAGTGTTCACCATCGATCATTCCAGCTCGCCATAGCGATTGGGCTTCCTTCTTATGCTACTACTACACATCCTATGACTCTTCCTTCCTTTCGGTAAACTCACTCCTCGAGGGAGGAAAAGGGCAATCTACTCTATATAGGAAAAGCGACCTTATTTTGATAATGCCTTGAATAGGGAAGTGGCGTCTTAGCTTCAAATCAAAGCGTAGGTAACAATTCGTATAGGGAATACGTATTCCGTAAGCGGCGATAGCAAGAGATCTTATATAGACAATCCAGTGACGTAAGAAAAAAACTCTCTTGAAAGCAATCAAGCGAGAGAAATGAAACGAATAGCTCTTCGTTGAACTAAAAGATACGTAGAGTCAAGTAACTACGTATCGTCGTTCAAGTGAAACGAATCGCTCTTCGTCGTTCGAAGTGATTGGATACGTAGTGAAAAATCGTAGTATAGTCGATATCGTCGTTATCGACTAATCATCGAAGTCTCCATCAGGTGGGTGTCCCCAACAGAGTTTATCATTAGCGAAGAATCGACTCGGAGGTCTAATCCCTGCTATTTTAAGACAAACACTTCCTGGTAGCAGATGCTGGAACATAAAAAAAGCCCAATTGTCAATACAGTCAATGACTTTTCATATGCTCTGGTATCGGAGCTGAGGCCTGTGCTAGCAGTGAACCCGAACTATGTATGCCAAACAATAAACTTTTCTAAAGGTCTATTTTTTCTTTCAAAGACTGAGAAAATGTGTAAGTGAACCGGCGACCTAGGCTCTCGGGAGTCAGAGGGTAGTTGAAAAGGAAGGACGTAGGGGGATCGGAAAAGGTAAGCTACAGACAGGTCCTCGAGTGGAGGATCGCACTTGGTTAGATTGCGCGTAGGCGCAGGCTCTGTGATAATGATAGGTCTGTGTTTGGAGCCTTTCACTTTCGCCTACGAGTTTCTTTCGCAGAATAGCTAGTTCTGTTTACGCGGGTCGACGCGGATGGACGTGTACGAGTACGCTGTTGGGCAGCCTGCCATCACAGGTGGTCGGAGTTAACTCGACAAGATGAGATGTTGATGCTTCCCGAATCTCGATCAGGTCATCTTTTCCCATCCTGAAATAGCGTAGATCAAGAGAATGTGCGACCTATCAATCTCCTTTTCCGGCTAATCCATGAGATGGTGGAACTAGTACTCGCCTTTGGGGAATTGGAGTGCCGGGCGATGGCAGTATATTGATTTTCTTATCCTGCTCGATTTTCTTTTGCGCCCGCTATAGAGCTATTCGTTGAACTCGAACGACGATACGTAGTGAAAAGATACGTATAGTCGAGTGAAACTGAGATACGTATCTCAGTTCACGGAATAAATGAAGTGAGTCTATAAGCTTGGAGTGAGTCTTCCGTTCTCATCAAGATCTTGAAAGGAAAAGATACGTAGTTGAACTCAAACGACGATAGACGATATCGACTATACGTATCGTCGTTTGAGTGAAACTCCTTCTGACAATTTCTTACTCTTTTTTTCTTCCTATTGTCGAAATGCTTGAATTCGTTAGAACGAGAATAGCTCAAGTAGAATCTCTTTCTTTTTGGAGGGTTCCGGAATTGATAGAGTCAATCTAAATAGAATCCAAATCGTTATCTGTTGGTGTGAATTCTACTACGGTAGAGGATCTACAATCATTAGCTCTGGTTCACAGGCAAGTAGTGAGTTTCACTCTTGAGAGATAGCCAGATAGTTGAGCTACCCGTAGCAGTCGTAAGGTAAGGCCTCTTTAGTAGCACAAGACAAGGCATTCGAGCAAAGACATGAATGAAGCCTAGCCTTTAGTTCACTTGCAAAAGAGAAGGCCCAGATAGAGTGCCTTTTTTTATTTATACAACGTCAAAACTCGAAAAATTCATTGATCCTTGATCTCACCTTACTCGTTCAAGTTAGCAAGTAAACCCTCAAAGTGCACAAGAGCTAAGCCTACTTCTGACGCTACTTTCAAAAAAGATTCTTACTACTGTGCTTCGTCGTAAAAGAAAGGTCTACTTAGGAACAGGGGAAGCGATTGAAGAATAAGCTTTTTACTCATTGCAGGGTGGCGCTGGACTAGGGCTTACTCGGCCTCATAGATCATGATGGTCAAGCCCTTTCTGTTGAAGAAGAAAGAGATTGAAAGATGAGACAATCGATTTGGACCAATTTCGATTTAGGCAGTGAAAGAGAAAGGAGATGGTCGAATGATCCCTATTTAGGTGAATCAAGATGGTATGAATCCCCAAGCGAAAAGAACTACGTGGTGGACTTTATCCTGAAAGGCTTTTGGGTACGTAGGAAGCCAGCTAAGTTTACGCATTGGGTGCCAGTTCCAGAAGGAGTTGAACGAAATGAGTGTAACGAAATGAGTGAAATGAAATGAATAGAAATGAGTGAAATGAAATGAATAGAAAATCTTCAATTTTCTTTTTCTCACGCACAACGGCTTCTTAAATAACTATATGAATAGCGTCTGGAGCGCTAGTCTAAACTAACCAAGAAAACGGATGCGCGGCTAACGCGCAACGTTATCTAAATGGTAGCCCTTGCTTGTGGAGTTGCTTGTTGGCTTTCACGGTTTAAGGCGTAGCATTGGAATTGCTATGTAGGCTTTTGTTTACCGAGGGTTCGAATCCCTCTCTTTCCGCATCTTAACCTAATTAACTAATGTTACTGACCGAAATGTATCAAATAACAATGGAAATCATTATGGAAACTGTTAGATATAGATTCTCTATTCCTAATTGCAGTTTTTCGGAAAAGAGTGGACAAGGAATGAAAATCTCCCTGCCGATCTATGATACATGAATAGGATCAAAATTGAGATCAAACCACTCCTTTATGCTATTTCATCTGGCTTCGATTATTCAATCTATAGTTAGCGCGTAGTGGGAAAAGAAAGAGAGAACAAGCGTTATCGCACAACCCTCGAGGCTTTGAAGTCCATAGCGCCCGATTCGATCACTCTATCGAGTAGAAGTCCAGGGATGCTTCAATCGATTCTTAACACCTTGACCCTTCCCTATTTTGGATGAGAAGGCAAATTGTTAGCTTTCTCGGCTTAACGACTCTTTCTTCGGCCGCCCGGGACTGCTCTTTCAAACTTCATCCAGTTAATCGATATCTGTCAGTCTTTTCATACTTCCCCTTCTTCCTCTAAGAAAGGGAGTGAGAGTGGTCGAAGCTAGTGAATTGAATACCAGACGGGGTAGAAGGTTCTGTTCCTATTGAATCTGATCTGGCTTTTGCTTACTCCTGTCCATACGACCCGAGGGAAGAAGCTCCTGTCTCTTCTGCATTTGACCTGAGACTGGGAGTTTGACTCTCTCGATTGAAATAGACGGCTAGGAAGGAAAGAAGCATGGAAGCCCCTTATAGATTAGCAAAAACAAATAAACTATTTCTAAATAACCAAGGAAACGGATGCGCTAACGCGCAACGGCTTCCGCGTCAGCCCTTGCTTGTTTTGTTGTTGTTAAGTTAAAGGGGAGGAAACTCAACTCAAAAGGAAGAGTCCCTATCTCCATAAGAGGAGCAATACAGGAAGAACCTTTTCTATTGAAAATAAGCGATTTTAGCCGGCACGTTGTTGGAAGTTTGATCGGAAGATCGGAAGATAAGTAGGCAAGGAGTGACCACCATCCAGATAGATGCTTTGAGAGTTCCCGGCTCCCGGCCTTAAAGAAGGAATACGAGGCGCAAAGCGTAGTGGATCTACTATTCCTGCTATCTTACTTCCCGAGGGGGAAGAAGCTGTTCTAGCTCTTGGCGACTCGGAACGAATGGTAACATGGTTCGAGATAGAGATGATGAGTAGGGAAAAGCCTGACTTAGCCATAAGAAAGGGATGTTGCTTCTCCCGCTGCTAATGTCGCCTCTGCCGCTGCATCGCTCTCATCTTAATGGCATCAGTCAAATGGAGGCAGAGAGACTAGAAGTGAATACCCGGTTTAGACCGTCGGGGAAGTCGACTCAGCAGTTCTAGCTTTTGTTTCATAAACTGTGATAGGGGAAGCCGCTCTTTTCCTTGTTTCCACTGTTGAAGGAAAAAAAAGAGGGCTGCCATTGAATCTGTTGAGTTTGCTGCTATCATAGATAAGGGAAAGGCAGCTAACCAGCATTATAAAAGATTTGATTACCGCCGTTGGACGAAAGGCATTGGGAAAAGGGCGACCCCCTATAAAAAAGGGAGAGAGCGCCTCAAGGGTATCTCCTATTTTTTTTCTCTAGAAAAGAGTGAAAGTAGGGGGCGGCCCTCGCTCTCAAGACTGTCGAAGATAGCAAGGATACTTTTCAATGAGCCCCAGGGTAGCAAAGCTAGCTCTTAGTATCATTGGCATTGGGCAGGTGAACCTGGCTACACAACAACTCTGACTCGAGCAGAGGATCTAGTTCCACACCAATCCGCTTATCTTATCTAAGATAATATAGAAACTTAGCGTACCTACAATCGCTTGCTTTAGCTACTTACTCGGGAACTAGCTTCGCACCTCACCCCGGGAACTCAAAGGTGCGTAGCTTGCTTGTGAAAGGGGTGTTTCCGTTCCTCCGGTGTGGGATAGTCAATACCTAGTCCGGTCCTATAAGAATAGTTATCTAGACATCAACTCATGGTACTCCCCGGGCCTCTAACAACTCCTAGGTTAGCTACAGCTTCTCGAGGGAAATAAGGCCTAAAAGAACCTCTTTCGTCATCATTCGAAAGTGGCATTTTAGCTCCTTTTCGTGAAACAGATCGGAGATCAGGTCTTATCGATTCATACGTCTTTTTCCTTTAACACGCTAGTGCCCGGATCTCGTTCTCCTATCTTTGATACTTCCTTAACGGAAGCTTTCAAAGACATGTCGCGTGTGTAGCTTGTTCCACAATTACACGGTTCTGCAGGTATCCCCTAACCTAAGACCCGGTTTCAAGTAGCTAAATCGCCTGTATAACAGATCTACGAATAGCCAACGCCTCTAACAACGTATTTCAGGGGAGGGGGTTAGGGCGGTTCCTTAGGCACCTTCACATCTACATCTACTTATAACAAAAAAAGCACGTACACTTTTTCAAGCTTGAATCCTGTTATCTTAACTGAGAATGCCGTTACTTATAGCCTTTTAACGGCAGCTACACATTGGTCGAGACTCACACGACAGTCGATACTCAGGATTTCGTTTAGCTAAGTGGCCTGTATACTAAAATAGTCAACCTCCCCCTAATATAACATCTGCTTGAACTCCCGATCTACTTTGAAACAAAAAAACTTCTCGAGCTGGATTAGAAGATTAGTATATGAATGAAATGGTTACTTTCTTTCCCGCATGAGCAAGCCAAGCTACTCATGCCAAGCAGCTAACTTCGAGCTAGAACTAATGGATTAGCATGAATAGTAAGTTCCCCGGGGGGATTTATTTCCTATGCTTGCTGGCTAAACAGAGTTGCCTTCCACACGAGCTCTAGTTGCCTTGTTCCAGGCTATTGACGGATCGTGAGACTGAGACTTTATAGCTAATCGATTCCTTTCGAAATTCAAACCCATCTAAAATCTTCCCCCCTAAGCATGTGTAGGTAACTTAAAATCCTCTGCTGTCTCGTCGACCCGATGATTCGTTCAAACAAAATGTCATGCTTCGTGCTTCGCACCCCTCGCATTTTCGGTTGATTCTTCCCAACTTCGAGAGTGAGATTGATCCGACTAACCAAGCAACGGCGGTAGCGTAAAGGGTGCGATAGTAATAGGAGAAAGACTAAGAAAAGTCTTTCCGGGTTATGCCATAAGCATTAAGCTCCTTGATCGCTTAGAGCCCCTCGATACACTACCTTAGCCTACTAGTAAAGTGCTCTCCTTACGTCAGTTAACAAAGTAAGGGACATTTCTTTTTCCACAAAAGCAGCTAGCATTAGCGGGGTGTTATCCTTAGTTCACTTTAGGGAGTCTGTTCTTCGTCTAGCCTGATGGCGAAGCAAGGCTTTGAAAAAGTTACGGTTTCTGCTTTCAGCGGTATCGTATAGTCTCGATCACACGGATGTACGCCTTGATACGGTGGCCTCTTTCATCGTCACCTTCCATGATCGAGATATTCAGTACTGGACTCTCCTCTGGTTTCAATCTCCATAACAGCTTGGTAGATAGTGTTTGTAGTGATAAAGGTCTGAGCCTGTCGCTCAGTTGTAATTCTAAAAGAAGTTTTAGCAACGTGTAGTCGTTGCAACAGGAGGTTCTTTCCAGAGGTGGTTAAAGAGGAGACAATTAGTTGAATTGTATTCAATTCTTCCTGTTGCTGAATGAAATTTGGGGCTGACTCTAGAGCTAGCACCTCTTTTCCTTTCGGGGTACTTCCTGGGGTTCAGTTTCCTCACTGTCACTTTCTTCCGATCATCGTTGCATCAGCTTTTCTTTTCGTCGATTGCGTCGAGTGAATAGTGGCTTCAGCGGTGCAGTGCAGCTTCTGCCTCATGAAGTTCTTTAACTTCTTCTCCTTTTGATTTAGTATTCTCTGGTCAAGGTCCTTTGAACCTTATACCTTTAGCCGCAGCTCTCGTCGTAGATTTTTTTGATTTTGAAGGGACTGGGGATTTCTTCGTTACCTGATTGTTAGACAATCGGATAAGATATTTATCTATAGTTTCATCGGTGGGTGAAGTTGAAAGCATCCCGGGAAAGCGCTTTTCAAGAAGCTTCAACGAAATGAGTGAAATGAAATGAAATGAGTGAAATGAAATGAAATGAGTGAAATGAAATGAAACGAATAGAAAATCAAAATCTCTTTTTTTCTTTTTCGCTCTGGTCAGTCTTCGTGGCTCTTCCTTGATACCTCTCCGAGGGCTGGGACGACAGTGACTCGATAAAGGTTTAGTTACTTCAACAAAGCAAAGTATTAAAAGAACTCAACTCCACTTCCATTTCCCCCTAGGTCTAAGTATAAAAAAATGCGTCAGATAAGGGAAGCAGGAGTCAACACTCGAGAATGCTACGGGTTCAGCGGCAAGTAATAAAAAATTGAGTCGTTAAAAGATATCATTTAAGGCGGACCAGACTCTACTCGTGGATTGGAAGAGTCTCTTACATATATGCTACCTCGAAATTAGTTTATCTAATTAAGTGATTTCGGCAAACCCCTTCTTGCTTCTTTGTTTCCACCCTTGTAGAATTTGAAGCAAGTACTTGTGGAGTGTAGAGGGATAGGGTACGATCTCGTTTGCATGAAGCCAAGATCCCCATCCCCCTACGCTGGATGTATCTATTACGTGAAAGAGCACTGAAGTTCTATGCCCGAGAGAACTGGTATGGAATGACCAGACCGCCATTTGCCCGCTTTGGTTAGAGCCAGCCATGTATCATCATATTACTATGGGCCAGTTTATTTGGTGAAGAACCCTGATCGGAGAAAGACTTAGTATGGTAGGGGGTTAACCGCCAACCCGCCATCGAAGCGGGCCGTACACGCTCAACCTAGCTTTTGATTTTGAGGTGCTGGACTACGTCATACTTTAACTGTGGTGTTATCCCCTGACTGAAGTTGCGTACTGGGCTGAACTGCTTCCTGTCTTTCCCTTAGTTGAGCAGCGAGAAAGTATGAATAAAGAAAGCTTCATTAAAATCCCATCCTCAGAGCAAATTCAACTAGTCTTTTGACTAAATAGAAATGGTCATATAGAGGGAACAGGATTAGCCTTCTGCTGGAAAGGAAGAATCTAATCGACCTACAAAGAAGGAGGCAGCAATGCTCAATTGCAGAAAGATCTTTGTGGGATTAAAGAAATGAAAGCAAGGAGGGCTTCCTCATGGGGAAGGGGTGAGAGATCGGAGTGGAATAGCAGGGTATACGGATACCTGATCCAATCCCTCCGAACTCGCTAGGGATACATCAGATCCATTACGTGAATCGATTCCCAGCGATGCAACTAACTGAGATTCGAACTCGCAACCCTCTCCTTTCCGGAGAGCCAAACCACAAAGAAAGCCGAATGTCCTTTCCAAGTCCATTGCCACGAAAGTGAAGGTTTTGCTCGAACGAAGCGAAGCCGAAGGAAGTGGCCTAGAGGGAAATTATTATGGTACCGATAGAGTGTAACGACCAAAGTGACTGTTCTAAAATGTCTCAGAGTACTTACTTTATTTCGTCTGGAAAAGCCTCGGGTGATCTCACCAGGTCTAGCTCAGTAGGCAAACGCGGCTACGAAAAGAACGGATTCCGGGCATATTCCTTACTATTTATTAGACTTGTCGGAAATAAAGTAGAATCCACGTAATGCTTGAAATTCTGATGGTCTTGCCCCCTAGTGGCATGGTTAATACTCGAGGAAGCCTATTGTCCGACACCGTAAGCTTATTCTCGTATGAAGAGAATTCGTTGATATTCATCCTAAGGGCATGAATCAGATCTTTTTTCTTTTGTTTAAGGTCTAAGCGCTTGAACTCTCCGACTCGTGACGCGATCCTAAAAGAGTACTCACTAACTAGAACAGAGGCAGAAGGAGGAGAATAGAGTGATGAACGCTAACAACTACTATAGGCCGGGACCTTAAGTAGAGCTAATGCAAACTGATTTTCTAGATCAGGAAAGAGATTCCTTTTTTTTACTAGTGGTACCTTGAACTCATTTCTGACCGGCAAAACATTAACTGGGATGGAAGTTCTTCTTCAGCAAGCGGAACCACAGAAGCAGTATCGTACACAAATGGTCAAGCTGCTACTCTTTCTTTACCTGGGGAGTATTGGTTTAGTTTCAAGAATACCCTTTCCCCTTGCCTTGTTAGATTACACAGTAAATCCGAGAAAGACTTGCTCGCAGTAGTGACCTTCCTTGTGTAAAGGAGAGGCTGACAAGACCAGTGTACGGGTAGTCAATAGGAATGCCTTTGTTCCCTTTAGCATTGAAAAGATAGCAAATTATCTTATTCTTATATATTATAGGTGATCCAGGCCTCAACTGTATTTCCCCCCTCTGCTAGCCTTGAGGGAAGCCTGACTTTTCGGTGCAAGTGAAGAAAAAAGTGACTGAGTCCACATCCGATAGGCATAAGCTAAGAATAAAGAGGTAACAACTAAGTACTCCTTATATATGCCACCGATGCTTTGAAATATTTTTGGGATCAAAACCATTTTCTTGGAACTGGGAGCATTACTGCACTATCAAATGTTATCTCAATTACTATTGGACAAATTTCTTCTTTTGTTTTCTTCATGTTCTTTGCCATAACGCCTATTCTGGTACGGATAAAGCAATTTTTTTTAGAGTCCTGTACACATCACATACAAAAAGATGTAAGCATAGTCATGCTAAGTAACTGAACTGATAGATTATTTCAAAATGAATTTCAGACTATAAAGTCTTCTTGATCTTTCTTTATCATAAAGGGAAAGCAAGAGATAGAATAAAATGTTCGTCATTCTGCCTTATTTCATGAGATCTAGAAGCAAATAAGATGTTCGTTAAAGAACTCTTCTTCGATCCTAGGTCAAACAAGACAATGGCTCTGTCGATGGTACTACGTGATTGCATGGATCTGACTAACCATCCAAGACTTCTTCGATGCTCCAGTCGTGAATCGCGATTGGCGAGTCACTTCAGCTAGTCCGTTTTGGAATGCTGTGGAAACTCTATGATCTCATAGAAGAGAAAGGTATAGATTTCATAGTGCCTATTCTGGCATCTAAGCCTGGAATTGGGGGCACTTCCGGCACGAGCTTCTGCCTCTTGTCGTCATTGCCTTTGTGTTCAGTCTATCATTCTGAAAGTGACTTTAAGTCACAGAAGGTGCGTAGCTTGCTAAGTGGTCCTTCTCTCTTTCCGTAAGTGATGGCATTCGAGATTTTAGGATTTCTCGATGGCTATATTCTTAACACAAAAGTTTCGTTCGAGTTTTAGCTTACATCGTGGGAAGAAAGGGGGGCAATATCAATAGAAGATATTGATTTCTATTAGTCCATGCGTGCCACGTTCAGCTATAGATTTCACTATCCAAGAAAGATAAGCCGGTAGCGAAGTTCCATGTAGTCTTCCGTGAAAGCTCGCACTAACATTTGTTGCTTCCTTGAAAGCGACGAATATCACGTCTTCCTTATGCTTAGCCCGTATCCAAGAATTACTCTGAGCTCGTTACTCGGATTAGCTAGGGCCGTAGGCAAACCTTCATTCTTTCTTTCTGGTTACGATTTACAGAATTACCGATATCTTATTCGAATGAATTCACTTGCCCATTAGAAGATAGCAAAGAAATTGGTTGAGCCAATCCAATTTGACATATTGACGTAGATTTCCTCCTATGATCAGTAGATTCTTTATAACTTTGGAAGATGGTTTTGAGACCGAAGGGAAAAGAAGAGAACTCCAGCTCCTGCTACTCTTTTCCTCCTGCATCCAGTCAGCTTCTTTCTTAAGTCCTAAGTAAAGTCAGGTAGTTAGACTTAGTCGACTGGTTTCCGAGGAACTCTTGAGTTCTATTCCGAGCTATGATATCTACTTCCTCTTCCATTCCAATTCAAAAGATTTTTCTTTTATTCCCTTGGAATCTAGTAGGCTAACTCATTCTATCAGTAGGATTTATTAGACGTCACGTCTAAATTGTACTATCGGAACTCTAAACAACTGTAAGCCAATTATAGTATATGTTTACTATAAGAATAAGAAAAAAGACGAGTACTGGATAATTCCAATCACCTTCCTTAGCTTCTTTCTGGATTCACTCTCTCCTTTAACTCCTATCTATTAGTCCTTGTAGTCGTTTTGGAACTCAAGCAGCTTCCAGTCACTATAGCAACTTTCCTCGCCTGTGAAGCTTACACTAGGAGCCAGAGCCACCAAGCCTGTATTACGAATTGGCTTGACCTCCTAATCATCATTCCTATTCCATAACGCTTTCATTGCTCCTCTCGTTGTCACTCGAGCTGCTACGCTCCTCTGAGAACTCGTAAGACAAGAAGCTACAGGAAGATCCGAGCACTAAAAACCTCGATATTCCAAAGAGCTTACTTCTTCCTATTCTTTCAAAGCCTCCTGCCATGGTAGCCTGGCTACTTACTTCTCTTAAGAAAGAAGCAAGCGGAGGCTCGAAAGCCGGAGCGCGCTAGCGCGCTTTCCGTTTTCTCGCTTGGAAAGCCTAAGTCAAGCTCCTTTCGCCATTACAACCAAGGAAAGCGGTCCCAGCCTACTTCCTCAGGCAAGTTTCAAAAAGAAGATTAAAGAAGAGCTGCATCGAGCCTCGGATGTCTTACTAGAAGACTCCGGTAATTCAACAGTCTATATGAGTCTATCTCGTTAGCTGAGCTGCTTCCTGTAGCTTTCACTCCTTTCTTCTCTTGCTCGGATGTTAGGCAATTCTTCTCTACTCAGCTTAGCCCAGGACTTGGGATGGGAATAGAGCGAATAAAAGCGCCCTCATCTTAACAACTAGGTTTTTCCTTTCAGCAAGCAAAGAATAATGAGCTGGGGAGTTTCCGAACTACAGAAAGAGTCGAAATAACTAATTCCAATGAACTAGATGGAATAGAGGAAGTTCAAAGCTGAGGATCTTATAGCAATTGAATTGCCTTGCTTTGCTACCGGCTTCATTCCCTCAAACCTTCTTTTTCCAGGGTTTCGGAAGTGAAATCATTAATATTCGTGGAAAGCCCTTTCAAATCAAAGGGCGTCAGGTCTTACGTAACTTAAATCGATTAACATTTCCGGATATCTATGGCATTCGGATCTCATAAAGTGCACGACGCCCTCTGAGAAAGAATCTTAATGGATATTATATAGATAATAAAACTCTAACAGAGAAGAACAAAAGATCACGGATCAAAATGATTTGTTAGTTGGCAGGGTCTATTAGGACTCGCAAAAAACTTCCAACTATTTCTTTTTCCTGCTCGCTTCGCTCTTCGGCTTCTTTCTGAACGACGAACGACGAAGTATAGTGGCTTTCGCACCTGCTCTCTTTTCAAGTTTTATACCTGGCCAAGGTAAGATGAAATCTTTTGCTTTTGATACGGCAAAGGAAAGAAATGGATATCTAAGCGCCGTCTACGGGGGACTTTAGGGGTGAACGAGATGCCTTTAGGACTTCGGCAGCAGGGCTTGGAACTGCAGCAATTGGATCCGCTGGCTAGCGTCAGTGACGGAGATTGAAAAAAGAAATGGATTGTTATCAAGGAGAGAGGGACTGCTAACCTGCTTGTTTCGGATGGCAAGGAATTAGACGTCAAGGGCTTTCTCAATAAATCAATTACCGATTTTCAATTTGAAACAATTCTTCATTGTTTCCCCATTCTTTTAGAATGTGAACTATCTGTTTCTTGTTTTGAACCATATGATTGTTTAGCCAATGATGGATTTCGTGCGGATCAAATATTGGCCTTCAAGAATGACGATTACGCGAGCTCACCTAGGGAAGAGAATAGAAGACCAAGCAAAGTGGCGGATTTGGACAGTGATAACCCATTCCGGAGACCAATGATAGACTGAACACTAAGCCAATCTACCTTTTTTAGGCTTATGACTATGTTGAAACGGACTTCCCTTTCCTTTCCCCTTCGACTACGACGGACTTGATCTTAGGCAACCGCTGACCGCCTCTATGAGGACCAAAGGGCGGCCATCCTCACAGTCATGCGTGTGCAGCCTACTTCTATTGTTTTATTATATACGCCTAATGAAATGAGTCCCTTTCCCTGCCTTTTCCACTTTGTGTAAGCATTCAAAGTGAGGTCTGCCATGACATTACATTGATATCCACTTTTTTGTGACGACTGGACGAAGTTAGGGTTCTTATTAGTATTCCTGCCAGGTCTCTGATACGAGGTTGCAGAATAGGCCCTTACTTACAGGCTTTCGGCTTATAGAAATAGGGAATCGCCTTAAGATTTTCAAGATTTATCGCATTCCATACTTTTTTAAGAAGACAGTATCAGAGAATAAATGCACATACAAGGTCAGCTTCCTTTTCTTCCTCATTGACTTACTACTCTACTATACTAAGCATCAGAAAGGTGTCCTAAATGGCATCTTCTTCCATAGCTATACTGGCCTTTTAGTACCTTAGTACCAGACTTCCTTTCGCCCTGATTTCCGAGATCCGGGAAGGAAGCCGAAGACGAGCCGCTTCGAACTACCTGCATTGCTTCCGGGCTATACCAGGAATGGCTTGAAAGGAATCGGGCGAAGTACTTAAGAAGCGTATCGCTAGCTTATACCGAACAAAGCTCGCCCTATAATACAAGGCGGAAAGAAAGGGAACCTGTTGGGCCGTCATATGTCGATGACGAAAAAGCCTATGCATATGGGAACGAAAGGTGAATGGAGGGGTGCTCCAGCGAGTTATTCTAGATGTCGGAAATGGAAAGATTGGATTGAGGAATGCAAACTCATTCGACAAAGAGCCCATGTTGTTCGGAACTATTGGAATGATTCAGTTACCAGTCGATTCTACCGGGAGATCTTAACGATGAATACAGACATGGAACGGATGCGGAAACAGAGCCCCTACCTTCTCTTTTCAAGGAAGAAGCGGGAAGGAGGTTGCACGTTTTCCTGTTTTTTGCATAGAGTGATCTTCTTCAATCACCTTTCCATCTCCAAGTTGAAAGGTAGAACAAGGGAAGGTCAAGGCTTTCCACGGCAAAGTCAGCATCTTAGCCCGAAGAGCAAGCTCTGCCTCTGCTGCTATTGACTCTTTCTCTTTCTTCATATTGATAAGACGGCGGGAAGAGCCTACAGCAAAAGACTGATAAAGGGGAAGCTAGGTCCTTCGCCTTATCTGTATAAGGTCGTGCTTTCGTAACTACTAAATCAATTACTTACACGAGCTCCATAGATCGATTAATCTCAGGCTCTCCCCTGTCAGACTTAAAAGGCTTAGCTTACTATCAGCTGAAGGAAAGACTGGACATTGAGGAAGTTAATAAAGACCAGCAAGCATCCTCAGTCTGTTCCCCGGATCCGGGCTTAAGAATGGAATCAATGGGATAAGGCACGAACGAAAGAAGAGAGTGTGCTTTTCCTAAGACATGCGAACTCATAATCTTAAACTTCCCCCGCTCTGTATAAAGTACGGGAAATAGGCTTCAAACCTCAATCGTCAGACAGAAGTACGGCTTATCTTTCCTCAGTCAATTCCCGGATCCGGATAAAGTAGCTGATTCAATAGGATAAGGGCCTTTCGGCCCCAACTCAATCTTTCTTACTTCTCAACTCAATCACAGACGTGAACAATTGATGCTTGCTGGGGAAAAATGCTACTGTCAAGATTAGTAACACAAATTACACTCTAAAGATTAGTAGCCTTGTGAAGGATTGACTTTCTCATCTATGTCATTTAGTCCCTTCGGTCTAAGCCTTATTAGTTTCTTACCCGGGTTACCTTTTCCTCGGATTGCAATCAAAGAGACAGAAGAATCTCCGGCTTCTCTGAGAACTGGGACATGCTTAGAAGTCAAGACTAAGAGATCAACTTACTCCGTCTGTTCCCTGATCAGTGAATAGATTCACATGGCGTGGGAAGTGAATCACAGGGACTAGGATGAGAAGGGATTTTGGAGTTATATAATTTGGCTTCTCTTCTCTTAAGGCTTAGGGCGGGTTATTTTATGATGTTTTGGGAGTCCCAGTTGTCCGAGAGATTAGACTGGTTTAGGCTGAAACTTGACTGACGCTACTAAAGGATGGGGAGATCCCAACTGTAGTAATTTCGTCTATTAAGTCCATCTTCCGAAAGACAGCAAAGAGGAAGCTCCGGCTCCTGCTTCGGACTGATTAATTGCTCTAGCCTACTACTTTCTAAGCCTAGAAAGAAGACCACCTGACTTACCTACTGGCATTGAATCAAAGGCTATACTTACTTTTAGGCGGCTGGGTAACTACTAAAGAGAAAGGCTTGCAGGCAGCTCAATCTCATGACTTGATTTCAAAATAAGTTACAGAAAGACGAAAAAGAATGAAATACTGGCACTACGCATTGACGGCTTTTAATGACGCTTCTAAGGTCTCATCTTCATTTAGAGTCCCCGGATCAGGGTGTAGTAAGTGAATAGAAGGGATAAGGAAAAGAACCTCTTTCTAACTTCCGGACTTCCTGTTCTCTTAGTAGGCTGACGGGCTCGAACTTAAGCCATAAAGAGTGCTACTCCGCTCCTTTCCTTGGTTTAGACTTCTCCGCTCGGCTCAATCTTAAGAGGAAGCTAATTCAATCCTGCTGTAGGGCTCTTTTGCCCCTGAGATCTCAATCGGACTGTAATGCACTTAAAGAGAAATCTATATATAGTATTTCTACTAATCCCCGTCTTGCTTATCCTTCAAAACCCACCTTTGAAGATGAAGCTGGGACGGCTAGTATTCTAATAGAAAGAGTAGCTTATCCGGCTTCTGACTTCTTAGGAATCTCAGGCTTATCTGTGTCCGGTCGGTCGTAACTCAAAAAATGAATCTTTCACTGGATAAGGAAGAGTAAGGTTAGCGAGTCCTCATAAGCTTAACGCACCTAAGAAAATCCTTTAGAGTAACCTAACTTCCAAGCATGCATTATATTCTATCTTATATAGAAAATGCACTTAAGCTGTAATAAGAAGAGAATCAGTATCATTCTATTTCCAGCTAAGAAAGCATGTTGAATGATAACGCTTCCCAAACGAGCTCACAAGCGAGTGGAACGGAGTAAACAAGAAATCGAAATAGAGCATAGAAGTGGAATATATTCTATTTACGTGCTGGTGATTGAGCTGGAGATAAAGTTTCTTCCTCTCCTTTACTTACAGTCGAGCTCTATTAACATAGACCCTATAGCTTAGCTCGAGTAACTACGTGCCTTTAGCTGACGTTCAGTTACACTTATTAACACGAAGGCTAGTGCTAGTTGAGATCAGGGACGGACTCTAACTGCCCCGCTGGCCGGAGGGAAAAAGAACTCCATAGATTGAGTCAATTTACACAAACAGAAGGAATATTGGCCTATTGATCTTGACCAGCCTCGACAGGTTCCACAGCATTTGTAATTCATTTCAGTTGCAGAAGTATGGTAAGCTGAAGTTTGTGCAACTGCAGGCTCGGCTTAGTAGGTAGCAGTCCCCTAGGTCAGACTTTGAGTTTGATTTATTTCCATCTTAGAACTACGTACCTTGTCAGTCGAGAATTTCATCCCTCGCTCGAAAACTGCCTACCTATTTTACTTCGTTACAGGGCCTATTTGACTAAAGAGAATCTTTGTTTCCCACCTCCCAAAGCCCATTTCTTAGGTCTCCGACCGCTGCTGCTTCTGCTACGGCAGAGGATGGTGGAAAAAAGACTAAGGTGTGTGAGTTCGGCTGTATAAGACGTCACTGTGACTGCTGCTCCCATAGTCTACAACTGAGAACCGCTTCTCTCTGGTCCCTCTCCTTGCTTCTAAGGTAGGACCATCCGGTTTGATTCACTTTCCAGACGTTGGGCCCTTTCTTCGAGCTGTCACTCATAGATTCTTACTTTGATCTTTAGGCGAAATCAAACTCCTTTCGGCCATGAGCCCATACTCTCTTCCGTCACTCCACTCGATCAACATAGGGGAGGGGGTCTTAGCGAGTAAAACAAGAAGGAAGACAAACATAAATAGTAATTGTGAGGGAGCGAAGTGAGTGAACGGTCTCTAATCTTTGAGTCAATTCCTGGGAAGAGGAGCGAAGCGTGACAACGAGAGGAGCGAAAGTTTGTTGGACGTAACTGTATGTGCATTTCCCTTTCCTTCTTCGTCTGCCTAAGAGAGAGTCCCGCTTTTCTAAGAGAAGAGGAGGTGGACTAATGAAATGTATATATTTTTTATAGGTTATTCATTGGTCTGTCTATCGATCGTAGAGGAATGCCCACGGTCCTGACTTTGTTCCAACTAGGCCTGTGTAGCTTTCTTTCTTTCACTGAACACCAAACGGGCATTCTCCGTGCTGGCATGAACAACCTAGAAAGAATAATTACAGAATGAGTTGAAAAACGAATCGCTCTTTTGCTTTGTTGCACCGATCCTACAGCGTCAGTGAACTAATCGGAGCTCAATAGACTTGATCTTTACCTTATTTTATATTAGAGCCCTTTCCCTATCGCTGCTTGATGAGATCTGAAGCTGACAAGACAATGATTGAGTTTTCCAAAGCCGCGACTTCTTTTTGCTTATGTCTGAGCTGCTTCCTCTGTCAGAGGGTTAGTCCATTCCCCTATTGGGGCAGTAGCTTGACTCCCAATAAATGCTATTTTATAGACAAGAAAGAGAGGACAATTGTGATACCTAATCCTAACCCAACCCAGTCGGCGTGTAGGCGAGATTTCTCCCAGTCCTGCTAGCCAAAGCTAGTAGTCAGTCAGATGAGTCTGTCCCTCCGGTATGTCTGTTTCAAAAAGGACAGCTTTAGTATTGAAGTCAAGTTGGTTTATAACCGAAGCGGTCCTATTGAATCAGATGTGGGCTCTGCATCTCATGCCCTCGAAGAATGGCTAGGGATTGCTGTTCTTAGAAAGAAAAAAGTCCTCCCGCCAGGCTGGGTGGGCACTGATAAGAAGAGTATGCCTGCAAAGCGCATTTCTTGTTGCTTATCTACAGCTCGTTGATCTTTTTCGCCTGTTCTAGCTAACCCCATTCCAGTCTATTAGGCAGGGTCCGTTTGATTTTTCTTATATTAGTAATCTGTCACAGCTCGGGAAGCAGCTGAACTCTTTTCCTCTTTTGATTGAGAGAATTCATTCCGAATAAAGAAAGAAAAGCAAGGAGTAGTCCTTGTGGGACAACAAGCCAGCAAAGGTGCGGGTTTTCATTGACCAACGATCTGAAAGCGGTCAAAGTCAGGTCAGACCGAGCTGGTTGAGCAGCAGGAGGAGAATCGGTCTAATCTCAGGTAAAGCACAATCGGAGTCATAAGGAAAGTACCAGTGGGACAGGAAGCATCCAATTGACACAGATGTGGCACTTCCCGCCTTTCCGATCGGATCAATAGCTGTCACGTATCGAAGGGGAAGAGAGCATAGCAATAGGACTAACGAGAATTCTTTCCCAGCGTTTTCTATTTCTTCTCCTTTTGTGCTTTTGCAAGCAAATACCCGTGGTTAGATAGGAGTACTTTGAAGTAAGGCTGGCTTCCTTCACATAACTTGAGTAGACGACAGCTGGAAGTCCCTTTTGGTTAATCTAACCGCTTGATTGCTTATTGACGTTGAACTTTCCTATTGTTAACTTCATATTTGTGTTTGTCGCTGGACGTGCACCGGCGGCCCCCCCTTCCTCCTAAGCCGATAGGATAGATTAAGCAGCTACTAGATCCCCCGTCTTGTACTTCGTTCTAATCCGATTGGTCAACCCCAGCTTGCTTATCTACAGCTGCCCTATTCCGTGTAACTTAATGAATTTGATCCAGCCCGTAAGCGCCGGTACAATGTTAGAGGTGTATAGTATTTCTTCATTTCCTGCCTTACTTTTCAAACATTAGAGGGGTGGTTGAGTCAACAGGCCCCATGTAGGGAAGAGATAGAGCTCTAATCAATCTTTATGTCAAGGATTGCCGGAGTTTCTTATCTTGACCCTTATGGATTCATCCCAAGACTCGAAAGATACAGAAAAAACTGTCTATCAAAACGAGATTGAAGTATGTTCCAGGACCGAACTCACACGTTAGCTTCATCGTGCAGCACTCCTATAAGAGTGAATATTAAATAGAAAACCCCAAAGGGAACGGGATCACGCTACTATCAATTAAGCAATTAAGCTGGTACAGCCACTTGTAGTACGACTTTCGCTGTCCCTAGCACTCGTGTCGCCATACCCCCCGCGGCATTTCCATGAAACCCATTCCAACTTTGAGGATAGCTCCCCTCTTAATAAATAGAGTCTCACTCAATAGTGAAAGGATCTTTCATTGATCAGAAGGTGTTGTTTCTTTCCATCCCTAGGTTGCGGTTTAGAAGCACTTCATAGTTTGTTATCCGGAACTCCATTCAAAAAGAGAGGAAGTCAAAAAGAGAGGAAGAATAGGTTGTTATGGTATGGTCTTTGTATGTCCCGATGGATAAAGAAATGTATGGTTTATACTAAACCGCCCCAAAGCCTTGGATGATCGGATAACCACTGAGACTCTTTGATTCCCAGTTCCATATAGATAGTAGTGAGTCTTCCTCCGATGCGAGGAGGGATGAAGCACGATTCAGTCTTCACATGCTATTGAAAAGTGCCACCCCGCGAAGAAAGGGTTCCCAGGTCTATTTATTAGAGAACACTTTTCGAATTATTAGAGAGGATAACATATACAAAATGTAACCGATTCCTTTTTATTCTCTTCCATCATTCTTTCCCGTGCGGGTCTTACTCCTCAACTCTAACCCAAATAAGGGCGCTGGAGCTGGAACTTTGCATTCATATTAAATACAAGAGACTCCCCTTACGTGATAGGGCTCGATCGATATAGAACGATGCTTTCTCCGGATCCAAACCTCCAAATCAGAAAGGTCGTACGGTTTATCGCTATATACGAACTGATGAGATGATGTCCGAATTCAGCCATGGTGGCTCGACGAAAGGGGTTACTCACTTCTTCACGTGCTTTGGTGATTCAATCGCTTGACCGAATCAATCTACCTGGGTGGAAGTCAGAGTAATCACGGGGAATGTGCGTTCGATGTTTACTACATCCCCGCTCACGCGACTCAATCAGCAGGCTAAGATGTTGGCTTGATCTATTCCTCACATATATATAGAATATTTAGAATCAAAGTGCTCCGCTCGAAACCTCACTATCGGAACAGGGAGGGTGAGAACATAGAAGACTTACGTCAATTAATTTCGAATCTTTTTCGGTGCAGCTCCGCTCCCGGGATGGATGCAAGGAGAATGGATAGCGATCAATAGATGCGAAGGGGAGGGCGGGGTATAGAATGAAACGTCATGGATGCTTGCATTAGCGGTGGAGGTGCTCTCAGCTACGGATCAGATGATTAATGTGCTTGTGCTTGTGAAACGCAACCTGGATTCGGACTGGTTCTTTTCTGCCATCTATGCTAGTCCGAATGTCCAGAAGCGGAAACGGCTATGGGAGCTAATAGGTGCAATATCCAACAATCACAATCTTCCCTGGCTGCTAGCAGGGCACTTTAACGAAATAACATCTGGGGATGAGAAGTCTGGAGGTGCTCACGGTGGTGGTTCAAGCATATAAGATTGAGGGAAGCTTGAGAGAATGCATTAACTTTTGTGAGTTGATTGACCTGGGATTCACAGGACCAAAGTGCACCTGGTCTAATTTGAGGGAGGGACGAAGCCTCATAAAAGAGAGAATAGACAAGGCTTACTGCAATGAAGAATGGATAAAATCCTTCCTGGAGGCCATTGTTAGACATCTACCACGCACGCGGTCTGACCACTGTGGTGGATTTATGTGGTAGTGATCCTCCTAACCCCCTGTTACGACCATTCCGATTTGAAGCTGCATGGATTTCTCACCATAATTTTGCTGCATTTGTGGAGAAAGAATGGCAACCAGGTGAGGCAATGATAATTGTTGTGGATTTTATGAATCAGTTCACGACATCCCCCCGCAATTGGAATCATGAGGTATTTTTCAATATATTTCGAAGAAAGAGACAAAAACTAGCCAGGCTGCTTGGTGTCCAAAAGGCTCTTAGCACTAACCCGAACCCCTTCCTATTCAAACTAGAGAAGGAATTAATCAGTCAATACAATCAAACTCTCAAACAAGAAGAGCTTCTGTGGTTCCAAAAGTGTCGTGTGAGATGGCTCCAATGTGGGGACAGCAACACAACTTTCACACCTCTACCACGTAGAAGGAGAAACAAGGTTGAGGGCTTGGAGGATGTAAATGGCAACTGGGTTACAGAGCAAGATCAACTAAAGCTAATAGCTACTGACTACTTCTTTGAGCTATATTCCAGCGATGACAGGGAGGCTAGACCTTGGTCACACCCATCTGATTTTCCCCCTCTACTACCTGAAGATCAAGCTGCCTTTGCTATAGGGGTAACAGGCTTCTAAATCAAAGATGCCCTTTTCTCCTTATTTGCTTATGTTTTTCTCCTCAAAACAATGATCCTGTGGCAGCCAATTACTCACTATAGCATAAAATTGGAAAACAATGACAACTTTTGGCAGGCTAGCACAATGTATCCATACATCAAGACCTCCAATGGAAGAACAATGTTTAGCTATCTTTCAGTAGTATAAGGAGTTCCATTAGCTAGTGAAAACAATAAGTCAATAGCTCTTTTCTTTAGGTAGAGGAAGAACGCTGGGGGAGTTCCCCCAAACCCCCTTAACTTAAGAAGTAAAGATCTAAATAACCTTTCGAACCAGTCAAGTTTGAATATTGAACACTATGAAGGAGTGAGTCAAGCGACGAAGCAGTGAGTCAATCCATTCATGGACGAATGCGAGTAGAGTGAATCTGGAAAGTTTGCTTTTTTAGTGGCTTGCCAATCCCCCACTAGTGAACAATTTGAACGAAAAGGACACGTTCTAAGCGAATCAAGTCATTGAATTTTCTTCCTTGAAATGGGTTTTGGTATGAGTGTCTTTCTTGCTGTGTTTGAAGGCTGCTTTTGGGTATCTCCTTCCCTTTGCTGGTGTAGTGAGTCCAGCGGGCCGAGTTCCAAACCTGCACAAAGAATTCCCTTGTTTCTGTGGCTCTCGAGTCCTGTTATATGTAGCGAAGGGACTCGCTTTCGTCACGCCCGAGCAGAACCTTTTCAGTTATTGGTTAGTTCCTCTCTCGGGGGAGGAGGGAATTAAGGTTTGCGTAGTGGAGTTCCTCAGAGCACACAATAAAGAGTGCCGTTTTTCAAGCGGCCCGATTATGGTACTTCTAGTAGAAGTAGTAGTAGCAACAAACCTAGTTCTTCGACCCCGACTCTCCGTCCGAATGTAAGGCGGCGCTTTCCGAAGGCGCTGAAGGAGGATATTGCAAGTGGTCCACTCTCTCATCTACAACAGTGGATCAACCCGTTGTCCAAATTTATCAGTTTTTTACAAAATAAAGCGTGCTTGAAGGGCCCCGCCTCGCGGAAGAATATTCAACTTCAAGCGCTTTCGCTCTGGAAACCTCTTTTTGCCGGGCTCGGCCAGTTGCCTTTAACGATTTCTTCGGCAATGGCTCCCAATCGGGGTTCTTGCCTTCCCCCGCCTTGGACCTCTCGCCGGTGAAAACTGTTGGCCTGTACAAATGTCCTCCGAGATGGCCTCTGTCTCTCGTTCTCCCGTTGGGGGTTCCCACTCCCCTGTCTCCGCCCTTAGACATCTCAGTTATGTAATGACAACAACTGAAAGCATAGATGGGATGGCATCCCTCTTCTTTTCTTTTGAGGAGGAACTTCAGAGCTTCGCTTTATGGAAGGAATTCCCTATATTAGGATGATTACCGATTGATTTGAGAAAGCCAGCATCAGTCTGACGTGAGAGAAGTCAGCCACCAGCACAAGGGAAGTCCCTCGAAGCCGAAGAGAGATCTTGTCTGTCCTCCTTCTTTCTTCCTTTCAGTCTCGCCAAGTCCATTTCCTCTATATAGAATTCTAATAAGACGAATGAAAAGCTTGAGTGCCCGTCAAAAGAGGGACATTCTTTCTGCATTCCCAAGTTCTTCTCAAGCGATTAGATAGACCAGCGGGGCATCTTGGTTCTACACTTCCTTTCTTTAGACTAGAAAGATCAGATCGTCGAAGGAGATTTTGAAACGGAAAAGGACTGGATGAAGAGGCTAGGACGGAGCTATTCGTCGGAATAATGTACGCGAAGAAGCTAAGCGCGTATATACTCTTTTTTCAGGGCTAGCAGAGGAGGAGGGTGGGGTCAATTGATGTTGGAAGGCCACCCTTAGTGATGGCACAGGCACAACTCCATACAGGTTGACCTACGACCATAATCTTTAGTCCTATAGTTATAGTAGCTAGGGAGGGATATTTTACTTTATAAGGAGTGAAATCACCCGGTATTCGTAGATCGGAGTGAGGCAAGCACCAAAGCACCTTCCTACAGTACACCTTCATCTGGGACACGCACCTGCTGTAAAGCAATCTTGAATAGTTCAAGTAGTCTTTATCCGCGGCAAGCATATAAAGTACCGAACAGCCCGAGGAGTAGGCTTCCCGATGTGGAACTCTATTCCTTAGGTTCGGAGGTCAATAGATCAATAGGTTCGTAGGAGGTCCCTTTCAACCCTTAGCCACCTCGATTACGCGACGTGAGGGACGAGGCGGATAGGCCCCTTCCACACCCACAGCCCTCCTTTGGCTATATCGGAATCGGTAGAAAGGGGATTACGAAGAATCGTAAGACAAGAGACGCATCTCATATTCCTTATTAACCTTGACTACACCATCATTTGGAACTACCCCATAACGTTCTGTTGCTTGGTCCTTCACAAGGTTCCAACCACCACACCAGAAGCCGGCATCTCTTAAGGAAAAACAGCGGGAACGCGGTCGAATAGATCAATGGTTGGCCCGGCAAAAGCAACTAGATCGGTTGGCGCTGGATCTAGGGCATCTCCGTAGTTTAGGAGCTGTCACTAGTTTGTTCAGGAGAATCGTCATTCACTTCTTCAACTTCAAACCCTTCTATTTCAAAGGATTAGGGCTTATTTACCTTCTAAAACAGATCTTTCAAACCCTTCTCTTGTTTCCGGTTGAACAACTCTTTCTTTGAAACGGAAGAATGCCTTCTCCCTTTAACAAATACCTTTTGAAATGAATTCAACAGCTACGCCTCTCTTTCTCATTTGTTATTGTTGTTAACAAACCTTTCTGTTGTTATTTATTTCCATATGAACCATACAGTTGTTAACAAATGAACAGAGCAGAACGGCAGCGAACAATGAGTTTGATCCATGTTGAAATGCAAGGAAATAAGCTCTTTCTCTCCCCCTACGGTATTTCATCTCCTCAAATGAATTCAACTAATACCGGCTCGTTAGGAGATGGAATCCACTCAACGTTAAGGAGAGGGCCTTAAAACCTTTCTTTGAATTGGAATAGAGGGCTAGACCTATACCTGTTCTAACTTCAGTTAGAAATGGGAAATAAGCCCTATCCTTTGAAAGATAAAGAGAAGAACAAACTGGGCATTCTTCCGAAACAGTTGTGAACCTTTCAGTTGTTACTTGTCTTGAATCAAATCCCTAGCCATACGAAGGGAACCAAACTGTTGTTGAAACCAATACTTTTTGTTAAGAGAAACGAAACTTTTTGTATTGGTATTTCATATCCTCCCCCCTGTTGGTCGAGCATTTTTCATCTCCTGCTTCCACATGCAAGGATGGAAAGTAACATTTCCTCTATCTTTATCAGAATCATCTCTCTATCCCTTACTGAGAAAGGCCCAATCGAGAGGGCTTTTGATACGATACCCCAACCTTTCTGATGGATCGGGCATGTGTTCGGGGTCATCTAACAACTATCCAAACTTCTAGCTATTTTAAATTCGATATTGAGAATTGCCCACCTGTGGTGTGGTTCCTTTGGCTTCGCAACGTGTTACCGGCAAGCCTCGGTTTGCATGTAGAAGGTGAAGAACTCCGCTGAGATCAATAGAAAAGACCTCTGATTCTGTAGTGATTGCTTCCTTTCTGAAAGGCTAATGGGGGGTTGCTCACCCAGAGGAGCTACGTGCCCTACGTGGAATAGGAGGAGCAGCCAAAGCAGGAAGTCTTATGCCGCTCCTGCCCTATAGGAAAGGCGGGCAAAGGAAGAGTTGGAGATACACTTGCCACTTCCAACTATAGGAGATTTCTTGATGAGCGAGAAGAAGTCCCCCTATGACTAAGAGAGGGGATTAGCCAGAACATTAGAGATGAATAGAAGAGTCCCTCTCTTCATTAAGGGAATGGGGAGTCCGGGATAAAAGCCACAGTCGAGTGGATTGATAGATTCAGAGTCCCGAGATGAGTGATCTCCTGAGATTTTTTCTTCTTTCTCTCCTGATGAACCCGAAACCGACCCGAGATTACATCAAGCAGAAGAAAGCAAGCCTGAAACCAAGCCATTACTAAGATCCGTTCCTAGCTGCATGTCTTCTTTCCCACCTTCTCTCATGGAGAAGGGATCAAAGTAAAGATGGAAAGAGAGATTCATTGTTTGCCCTTTCTTTGGGTTGAAGAGATAGCTACTTCTGAAAGTGAAAGCTCATTTGCTTTCCCTCGAAGGCTAGGTTCACCTAGGTCAGATGCTTCCGCGTCATTTCCGGAAATGGAGCTAGGAGAGGAGAACATTGGATCGAGATTAGTTGACCTTCCCCACGCCATGTATTCTATGATTCTTTTCTCTCAATTGCTTCGATCGCTGGAAAGAATAGTTTTGTTTGCTAGTGGCCCTTCAACCGCAGTGAAGTCTGATAAAGACGGTTCCGACCTTTATAAAAGGGAAGACTACAGCTAGGTGCGCTAGGGACCTTGAAAGCTGGGATAACGATTCTTTCCGGCTTGCCCAGCGATTAGCGCTTTCCTGGCTCGAAAGGGAAGTAGCGATGTGCGGTTTAACTCGTTGTATCGATGTGAGCTTACATTTTTTCACTGCGGGCACTAATCGATAAATGAGTTCATCATTAAGACCCTTACATGGAAGAATGAATAACTCATAGTCATGTTAGATCATTGGACTATGTAACTACTGAAAGGAAAGGTGCTCGTCAGAACTCTCCTAGCTAGGGAGAGCTCTTCCCTCGATTTCCCTGCGGGGCTAGCAACATTTTCCCATCCGGAAAGAACAAACCTTGAAATCGATAGAGACTGAAAGCACTAATCGATACAACGAGTTATTAAAGAATGAAATATCATTATATCTTTACATGTAACAATTAAGGATCAAATATGATATAGAATTCTTACATGTAACTACTTTAATGAGACTAGCTCCACTACTCCATCTTCTCTTTCGAAACAACTTACACGTCACGAATACCTGCAGGACGTGGGCGTAAGGATTTACTTTCAAGCGAACAGAGATGCAGTCAAAAACTTTTGTCAGCCAAGACCGAAGAGCCTTATAACACTGTTAATTAGTCTAAACTATGCTGCGGACTTGAAGAAGGCGCTCAAGGAGCAGAGCTTTTAGCAGTAGAAGAAATCCAAGGCGAAGTAGCCGGCTACAAGGAAACCAGCAAGCCAGCCTTAGGGGAAGATCTATTAGAAAGCACCCGCGAATAGAAAATATAGAAAATCTCATCTTGGCATCTTCCAGGGAAGCAATTAGAACACAGCAGACTTACTTCGGGTATTCCCGAGCTGCTTTCTTACGCTAAAGCCAGCCGAAAAGCTTATCGCTAGGCCTGGCCTGGTGATTAGTCTAAAGTAAAGAAAGCGCGATTAGACTGTGAGGTGCAATATCTGCCAATAGTTGGAAGTGCATTTGGAACTATTGCTAAGCAATAAGACCAACAACAAGCGAATGATCGGGGAGGCTACTCTACGGACTTAGTTGCTTCACAACCGGGTTATTTCACTCGATAGAAAGACGAAAAGTGTCACACACCACAAGGCAATAAGAAGAGAACTATTCAATAAAAAAATCTATCTCAGGTGGGATTATAGAAAGACTTTAGAAATGACTTCTCTGTCGGACTAAAAGGCCGTCATACTGAGGGATAAAAAGAAGCGTAATATTCAAACTGTTTGCGTGCCTCGTCTGCCTTAGACGAGTCGTATGCTTTGTTCATTTCGTAGGCATCGAGTTCGTATATCTAAGAGTACTCATATGCTTATGCCCACTTTGAATGAATAGGAGGGAAGGGCCTATACAGATTCATCCTGTAAGGACGCCTTTCAGCTTTCCAGTTTACCCAATCAACGCCCTCCATCTTAAGGTTTACATACAACCGAGTCAAAGTTGTTGATCTATGGAAAACAATTCCGAAAAAATGATAATAGTCAAGAAATTAAGTGACATGATTAAAAGGTATTGGGAAGAGAAGAGAGTCTCTTTTGAGGATTCGGATGGAAAGGTGTCTATTGATAGTAAACATCCAACACCTAAATTTGATCGTTCAAATGCGAAAAAGTACAACAATGTATTTTCTGATACTGAGGTTTGGGGTAGTACTGGGGGTGGGAGTCCACAAGACCCTACTAAAAAAAACCTATGGGAACCCCCGGATTTGGATTAACTAATTTCTATTTCTTTTCTATTTCTTGGTGAGATGGTTTTCCGGAAATCGATATGAATGGAGGATGCCTAGCTAGTAGTAAAGTCGTCCGCGTATCTTTCTGATCTCCCTTCCTTATCCTTAGCCTTTCACACTAAGCTCTTCAATCCTTAGCGCAAGCACTCAGTCAGTAAATTACCTTATGGTTAACTTAACAATTGGGATACGGGTTTCACCGTACTTATAATCCATCTTTCATTATATGCGTCTTTCAGTCTATTAGTTCATAGCGAAGCTCAGCTGGAAGGACAGTCTAACATACACAGTATGTAGGGCTTATACACACCTTTAGTAGTTCCCTCAAAAACCCCTGTCTTCTGCCTACCAATGGGAGAGAGAGCTTGTTGGACGGATAGAGTGAATGCGGGAATGGGATACTAATGAAAAAAAAGCCAGAAACCTCCACCTGTGGTTGATATAAGAAACTCTCTTTGGGAGGCAGTGTCTACAAGTCATAGAGTGACGGCTAATAAGCTAAGTCAGTATACTAAGACTAGCGGAGCTCAGCTGCTGAGGATAGACTAAAGGAATCGTTTTCGTGTGAACAGGATTCATTCCCAAACCCCCTGTTTTGCCTACCGACCTTTTTCTTTCTAGCCCTTCCACGCTTACCAACGCCTGCATTCCTTTGATTTCTTGTTATAGTCCTTAGACCGACCATATTCCTTTGTCTTTGCACCGGATCGACTATCAGTCTTGTTTGCTATAGCTTGAATCCGTGATTGACCTATATCTAATAATTTGTTTGCTAGCTTGACTCCATAACTAGTAGAAGGAAGGAAGCGATGATCGGTCTATCCCATTAAGTCCCATTAAGCGTAATCCCGTTAGCCAATGAAAGGACTACTTTTCTTGGACTGTGAGCGAGGACACAGAGCTAAGCGAGAGACGAGAAATGCGATTAAACTGCTTCTGCTAACAGTCCTCTCTTTTCTGTATCGGTCGGCATCTTCTTTCTCAACCAGTCCTATGGCACTTACTGGATGGTCTCCCTTTTGTAAAGGAGTTTGGACTTTACAATGTTCTTACGGGGTAGTTTCCCGCTGCATCGGCTGGTCTTCGATCACCCCGTCATTGATTCAAAAGCTGCGGTTGGCATGGCTGTGTGAGGTGCTCGTCGATCTCTCCGAACCGGTATACCCAAAGCCACTGACCAATCCCTGAGGGAGACGTCGAAACAACATCCTCAAATCATCCAATGTCACCAGCTGAGAATGTGGATCAGTCATCAATAAGTAAGGGACAGAGATAGAGAGGGAGGGGCGGTAAGCATCTTCAATAGCTAATCATAAATCAAATTCAGCACCTGGAAAAGCTACTGAAAGACAATCATCGAGCCATCGTCCAACCTGTGAGCTGAATCAAAAGTGGATATTTCATCAAAAAAATGAGGGCTTCCTTTCAAGATCTGACCCTGCCCTTCCAAAGGAGCAATGCGTAGTCACATCTGTTGGATCAACCTCCGACTTGAAAGACTTGGATGGCGTGCCCGCCTGTTTGTCGCACTACTCGATGGTCTGTATCTATTGACATAGATAGGTGTAGTGTCCCGAGGGCGTGACATCTGCTCGAAGTGGTCTTTTTGCGACAAGTTCTTTGTCCGGGTTTACCGAAAGGTGTAAAAGCGCAGCCTAGCCTAAGAACTACTTTGAGTGCCCCAAAACTTTTTTCAGCCCGCTTTAGGGCGAAATCCTGTTCCCGGTTCTTCGATCGGACTTTATCGATGCTTATTCGCGTCTTTGTCTTAGTTTCGAAGTCTGACTTTCTTTCCGTTGTTGGGTATGAGCACCTGGTCTTAATTGTGAACGAAGAATCCGAGCAATATATGTCCCCTAGCTCTGGGGAGGGAAAAAAATAGATTTTCATCAGTATCCCGGGCGGAGGGTGTTTTAGGTGAAAGGTGAATCGGCCCAGAGAACTCTTTCTATTTGGACTAAGGGGCTCGGTTGGATTTCAAAGCAGCAGCCCTCCTACGAAGTATAGGGCACTCGTTCTTGTCAATGGTCACAGCTCGTGCTGTAAGTATAAAAGCCTGGTTTGGCAGGAAGTGAAGTAGGTTTCTTTTTCCCTCTCCTCAACTTCTTTCGGCGAACAATTCCTATCCTAGCTTTGCAGCAGGGGACCAAAACAACCGTTTAACTAGCCCTTTTTCTGCCGGGTCCGAAACTAAAAAAATTAGGTGGCTACCTGATCGTATACAAGTAGAAACTAGTCATTTAACAACGCTTGATCCTGCTTCTTTCATGGTCCCAGGTTGGAACGAACCTATCTAAACCCATCTATCTTCATTCGAAGAATTTTTTATCCTTATACTTACTTATATCTATTCTTATTATATGCTTATATTCTAGATTATATATTATAGATATTATAAATATCTAACTAATATTATTTGTTTAAGTTTAACCAGCTGATAGGCAACTCCCATACTGTTATTTTTTCCTTTTTATTGAAAGAGCTAGCTTATATGATAGTTATGAATGGATAAATGCAATGATTGATCCCACAGCACTTTATTTTTATTTAGCAAGCCATACAGTAGTACAGACTATAATATAGACAAGGTCTTTGATTTATATACGGATAGAGATTCCCTTCGGGGCGACTAGGGAGATTTTTATAAGGAAAGGAGGCATCTATAAATAAAGCATGGCCGATGGGATTAGACCTGAAGATAATACCTTACCTCGGAGCCGAGGGGAAGTCCTTTATAAATTAAAAAAAAAATGTGGTGTCTTTGGATCTAGCTAGAAAGATAAAAATGTATGGTCTATCATACACTTTTATGAAGACCAAGGTCCATCAAACGCGTTACGTTATAAGAAAAACCTGCGAAAGAAAGTCTTATAACATCAACTTACGGGAAGAAATGCTTCCCTAGCTGCTTGCCGGAGAAAAACGAATCCTTAGATATTTTGAATTCATCCCGGATAAAGGCTGAAACCTATCCTACCCCGCGCTTTAGTCTTCTCGGATTATCGTTCCGATCTACCTCCTGGCATTGATAGCGATTGATCGACTTCCTATTGAGAAGCTTTTTATTCTTTCCTATTCTATTCCAGAAACTTCTTGACTAAAGAGTTAGGAAGCCAAATCAGATAGGGAGTTCTTCGGTCTTGGTCTCTCACTGAGAAAGCTTTCTTTCTAACTAGAAAAGTTTGGTAATATCATTTAGACCGTCATATCTCTTATATGTGGTCCGTAAATGGTATCGAAAAATGGTATCAACTAGTACAACCCCACATTTATATATAGGAAGATTGGTAACGTACAAAATGGAAGCTCGAGAAAGAATAGCAAAACCTAGTTCACTCGCTGAGTTTTTTTAAAGCATAAAACATAAAAGTAGAAGGGCTTAGAGTAGCGGAAATTCTCGGTTATCTGTGAATAGATATTCTTTAGGTTCGATACGGCTACGATGTAGATATCTACAATTACGTACACTACAAGTCTCTTTAGAACGAACGTAAGAGATTAGCACACTATATCCCGTGTAACTACGCGACAACGCAGCGGCTTGCAGCTCTAGGACGGAAGTGGCTAAGACCCGTGAGGGAAGAGGAAAAGAATCGGCTGGAATAACCTGGAATAACCAGGTAAAGTATCATCTTCCAACGGTGAATCAACAAGAAGAGTTACATTCTCTCATTAAGCAATCTTGCATTCCTAACGACCTCTAACTCTTCTCTTTTTGTTTTCGTAGTGAACTTATATCTACCTACGGATTTATGGCTTTCAACTTAACTACACTATTCCTCCGGACGGGAATGAACTAACAATATCAGAGTTGACGCATTCCTTTTGATATCTCCCATGGCTTTCTAACAGCCTTTACCCCAGATCAGAAAAAGGGATATGGCAAAGAAGGCTATTGGACTAGATTACTCCGGATTAGTCATTTTAGATTTTATCAATAATAATATAAATAACAGGACGGGGACAAAAGGAAAAAGGAAATAGGAATTCATTCTCCGGAAGGGCTTTCTGACTTTACGTGCTTTTTTCAAACTTCAATCTGCTCGGTCTAACAAAATAGAAAGACGAATTTCTGCGCAGAATTCGTTAATAATTGATGCCAATGGGTCTTGGGCCCCGGATCCAATACCGGATGAGCTCAACCTGCTAATTATCAGCAAGATATCCTTCTTTTGGTATTCTTCTTCATCCGGATCAGGGAATCGTTTAAACGGGGCTAAAGGGCTAGCAGCCCCAATTCTTTCTACTTCCAGATCAACAAAGGGCTGTGTGCTAATCCAATTAAATAGAGAAAAAGCACAGACGGGCATCCTCAAGCGGTAACTCCTTTCTGTCCCATCGAGTTGTGCAGTGACTTCTGGGATCAGAAGACTGGTAATAATTTCCTTGCTTCTCTTCGAACTACTTCCCCCGCAACTACGCAAGAAGACTAAGTGGGGACAGAACGGGCACATTGCGTGATCGTCTTTTCTTTTTTTGTGCGGGATCTTTGGCTAAGACATAGGGCGCTATAAAAAGTTAGAAAGAGTTCGCTTTGAGCTTCTTTCCGATCCTACCTTAGCCAAAGCAGGAGGTGGGTGGAATAGACAGGAGAGCTAGTAAGAGTTCGAAAAAAGGAGTGTCATCCAGTAGCGCTATTGCACTAAGTTAGAATCCCATGCTTTTGAAGGGTTTTCTAATTTATTATTATAGAAATATAGAAATGGGCCTAGCGACTCCTATTCCTTGTCTACTATATCTGATATCTGATTCAGCTGGGTTACACGGACCGGAAATGAAGATATGATACTTCAACTTCAGCATCAACTGCTGCAACTGATGATATGCATAGTTGGATTCCTCTCTAAGGCAGCTGTGCCTGACGCTTATAATGGAACGAACGAAGCTTTCAACTGCAAAATAAACGTCACATGCTTTCTCTTTCTCAGTATACTAAACTAACTCAGTAGAGTAAGGGCTGTGTAAATAGGAATGTAATCTTTCACGCTTAGCTGTGCACACTAAATAGAAATAAGACAGATTAATCCCCTCAAGCTCTAACTCTTTGAGTTAGTTAATTACGCTTGTTTTTTCAAAATTAGGTTAAGGAAGTTTCTTACCTGGGTTAAGAGAGGAGTTAATATCAACAAAGAAAACGACGAACTTCGAACCTCGTTCTTATCAATCCGACTATGACGGATTTCCGGATGCTTCCTGTTATCTAATACCTACTAGCCAGCAGAATGCCGCCCCCGCTCATTCAAAGGTCGTAGTGTTTTCCTCCTAGTTGCCTTGAATCCCCGGTAAGTTCTTATAAAGGTCTTAGCTTAGGCCTTTCGTAAGACATGCGAAAACGTAAGAACTAGTACCGCCTTGTAATTCCAGTCTGAACTCGCTATATGACTTCTTGCTTGCTACCTTAGCTGAAGCAGGGACGACAATCGATTAGGCTATAAGAGTGGATGCTAGCAACTTCTATACTTGCTTCTTTAAGGGCCTCTGTTGTATTGCAATAGATCAATTCTGACTTTCAATCGACTAAAGCTCTTACTCTTCTACGTCTTCTGATGTAGTTATGTTTGCGCTATAGGAAATGAGAAGGCCTCTTCAGGTCATCATATGTGATTATCGTTGGAAAAGTAGGTTTGCCAGTAATGACATCTAAGTCGGCACTTTCCGAAGTATGTTACCAGTTAGCGTCAGAGGAGGCGGTACTCGGCAAAGCAGACAAAGAACACAAGGCAAGCAAGAACAAAGGAATGCCTTACCTTTTTTCGTCTTTCAAAGGCTTATGCCTAATTGTTTTGGGTAGGAAGGCATTAATCTTCCCCTCAGCCTCTACAAGATCAGATGAAGGGATTGCGTCATCGAGGTTGCTTGAACTTCCTCTGTCTCAGTGTAACACTTCCCTGTAGCTTGAAGAGCCTACAAGTACTTACTCTTTATGTTACCCTGGAGTTGGAAGACGGGACTAGCTTACATATAACCTTTCGTAGTGGCATTTCTGCCCCTTCGTATTCCTGTTTGAGGGCAACTTCGTCCACTGAAGTATGGGCTTTACCAGCCAGGGCAAAATATCTACTCATTCCCCGAAAGCTAGAAGTCTCTTATCTGCCTTCTCCGACTATTTCAGTAGGGATGTGGTTACCCGGTGTTGGTAATAGATTCAAAGGGAAGATACTACAGATCCTTTTTACCTTCCGAGGCTTTTTTCTTGTTTGTTTTAGTGTGCCGTTACGATCCCAACATGATTACAAAGAGAGAGCGGCACTGCCGTAGCAGATCATCTTATCCTATCTTACCCTAAGGGTGAATCTAAGGTAGGCAAGTAAAGAAATAACATAGATAAGAGCGCTCATCTCTTTACAGTTGACATTTGAGATGGATAATGTGCCCCGTTATCTTTAGAACCGAAAGGAGAGAGAAAGACTTAGGTTACGCCAGCGGGACAGTAAGGTCAAGCTCTTCTTCTGATTTTCTGCTAGGCATGTCAGTATGAAAGCAGTAAGTCTTTTCACTCCTAAAGAAGAGTTCAGTAGCCCATAGGTATGGAACACGAAGGCTATAATAATCCTTTCTTTTAGGAGGTCTGGCTTTCGTCAGTCAATAGCAAGAGTTATCTCGGCCCCCCCCACATTAATAGATGTTATTAGTGTTTTTTCTTTTTTCCCAAAAGGGAAAATGTTTTCTCTTTCTTCTGTCTCAGCTCTTGTCTTCTCCGAGACGAGTGCAGTTAGCAATTCGAAGGAAATAAGAGTTTCTGCTTTAAACTCTTTCTCACGACTGTGATGGACAAAAAGATTTTGATCCCATTTCGGGAAATTCCTTCGTAATCCCAACACCATTCTTATATTATGATATTTCTACTTGGAATCAATCCGGACTTGTTTCACTCCGCCCGCCCAAGGTGATTAGATTTATTCTAAGTCCCGGGTTTCCTAACTAAAGAGAACTTGGAAACTTCATAAAGTGTTTTTCAGAACTCCCGGCCTACCTTTAAATCCGGTTAATGGAGCTGAACTCGGTCTGTTGAAGTATGAGAATCCCTTAGTGATTTTCTTTCGTCAGAGTTAGGCCTCTGTCTTCTGTCTGATATACCAGATCCGCTGAAGGAGGTCGGTGTAGTATTAAAATGAAAAAGAAAATCTAATGAGTGAATTCTTGCAGCTATGTCAATCTTCGACCGATGCTGCTTCTGAGTTATATGATGAGTTCTTTGCTACTTCTTTACTCCTGTCGGGAGCGCTATAATCTAAATACTAATTATCTGGCTTCTATACCATCTTCTGTCTGACTTCCGCCCAGATCGGATGAATGCGGGTAAAGACGAGAAATGGACAGAAAACCCTCAAATTCGAAACCTATCCATATGATCTTTCGAGGCACTAACACTACGTCATAGCATGAGGAAACTTTTCCATTTCTGCCTTAAGTATATGGGATGGCAACAACATGCGATTAATCTCCGGGAAAGCTTACACTCCACTAACTCTCCATCGGCCTTGTAACTCTATCAGAGGATTAACGGATGAAGCAGGAGGTGATTCCCCGGAAATAGTTATAGAATAAGAATACCTTTGACTTGGCCCCTGGGTTATTGGATACGCTTTTCTGGGATCAAGTAGAAGAATCTCTACTACGGTTGATACTTCCTCCCTACCGGGTGAATAGAATAGAAGATTAACTGGTAACAGAAAGGGGACATTAATAAGTCAATACTGAAACGAAGTCACTCCAAGAAGAGCCTGTAAGGCAATTCTAAGGTTTTGCCTGACGCTTCTACAGGAACGCGTTAAGAGCTGTAGCTTTCACTTCCGAACTTGCCCCTGAGCTAGAATCGGGACTAGCAAAATGGATAGATTGATTGATCTTGGGCACCGCGCCTTTGACTTCTCTGCTTGGGCTCTTTCATAGAAATCGGAAGCTAGCTAACCTTAGCTACTGGTATTTCATCCACGGTAAGGAAGATGAATTTCATCGCTGGGGCGAAAGCCAGGCTGATTGGAGGATTGGAATGGGTCCTTTGTTCCCTAAGGAAGTTGGCAGGGGAGACCAGCGAGGGAATTGAAATAGATTAGAAAAGGCTTTCGGATGATAATCCCCGGAAGGAATCATAAGTACGATGGTAAGTCAAACCTAACACAATTGAACTCGGAATTTGAAAGTGTAACTGATTTACTTCCGTGCTCTTTGGCCCTATAGGCTGCGCCTCCTTCAGGCCTGTCAGAGCCTTTGCCTTAAGACTTTCTTTTTACTCACCTTTTAAGGCATTGACTAATAAGTACCTTCCTCTCTTCCCGGTAGTAGGATGAGGAGGGATTGGTGCAAAAAGAGATTTCCTTTCTATTTCTAACTCTGGAATCTCAATACAAACACACAAGTATGCTTTATAGCAGCTCAGGGGGCTAAGCCTTCTTCCTTTATATTCGTTAGGAAGGGGACATAGATAAGACCAGCAAGCATTCTTGCCATGACGCTTATAAGGTAAAATCATCTATCATCTATGGTCTTCCGTATCCGTTAAGAGGAAGCTCTGTCATCTCTAGGCCTCCCTTTTCATTCATAAGTCAGACTAGGCCGGCCGTAAGATTACCCTTCTATTCGTACTATCTTCCCAAGGTTATTCCCCCCGGTTCTTAGGAGTTCAGAGCCCCAGTTCTTAGTTCTTAAAAATAGAGCTCAATCTGGAAAGGCGAGATTTATTTAGTCGAAAGACTGATCTTTGGCTTCCGACTTCTTATTGGTCTAGTCTTCTCTTTCGTATTCGTGGTGCTCATCCAGATCTGTATAAGTAAGGGCTGCTATTCTAAGACAACTACGCACCTCATCAGGATCATATTCTATTAAAATGAAAGCAATTTCCACCTATGGGATCTGATTACCTTAGTAAGTTATCGGTGGAATGCCTTATTAAATCTAATCACTGACTTCTGAGGAAATACCATCTATATAATCTATATAGAAAGTGAAAGTAACGGATTTCGAATTATATAATTCTAGTTAGTATTGACTTATGAATCCCTTCTGAATCCCCAAAATAAAAGGCAGAGATTATCTATCTGAGGCACATAGCCTGGCCGTCTCTACCAGAAGATCTGAAGCTGGAAGTTAAATAGTATTATTTTTGTTTTATTCTTCGAGAAAGAAGTAAAGAAGTAGGAATCTCCCCCTGCGCCTTCCATTCCTCTAATGGGGTTGTAGCCTCAGTCTTCGTCGTTCCATTTGTCCCCGTCCCAGTGAGACTTATAGGTCCATGTACTATCTCCATGACTCACCGTCCCTAGTGATATCAGAATGAAAGGTGTAAAGATATTGAAGCGAAAGCAGACATGCTGCTCACTGGCGTCATCGGACTGTCTCTACCTTTTTTTACTCCTGATACTGGTTGGAAGCTTGAAAGAGGGAATTCTCTGATCTGATCTATGATCCGGAAAGTGCGATAGTCTTTTTTCGATTCTTTAATTGGAACATCAAAGGGCTATTCATAAACTGAAACTTTCTTTATTCTGACCTCTTATTGTCGGAGATAATCGGAGATATATTAGTATTCCTCGTCATTCCTTTTGAATAAAGCTACGCTCCTTCAAGCTTTATCCTTTTCATAGAATCGCACTTTTCAGGCCTCTACCTTTTTCCAAGACGCATGAAAGCGGTTTCCAGCGCTGCTGGGCAGAAAGACATGATGGCATGAAACTCGATTACGTACGCTGATTGTTCGTCCACTTCAAACGCTCAAAACAGACCATTTTCCGTGTGAAATGACAGGGATTGGGTTAAAAAGGGAATTCCAAGCAATCTACGCAATTTCCGGGTTCAGTAGTAGGAAAGAAGGGGACCTCTCAAACAATTTAATAAATTAATGTTCTAGGGCATCTTTTTAGAATAATAATGTTCGCATTTTACCAGGCTTTTTGGACGTTCCATGATTAAACCACTGCGCGGCACTTTCGAGATGCCACCTTGTTTCTAATAGAAAAAAGTATGAGAAATTCCATTTGACTCGGGGCGATCCAGTCACCCGGAGAAGAGTTTATTATTTATTTCAAATTTTCTTTTTTGTTTTAGTACTCTTTTCACTACGCCATCTCAGCAGCTGTGACTTGAACTGCGTTGAGATTTTCTTCTAGTTTCATGGCACCGGAAATGGATTAGGGTGAGCCAGAAAAGGAGATTCAAAGATCGAGGATCTGAGTTAAGCCGCCTCGGGCTGCTAGCCCAAGAGAATGAAGGGAAGGACGACCTACCATGATACTTTGAAAATGAATCGACTGTTCTGACTGATAATTAGCTCTTGCAATAGATTCATCGCATAACTTTCTTTCCTCGACAATAAGGAATTAAGTAGTCACAAAGGACTAGTTGACTTAGAACAAAAAGATCAATTCACGTCCTCTGATAAGAATCTCTCAGATTCGGTTTCAGAATCTTTAGCAGCCGTTACAACGGATTAAGAGCAAGATTCTCGATGTCAAACCCCTGCTGTTGGAAGGTTTGCGGGAAGAATTGGACTTTGAGTTCTTTTTACTGTTCGAGAATGCCTTACTTCATCCGCAGAAAGAGAAGTTGCTGTTTTCGTCTTTTCCGCTGTTATCAGGCTTACACAGCCGGAGCTCTTTTGCGGGAGAACGGCTGTTATGTTAGCTGCTTATCGGGCTTTCTTTTTCACCTGGAATTGAACTGTAAGAGAACCAATCCATTGTCTTCTTTTAGTCAATATATGCCTTTCCAAAGCCAAACGGCATAGAAGGAAGCTGAATAAGAGCTCGACGCCTTCTGACGTTCCTGTTGATGAGAACGCAATCACATCCCTTTCTGTTGAGCAGGATCGGCTTCCCCGATCGATTCCCCGCAACAAGCACCGTTTAGACAGACCAGTTAGTGAAGTATGCCAATTCAAACTTCGCATGACTTTCTTTTCCTTTCCCTTTCAGGAACGAGATGGCTTATTTCGTTCACATCGAAATTTTGTTTCGTGAGTTAGGTCACATATATAAAGAAGGAGTCTTTCGAGCAGGACTCCAGTAGTGTGGAACTCTCAAAGGCTATGTCGGCACTTGCCGCGTCCTCTCCACAACTTGATCCTTTCGACAGGAAAGAAAGTCATTATAGATTGAGTTCCTCAGCCTGACCCCGACAGAAGTTCAGTACAGGAGGTCGGCTAGCTCCGTTCTTCCCCTGGGTGACGAGCGAAACATCGACCTCTCCACCTGCTTTCCACCATAGGGAGACACATGACGGTGGGTGGACAAGGAGAGTTGGCCGTCTAAAAGCTCTCTCTTCGCAAAAAGAGCAAAAATCTTGGGCGAGGGAGGGAAACTTCTCAGTTGAAAGGACGGCTGCGATCCTATTTCAAACTAAACTAAAGGATTCTACCTTTTTCCACTTTTTCGGGGAAGGAAAGTTTTCAGGAGGATTGAAGAAAGGGGGAAGAAAGAAGGTTAGAGTAAGGCTGTTCTCCTCGTTCAAACAAAGAACTTTGTTATTGCCCTCGGCAGGAAAAAAGCACTTCACAACCAACTTCAACGGATGTTCTTTTGTGATAGACATTCAATCAACGGATTCAAAGGCATCGGAGTCGAAAGTCTGTTTGAGAAGCCCTCTTAGGACTCTTTTCACTCTTCTCTGAGTGCCTTCAACAGTGCTTAGGTAGCGCTCACTGCGGGATAGTCAGCTTACTTTATTATTCGAGAGCGGCCTTCAATAAGCTTGTTAATGCATATCTGCCCGCATATGGAAGTAATTCCATTCTTCTAACTTAACTAATCACTGGATCAGACGATAAAGGAATGGATGGGATCAAAAGAGCTCTCAATACGATAGAGTTATTGATGATGAAACTTGCTGTCTTTGTGAGTTGCATCCAGAATCAGTGTATCACCTCTTCTGGGATTCTTCCTACAGTAAAGTCGTTTGGTCTATGAAGCTTGAAAATGGGTTGATTTAGACTCCCACTCGAAACTGGCAGAAAAGAATTCATTGCACAAATCCCTTCAAACTATAGTAGCGGCTAGCTCACTAAGAGATAGAGACGCAGCTTCTATAATAATTATATATCTATATATATAGCATAGCCCTTTTTCTGATATTGAGATTACGTCAATCCTATTCTTTCAGTTCCGAAGAAAGCTAAGCGATTCCTTCTCAACCTGGGCGATGCTACCCCGAGAAGTGCTCCTCGACAGATTCCATCTCCGCTCCTGGGATCGAGCTAATCTTTCTTTCGCTTGGAATAAGCATTATGCTTTGTCTACCAATTCCTGTCAGAGTTCTTAGAGGAGAGCCTTAACTCCAGCTGAAAGATGAGACGAGACTAGAATTCTCCTCCCGCCCATATACCAGACCAAAATGTTCGAATTAGAAAAGAGCTTTCTCACGTCCATCTATCAGTCTTATTTCCTCCAGCTCCCGCTTTTGCTATTGTAGCAGCTCCGGCCTTTGCCTCTGGGTCGGGGGGTTTAGAAAGAGTCAAGTTACGTTTTATGCCTTTTAGGCAGTGAAAAAGCAATCGATCGTAGGACCCCTTCAAAGATCTATCTATCTCTATTTTCTAAAGTAGAAGAAAGAAAACTGTCAAGCAAGGAAGGCGCAGTAAAGAAAGCCTTATGCTGGGCTTAAGCAAGCGTCTACGCCTAGTAGCATACAGAGCGATGTGTCTCGAAGGAGGCAAAGCCCCACTCTACCACACAATCTATATGCTTTCTAATCCCACGCGGCTTTCGTTTTCTCTTTTTTTTCCGGCTGGCTTTGTTTTTCGATCAATGCCGAATTACCACAATCTATTAGCTGTCTTTCCCAGTAACCTTCAAGACCGTTGTTTCCTCAAAATCCAATCTATTGCAGACTCGTCGGTCGCTTTTAGGACGCCTCACCACTAAAGACCAGCTTCACAGGTGAGTTTCCCACGCCCCACATAGGGAGTCAAAAGCCCCTTTTTCGAGGCTCTGGTTTCTGGTTCTTTCTTATGCCGAAAAGAGCTCTTTCATTGGTCCTGGAGCTGAAAGAATTTCTTTAGTTGACCCCGCAGCTAAGAGCTAAGGCAGTCGCAGAAGAACTTCTTTCATAATCTGATCAAGGAATTGGGACAACCCAAGCCAAGGATGATGCAAAACCTTTGGCGCCAGCTAAGGAGACCTTCACATGATAAAAAGACACTCACGATTAGGATTGGATTTGGTGACTGCTCTATCTATAGTTAGGGATGAGCCAAATACCATGCTACACACGTAGGTCTGCTTTGAGAATGACCTACTGAGCCCGCCTTGAGTCTAATTCCCCTTCAGGTTGGAGAAAGTACGACGTGTGTCTCGATCTTGACAACTGAATCAGAGCCGGACGCTATATTCATCCGGGGTCTCGTTCATGCGGCGATGATATTTTCAGAAAGACCAATGAAGAATCCCAACCCACCAGATTCGTTCGTCAGCTTTCTATGCCCCGGTTGGGCGAATCCACCGACTCACGTCGAATACGAAGGCCTCTCTCGACAAACTAGCCCGCGTCTTTCTATCGGACTAGACCGAACGAAGTAGCTTGTTCCGTGATACAAAGCATAGGCTTCCAAAGATGGGAGTCAGTACGTATGAATTTCTTTATGTCTTTCGAAGGAATGTTAATTTACGGGTTGACAGCCTCAAAAAGAGGTAGTCCAAGGACCTAGCTTCCCCGCACTGGACCGAGAACCGATTGCGTCAACTAGTAGTAAAGTTGAAAGAGTGTCTTGTCTGCGATTCCGTTTACAATTCAGGATAAACGGGAGATGTTGGTTCGACATCCGCGGATTTGATTGGTGGATTCAGTTTTGAAGTCTCTGTCTCATGACGAACGGACCTAGGGCTAGGTCTGAAGGAGCTTTTGGAGCGGAGCTCATTGCTTTGAAGCCTACTCTTATCTTTCTTGAGTACCGGTAAGGAGTCTTCTGTGTGTTATAATCTTGACGAGAATGAATCGCAGATGTTGGTTGAGAATTGTTCGGGAATTCATTGATAATGACTTTTCCAGGGGGCTACTCTTCTTTTTTGTCGATCGAGCCGCTCCCCCTCATTCCACTCGTCCAGCCTTCTTCACGAACTTGTACAATCGATGCCACAAAGATAGCCAACTCTATTATCGAAGAAATAAGGAAACGGGCGACGATTTGGCACCAGATATCCGGAGGTGTGGAAAGAGCAGCTGTGAGAAGCGCAAAAACCATCAAAAACCGACGATTGTTCGTGAAGGTTTCCACAGAAAGACCCCTCGGTTCTAGCAAACGGATCACAATTACAGGTACCTGGGAGCATACCGATGGAATGAACGAAATACGAACAGTTAACATAATATAGTCATAGATCTTAGGTTGTAACTTGATCATGAGCGAATTTGTTGATGTTGCACCCACGAAGTATGGAAAGTGCCAAACATTGGGAACTACCCGGGAAAGAGTTAAGAACAGGAACAAGAAGAAGCAAAAACCACTTAAATGGAAAAATCGATTGTATTTCGTCCTTTGTTCCCCATAGCAACTGGGGATCAAAAAGGACCAAATTTGGTGACTTAGAAAAGGAAAGACGAAGTAAGAGCATGCTATTGAAGACGTTGCAAGATATGTCGGTAAGGCCTCCGTTGATTGTGTACGAACAAAATACGAGTCCAAAGGCAGGCTAAGAAAGGGTTTAGCTAATGGGAATATTAACTCTTCCGGGAACCAATAACGCGTAAACCATGTCAAACCAAGACCGATCAATATCCGAACGAAACGGATTCGAACTTCTCTGCAAATAGTTTCCAGTGCGAAATCAAATTCAATTGATATATATGAGCAATTCAAAAGAGAAATGAAAACAACCAAAACAATAAATCAGGGTGGTGGGTTAGGATATACTTTATAGATACCTTAAAGATCAAGCAGTTCTCACTCCAAGCAGGAAAATGCACCCCAAGGTACATTTTCTCGGGATTTTTCGTTGCAATCACTTTTCCTTTCCATAACGAAGATTGAAAAAGTCATTTTTGCGTTGCAATTCAAGAGATGCTTTTTATATTCTTTTTATTAAAGAAAATAAATGAATAAGAAACGCGATTAGCGATTTAACTCATTCAAGTTAAAGACTTCAACCGCTAAGCGAGCTATAAACCGCTAGGCAAGTAGCTACATAGCAGTTCCAATGCTACGCCTTCCATTCGTTCAAAGCTCTCTCTCTTTCTATTGAATCTGGTTCACCTCTATAATGAACTGAACGTAAGAGCAGGTTTCAGCTTTGACTTTGATTCCACCGCCTAATGCTATCTACTTTCATCTCCAACTGAATTTAATAAATAAGAGTGAGGGTGGTCGTAGATCAGGTCTTTGCTGCTTTCGAAGTTATAAAGTGGTCTATTACCTATGTCCCCATGTCTGCTATTCCCTTCAGTTGGTTCGGAGAGAGAGAGGGTAAGGGGTGGAAGACTATTTCGCTATCGTGGGTGGTGAGGTCCATCTCTGACGAGATCCTTTGTTTGAGACTGAGAGTAAGGGACTTCGAGTGAGTGAATGGGTTTTAAGGTTGTAAGCATTTTCCGAGTAAGTCAGTTCCATCTTCCCCGCTAGCCTTCTACTAAGGTCCAATCTCCTTTCTAAACTTTCCTCCTTCAAAGGCTAGTTCGAAGTCTTGCCTTGCATTGCTTCCCGCTCTTTCTATTGTTGGAAGTAAAGAGCAATGCCTTTTGGCTAAAGAATCTCTCATTGAATTCACCAGCTATCGATCTTCTGCGACTGACCTTAGGACTATCCCGCTCCTCTCCTTCGTAAGAATAACCTCGCCATCCGGTGGTTGATGCCGGAAGCCAAGAGGCGCAGGAGTGATAGGCGGATAATGGTCATCTATGGAAATAGCCCCACCTATAAAGTCCCATCCCCTTGAATCCGATTTCTCGGGCGTCAAAGATTCTATTGATGGTTGAATCGTTCACTCCTCGGTAGAGCCAGAAAAAAGAGAATGAAGAAGGGGTGGGAAAGGAGGAGGCCTCTTCTTATGCTTGTCCTGCCATTCATTCCTCCATAGAGGGAATCTTCCTTTGCATTCATTGATTCCTTCCCCATATCTGGTACCACAAGTATCCATCAATCTACTAAGTATCTCCAATTCACGGGATACGAATGAGCCGTAGAGCCTACTATCCCCACCACCAGGATCGATAGAGGCTTATCCGATTCATCAATCCCTGCTGCTTCATCGGATGGATCGAGGCAGGAATGAATGCTTGAATGTTAGTGAAGTGGGAAACAGGATATGAGAGATTCCCAGTCACTACCGAATCTTTCTAAATAAGATAAGGCATAGGGTTTTAGGTCGAGCGAATAGGGGATCGGCAAGCGGGGGTGAAGGAACTATTCTTTGCATTTATTACGATTCTTTCTTTATGAGTATCGTAATTGGAATAGTCTTATTACCTCAAAAAAATCCATTTCGATTTTTTCAAAAAGCAATGAAAGATTATTCTTGTTTTTATATAATTTCCATAAAAGTGAATATGAATCCATTTTTGTTTTTCTCCGCAACCGATCCTCTTATTTACGATCAACTTCTTTTTTTTGGAGCCCTTCTTGAACGAATTTATTTCCACGGAAAGTTAGAATATCTAGTCAAAGTTTTAACTAATAATTTTCGGGTTATCTTCTGGCTTAAAAAAGAAAAAAGAATCGGCATCGTCTTCACAATAAATAGGTAACCATTCGCGAAATTTTGTTCTTTATCGCCGGGAAAATCTCGTAACTGAGGCCTTACGCTTATTAGCCCCGGATGCGCGCTTGCTTCTTAATCTATCTTCGTAGAAAGAAAGTGTGTTTTAACAATACGTGATGAAAGCAGTCTATTCTTTTAGCATATCTAGTAGGAAAGGAAGGGACAAAAGATAACTACTAAAGTCGACTCGTGAAAAAAGCTTGTCTTGAGTGCTTGCTGGTTGAAGGGCTTACTATTGAGCACTGTACGGGGGGCATTACTACAAGAGAGCTGTAACACAGAAAGAAGTCGATTGCTGCCATTCCGGCAATCAGGTTTGAGAAGTCTTTCGTCCGGGAGATATAGCTCATCAGCGCAAACATACAGAAATCCTGTTACAAGATCTGTACGTCAGACTGGAAGAACCAGAGGAAGACTCTATAGCGGATAGAACACTAAACGCTTATTCCCTTCCTTTGCTTTTAGTGCTTAGATAAGTTTGTTGCACGGAGGGATAGAAATTATCCTGCAGTAGGATAAGGAGAGATCTCTTTACGTCAGCCGAGACTTTACGAAGAGAAAGACTGAACTCAAGTAGAATTAAGAAGACTGCTTCCATACCTTATCTCAGATTATCCTTGAGTGCTGGTATGGGGCACTATCCTCGAAGTAAGGGAGAGGGGGATACCTCTAACTCTGATAGCATTAAAGTACTAGCTCCAACCGCTTACTGGAAGAGCATCGAGTTCTAAAGAAGAGTGCCGGTTTAGACTGAAATCTTTGTCTTTCTGGGCCTTAGTCGAGGGAGGAGAGCGAAGCAACCAAAAGAAGGATGAGGCTGCCCTGGAGGAAATTACTGATTATCAAGTGCTTGGGTAAGAGACTGGGTTAGAACTTCATGGTGAGACGTCTAAGCGGAAACTGAAATCACCGTTTCTGTGACCAGGGGCAATGACTTTTTCTTGGTTAAGTTTGGATTATGACCATGTGCTCTTTGATGGTCCTTGGATGGTGGCTGACCAGTACATTACGGTGAGGCAATGGCAAGCCAATTTCGACCATGAGTAAGCTTCTATTGAGACAGTGGTGGTTTGGGTGAGGCTTCCGAACCTTAACAACCTATGGCCACGATGCCGTACTTCCAATGGAGATCACAGTTAAGTTTCTCAGAGTAGCCTATCAAAATAACTTGACTCCAGGAGACTACAATGAGGCTACTGGCCTTGGATCATATAAGGGTTCAGAAGATGAGAATAGCTAGAGCCTACAACAATAAAGTCAAGAATAAATGAGGAAGGAAAAAGGGTATGGAAAACTATCCTACCTCTTGATACAAAAGAAAGGATCAAAAGTGTGGAAAATGGTCTTGGGAAGGCCCCTTTGTGATCCAAACTTGACTGCCCAACGGAGCCTATCATTTGATGGATATGGACGGTCAGTTCCACCATAAATGGGAAATTATGATCCTTCTATGTGGGAGTCATACGAGACAAAAGAAGATATAGAGACATCTATGGTAAGAATCCGAGCCATGTACTTAGACCTTCTCCTGAGAAAAAGGGTATAAAACCTCCTGACGTCAAACCTATAAAGATGCTCGGGTCCTATACTGCCTATCAATTCTCTGTAGCCTAGGGCCATACATCTTATTAGCCAATCAATCCTGATTAATAATGAAAAGAAAGGGCGGCTTAGGACACTACGACTTGACTGGCTGGCAGAGAACTTCCCTTTACTAACTGTTAGAGGAAAAAAAAACAACGCGCTGTCCGACCTTCGCTACGTCAGATGCTACAAGCCGAGCTGCGTCACAAGAACTGCTAACTCCATTAGCTGCTTTTGCCAACTATAGCGACTAGTCTTGTCTTTGTACACGTCCGATGCCTAACTTCGTCAGTTGGAATCTTCTTTGTAAGAGAGGTAGGGCTAGCAGACATTTGAAAGAAGGAAATTCTAGCACACGGGAAGGAAGTAGAAGTAGGAGGGAATAAGGTATATTAGATATATGGCATCAGTCGGTTGCATCATATAGTTGAATAGGTTGCCAATCAGATAAAGGGAATTACATTGAAAGATGATCCGCAACTTAAAGAGCCTTACTAGTGCTACGCTCACACATTTCGACCAGGCACAGCAGACGATCCCGGAGGACTCAAACGAAAGCCCAATAGCCCGTGAACATGATTATCTGCAACCTCCTGAAACAAGGACCATAGCAGTACTGGAACCTTCGACTTGTGGGGTTCCACTCTTACTCTTGCAAAAGTTGGAGAATCCACTGCTAGGGGAATGGGATGGATGTCACTTGCAAGTCTTCAGAAAGGGGATTCTGCAAGGTTATTTATATCTTAACTTAACAAGTTAAGGGAGGCAGAATGAGATTTTTCAGAGAGGCGCACAAGTTGAATACTTGTAACGAGCCAGAGAGTGTGGCACTGACTTTCGGAATTGAATGTGGCAGGGGACAAATGCCAAAGCAAATGCAAAGAAGAAGCTCTTTTATGTTTATCCAGTCTTAAGATCCCCCTCAGAAGTCCGCAAAAGATAAGGTGACGCGTAGCCCAGATAGCCAGAATCCGCTATTAACGATTGAATCCCCTGCTTGAGAAGTCGGGATAAGGGCTGGAAGTCTTCTGCATCTAGACAGGCCAATGACGGATTCGAACTTTTGACTGCTAAGGCGGGTCGTTCTAAGCCTGGTGCTTTCTTTTCTTCGAAGCCGGTCGTGTCCTAAGGGGAACGATATTCTCTTAGCCGGCGGCTAGGCTGGTTGTTTAATACGCGACATAGGATAAAGAAAGAGGTCTTTTCTTCGCTTTTTAGTAGCCTTTTATATACGATGGATGAATGTGCCGATAGTATAGGATAGCCATGTCCCTCACTCAAACGATGAACCTTTTAAGCCCCCGCGCTTCTGACTAATCATGAGATTAGTCATCCGAGCGAGACCTTGTGGGTTACAACCTTTCCCAACAGGTGGAACTTTTTAGAGAAATCTGTCACAGCTGAGCTTCGCGAAAGGAATATTTTATGTTCGGCGTCATTTCCGCTGCGATAGAGGAGAAATCGAAAAGAATTAGCCCTTCCGCCCTTGGGGAAAGAAAGACTTTATGACCGCACTCTTAAAGCACTCGTTAACGCAGATATGTCTTTGTCCCAGCACTCTCCGGCCACTTTCCCTTCACAATAGGCTACGGAGCGGGCAGCCTCAAACTCAGTAAATCCTTCAACATTTTTATATGCTGGCAGATTCGCTTACCACTGCAGAACAGATAAGATAGTCTCATGATTAGGTTTTGCCTTAGATGCAATCCCTTAGTATCCTTCTTTTGTTACCTCTATTAGTACCCCAGCAGATCCAGTACCGTTTGAGCAACTTCATGATCTTTTTATTCATCAGGAGAGCGATCTCCGAATCCGTTCCCTAGGTCTTTCTTCTCTTCTTGCTGGATAGTGGTTGAAGCCCCTTTCTCAATTTCTGCTTCCATTGACGCAGTTATATGGTGCTACGAGCGCGACATCTGCAACTAAGATTAAGATAAAAAGTGGTCGTGTTGCTTTTTGGGGTTGCGGATTGATGAAAAAGTTTCCAATCCATAAAGGCCTAAGAAAGTATGAAGTTAGGGCAAGGGAAGATCTAATTAATATCACATGGTAAGCTATGGCATATTGGAATGGAAGGTCTCACAGGAAGGTGACATTTCGAATAGCCTCGGTGTGGGTTGGGTTTAATCCATCCAATAATCAAAGCAAATATTAAAGGACGCTAACCTGGTGTTAGGTTCATTCGTCCTACACCAAGGTCTGTGCTAATGCGGTCCCGACGGAGCTCGGTAGCTTCGGGGAGTCCCCCGAAATAGGGGCATAGATAGAAGGAGTTAGGATAACGAAGGTAGTAAGAAAGCTCTTCCTTTTTGACTACCTTACCCTGATGAGTCAAGGAATGATGATGTATGTTTCCGGGTTCTTCCCGATACGGGCATAGTGGCAGTAAGAGCCGGACTTACGGGCTAACTCAAGTTTCCGGCTTGAGCTCTAGGTTGCGTTGCTAGCGGGGTTAAAAGCGTTGGCTTTTTGTTCCTGGAGATCAACGGAACCTCGTTCTTTTTCTTCGACTTCTTGTTCTTACCTACCCCCCCGAAACTTGTACGCGGGAACCAAAGGTTAACCGTGAATGGGATCGACGTTTAACAATCTCCTTTTCTTCTGCTATTAGTATTAGATAATCTGCTACCGCAGAATCTCCGGATGTAGCTTCCATCAATGCCTGCCAAACTTCCACCGGATCCCCTTTGCTCAATCAGATGCCGTAGGGAAGGCCTACCCCCGAATCGGATAATGATAATGTAAAAGAATGACGTATGCTTTCTCTGTCCATTCTAACATTTTTTAGAAGATACCGCTATTTCTGGTCCTTCCTTGACTGATTCCCGAATAGACGAATATAAGCGGAGCGAGGGCTTGATTTAATGAAAAAAAGACCTCCATAGGAAGTCAGCGGGTGGCGTGGGGGTGAAGGTTGAGGGCTTTCCTTGGAACTACCTTCTGCTTTAGATGACATTTGACGACGACATTGATTTCACTGACAATAGTAAGCCCCAACGCAGGGAGTAATAGAATGAATTGAATGCCGGTCTCCAAAGAAAGATATATGACGCTTGTCGGCCACTTCACTCTCTTCTGGCGTCTTTCCCCCCTTGAAGGTGCTGGCAGAACTCTATCTATCCGTCGAGTAGATACTTTTTTGGGGTTTGAGCACTTCAAAGAGTCAGTTTTTCTTTACTTCTTATAGTGCTATAGAAGGCCATTCCATAACCATAATAAATATAGGGCATCAGCCGTCACTATATATATAATTACTTACTAGTAATCGAATCTATAAGTGAGAAGTAGAGGAGTCCTTTCCCAGTATAGAGAGTAGTCAGGCCCAGTCGGCCAGTCAGTGGGACCGGGCTTGATTTTATTGAATTTGAATTGACACAAGCCTTGAAATGCCCGTTAGTAGCTGCTGTGCTCTGTTACGAGAACTCACTACTACTACTAGGTGATAGCGGAACCTAAGATCGTGCCCTTTCTATTGCATTGGAAGAGCAGTCCCCCCTCTTTCCTCTGAAATAGGCTGAATCTTTGCGCTACTCTGGGATTCCCCTTTGCCCAGAGAACAAAGCTGACTTGTCTGTCGATGATTGAAAAGAAGCCTTTCTGACTATTCAGTCTTTTCTTTCAAGACGGGGAGCTTTGGAGCTTTTCTAGTTATAGAAAGGAAAGTCACGAAAATCTCATAACATAACAATCAGACAGGTGGGATCACTATGTGGGGAACTTTCCCCGCTCTATGTTCTCAGCCAAGAACTCAACGGCGTCTGTCTAGGTGAATAATCAGTTTCTTTAGCTTAAAGGCCCGTCAACTCACGTTAGCTAGAAATCCTATAGCAGAGGTAAAAGATTCCGTGGTAAAGGTAGATGACATTTCTGCTCTTTTGGTTCCCTTCCTTGAAGTTGAGAGCTTATTACCCTTCTGTTGGTGAAAGATCTAATCTTCCAAAGTGAATCTATCTAACTACTGGTTGGTCCAGCAAGACTAACCCGATGACGTGGCATCCGTTGACAATGGAGTGAGACTAACATCAGACAGTGAGGGGGCATGAATCACTTTTATCATCGGCGGGACGGCGAAGCAAAAAGCTTCTTTGATATATAGATCTAACTTGACCAATTTGAAATTGGAAATAAAAAAGATTCTATCTAAGGACTGGTTCTATCCCTTTTTATTCAAGAAATAATAGAACCGCTCCTAGTATCGGCACCCTTCTGATTACAGGAAAAACTATGGTGCTGGCCCTTTTATTAGTCTAATCTTGTCTTTCGATCCCCGAACTCCATCTTAGACTAGTCAATCAGACAATTTGTTTTTTTGACAAGACAACTGAGGAGACACCGTCTGATCCGGAGACAGACGCCGAAGTTCAATAGATGACCACAAAATCTGATTCAACAAGAACACCCAGAGCAAAGTGTGGCGGACCCTTCTCCTTCTCCTCCGGTTCCTGCAATGGGTTAAGTCTATAACGATTTTCATGAAAAATCCTCGCTTCAATTTATCCCAACAAACTGGAAAAAGTGATCAGATGTATTCTATGAATTAGATAACCTGAATACAATCTTACTGGACTTAGCGGACTGAACCCCTGTTTAGCCCCACATCCCCGCAAAGGGCTAAAGAGGAATATCGGCGTTTACGCTAAGTACGTAGTTCTTTAGATCATAAGATATGATATAGATATGATATAACAGCCAAGAGGGATAATTGAAAGAAGTATATTATCTTTAATAAATTACTCTTTAACGGAGGAGGAGGAGAAGGGAAGGGGAGTGTCAGGACTCTCCGTGCGAATCAGATCGACCGTTGAAGATACAGAGAGTTGTGTGCAGAAAAAATGAGCTGGAACTTAATCTGTGGGCAGATTTGAATTCAAATGCCGTGGCTCAAGCAGTGAGCACTCCTGGATTTGGTGTAATGCCCATGTCACAACTATATAACTTTCAAGCTCATAAGAAGGTCTCTTCTTCTGCCTCTCCAATCAAATTGAACTGGCTGGCACTCCCGTCCCGGATTGGCTGCTTTCTTTCACAACAAGTAAAAAAACAATTGGCTGATGAGAGTTGTTTTTCTGTCCTGGAACCACAACGAATGCGCCCCACTAGATCTTTTAGGAAAGCTAGCCACTCAAAGGAGTCAAGCTTTTGGGAAAAAAGAATGATTATTTGCTCAAATCCGGAGCACTCTATCATCGTTAGACCTCGAAGGGAATGAAATGCAGGTATTTTCCAAAACCATATGATGCGCGGAGTCCGTCCTACCTTGGATAGCGGATTATAGGTCTGCAGGATAGAAGCCAGTTCCCTTTTTGGAGGTTCAGTGCAAGGGGTAACGTTCAAGTTTTAGTTTCGTTCCATGCATAGAATGTTAACGGTTACAGCTTCGATACATTTCCAGTGGAGTAGTCAAAGTCTAGTCTTTCCTATTAGAATAGGCTTGAAGAAAGGAGAGCAGTCCGAGGAAGGGGGGGTAACTATCCAATCACAGCGAGTTCTAGGTTGCCTTCCTCACCTTCGATTGGCCAAGCTTTCTTCTTTCTTTATGGGTGCCGTTCTCTTCCGTCCTTTCTGAAGTTACGCCTGGCTTCCGCTCGAAGTTTTGTCCCTCCTGTCATTTAGACAAAAAAAGCACCTTTTATAGAGATGTAAAAAATCGTCAATTCACGATAGGAAGTGAGTTGCTGAACCGTGCCCTTGCCGGGGAGTATGTGACTGACGCTTCTGGAGAACCTCCTGCTATTACTTTTTGTCTATCTCGGGAACCATTTATCCTTTCCTCATAGACTTGGTCAAACAAACAATCCAATAAAATGTTTGATTTCATCAAGAAAGAACGCTGCTCTTGCAAAGCCAAAAGGCACTTCGCCTACAACCCAGGGACGGGGAACTCGTACCCTACGACTGGTCTTATACCGACGGGGATAGAGCCTAAGAGATTGATCCGAAGCTAGGAGCTTGAAACCTCACTCAATACGGCTATGATGCTTTGGCATGGACCAACGGGCAGCTGCTAAAGGGTTAATTACAGCCATTATCCCCCTGATCCCTACCGCGATGTTAAATCGCACACAATAATGTAAAAAATATAGTAATGAGAAGCAGAAAATTTCAGGTTATAAGGTTCTTATCTTGGTATCCTGTTCCTATCTATCCTTCCCACAGTAGATTCCCTATAATTCGATACCCTTCTATTCTTGCCCCTTATGTTATTATTCGTAACCTTTCGCCTCATCCATTCCAAACTTCGTGGGCACGTGTTCCGTATGTCCATTCCTTTCTGACTTCCCTGTGACTACAGTAGAGTAGAGAAGTTCTCTTCTAATATACCTTGCGTAGCCCTTTGGTACAACATGGATAGGTATCTCTTGCCTTAGTAGGCATATAGAAGTGGTTCTAGTAGAGAAGGAGTGACCTGAAGTCACGACTGAGAGAGGGAGGTGGCGCGTTCTAGATGTCTAATAGAGCGCGTTGTGACGCAATCGGGGTACGTCTTGACCGGTCTTGTGTTGTCTGACGTTCTGGTGATCATAGGATGAATAGAATGAGGTGGTTGGATGTAGAGGAAGAGAGGGTTGAGAGGAAGAGGGATCTGGAATAGGCAGGCGTAATAGTAAAAAACCAGGGATGAGTAAGCTGATAACAGGCATTAACGGATAGGCTTTTATGTATAGGCAGCGAGTGAATTCACTTAACCCCAAGGACGGCGCCAAACTGTTGGTGCAGATTTTTCTATCTACTTATCAGCAGTTAAGAATTTGATTGTTTCAGGATCTGACGAGAATGAGGCTGACATTGGTAGTGAGTGCGATGCGACTCTGATTGAGCAATTGAATTCAATATGAAGGAAACAATGAGCACACAAGATTTTGACGTGGAAAACCCTTTGATAAAGGGAAAAACCCACGGGCTGCCAAGCCAGGAGATGAATGCACTATCAATTGAGTGTTTAGAGAGTTTTTTAAGAAAGAATGAAAAAGAGATTTACCTTTTAGGGGCTTCCCTTGTTCTTCATGCCACCTCTGAAGGTGGCGAACGAGGGTGGAGTCTTTAAGTCGTAGTAGGATAGTTTCTCCTCAGCCATCTGCGACTTGAGCTTGTTGCACTGCCGGATCTTTCCATTAACGCACACCTTCTGACCTCGTGGACCCGCGTTTTCATATCTGTTCCAATCTTAGAAAAATGGGTTCAAGCGAACCGGACCTAGACCTACTAAACCCTCCTATGCTCACCAAAAGCTCACCAAAGGTCGAAACAAGCAAAACAAACCCAACTATCCTAACCATCAACATATCACTCACGCTATGATTCAGGCTCAAAGACTGCGGCGCTTTCGGGCATCTGTCAAAATCTCAGCTGCCGCTATAGAGTCACCCCCAAAAAGGGCAGGAGCAAACTCCGGACTGAAGGCATCGCATAGGAGTAGTTCGTGATTTCGATCTTGGTAGTAGAAGTCGTAAAAGCCTAAACGAAGAGAAAGGAAGCAGGGACTTAAAAAGACTCTTGACTGGACGGACCAGCTTCTCTTCCTATTGCCAAAAGGTGTTTTCCCTCTTTCCCGGAACTAGCTTTTACTGATAAGGAAAGGAAAGCGCGAGCCAGATTTTGGAATGAAATCGCATTACGATAAAGTGTTTACAGAGCAGAGTGAAAGGCACTACGTCGAGAGAGAGGGGGCCGGTGGTCTTGTGGTCGCAGGAGGAGCCTCCTTAAGCAAGTCCCTCGCTTCACATGCTTAAACTTTCTTAACTTAGTGTATTATCTTAAGTGTCATCAAAGCAAAATACAAGGCAAAATTCCGGTTCAAAGTAAGACCACTTGCCTAAAACTGACTCTAATAGCACTGCTACATACGGCCAGGTCAGGTACCAGTTAAAGCATAGTAAAGAAAAAAAATTGACAATTGACCAGAGAAGCAGATGAAAGCGCCAAGCAATCAAAGTTGAAAGAAAGGTGGATACCGCTCATCAAGAGCTTGGGTAAGTGTACAAGACCTTATGCCTTGCTGGCTTAGTCTTTCCTTTATTTCCGAGCTCATCAACTCCAACAACCAAATCCTTGCCTCGGTTTAGATGACGAGCTTCGTGGAGGGGGCATGCTGACCGGATCGATGACGTCGGCCTGTCCACTTGGCGGCAGACAAGACAAACCAGACTCTCCAAATATGGCATCCCATGATTTAAGTGCTTTCACCTCTTCGCCCAATGAGACAGTCGGGGGTAACTCCAGATTTGGAATGGACTCGTCCTCATTACCGGGGAAGTTGAGGTTTCGTCAGCTTTATGGTGTAATCAATTTTGGCATCAAGGCCGCTACAACTTCTTTCACTTTTAGTGATTGAAGGAAATGACAAGCTGCCCTTATAGGCGTTGTTGCCACCACAGGTCATTGCGGCAACATCATCAGGCGTGTGAGCATGATAAGCTGATAAGGCTGCATGAAAGCATCGCTGATAGGTGGCGGAAAATTGGATTGGTCGTTTAGCTCGTGGTATCACAAAAGTTGAGCCAGTTCCAGTGCGAAGCAAAGAGGACCAGCAATTACCAATAATCATGATATCGGGAGAAAGCAAAAAGCAAGACGGTTGGGGAGCCGGTATAACCTGGTCATACCCAAACTGGTGTGCGCACCGATGAGGGTTGTATGCCTCAAGAATGACCCTTTCACCGGTACGAAGCGGCAGCCACCCATGCCTAAGACTTATAAGGAATTCGGCATCATGAATGTCCCTAAAAATAGACGGGATTCGATCCGCCTTCTCATCTTTAACAATTCTATCACTTTCAGAGGGCATGTAGCGAGAGAAGGCCCGCTTACCAGAAAGAGAGAGGGAGGCTCGGCTTTTCATAAAGAGTCGGCGTGCCCCTCCAACACTATAATCTGAAGGAAGCGCTCCTTTTTTATTAATCAGGTTTTTAAGTTTTTGCCTTAAACTCTCCGAAGCCACTGGAGCATACAGACCCGGCCAGTACATGTTCAACCAACCGTTTACGAGGTACGGGTTCCACGCTGAAGTTAGGATTGGTCGAGGTGGTGACAGCCCTCAGGGATTTATAGATGTTTGCAAGGGCTGGGACAGCCAAAGAAACCCAGCGAGTTTATGAAAGGAGCCATGAATTTGGGTGCCATTGTGTTCGCCATGACGAAAACTGAAGGCCTTATAGTGTTGGGTTTCCCTGATGGGACGACGAAGTAGCAAAGCCACCATGCGTTAAAGGCCGTAAGAAAAGTATCTCTGCTTATTTTGTTAGGATCTCTACCCATCGGCGCTCCCTACTCTCATAAAATTCTATTGCCAGTACCGTAATGTCTGAGCATATTCTTTACTTCCCTGGTGGTCAGCTAAAGAAGAAAGAATATCTCTCCACTACTTAAGATCAGAAACAGAACCGATGACCAGTCAGTAATGATCTGACCTCCTTACATAAGAAAAATAAGGAAGGGCCTTTATTTACATAAGGCAAGACCGCAGAATAAGAAATGACAAATTTTAGGGCTTCTTAAAGAAGGCATGGTGAAAGGATAACAGCCAAGTGTGCAAAGACCTGGTTCGTAAAAAAGCCCGGGCTACTTCAAAGGTCACCTTACTTATAGAAAGGGCATACAATGAAGGGGAGGAATGTTGAAAGATTGATCCGACTGCCCAACGACGGAGTTAGACTTTAAGAAAAGGGTAAGGAAGGCTATCCGCTATTTAGGAAGATATGACTTCGTACAGTCGCTTTCGCTTAGACCGAATATAAAAAAAAAGAATAACATAACTAAATAAATGTACCCTTTGTCTGTAAAAGCTAGCACATACAAAAATGCATTTAATACAGATCTAGCTGGTAGCTATCTCGATCTATTCGCCCGGCCGTTCTTTTTCTTTGCCTTTTTCCTCGCCAACTACTATTCTCTTTCAAATGTATATGTTCGAGTGTCCGAGTCAGACTTTGTCTACTTCCCTCTCCTTGTCATTGTGTTTTCTTTCTGAAATGGGTTTTGAAGTGGAGTTGGCAAGCTGTAGCTATACCCGAGTTCCTCCCAGCTCTCTATATCATTAGAAAATTTCATAAACTTCTCAGCGTGTGCATGCCCACCCGGCCCCCATTTTTGAATAGTTGAATTAGTACTGAACCCGCACACGGGATTTTCATATAGATTATAACACCCCATTGTTTCCGTTATCTTGCTAGCCCCATTCCCCCTTTCCTGGAAACTCCTCCAAACAAAAGGAGTAATACCGAAAGATAAAGTGTTAGGAAAGAAAGAAAAACCAACTCCCTCGAAGAGGATAAGTAAGTGTTCATATCATGAATTAGATTAGATTATGTGATTGAGCGCTTCTGTATTGATGAAAGGGATACCTGGACAAGTACTAGTGCCAACTGGAATGAAAAAGAAATCCTACGTTGTCAGAGAATACTTCTCCTTCTGAGAACCGGGAAAAGTGCAGTATTTATTGTAAACTCCTTAAACTACTGATCCTTCTGTCTGCTTCTAGTCATTGGATAAGGGGCATTTAGACCAGTCAATGGATTTGCCAAGCGAGAAAACGGAAAGCGCGCCATAAAGCCTTCGAGCCTCCGCTTGCTTAATGCACTTCCTTTGCTCGTTCTATTCACACGGGTTGCTCGCTTGGCTTGAATCCCTTGGTTCTTCTATCCTGGCTGCTCGCTTCCTTCTTTGGATCGGATGGCAACTCAGACCAACCATTGTCAATCGAAGGAGCATAAGCCACTCACTCGAAAAAACGGACTCTCCTTTGCTCTCTTGACTATAAAGGCTCGCTTCTCTCATCTCTAAAAGAAAGTTTACTTCTTTCATCTCCTATATAAAGCAATCACATACATAGACGATATAATAAGAGAAAGCATACATCTTGAATAAGTTGGCTACGATTAGTCACTTCGGAAGCCGTTAACCAAAGCACCGGCTTTTTACTTCCCTTCTAAGGGAAGGAGTAGGAGGCTCCACTATGGTCTAAGCTAAACGAGTGAAAGCTTCATTGGTACCACAATCCTTGCCGGTTCAACAGGCCACTATGACGCCTTCAAACATGACTTTTGAAGCTTGCTTTGACAGGCTAGCCTTAAATAGAAGGGCATAGGCTCAGCTCCATTTTACTTCCTTTCTTTCTTCTGTTTTCTTGCTTGCTCTTTCTCGCATTCTAATCTTTCTCTTTCTAGTCCGAATTGAAAAGTAGCGCGCTATTATGGCTTTAAGCGGGACACCCACCTCAGGAAGAAAAAAAGGGTAGGTGTTGCGAAAGGGGAGTTCGGCTTGCTCGTAAGTCAAGGCAAGTTCAAGTACCAAGGGAAAGAAGGTGGATGAGAAAAAAGAGGGTCCAACACAGTGGATTATGGAAAGTTAAGCCCCGAGTGAAAATCCATTGTTTAGGCCATTATTTGCTGGGTTTGATCATACAGTTGCATTTCTGAGTCCGGCTATGTGGCAGAGCCTACCGAAGGAAGAGAAAGAGAGTGGCCGGTAGAGGTCTTCTTGCTTCCGCGCTTGCCTTCCATACTATATATTAATATAAAGGAATACACTATAACTGCCCTAAGATAGACTTCCATCTTCTTTCTACTTATTTCAAAAGAATTGTATCTCTCTCTATCTTACCGCATCAAAGACAGATTCAACATTCAACAAGGCAAGATTCAGCATTAACTTATTGAAGCCAAGAAGTCAGTCAGCATTCAGCTGTGGAATTGAACTTGAACTCTAAGCCGAATCGACTGCCGGGGATAAGAAGCGCTTTGCGAATAAGAAGTTTTGAAATAAGATCAGGTCTTCCAGATCCGCAGCTGGATAGAATGAATCCGCGGAAGAGTTTCTTTTTAATAAAACTGTGCTTTTAAGTTGGCGAATAAGTGTTCATTCACATAAATATTATTCAGAAGAGTGAGAATAGCCGGAATGAGATGGAATAGGCATTGTACTGATGGGAGTCAGTTTAGTGATCCGAGGGACGGGATAACAAGAAAGGATGGGAAAGAATAAAGAGTGCTTGCAAGTCTGAGAGCAGAGAATACGCTTTTAGATGCGCCGAATCAATCGCTTGCCGAATCACCTGTCGTCGAAGACGGGCTAACTCTCATATCGCTAGTTCATCCCGATAGAACGGGAGTGAGTAACCTAGAACCTGGAAAGCTAACCTGTCAACCAAGTTCAGTGATCCGTAAGGGGGTTAGCCTTTTCTTTTTGATCATAAACTCCGCTGATCTACTCCCATGGCAAAGCTTACGCTCGCTCTGAGAGACTTCCAGCCTCTCTCTCTAAAAAAAAGCCTTTTCCCCTTTTCATATATTTAATATAATAATAAAAAGGTATGCTCCAGCCCCGGCCGATCGCTACAGTTCCCATGACCATCAACTGGATCTTTCACTGCATCAGTTTGGCCTTCAACTTGCTTTAATGGACAGTTATCATCCTTAAGGCCATATTTGCCTTTGCCACAATTAAAACAGATCATATGAAGGCTCTCATACTCAATTTTCCACACAGTGCGATTGAAACGAAACTTAGATAAAAGAGGCTTAGTAATAGTAAGATCAACTTCTGCACACAATCGAATATAACGACCGCGCTCAGCATCAGAAGTAGTATAATCAATCTTGAGCACCTTTCCAATTTGTTTCCCCTTAGCCGCCGAGCATGATGTCCGTTTTTGGGTGGCCCTCTGCAAAAAAGTTTGATTTTTCTCGTTTATTCGGTCATCAAAGACATACTCTGCAAGCCAGTTTCCCCTGTCATGTCAGCATAAAAACATATAGTATTATCCAATCGGGGAACCTTCATTCCCCCCGCTGTATCGAATTCTTTGAGTGTCCAGCCTGCTCCCTTTGTTCAGTCGGAAGACTTTTCTTTAGAAAAAGACTTTTTAGTCCCCGTCCAACAAGAGAGGTAAAGCCTTTCTTTTCTATTCAAATGAGACGCACTCCCATTGTCTCGATAAGGTCAGCAGCAGGGCATACAGCAGGGATTGAGTAGTCTTGGGAGGCGGACTTATAGTCCCCGGTTACGAGTTGACGACGTTATTAACTACTAAAACTGAAAAAGTCTTTTACACCTTAGGGAAAGCGTACCGGAAGATCTTTCTTTCGCTTAAAATCCCAGTTTGGATGAGCAGAGTTACGCTCGATTTCGATTCATACTGAAAAATAGGTTCATAGTTGATAGCAGATGGGGAAAGCTAAAGGCAGAGCTTGGATTGGATTTTCCAGTTGGAAATCCGTTAGAAAAGCTGTACCTTGACAAGCCCCACGATGCTTCTGGCAGCCATCATCGCAGGGACGAAGAGATTTCCAAGACCAGAACTATAGACTCATTCTGCACCAGCCCACTAGCAAAACAAAAGGCAAGGAACTTCTTTCACTAGTATAGTATCGGAAACATGCCCAGAAGAGGATTTCATAGTTCCAGAGGCACGCACACAAGCCAGCAAGCCTTCCCGTTCCTCCACCTCTACTAGCTCCTGAAACCTCTCCCTCCACCGCCACTCCACACTCGTAACTAGAACAACCGAGACTGTTCGATGTATCGATAGAGACAAACTCACGGAAAACAAACTCTCTTTAGCTCGGTGACCCTCTCCTCTCCTCTCTGCACAAGCGCCACACGTAATTGGCACACATGAAACTGGCCGAATCTTGTCAACTTATGAAGCGACTACGACTTGCTGACTTTCATGGTTTACAGAGGAAAGCATCGCCAAACCTCAGAGGTTAGCATCGCACGAACAAACCTTCCTTTTCACTTTGAACGAGATGCGCTAATTCACCGATTGTATTGCTTTTTAACGTCTTGCTTTTTCTGTTTTGAAAATGCTGATAGATTCGTTTTCATGTCTCTTTCCCGTACATTACTTTCTGAGCTATCTAACGTCATTACTATCTCGCTTGACCCAAAAGAACTAGCAACCCTACCTGCTGCCGTACCTGTCTGTGAATGAACTTCTGGATATTCACCTACCAACACAACCCGGGCCACGCCGGGACTCTCTTTCGAAAGCCGGGGTCAGAGAACTCCTAAATGCAGTTCATACGCAACCCACCAAATTCTGGTTCCGACCACCCATCCATATTTTCTCCTTCCCTCAGGCACAGGAACGGGCACACTGATACCTCCAGCCAAGAGGAGTGAGAGAGAGTCCATTACCTTGTAGCCCCGCTTACTAACTAAATAGTGAGAGTTCCAGCCGTCAGGTTGGATGGAGAAAGATTCGCAATTGGACTCTTCTATAGAATGTATATTGAGAAGGATTCGAACCCTTAACCTGTAGTTTTGAAACTGATCTATCTCAAGCCACCGGAGTCAAAGCAGCCGTTCTCTTCTGATCGTGGACCACCCTTCTGATTCATCCCACTACTGAAGTGAGATCACCACCGGAGAGAGGGAGAATTCAAGTGAGACTGCTAAAAGGCGGATCTTTCCTTTACTAAAGCATTTCATTGACCGCCTCAAACTCGTGAGCAAATCTCTTTCTTTGCTCACGAGAAATCGTTCTATTCGAAATGGAGTGGTGATGACTGTACCGTTGACTTGGATGAGAACTTGTTACTGAACCGCCTCTTGGTCGAGAAGTAAACTCCCTGACCTTCACTGGTAGTTCAGCAAGCAAACAAACCAACGAAGCAAAGGATCGAGAGAGGGATTGAACAGAAGGAGGAGATGGCATTTCGTTGAAGTGATTAGATTCTCTAACCCCTTATCAATCAACGGGAGGACGGATTAGTTCTTCCGCTGAAGGAACTGCTGACGTGGGCAAGGCAAGGGGAAGTCAAAGCCGAGTTCAAGAAGTCAACCATGGGCAGAAGAAGAAGAAGAAAGAGAATCAGAATCTAAGTCTTTATCCTCCACTCCAAACCTGCCCTGCCAATCCGATTAAAAACAAGCCAAAAACACGGGAAAATGAACAAAAACACGGTAAAACGATCCTCTTTGTTTTAGGTATTGCAGAAAGGAATGAATCAAGCTAGGTCCGTGTCCGTAGCTCACAGGCAGGTGAACCAGCCACAGCTCTGTCTCCGGGGTAAAGGAATAAGCGAGATCGCTCAGAAAGGTTCTATTCTAGTTCTAGTCAGGGCATAAGAAGAAGTTGAATAGGGATTAAGCGGAACAAGGGTAAGTAAGATACGGTAGAGGTGCAAGTGATTGCTCTTCTTCACCTTACTCGGCTCGAGGAAGAGGAATAGATAGGTACACGAGGTGAGCGGAAATCAATTATTATTATAGTCCAAGGTTTTATAGTTCGTCTGCAAAGGAGAAGGCGAAGAGCAAGGTTTTTGACTAGAGGAAACGAAAGTTCACTCGAGATGAAAGTAAGAAGAAGCTCAAACTGACTCGACCAAAGGCTCAGCCTAAAGAGAAAGCAGTAACAGGAGAAGGATCAGTTCAAATGGGTAAACCACGAATTATCTCAGGCAAGGGTCCTCATCACTAAAGATCGATTATCAAGCCAACTTATAACCTAATAAACGAATTGAAAACTCGCAGAAAGCGATGGGATCACTATGGATGGATCAGAAAAGGAAATCCCGTGTGAAAGGAATAGGAGTTGAGTGAAGAAGCTCAGTCAAAGGGGAAGACGACGGGCTCTCTTAGTCGTCAGGATATGGGGCAATATACCTATACCTTTGTGGAATGAAAATCAATCCAATCCGTTTTGTCTTACCTTATTAAAAGGGCAAAGGCATAGAGCGTGAGTAAGAGATTCTTAGGAGGTCCTCGATTAGTTCATTTTTCAACTTCCGTATCAATTCATTCCGTTCCCGATTCTTAAAAGCCGAAGGAATGAAATGAAAAACTTATCTAAGCGGATCCACTCAATAGGAAGATTGGAGATAGAGGAAAGATCTATCGCAGAAGAAAAAGCGGGGCTAGCTCACAGAAGGTAGTTTTCTCTAGAACCGGTTTCGGAAAGGGTCATGTTACGGTTGTCCTACAAACTAAGCATGTGTATAAGAACTAAATACTGAACCAATAGAAAGGAAAGATCGTAGGAATATCAAGGGACTTTAGTCTGAAAGATTCGAATCTCTGCTCATAAGAAGTGAGTTCCTGTCCGTCTCGTGAATCGAGGAAAAAGAATGAAATGCTTTTGAAAAAGGGCAAGCAAGGAACTTCAGTCATCCATTCCCTTAATGCAAGTTTGAAGTGAACTACCTTTCTCTGTCTTGGATATTTTCACGATATATGACGCATCTCTTATGATAAGTTGGGAGGAGCAAGCGGGGACGAGACTCAAATGGATAAGTTGAATTTTTAAGGTCATTAACGATTGCAACTTCAGGGACTTGGGTATCATGGCATACCTTTGACTTGGTGTAACAGAAGGGAGGGTGTGGATAATGTCCGAGAAAGAAAAGATCGAGCCTTAGCGTCTGTTGATTGGTCTTCCAGGTTCAAAATTGTTAGAGTGAGAAAGCTCATTTCGTCTGTCTCTGCATCCTGCTGACCGCATCTTGCTGTGAACTAGAATCTCATACTCGAAGACTCACATTTTTAGATCCCTCCGTGTCAACATTGTCAATTTTCTTTTTCTTTTTCTTATGGAATCGAATTACCTACTTTTTTTGAGGGGTTCAGACGATTGGATTCGTTCTCCATTTCATAGAGCTGGGCATGGGCAAATTCTATTCCTATATGATTTCCTGCTCTTTTTCCCTCTATTATTGAGCTGTCATCCGCCTTAGCAGGTCGCGCTCTCTTCTATAAACGTATGCCAGCAGAACGGCTTTATGAAGTCGAGTTTACTTTAGGCTTGACCTTATAGTTATAGCAAAAGACAAAGATTTGGTCTCAAGGTTTGCTAAAAGAAAGATTGGAAAGAATTAGAGCCTGCACTAGCTAATAAAAGAGAGGGAAAGACGTGAAAGCAAGCCTAAAGCGTCTGTAGTCCTATCAGGCATGAACTAAAACGGGGAATGGTCTAAAAAAAGGGCTGTTAGAAGGCGTCGTCAGGGCCTCTTTTCAGCTGGTCATAACCCTTAGTAGAATGAATAGGAGAACTATATTCGTCTATATAGGCTGAAGATAATAGGTCATAGAGACGAAAGACGGATAGTGATAAGGACTAGCTTTATCATAGTTAGATCGTTCAATAGCCCTATTTCTTCTTTCTTCTTTGATTCTCGGGTAGTAATGTGTTCAAGGCCAATCGAATTTTCTTCGCTCGAAAGACGAAAGTCAACTAGCGCTTTCTTTCTATACGAGAAGAATCGTTCTCTATCTTCTATTTGTTCTCGCTCCCGAGCCCACAGATCGTGCAGACCGGGAACAGATCGAGACGGGAAAGCCTAAGAATTTGCTAGAAATCCCTACTTCTATAAAAAGTTCATCAGAAAAGGCTCTTTAGACTCCGTCTTAGGCGCACAAGCAAGCTTTGTTAGGTCAACTTCCCTTATAGCCTTTCCCCGTTTTAGTACTATTCTAATAGTTTATTTTATCTAATAATAGCTTCTCCTTTATACTAAGTTAGAGCTAAACTTTGAGTAAGGCTCGAGAGAGTAGGTCCTTATATACTATAGTCTGAAATCGTCAGCTATAAGGCTGATTACTTCACTTAAGGAAAGAGCACCAACTAAACTAGTGACAGCAGAAGCTGAAGCTGAATACCTGTTACTTTCTTCATTAAGGGGTTGACAGCAAGAGAAAAGAGATAGGTGTCGGTTTTCAATGTAACAAGACGTATTTTCCTCTAAAGAAAGAAAAGATAAATAGAAATTCATGTTTGAAATCCTTGAATCCGAACTCTGTACGGAGCAGTAGGCTGGAGTTAGAGTCCGTATCCGTACTACTTGCCTGGAGTAGGAAAGATTGTTCTATCTGTTTTTAGCCAGTCACTGGTAGTGCTAGTCTTCTTTATGGTTCGCAATACAATAGTGATTTTGCTTTCTTTCTTTCCGTTCGCTATAGTCCATTAGTGGGTCTAAAGGCGTCTCTCTTTCTTGTCCGGTAAGCAAGCAAGGGAGCCTCTGGCTTCGTCCCTTCGTCTCGCCACTTCACAAGCTGTGATATAATCTGTCTATACCTTAGTCCTTTCAGTCAGATTATTCAGTAAGATATGCTTTGATCTTTGAGGCTTCGCTTCACTTACCCCTTATGGTAAGTGCCTCGTGAACTCCGTTAGCTAGGTGCGGGTCTTTCCCCCTCCTAGTAGTCAGTCTGTTCTTTCGAGGTAAAGGAGAGTGACGGTTTAGTTGAACGTAGCCCGCAGAAGTCAAGAGGTTGGTTATAGGGGCGACTGTAAGAGAAAATTAAGACGAGGAGAGGGACAAAAAATGAGCATAAAGCTTAGTAAACTACCAAGAAGAAAGGTCGAAGGGCCAGAAGGATTAGGCGAGAGTGGCTGAAATAGCCGAGATCTTTTCTCTTGCTGTCTGCGATTTACGGGTTTGTTCACTCAACAATCGCTTTGCTTACACCAGGACTCCCTATGGGGAATCGACACAAAGTAAATAGGGAAAGCAAGGTGGATGAGAGCGTCTGTGATCCCCGATTCCTTTACCGTCCACTGACGTGGTACTTCGTCTCACTCAGAAGAGAAGGGATAGATATAAGGAAATACCTCCTGCCGCTCTTTTGCTTGCTTCTTTAATAAGAATAAGAGATAGTCAGACATCAAGATCAAGCTTTGATTTCCCCTTTCTTTGATGATTTCTGGGCAATTCTTCGCACTGTATACTCTATCGCATACGTACTGGGGCATTCGCCTCACCCTACCCCAAAGAAGTGCTTGGTCCTGTAGAAGCCTTAAGAAAAGAAGGACCACTAGTTCGCCAGAAGCAGGATCCATCGGCTGACGCTTGACCCCGGGTTCGGGACTTCCCAAGTCACGGAGTCTTTGACAAAGTTGTCAAAATGTACCCTAATTAATATAGATTCTATATATTTTCCAAAGGCTTATAGTTAGTAAGACAGGTGTCAGTACCAAATACTTAATAAGTAGTGGACTACTAGTTAACGCACTACTAAAGCGGGGTAGCCAGCATGCGCACATCATGATTTGCCAGAAGAGCTCAGAGCTCAGCGAATGGAAGAAGCAAGCATGGATAGTGCGAATTTGGTTGGTAAGGAAAAGTGCTTTGTTGGACTTGTTCCCAGGGTGAAAATCAAAGATCTTTGCTTGCAACGCGTTGATTGCCTAAGAAAGAGACTGGGCATCTATCACAGTTTTTTTTTCGAATGAAGCAAAAGACAATAGGTTGAAGATGGGAAATAAGAGACGTTAGGAAGGCCGAAAAGGACTCAAAAGAAAGCGATCGACTGAATACTTGACACGTGAGGAGCGACGTACCTCAAGAGGTGGAGAGGCATCTGGTTCCGGGGTAGGAAGTGACTCCGCTGCTTCCACGCTTGGTGCACTGCATCATCTGACGATTTGTCATGTCTCTCTTCCTTGGGCCAAAAGACATAGAAATTTTTGAATAGATGGTGAACCTCAGTCGAACTCGGAGGACTCTGCAAAGAGGATACGGGAAGAGGAAGAACACAACCTTTATCATTGCTCCCACACCCGCGAGCTTGAGGTTGGAGACTTCTGAAGTCCTTCAGAGTCAGATCTTTCAAACGTTATACTCTTATCGAACTGAGTTTTGATCATAGCATGGAATTTCTTTCAAAAATAAGGAAAAGACTAAGAATTTTGCTTTCAGCAAATAGACCCATGTGCCTAACGAAAAAGATAAATGAAATGTAACAAAGAACACGTATCCAGATATCGAATTCACTGGTGCAGGTCACCACACATCAGAGAATGGACAATATGGAAAGGAAATGAACTCATCTTTATTGAATTCAAAGGTAAGGTTGGCAAGCTCACAGCTTTTTTTTATTCAACTCAACACTCGTCCTTTCGTTTAGACAATGGGGGAAGAAGCCCTGCTTTATTCAAACGATGTAGACGCTGCGTATTCGTATGCCAAAGACGCTTGCTTGTGCCACAAATAATAGGGTTCATGGGATGCAGATGGGGATGCTTTTCTATATCTTTATTCTGTTCGTCACCCATAGGACCATGTTTCAAAGCTAGCCTATATACCTTACCCCCGAGGAGCCACCAAAGTAAGCAAGCTACCTTTAGTTTAGGGCAGCAAGCCCTTTCTGTTAGTTAGTCGGGCAGCGTTAACCATTATCTTTTCAGGCGGTTTCTTTAAGAACTCTTAATTCCCATCCACACTTTTTCTTTTTGCTTGCTGGTGACGGCTTAAGCGACCGTAACTTGCTCGATGCGGGCTAGTTTGGCATATGCGACTACTGCTTGGTCGAAACCCCCTGCTTGCTGTTATGGCCTAAGCAACCATAGCTTCTACCTTGCTTGCTGGTTACAGCTTTAGCGACTGTAACTTTCTATTCAAAACAAGCAATTTGAGTAGTGAATCGCCCAGTGTAGGCTTGCTTCGCGTAGGCTACACAAGCGTTGCTTCGAAAGAAAGAAAAAGGTGCGTGCCGCACTCACGAGGGACTGCCTCTCTGAGTTAGATTCCGAACAAAGTTTTTTGTCCATTCTCTTCCTTTTTTGCAACCCCTTTCTATTAAGTCAAAATCGATGGAACTGGAGCCCCATAATCTCATTCATTCTCTTTTCCAGTTCAGTGCTACCCGGGCAACCTTAACTCGCTTCGTCGTCATGATCGGGAGAACTCACAATGTCCAGATCAAAGGCGAGATCAGCTCACTTCCACACCGACTCAATAACTTCATCCTCTCGAAAGAGGGAATCACAAAGAGAAGAGGAAGAGTGGAAAGCATCATAAAGAGGGGTTGCTGGTTCGCGCGCTACGGCTTGATGTCTACGCGCCTTAGCACGCGCGATATCGCTTTCAACAGCTAAGCGCTAAGCTAGCTCACTTTCTTTGTGGGTCACGACTTCAAGGTCTGACGTTAATGACCCGTAAGCGAAGGTCGCTTCAATCAAAAAAAGCCGAAGGTAGGCCAACAAGGCAAGGCCCTGAAAAATGAGCAAAGATTGACGATGAGAGGGCAGAGGCAAAGCAGGCACATCAACAGGTTGATTCGGTTAGTTCAAACTCAGAGGATGACCTGTTGACTATGAAGTTAGTCCATTCTATTAAAGTTAGGAATACCGAAAATCTTTCATGATGAGCGTCAAAGACTCAAAAGCTCACGCACGATCTACTGATTATGACGCATAATCGCGTTCAGGGACAGGCTTTCTCCCCAAAGCAGACTTTTGCTGGCTCGGCATAGCACAAGCTGATCACACTGTGACTTCGAGCACTTCGGAGGAAGCGCGGTTAACAAATTCCTCAGCGCTTAAAGCAAGATTCGGAACTTTAGTTTAGTTAGGGTCCTCGTTTCATCCGCCCTTTATCTTTCGACAGATGGTGAAGGTCTGTGTTGGTGGTATCATGAGCTTAGCTAGGCAGAGGGCAGTATGCCGGGCCATCGAAAGGGCGAAAGCGTGGAAGAGAGGGGAGTGAAGCCATGAGCTCATTTATCCAATCATCCAGCAGCCAAGATCAGATATCGAGATTGAAAGCCTTCAAAGTAAGATCAAGGCGAAGGTCTCTTTTTCTGATGCGGATTCCTCTTTTTCATCTTTCTTTCTTCCTGGAACTAGAAAAGAACCTACAGGCTACCCAGCCTGACGAGTCTATTCAGGATCACTTTTTCGAATGAGACCAGAATATCAAGCTTAATTCGAAAGGAAATCAAAGAGCATAAGCAGCGCAGCGGCTACTCTTTTGTTTGCCTTAGGAGTTATGTTCTTGTCGTTTAGTTTAGCTTTCATTAGTTTTTGGTAGTAGTCGCTGCTGGCACCTCTCAGTTTAAGGTCGCGTCAAACTGCAAGGTGCTCTTAAAGCCTTTCATCTTCTTGAAGTATGAAAACCCTTTTTGTCATACGAGAGAAGCCCTCTGGGTCTTCGACCTTTGGGACGCTTATTGCTCTCCGACAAGTAGATGGCCAATATCCATCTTTCTATCGTTTTTCGTGTGTTCATCTTATCATTCAAAATTTTGATCTCTTTCTCACTTAACTTCGGGAGCTCCGACAGGTTTTCCGGAGGCAGAAGGTGGTCTGGCAGCATAGAAGACCACCCTTTTTTTTTGAAAAAGAAAGGAAAAAGGAGAATTCGAAGGAAAACCAAAAAAAGCACTACGGAGTAGTAAACAAAAGAATCTGGTGCAGGAGAGGGGGCATTGGCGAGGCTACCAGGATCGGAATGGAACTTCTTCACTGAACTATCTCCAACTAGCGGAAACTGACGCATCTTTTGAAAGCAGGCCATGGATCAATTGAACCTAAACACAAACTAAATAAATAGCAAACAGCGATCAAAAAGAAAACGATCGAAATTCTTACGCATCGATTTCTTCTTTATGTTAGTACTATGTTTGCCCAATAAGAAGAAAGTCTTCCTCAATCTTCGGAGTACCCGGTCATACTTTAACAGCCGAGATTGTTCCAAAACTCTCTGCCCTATTATTCTAAGTAATATGCTAAACAATCGTTAGTTCATCTTAGAATTGTTAAGCTGTGCTTCCACCGGTTGATAGACCATCCCCCATCATTACCGACAACCAGACATTTCGACCTCGGCAATCCCTAGGACGGGATTTGGTACCCTAGATACACCGACGCTGTAGAATTATGAATTGAAAAAATTATTGAATTCCCGCTTCCGCATCACCCAGAATTTACTAAACAAACTCTAAAGGGGACTTAGTTTGTTTTTCACATTACTTTGTCGAGAGGGGGAGTCGCTAGTTCTTCTTTCTGGCAGTTCAGTTAGCTCGAAAGGTATCAAGCCCTTCAACTAACCCTAAAAGAAATAGCCATTGACGCATCGCCTATTCCTCCAACTCCAACAATGGATTCTTCTTATTCTTCTTCGATTCTTCTTGGCTTGGACACTCTTCATGGAGTCGTTTTGGCTTTTGACCTTCAGAACGAGCTAGCCACAAAAGGTACCACCGAAAGAAGGTCGACCTCACCCTCGGTAAACCGAACCGAACCTGAGAAAAAGAAAGAAGAAAAGCGAGGCTTAGGTAATGGTACTAACATGAATAAGGAATAGCTTTTCTTTTCTCTAGCCCCGAGCCGGCGTCACTTCTTCTATTTCATTTCTATAGGGATTCACTCAACATAGAAAAGCAACTAGAGCAGAGCGGCCTAAAGCTCTTGAACGTCAGGAGGGGGTAACGCATACTGAAACATAAATGTAGCTATAAAGCCGCATCTTCCTTACGGTCTCCTAAATCAGAACTATTGAACTTTGTTTTAGCTTCGCTAGCTTTCCTTTTCAACTCGGAAGCACTTACCCTTTCCAATAGCGTAAGCTGATCCAGCTGATGCAAGAGTTACAGCTCAAGCACCTATTTATTTTGTACCTGAATTCAATTCTTTTTTGAAATCTCAGGCGCCAATTCATTAAAAAAAGATTAGCGCTTGCTAATTTTTTTTTCAAATGCTTTCATACTCAATCAATTAGGGATAGACTCTCTCTCTTCTATACGACAGACTAGTTCCCTATGTTAACTAGCGGAGCTCTGAAAAAAGGGAAGTCTAAGACAAAGAAAGAGTATTGAAGCTTATATATTAAATGAGTCCATCCCGAAGCCCCAACCTTACGCATCACTTTTGAAGCGAAAGCCTCCCTATTTTTTTATTTAGAGAAGAGCTCAAAGTGGCGAGAAAGGGAAGAGGGAGATCAAAAACGAAACAAAATCTTTTAGAAAATAGAGAAGACACCTGACGTACTTCACTTCCAAACATGACAGCCATTGAACACATTTTATTAAGAAATTATATGCATAGAGACGAACTCCAACACTATTGGAATAAACGAATTCAATTCCTTCCTTTACTCCGGGGAAAGGAGATAGACCGATCATTATGACCGGGCCGACAGGCACCATCCCTTAGAAGGGAATACATTGAAAGAACGAAAGAAATTGCGTACTTCACCCCGGACTATTATGCGAGCTAGTCCTCTACTGATACTTCATTTTTCTATTTCCTTATCCACGCGGGAAAGAAATTTGTACGAGGGGCCTCTCTTTCTCTTGCGCTGAAGCAGCCACATCTCGTTTGGCTGTCCTACTCTCGTCCCCGCCGAGACCAGAATGGGTCGGAAAGAAACCGGCCTTTGAAGATCACCCACTTTATCAATGCGCGCGATGTTGGAATACCAAATACCACTGTCCATATGAACTTTTTTCTCCACTTCATCATCCAGGTCTTCCTTCTTGGCCTTGGAAGTTCCAGGGTCTATCTTTCTAGTAAGGCTGGACGTAAGATCCACTTCCCCTTGTGGAGTGAAGTGGGATGCTAAAGATACAACATAAAAGTGAACCGTAGGATCTCGTCTTACCCCCTTGAACCAGGAACTCGAGCTCAAGCAGTTGCTGCCGGCCGGAAGCCACTCCTTCTCTGAGACGGCTCGCGCACGTGTGCATATAAAAAAAGGAGAGCTAATGAGAGGAAGGGACGCTAAGGTGCCGTGGCAAAGTCAGCTTAGCCTTTCTCCGGTCAGCTGATATAGACTCCCCCCATTGGTAAAAGTAAGTTAGCACATCAATGAATACGAAGTATGTTGTCACGAGTGAGCACTAAATATGTATGAATTTCCTTTATCCAATTTCCCAGCTCAAGCTTCTTGGGCCCTACAAGCACTTCAATAGACGTCATCTGACGCCAACGTTGAAAATTCTAATTCTATTATGACCAAGCTATGCCCGATCTGTTATTTCTTGTAAGACACGAAAGAAAAAATATGTTTTTAAGTAGTTAATCGCCTGGGGAAGACTATTAATTAATCGAGACGCTCTTTACAGAACAGAGATGGGCGGGCTAAATGAAAGGACCGAGTAGCTAGTTTGGTTGGTATCTATTATGGCCCTTGTAGGCTCATACAGCAAGGCCATCATTCCTTTAGTTCGCTGCTAAACGAAGACGGGAAGGGATCGGGCGCCTAAATAGCTGAGGGAGGTCAGCTCGATCGAGCCTATCTCCCTCTTTGATCTTCTCGAATGAGGCCTAAAGGACAGTCAAGCCTTTGACGCTCGCTCCTACCTCTAAGATAGAGGGCTTACTAGCTAACGAAGAACGAACTCTGAACTCGGAATCGAAATGAGGTTTGAGGGAATTGAATCTGAAAGCAGGACAGAATAGGCTCTTACTGCTAACGAAAGAAAGCATTACCAACCGCAATCTCGTATCATAAAGGTTCGCCGCCTTCCTTTTTTCTTTTATATTATGGTAGATCAATTGGTTAGACTCTTCCTTCAGTTGCGTCAGCACGATTCGCCTCGTCATATGAAATTACTGCTTATTATACTTTTTCATATACAAGAACATTGTGTAGTTTTAGTAAGGGGAGAAAGGGTTAAAGATTTCATAAGTGTGAGATATCACATTGTTCGAGGAATCTGTTAGACTCTTTCAGCGAAAAATCGTCGACAAGGCCAATGCGCGGGGAAAGGATTTAGTTTACCGAATGCGGAAACCTATACAGTTTGAGTGGCGAGCCCTGTGCTTTGCTGTCCATTTTCCTCGGAAATCAAATTATTAATGAAATATTAAGACGAAATCTCCTGACGTTCTTCGTATTTATTCCTGACGTTCGACGGGTCGAGGTATACTGTCTTTTTTTATAGTCCTCAATTGTCTATCTTTAAGTTAGTTACACCAACCCTTTGTCTAGGACAAACTTCGCTCTGTCATCTTTGAATCGCATTATTCGGTTAATCCTTTTTCTTTCAAAAGTGAATATTTCCAAGACTTAAGGCTATGAAGACTTGTACCTAAAGGCTTTCATCAGCTACCAGGCTGAAGGTAGCTTTTCTCTCCTCCATCGCTCAAGCGTTGGGCATTTTACATCATTAAGGACTCCCCACACCCTGACTTTCCTTTCCTGCAATCTGACCCTTAACATGAAGGCGCTGTAAGCGAACGCTGGAAAACTATCAAAGTAATAAGATCACTCCATGCTTAATTCAATTCAGAAAGAAAGAGATTACATAAAGAGAGAAAAACTGTGGATTGAGAGGGTGAACTATCCACGACCGAAGATTGGGAAGAAGGACGCTCGAGAGACCCCCGAAGGGCGTTTAGTGCGAGCTTCCCCTGGAAAAGGGAAATTCGTTCAATAGTGACCGACGACAGGGAGTGAAGTTTTTTCTTTTTATAGGATGATTTGTCCAAAAGAGACCATGCGACCGCTTCTAATCGACGTTTAATATCATTTTCATTTTAATAAAGCAGAAGTTTGGCAGCCTTATCATCGGAAGGGATGACGGAGACAAAAGAATCAGACGCAGTGTCAATCTATTCATTGTCATAGGCTGAGGAGTCTTCCATCGGATGTTTTTCTTTACGACCAGGATGAAGTAAACTTCCCTCGTGAGCAGGTAGAAGAGCTCGAGCAGCAGATTGGTGTCTTTGTCTCAGGAACTTAGACTTCATTCATAGTGTTCAACTATGAACAGACGGACAAAGAATTACTAAAAAAATGCTTGGCTTCTCGAAAGCCTGAGTTTTTGACCAATTCATGACTGAAAATGACCACTCACTCCTTTCATCTCTCTTCGGTGGACGTTGCATCATCTTAAGAAGATGAAGATAGTGGAGCTTCATATGAGAAGATTTTCGTTTAGGGGGGGACTCCTTGTACATCCTGCGACTAGCAAGGGGAAGGAAGTTGCTCCAATCGGCTTGCTGAAGCTGAAAGCGGCTTTCAACCATCATCATGCGTCGGCTCTTGCATTTATTATCTTATTTATACACTAAATAAAAAAGGGAAGATATCTTTCTTCGTCGTCTTTTTCACATGATCGATCCTATGTCTTAGACAGAAAGCAATGCTTTAGGAAGGCGGACGGAGAGTATGGGATTTCCTTCGTCAAGTCTAAGAAGACTTATTGCGTAGTTAGACCACGGGATCAAGGTAATATGGATAGCTACCTGTGTCTTACCCGAGCAAGTATGCGTACTTCTATTTAGAGCTAGTAAAGGCAGTCAAGAGAATAGATTCTCCATTTTCTATAGACTTAGACGGAAGATAGTTAAGCCCGAAAGATAGGATTAGCCAAACATCCTATACCTTAGATAGCTTCCAACGCTAACCAGTAAAGAAAGGAATTCACTCAAGGACGGGACATGCTTAGAAGTCAATAAAGACTAAAGGCTGACGGCATTGATTCCCAGGCTCAACTCATTCTTCAGGCTTTGGGCGTCACTTCTTAAAAGACATTACTTAGATCATGGGACAGAGTCAAAAGCATTTCAGTCCCCACACAGACAGAGACTTCACTCAACTAATGAGGAAGAGAATCGGAACTGGAAGAGCAGTTAGCTGATAAGGGATCTTCTTCTATAGAAGGCATTTCGTAACTCAATATCAAGACTGAAGTACGGCTCTAAATCTTTATTAAAAAGGGAATCTTCAACTTATGACTGACTTGCCTTAAGATCAAAGTCTTCCCTCTGGCTGTATTCGTGGGCGGGAAGGCAAACAATTCCAGGCTTGAAACTTTCATACTAATTCCCCGGTAAAGACTAAGAACTTCATCCCAGGATTTTAGAAGAGCGTCAGAGTGGAAATAGGCTGAAATTTCTTTTCTTTTCAAGTCAGGATCTCGCAGTTGAATCAAAGGCTTTCGGCTAATCTTTCTTGCTGTTGACCTTTAGTGGCCTAATCTTTCCTCCATATGTTACCCGATCAGGTACTTTTCAGAGGGGGGAATATTAAGTGATTAAAAAGCTTGAAAAAGCCTTTGCTTCTCATTCTCTCATTCGTCGTAGGGTGAAATAGCAAGAGTTAACTCTCGCTTATCATAAGTAAGGGCAACGTATTCCACTAAGAAGTGACACAGTACTTGCTTTAGACTTGCCCAGGAAGGGCAACGTATGAAAAGAAAGAGTTCAGTCCTAACTTTCACCTCAAGCACTAATTCTTTTCGAACTCTTATTACGGACTCTAATGCAATACCAAGAGATAGAGTAATTCAATCCTCCGCTCGTGGGAACTCAATCTAAACACACTAACTCCTCAAGCACTAAGTCCATACATCAATCCTCTTAAGAATGCCTTTCAACGGCAGCATTGACTTGCGCTTCTACTTCCGCCGGGAAAGAGGCATAAATTGCTTATATAGTAGTTCAGTGGGGAAGACCCGTGAGGGAATAGTAATCGAATTACAGGGTTTCGGAATTGATTAACAGGGATGGGGAACTCCGCCTTCACAGTAGTGCTTTCCTAATCAAATTCAAAGTTGACGGCTCGGCTATGCCATGCTTTTATTTCCCGTGTCAATATCATGAGTTCTTGCTTGATTCTCAGGACGTAATGCTACTGCTTTCTCAGACTTTGCAGAGAATAAAGATAAAAGCAAGGATAGATATAGATTCCCCTACTTCAGATACTTCTGTTGGCTTTCAATACTGACTACAAGGAAGTCTGGGAACACAGTAATAATCTATTCCCCTATCAAGAAAAGAAAGAGTCGAAAGCGTCAGCTGACCCTTGAAAGAAAGCCTAACACTTCTAACTAAACTTCCTCCGATAGGGCTGCGTACCTCTACTTCAGTTACCTAGTGCAACTAAGACTTTGTATGAAAAGAAATTGTTTTTAAAGTTGCTATGAAACAATCAAGCCGGCAAAAAATCAAAATGAAATGGCAAAAAAGTTAGAAAATAGTTGTCAGATGTTATCGCTTTGTGAAATAGAATTTCAAAGAATACATGACAATCAATTGTATACTAATAATATAGAAGGATGTCAATCTATTAAGCAAGCCGGAGCCACACATTTGCAGAAGAATGTTCTACGGGGGAAAGGGAATTTCCTCAAGCAGCTCGACTGAAAGGAGAGGAGCGAACGAGCTTAGAAAAAGAGTTTGACTCAAATAAAGAACACATTGGATCGTCTCGATAAAGGGTTTGAATCGTGGTATTTTAATTACGTTGTATGTTCACGATATATATCGTGAGTGTGAGAACAAGGGGGGGGGGAAAGACTTAGAAAAAATTTCAGTTATCTTTCTTTTTTCAATTTGACTCGGGGCCCCCCAAATGCATCTATCCACTAAGGTGAATAAATAAGGAGATCTGACGGTTTTTTTGCAATTAGTGCTGAAGTCATCTTATTTCTAAATAGAAAAACCGAATTCCTCTATTTGATGTCGATTCATCCACACTTCCATTCAAAGTAGAGGAAGGCTAACTGCTTGCTGGCTGGGAGCTGTATGAGCGGTAACGTCCACGTACGGCTTCGTGAGAAGGGCGGTGGACAGAAATGGCCTTGTTGTACCTCACTCTCGTCTTCAATGGGGTCTGCTCTTTTTTTTTTAGGAGAGTATGCCAATATGATCTTAATGAGGTGCGGGGCTTTGCATCTGACATTCGTTGGGCTTCCCTCTTCGGGAGCCTGCGTCCCGGCCTTTTTTTTTGTGCAATAAACCTCTCCGGCCGAAGACTAGTGGTAGGTGGTCCTGCGGAGCTTTCGGAGAAGGGTAGCCTAGTGTGTAAGCACAGCAATGAACCGCGGCGAACCCTCAGACGACCTATCTAAGATTAGGAAGGAGATCCTCAGTAGTGGTGACCCTTTCACTCTTCCACGGACTTCAACATGTACCGAATGCTCATACGGGAAAGTTGACTCCTGGGTCTGGAACCTGGGAG